>Ga0182030_10001139_pt1 | contig 53861 bp, 46 predicted proteins | sample 812S3MmetaG_FD_121299 | JGI IMG/M metagenome (GOLD analysis project Ga0182030, IMG submission 121299) | Permafrost microbial communities from Stordalen Mire, Sweden - 812S3M metaG (Illumina Assembly) | ecosystem: Environmental > Terrestrial > Soil > Wetlands > Permafrost | place: Sweden...
AAATTCTTGTTATGAAAATTTGTTGGGGGGTGCGGCCCCAACCCCTATTATGAGAGGAAGGGAGGGGGGGGGGGGGGGGGGGGGGGGGGGGGGGGGTCAGTACTAACTGGGGCGATTATTGACTTGACTCGCCCATTATAGTACGGTGCGAGCATGGAATCAATAATGCCGGGAAAGGGAAAATGGTTCCCGAGCAGTTGCCCTACGAAAGGGAGGCCAATGCCAGTTTATTCATACGCAGTTTGGTATGCGGTATTCCCTCCGCGACTAGAAACAGGAGATTCCTGTTGATGCTTCAATTGCTGAAGGCCCATATTGACGACAGCGGGAATAGTGACCACGGGGAAGATGGCTCCCATTTTGTTCTCGCTGGCTATGTGCTGCCAGTTCCAGACTGGGAAGCCTTCGCCGACGTATGGGCGTACCAACTGACTCAGCAACCAACTATCAGATGTTTCAAAATGCGCGATGCCGAGTCGGGCGATGGTTACTTTGACGGCATCTCACCGGAATTTCGACGATGCAAACTGCTGGACATGGCCAGAGTGATTTCCCATTTCAAGCCAATGGCAGTGGGATGTCATCTTAACTGGAATGACTACAAGGCTGTTGTAGCAGGCCGTGTCCATCCGAAGCTGGACAGTCCATATGCGATCCTTTTTTATCAGGTGATGAGGTTAGTACATGAGTGGCAGATTGAATACAACACTCGACATCCAGGCAAGGGTTATCATCCGGTAGATTTCGTTTTCGATGACCAAGGGAAGGTTGGAATACGGGCATTACAGTGGTATGAACCGCTAAAGTCCAACATGCGAGAGCCTTACAAGCAGATGATGGGAGGATTGCCGGAATTCAAGGATGATGAGGTCGTTGTTCCGCTCCAAGCAGCGGACATACTAGCGTGGCACGTGCGGCGGAAACTCGAATGTCCAGAAGAACTAAGGCCCATCTTTTCGCAGATCGCGGAGCACTATTCCGAGCTTGAAATAAATCTCGAAAATCTCAGTGATTATGTGGAACTCACTAAACGTGTAGACCCAAAGGAACTCGAAGATTAAATGACAACCTCTGAATCAGACAAATTTGACGCTGGCGTGCGAAAGATTCTCTCCGTCTCACACGATGAACTGAAACGGCGCGAAGATGAATGGCAGAAGCGCCAGAGAGAGACAAAGGCGAAACCCGGCCCGAAGCCTAAGGTTTCGCCCGCTTCCCGCGCTTCCGGCTCCAAGGTTTAGTTAACCGTTTGTCCCACCTTGCCGGTGAGCTGAGCGAAGGTGATCCGCTTACCGACTAACTGGGATGCTGCGATGCTGAACCGGTCTGCATCGGTGATGGGGTTTTCTTTGGTACCGCGAAAGTTAAATCGGAACGATTGTTCGTCAAGGTAACGGAAAAGATGAAACGGTTCGACACTTACGTAGGTTCCGCCAAGAGAACGTTTCAACAGCGACCAGAAGTTTTCCAAGCCGTTAGTGTGTACGCGGCCATCTACATAGCGCAAAGCATGGTCAACGACTTGGTGCGCGTACTCGCTTTGCAGTCCCTTGTATGCGCCGAAGGTGTCGGTATACAACTCGGCTCCCGCTTCGACGTTGGCTCTTACTTCGCCGTGCAAAGTGTCCTGCTTGCGATCTGCGACGATCTTGGTTCGCACTTTGCCGCCGCGCTCAAGGATTCCCATGACCATGATCTTGTCATCGGTGTTGCGGCCCTGCCCGGTGATGCGGCGAGCCTTGACGTTCTTGTGCATGTTGCGAGCCTTGCCACCGATGAAAGTCTCGTCCGCTTCGACTTCGCCAGAGAACTTCGATCCGAGAGTCTCGTCCTGCATGGACAATCGAATGCGATGGAGCATAAACCAAGCCGACTTCTGAGTGACGCGCACGGTCTTGGCGATCTCGCAACTGCTGACACCGTTTTTGCAATTGAGGATCATCCACATCGCGGTGAGCCATTTGTCGAGAGGGATCGCGGAGTCTTCCATGACGGTTCCGACCTTGATGGAGAACTCGCGCTTGGCATGGTGCTTGGAGCACTTCCAAGTGCGCCGGGTGGCGTTGAAACTGACCCGATCCGACCCGCAACCGGGGCAGATCACTCGGCCATCGGGCCATCGGCGTATAGCCAAGTAATCAATGCAGTTATCGGGATTAGAGAAGTACAGGATGGCTTCCTGAAGGCTCTTTGGTTCGGGTTTCATGGTGGCGTCCATGAACGAAACTATAGCAAATTTTACCGGGCGAGTCAAGTAAATAATCACCCTAACTGGTTAACATCGATTTTCATAGCTTCAAAAGCGAATCGTTGCCGCCGAATTACCGGCGGTTGATCAGCGACGCTACGCAGCCGGCGCCGAATCCGTTATCGATGTTGACTACGCTGACGTTCGAGGCGCAGGAGTTGATCATCCCAAGCAAAGCGGCCAGGCCCTCGAAGGCTGCTCCGTAACCTACGCTGGTTGGGACGGCAATCACAGGGACTCCGACTAAGCCACCGACTACGCTGGGCAGAGCGCCTTCCATTCCGGCGCAGACTACGATTACGCGGGCTTTCCCGAGGACGTCGCGATGGGCCAGCAGGCGGTGAATGCCGGCGACTCCGACATCGTAAATATGCTGAACGTGGTTGCCCATCAATTCGGCGGTGACGACCGCTTCTTCGGCTACAGGGATGTCGCTGGTTCCCGCCGAGACGACCACGATCACGCCCTTGCCGCGCTTTTTGCGATCGCGCTGGAGGACGATGGCGCGAGCGAGGGGACGATACTCGGCCTGGTCCACGCGGGCGGCGACGGCGTCGTATTGCTCTTCGGTGGCTCGCGTCGCCAGCACGTTGCCGCTGTGGGCCGCGAGGCGGGTGAAGATGTCGGCAACCTGGCGCGGCGTTTTGCCCGGCGCAAAGATCACTTCGGGCATGCCCTGGCGCAGGGCGCGATGATGATCGACCTTGGCGAATCCCAGGTCTTCAAAGGGGAGATGGCGCAGGCGCTCGACGGCGTCGTCGGGGGAGAGGCGCTTTTTCCTGACTTGGTCGAACAGCTTGCGCAGGGCTTCGGAATTCATGTGGACCTCGGAGGCCTCCTCTGCAATCTTACTTGGGAGTGAGGCGTAGTGGCTCCCAAGGCAGCCATCTCTAAGCAAAATCAAGTCTTTTCAATTACTTACGTAGATTACTCCACTGGTTCAACACCCTTTGGATAGATTGCCCTGCTCCCTCGGCTCGCCCTATAATCACGGTACTCTGGTTCTGGATTCTCTGGCAGGTATTCGGGTAGGTAGGCCCTGGAGTCAGTGTGTCCTTAGGCCGATCTCAAACCCGTATGCGAAAACGCCTGCAAATCGCGCTGATGGCCAGCTTAACCGCGACCTCCTTTCTTTCCATGCTGTTTTCTGCAGGGCCAGCGTGTGCGCAGTCGAGCGGCGCGCAGTCGAGCGGAACGATTACTTCCATTACCGACGAGTCCGGACGCAAGATCTATGTTAACGGAGAAGCGGCGGACGGGAATGGGGCTTCGAGGGCGGAGGCTTCCGCGCCTGCCCGATCTCCGCTGCTCTACTGGAGCGTGACCGAACACCGCTTCAAGCCGGTTCCGACCAGCGGGGCGGTCATGCGGGCGGCGCGCTCGGCGGCTTCGGAAGTCAACACCTACCTCGACGGCAGAACTCAGACGCATCAGACTCTTAACCGTGCCTTTACTCAACAGGATATCGACGCCGCGATTGACGAGGCGGCGGCGCGGCACCATGTGGATCCCAGCCTGGTGCGGTCGGTGGTCAAGGTGGAATCGAATTTCAATCCCAATGCGTTGTCGCGCAAGGGGGCGATGGGATTGATGCAGCTGATGCCTTCGACGGCGCGTTCGCTGAATGTTTCCAATCCTTTTGACCCGCAACAAAACGTGGATGCCGGGGTTAGACATCTAAGGAGTCTGTTGGACAGTTATAAGGGCAACGTTCGCCTGAGTCTGGCAGCCTATAACGCGGGTTCGGGGGCGGTGGCGCGGAGTGCGGGGGTTCCGCATTTCAAGGAAACGCAGAACTACGTTCGCCGGATCACGAACTTGTACAACGGCGGCGGCGAGCCTATTTTCAGCAACCCGGTGCGCCAGCCGGTCGTGGTGCAGCGCGATGCTCAGGGCGTGTTGCACATGAGCAATACAGAATAGATGGCGCCTCCCGCCGTGGTAGGGGGAGCGCTGTGCGATTGGTTGAAGCAGTTTAGGGTGGGCCCCGCAACTTCGCGACGTAAGGTAGGTTGTCATTCTTAGCAGAGCGAAGGGTCCATGCATCCCAGCGCGGCGAGCAAATGCATAGGTCCTTCGCTTCGCTCAGGATGACAGGCTGGCTTTAGCAGGAATTTGTGAAGACCCAGGCTTCTACGACCCTAACTCGAGGTGGCCACGCCTTTCGCCTTGGCGCAGTGCTGTTGCTGGCGCTGCTGCCACTGGCTTCCGCATTGGCTCGCGTCCGCCACAACGACGCCTGGGCCCGCCAGGAATTCGCCAAGGCGGAACGCATGCGGGAGGCTCTCAATGGGCGTCCTCTGGGAGAGCGCACTCGCCACGAATACCAGCGGGTGATCGACTCCTACCGGCGCGTTTACTTCGGCTCTCCCGCATCGTCGAAGGCGGACCCGAGCGTGGTGGCGACCGCGGAACTCATGGTCGAGATGGGGCGGCGCTTTGACGACAACAAGATTCTGCGCGGCGCCATCGAACAGTACCGCTTTCTGCGCAAGGAATATCCGGGCAGCAAATACCGCTTCGATGCGCTGTTCACGATCGGCGAGATCTACAAGGACGATCTCAACGATCCGGAACAGGCGCGCACGACCTTCGCAGATTTCGTGCATCGCTATCCGCGTAACCGGCTGGCGGACGATGCCCGCGCGGCGGTGAAGGAAATCGATGCCGAGGCCAACGAAATGGAACGCTCGGCGCAGAAGGCAGCGCGCAAGCAGAAGACTTCGAATGCGGCTAGCAGTAACGCTAGCGGCAACTCGAGTGCCGGCACCAGCGTCAGCACTGATGATGCGGATGAATCCGCGAACGCCGCCAACGCTCGCCGCAACGCGTTGCCGCGCGTCACAGGCGTGCGCCACTGGTCCACGCCCGACTACACTCGCGTCGCCATAGACGTTGAGCAGGAAGTGAAGTTCGGTTCGCAGCGCATCTCGAATCCCGATCGCATTTTCTTCGATCTGCGCGATACCAAACTGGCTTCTACGTTAGTCGGCAAGACTTTCGACGTCGACGATGGCTTCCTGAAGAAGATTCGGGTTGCTGAATTTCAGCCTGGCCGCACGCGGATCGTGCTGGAAGTGGACGACCTGGCGAGCTATGACGCTTTCCTGCTGCCCGACCCGTACCGGCTGATCATCGACGTCCACGGGAAGGATATGCACGGGAAGCAGAATCGGGCGACGGCGAAGGCCAAAGCGGACGCGGACTTAGCAGCTTCGGCGGATGCGGACGACGATTCCAGCGAAGCGGCGCCGGCGACGCGAGCAGAGACGAAATCTGTGGGGCGAAAAACTCAGCCCGAGTCCGCCAAGAGTAAAAACAAAGACGCGGTTGGCTCCTCGAAACCGGGACCCGTCGAGACCGACTTACCGGCCGAAGCTGCCGGCGCGGATTCCAAGTCTCCCGACTCCGCCAACGGCAACCGAGTGATTAAGACCACGGTTGCGGTCAAAGGGTCGAACCGCAGAATTCCGAAGACGATTGTCCAGACAGACGAAGGAGCTCCGGCGACGACGGCCACGCCGGAACACGAGAAGCTTCGCGCCGATGCGACGACGGGCGAAGACGCCAACAACTCGGGCGACGAAGCGACGCCATCGAAATCATCATCTTCTTCTTCCGCTTCCTTGCGCCGGAAAAAGTCTCGTTCATCCGCAGCCGCAGCGGCTCCCGACACCGGGGATCTTCGCTCCGATATTCGCGACTCGACCCGCGAAGCGCGTCCCACCGCCTCTGGTGACCGGTCTTTGACTCGCGCGCTGGGGCTGAAGATCGGCAAGATCGTCATCGACGCCGGTCATGGAGGCCACGATACCGGCACAATTGGTCCCAACGGGTTGCTGGAGAAGGATGTGGTGCTCGACGTGGCCAAGCGCCTCGGGCGTTTGCTCGAAGCGCGACTGGGCGCCGAAGTGATTTACACGCGGCAGGACGACACCTTCATTCCACTCGAAACCCGCACTGCGATTGCGAACCGCGAGCGGGCGGATTTGTTCATCTCGATCCACGCCAACTCGAGCCACGATTCCGACGCGCGCGGCGTCGAGACTTACTATTTGAATTTCACCTCCTCGCCGGAAGCGCTGGAAGTTGCCGCGCGCGAAAACGCGGTCTCGGAGAAGTCGATCCACGAACTGCAGGACCTGGTGAAGAAGATTGCGCTGAAAGAAAAGATCGAGGAGTCGCGCGAGTTTGCCGGTGACGTGCAGGAGTCGCTCTACGGAGGGCTGTCGCTGAACAACGCCGGCATCCGCAATCGCGGCATCAAGAAAGCGCCGTTTATTGTTCTGATCGGCGCGAACATGCCTTCGATTCTGGCCGAGATTTCGTTCGTGTCGAATCCCGCCGACGCGCGCAAACTGGAAACCTCAGAGCACCGTCAGCGCATCGCCGAATCGCTGTATCGAGGCGTCTCCAAGTACGTCAACGGCCTAAGCGGCGTGAAGGTGGCGAGCAAGATCGACAAAGGCGAAGGGGAGTAGCAGGATCGCTTCGCCGAGGCAGCCACCCGGCACGCTGGCTGCATGACATCGGTAATGTTCGCACCCGTGTTTCCGCTAGCAGAAGCAAAGCGGCGGCGCTATCGTTGCGCCATCTATGATCGACAGAGTGGCCATAAAGCGCGGAAACACCATTTTCACTATTATGACGGCGGTCTGCTGTCTAGCCGCAACTCTGTGCGCGCAGACTTCCACCGCGGGTTCCAACTCGGAAAGCGCACGGCTAGTGGCGCTCGAGCGCATGTGGAACCAGGCTCAGGTCAGCCGCGATGCCACCGCCATCGCAAACTTGATCGGCGACAAGTTCGTTGATACCGAATACGACGGACAGGTCAGCGATCGCGGAAAGTTCCTGGCGGATTTTGCGGACCCCAAATTCCAGCCCAGCGTCATGAGTATCGACGACGTGAAAGTGGAGATCTACGCTACTGCGGCGATTGTAACGGGCGCCTATCACACGAAAGGCCTATACGGCGGCAAGCCGTATGAGCATTTCGGCCGCTTCACCGATACCTGGGTGTTTCAGGATGGTAAGTGGATGTGCGTGGCCAGCCACAGCAGTCTGTTGAAGAAGTAAATCGGCGGTTCCCCTCCACAATTCGCCCACCGTCAATGGTCAATGCGCCATCCGGACTGCGAGACGGCCCTGTGCGCTCCCATGGCGATCGAACCAGCCAATCAACCTCTCATCAAACTCGGCGGGATTGGTGGCGACTGCGCCGCAGTGATCGGTGTTGGGTACCTCCCACAATACGACCGCCGGATTGCTGGCTGCGATCAACCGGGAATGGCGCGCGGGGATGTTGCTGTCGCTTTGCCCATGAATCAGAAACACGGGAATCGCGGTTGCGGCCACAGCGTTTTCCGGCGAGACCTGTTCGAAGTCCAGCTTGTACTTTCACTTGGCGTAAGCGAATGCGAACTCGATAACTGGGCGCAGCGCAGTCCGTCCGAGCCATGTGCCAGTGCCGAAGCACTGGCCGACGCGGTCGTAGCCGATTTCGCGAAAGCTCGCGAACGGTGATTCAGCGGCAACGGCGCAGAAGCGAGTTCCCGATCGCAATGACTGCAGCAACAGCGCCGCGCCCATGGACTCGCCCAGGCCAAAAATGCAATCGGGGTGGTCGTTCTGTTCCAGCCAATCCAGCCATCGATGGATGTCCTCCGATTCGAGCAGCCCAAAGGTGGCCAGGTTCCCGCCACTGGTTCCGTGCGCCCGCGCGTCCGGCAGCAGGACGCTGAAGCCGCGGCTCAGAAGCAGCTCCGCATACCCGGTCATCCCGAAGCGATTATCGCCAAGACCATGCAGCAGAATCACAACGTTTCCGTTGCCGCTGCTGGGGCGAATGCTCCAGGCGCGCAGGGTTGCTCCGTCGCGCGCAGCAATCGCGACTTCGGTCAATTCGGAGTGATGGAGGCGTGCCATTTCTTGCGCTTGCCTTTCATCTCCGAAAGACAGAACGCGGCGGCCGGGATGCAGCGTCGCCTCGGCCATGAACACCCCGGCTACGGCTGAGATTGCCAGATACCCGACCAGGCAGATGACGACAAGTCGTTGGAACAACCTGGATCCCATCGATGGAAGATACGCAATTGCCCTGTAGCATGTTCCGCCGGGTATCCGTTTGGTTCTTGAAGGCTGGGATTCCACATTCGACGACCGCGTGGGATCTTCGTCTGGTGGCCCGGCCTAACTCCCGCGTTCAGCAACGACAGCGATCTTCACGCCGAGGGCATGCAGGACAGAATTGATCGTTTCATAGCGGGGGTGTGCGCCTGCGCTAAGGGCTTTGTAGAGGCTCTCCCGGCCAAGGCCTGAGTCTTTGGCGATCTGCGCCATGCCTCGCGCTTTGGCCACGTCGCCGAGCGCGGCGACGAATACATCGGGGTTTGGATCTTCGGCAGCCGCCGAGAGATATTCCGCAATGACCGCATCGTTATCGAGATACGCCGCCGCGTCAAATGCTCTGTAGGTTGTTTTCCTCTTCATTGTTTCGCCCTCTGTTTCGTCCTCTTGAGTTCGCGAGCCATTGTTTTCGCTTTGGGGATGTCTTTCGTCTGCGATGCCTTGACACCGCCAGCCAGCAAAACATAGACGGTCGATCCCGTTCGCGTGTAATAAACCCGATACCCCGCTCCGACATGAATACGCATTTCGGAAACACCTTCGCCGACGGGTTCGCAATCGCCGAAATTTCCAAAGGTCGCGCTGCGAAGGCGAGCCAAGATTCTGGCCTTCGCTTTTTGATCGGCCAGATTCGATAGCCACGCATCGAAATTGGACGACCGGACAAATGTACTCATGTCTCTTCATTGTATCCGAATGGATACTCACCCGCCAAGCCCAATTCTGCCTGACAGGACCCGCGTCAGCGGTGGAAACTTTCCTGGGCTGCCGGTAGTCTAATCGAGTAGCACAAGTGCGTCTTTCTTCGAATGAAATTCTCGCGACAGCTCGTCGTTGTTTCCTGCTTTTTTCTGTGCGCACTTTTTTGCGCGACTGCGCTGGCGGCTGATACGCCTGCTCCGGTCGCAGCTTCTCCGGCGCCTGCCTCTTCGACCTCTGTTTCTCTTGCTCCCGTTCTTCCGCCTGAGTTTGCCGGATGGCAACTGAAGGGCGCTGTCGCGAAGAGCGCCGATCCCGCGGATGCCGATGCGGCGAATGCGCCGGTCCTTAAGGAGTATGGTTTCGTGCGTTTGGAGAAGGCGGCCTACACTCGCGACGACGGCCGCAATGTGACGATCAAAGCCGCCGTGTTTGAAGACGCCAGCGGCGCTTACGGCGCCTTCACCTTCTACTATTCCGACGAGATGGGAGTGGAAACCATTGGCGGGCAGGCGGCTTTTCTGAATAACCGCGTGCTGTTCTATCAGGGAAACATGCTGGTGGATGCGGTGTTCGACAGAATGAGCGTGATGTCGGCGGCGCAACTGCGGGAACTGGCCGGGCTGCTGCCGCAGGTCGAGGGCAACAAGGGCAATCCGCCTTTGCTGCCAACACATCTTCCGAAGCGGTCTTCGCAGCCGACTCTGGAGAAGAACACGACGAAATACATTCTGGGTCCGGTGACGCTTGATCGGATCGGATCGCCGCTGCCGGGTTCGATGGTGGATTTCACGTCGGGCGCGGAAGTCGTCCTAAGCAAGTATTCGGCGGCGGCAGGCGATGCCACACTGATGCTCATCGAATATCCGACGCCGCAGATTGCGGCGGACAGGCTGCGGCGGATTGACGCCTCTCACCTGGTTACGCAGCAGCAGCCGGGAGTGGCGTCGATTATCGATGTGGGCCCGTTCTTCGACACGCGCACCGGTCCCATCATCGTGATCGCGGCCGGCCCGCTGTCAAAAAGCGAAGCGCGATCTTTGCTGACGTCCATCAGCTACGACGCCGATGTCACTTGGAATGAAAACACTTATGTGAGCAAGAAGGATAATCTGGCAAACTTTCTGTTCAACGCTATTGTTCTTTGCGGAATCGTGGTCGGACTGGCGCTGGTTGCGGGGATCGCGTTTGGGGGCTTGCGGTTGATCGTAAAACGGTTTTTCCCCGACTCCGTGTTTGACCGGCGAGAGGCGATGGAATTCATCGCGCTGCACCTGGAAGACGACCCCCGGCGGGTGCCTCGGGAACCGTAAGTGACTCAATCGAATGTCGTTAGCGCCGAAAAAGGAGCGTTTTGCCCGATTTCGATCTCGTTTGCCGACTTGTGAACGTATCTTGTAAGTTGTTGAAAATAAGACTATTTAAGTCACAAATTTTGCTTGACACTGTGGTTTTAAGACTCATAAGATTCCCGCAGAAAGTTCTGATGGATTGAACCTCCGTTGGGACTATTCTCCCTTGAAAGAAAAGGCTGCCCAAGTTGCCGGGTAGCCTTTTCGTTTTGACAGTTCTCGGTTCCCAGAGAAAACCGTTTCGACTGAGAACTGCGAAACGGGAACTGAGGATTGTTTCTGCGACGTAAGGGTTTGAGCAACGCACCTGTTCGAGGGACACGGTTTGTGATTCCTGTTCTGCAACGCCCAGCGCAATCGGCTGAAGGTCCTCGTCAGGGACGAAATCGTCCCGAATCTGAGCAACAAGGAGAAATGAAATGTCGACGAACAAGGAACACGGGAAAGCAAATCTCGCGATGAACACACCTCCGATCGTGCCGCAGCAGGAGTGGGAGGCTGCGCGCCAGCAACTCCTCGTGAAGGAGAAGGCCCTGACCCGCTCCCGTGACGCGCTGGCCGCCGAACGCCGGCGAATGCCGTGGCTGGCTGTGGACAAGAGATATGAGTTCGACGGACCCAAGGGCAAGGTAAGCCTGCTTGATTTGTTCGAGGGCCGCCGTCAGTTGATCGTCTATCGCGCCTTCTTCGAGCCCGGGGTGTTCGGCTGGCCCGAGCACGCCTGCCGCGGCTGCTCCCTGGGCGCCGATCAGGTCGGGCACTTGGCCCATCTGAACGCCCGCGACACCACCCTCGTCTACGCCTCACGCGCATCGCAGGCGGACATCGCGCGCCTGAAGACGCGGATGGGCTGGGAGATGCCCTGGTACACCATGATCGACAGCTTCGATGTGGACTTCGGCGTCGATCAATGGCACGGCCACAATGTGTTCTTCCGCGACGGCGACAAGGTGTTCCGCACATACTTCATCAATAGCCGCGGCGACGAGGCGATGGGGAGCATCTGGAGCTACCTCGACATCACGCCGCTCGGCCGTCAGGAGATTTGGGAGGACTCGCCCGAGGGTTATCCCCAGACCGCCCCGTACAAGTGGTGGAACTGGCACGACAACTACGACGTCGAGGCCTCGCCTGACCAGAAGTGGGTGGATATAATCACCGACCCTGAAGGAGCCGCCCTGCGAAGGCGCGAGGAAGAGGCGAAAGCGAGCTAAAGAAGTAAAGAAGGGCGACCGCTTCGCCGCCGAGAAGGCTCACATCTCATTCAGGAGAAACTTGGCCTTTTCCGTCATCCTATGCTTACTCTGAAACTCTTCAGTGCTGGCATCCGTATCACTCACAGTACAGAACGTGTGCGGCGCTGGAGGGGAATCGATGTTTTGCGATCAATGCGGAGCGCAGTTGCAATCGGGAGAGCCGCGCTGCGGACGCTGCGGCAAAACGGTGCTCGGACTCGTCGAGCTTCGACGCAGCCGGGTTCGCGATCATATCAGGCTCGTAGGCATTCTCTGGATGGCGTACTCAGCGCTGCACCTGGTTGGAGGCTTGGTTTTGATTATCGTCGCGCAGACGATTTTCGGCCGCGTAATCCACATTCACAACGGGCCGCCGCCCCAAGTCACCGTTTGGCTACGGCCGCTTCTCAGCTTCATCGGATGGTTGATCCTGGCGAAAGCCGCAGCCTGCTTCCTTGCCGGTTGGGGTTTGCTGCAGCGCCAGGGCTGGGCACGAACCGTTGCTCTGGTTGTGGGCTTTTTGGCGTTGCTCAACGTCCCGCTCGGTACCGCACTCGGCGTCTACACGCTCTGGGTGCTGCTGCCCACGCAATCCGATGACGAGTACAAAGCGTTGGCGCAGGTCGCGTAGCGCGGGCGCAGTCGACTAAACACAGTCCTCTGCCGCGCTTCAGTTCGGACCCGGAATTGGCCGTTCTCTCATCAGCGACTCGACATATTCCAGCACCTGCACTTTGTAGACGTGCGAGCCACATCTCGGGCAAACGCCCTGAGGTACATTCGGCAGCACAATGGGCCGGCCGCAAGCGGTCAGGCGAATCTCCACCTCGCGATTTTCGAAATGACCGCCGCAGGAACATCTTCCATGCTCGACTTCGACTAAGGACGCCATGGGTAATCTCCGATGGAGTTTCGACTCGGACAAAAATCCGATTTGCCTTCAATTCAAAGTTATGCTCGCTACTGCAACAATTCGATACATCAAGCCTTTGCTGCGGTGTCCCACGAAATGCGTGCAACCGGCATAACGTTCAGGCCGGGCATTAGTTCCTGGTACGCAACCACGAATAATCTGGGGAACTCTTGAGCGATAACCTTGCGCAAGGGCACACGGACATCACTGGTTGTCAAGATCAATGGCAGTTGAGCCGTGGGCGGCAGGCTCGAAGTTTCCCGGCGGATCGCTTCCAGAGTCTTGTCTTGTTGTTCCTTTTCAAGGCTCGGATTCGATTTCGCATCGGACGCCACCGAACCGCTCCGCGATAGAGATTCTTCGATCTCGTGGTCGAGGAGATAGGTCACGATGGTGTTGGTTTCTCTCGAATACTTGCCGCTGATCTGGCGCTTCATGCCTGCTCTGACGAACTCCGTAAGCTGCGTCAGATCGTCCTCGGGGGCGGCGTTTCTAGTTTCGGCCTTTCCGGACTCAACCGCGGTTGCCGTATCGTCCAGCACAAGCCGGCTGCCGGCATCGTTGCGGAGCTGGTAATCCGTTAGCCGCTCCAGAATCAGCCTCAGATTTTGCACCGACACTTCTTCCGCGGCCAGGTCGCGGAGAACAGCCGTGATTTTCTCGGGCGAAACTGCCGATTGAGCAGCCTTGACCAAGGCCGGGACGGAACTGTTCAGTTGTTGCAGTTGGGTCTCGGTAAAGCGGCGATGAACGAAACAACCGCCGTTCTTCCGCAGCACTGCAGCGAGACTTAGAATCAGGTATCCCATTTGATCCCAGGCCGTTACGCCATGCGTCTCCAACGCGTCTTTGTGGTCCAGCCTCGTGATGCTTTGCGGGAGCCCGGTCGCGGGATTACCCGCTGCAACGGCGGATATGTCGAGCGCCTTCAGTCTCTCCGGAGTGTCGGCGACCAGGCATTCCTCCGGTCCCAAGCCGACCTGTGGCACGCAAGTGAGGTGATTCAGTTTGAACATGAACTGTTGGTGACCCAAGCGGGTATCCAGGACGAGGCGGAAGTCGGGATAGACAACACCTAGTTCCGGGAACAGTCCTTCTCGCAGGAATGCAAGCAAGCCGGCGCGATTGTCGGCATCGATCGTTGTCAGCTGCCGCAGGTATTCTTCTCGTAAGTGAATCTCGACTGCATTGGGGCGCAGCACATCAATCAAGTCTTCGCAGGCATCGGACCACGATCTTTCAATACTCTGGGCTAATCGATTGGCCACTGCCTGTGTGTCGGCAATCGAGATTCTCAGGTCGAGCACCTGACGCAGGATCGGAAGCAGCCACTCCTGATCAGGCGGCCACTTTCCGGGTTTGACCGACGGAGCCGGTAGCGCGGCCAGGTAAGCCTGCAGCTGAGGGCGTCCCAGTAGAACAGAGGGTTGAGTCTTGACGATCGCCACGCTTAATTCGCGGAAGAAGGCTGCCACCATTTCGTGATTCGATTCCGATGTTCCAGGCTCGGAGATTCTAAGCAGCCAAGCCAGGACTTCGGAGGGAGTGACGTCTGCCCTGAAGACGCTGTCGTTCAACCAGCAATAAATCGACCGCAGAGTCTCATCGGAGTAGCGCAGAAGCTGATCCTCCACTGCGATTGTCAGGAAGCGGCCGTCGGGCAGCGGGCGTTCGAGAACGGTAATCGCGACCTCCGGTTCGCCGGGAATCCCCAGCGTCTCCATGAGTTCGTGCAGTCCTTGCACCAGCGCCTGGTGCACGGATTCGTGCAGCGGACCGCCGAGCGTGACCACCGTCTGCAAAAGCGAATCAACCTGCAACTCCAACGAGAACGTCAACCGTGGTGCGTCTTTGCCGGTCCGATCTGGCTCCATGGGTTTTCAACCTTTCTTTCGATCTCGCGGAAAAGCTAGTTCTTGTGCAGAAAGTGCGACCTCAGCGGCTAAAGCCGGATTCAAAAATAGTCCTCTTACCGCAGCGGTGAACCGCTGCGCCACCCAAAATCAAGTGCAAGATCGAGTTTCCCGCAGCCTTCTAGGCCGCCGAGAACACGGCTTCATTTTGCGCAAGGAGCTCTTCCCTCGATAGCAGCATTAACCACGGAAACCGCGGCTCAACCAGTCTTCGCACGTACGGTCTGCTCTCTGAGTTATCCACCACCAACGCGGCTTTTGTTTCGCCGGGTTGCAGCAGTCCTGCGAGCATCACCAGGAAATGATGGGTCTGTTCCGCCGACGGGGCGAAAGAACTCCCCGCGCGGCTGGGTTTAAGCCATGATTCCGGCGCGTGTTTCCATTCCGCGGGAAGTTCATAGCGCCGCGTTCGGGAATCATTTCCGGGAAGTTGCTCCTTCAACTGGAGACGGACGGCACGAACGGCACCCTCCAGGTTCTCCAGCCCGGAAGCTTGCGCGGAACTCAGGATTTCCCTCCAAGCCGTGATCGGGACTTGCTCTCTTACAAGTGCGCGCAGCAAGCGGGCGAAACGTACATGGGCCTGTTCATCGGGAAGAACCTTCAGGATAAGAGCCGAATCTGCCTCACTCTTTGCCCAGCCTTCCAGCAGGTTCTCCACTTCCTGGACGCCCAGAAAGTCCGCGAGATTCTGACGCAGCACTGCCTCGAGGTGATGGATGATGAAAACCAGCGGCTCCTCCCACAATTCGAGGCCATCGCTCTGTATGACATCCCAGTGCTCTTTCGGCACCCAGGAACCGTGTTCACCCGTGAGCGGATTCTCAGCGCCTTTCAAAGCCGCGTTCGGAATGCCCAGCGCTTGAAGAACACCGGGCGCGGCCGGGCAATAACGCATTTGGAGATAAGTGTTCCCCCCGGCCACCGATTGCTCATACAGCAGAAGAGCATAGCCGTCGCGGGACATAACATTGCTGCCGCGCACCCGCACTCCTGGGAGCCGGACCCCCATTTGATTTTCAATACGCTCACGCATCTGAGGAATGTACGTCTTCAGCAAGGACCAATTCTCACTCGTGTCGGCAGGGACCAGTCCCGCCCCAATTTCCATCACGATGGGAGTAACCATTGGGACTAGCAATTCGGGGCTGGAGCGAACTGGACGCTCCAACCAATCGACCACAAAAGCCGCCAGCGATTTCCGGGCTGCCATCAAATCGCTCTTTAGCACTTCATCCTGATTCGCCGCGCCGGCCAAGGCATTCCATTCATCTTCAAGCGCCCAATATTGTTTTGGATCATTCAGCAGTTGACGGCAAATTTGTCCCAAGACTTGGCCGGGACTGTCTGAACCCAGTTGGCGACGAATCTGAAGCGTTTTGCTGAACTCGGAGCGTGCGCTGTCGAGATCTGAGTTGAGAAAAAAGGCAAGCCCAAGGCTGCCGCGCAGGCTCGCTTGCCTCGCCATCCCTTCCGATGCGATATCGGACAAAATGTCCAACCCATTCCTGTACTGTTGGATCGCGCCGGCGAGGTCACTGGATTTCAACAGCCGGTCTCCCGCCGCTTCAAATCCCGCGGCAACTTGCTGTATGCCGATGACAACCTCGGGGATCTTTTCGCGGTGCTTCAACAGCATGCGATAAGCGGCTGCGGCGTCGGCATAGAGCTCAGCTTTGGTATGCAAACGGCCGAGTGCCGCATAAACACTTATCCAGGGCCAGCCCTCGGGTTCGTTCTTGAGGGCCAGTTTGTCCAGGATTTCTTTGAGCTCATTCTCAGGAGGACGCACGGATTTGAGCTCGACCTGGCGCGCCTCGAGCTGTTGCCGGATTCGCTCCAGGATTTCGTGGACTTGGTCCCGGTAGGGCCAGGCTTCGGAAGACGCGTTCAAGCCCGGCAGATCCTCGCGGAGCGTATCGTCCAATTCCCGGGCATTCTTTACCAGCGCTACGCTCCTAGCGAGATGCCGTTCCCCGTCCGGGAGTTTGTTCTGCGACAGGTAACAGGCACCCAAGTACCAGTTGGCCGCAAGATCGTCGCTGGCTCCGGGGTAGGCGCTGAAAACCTCGATGGCTCGCTCGATATCACCCAGATAGTAAGCCGCCGTTCCGAAAGTGATTTGACTCTCGAAGGCTTTTGCGTCGTAGCGATTCCAGATTGCCCTGTAGTCCTGTTCCGCGTGTTCCTTATCGCCCAGCATCCGGAAACACCGCGCGCGCAGGTCGAGATCCCAGAGATTTTCAGGTTCAGCCTGGACCACCTGGCGAATCAGATCCAGTGCCTCTTTGTACTGACGCTTCTCCGAGAGAATGTATGCCTTCACCCCGTCTGCCCAGACGCTCGCGGCCGCTGCTCGGCGCTTATCGACCACCGCTTCCGCAGCGTCAAATTCCCCCACGTTCGCAAGGATAGCGGCCCGTTCGTCCAAGACCGCAAGACTGTCGGGAACCAGTTCCAACCCTCTTGCCGTGGCTTGCAAAGCATTGGCTTCGTTCATCAGGAACCGGTGATCGCGGCCCAGGGCAGCCCACGCATCTGCGTCCGGTTCGTACAGCAGAAGCGCCCGCTCAAGAAACGCGGTGCCTTCCCACCACCACGTCCGTTGCTGTTGCGGATCGGTCGCCGCCAAGCTAGCCAGCTGTTCGCTGACCAAGGCCCGGACCATGTAGGCCCATGAATTCCGTTGGTCCGGGAGTCCCAAGTCCGTGCCTTTGTCCCACATCCGAGCGCTTTCTTCGGCAGCTGCCTTTTTATCTTCCAGACGAAGCGTCGTCTGATAGCTGAGCATTCTCAGGGCATCGGCACAGTACCAGTAAGTGGCTTGGCGTTTCGGGTCCAGCTCAATAGAGCGACGCAGTTGCTCGACGGCGGTTTCATAGTCATTTCGCCACAAGAAGCGGCGACCGGCCTCGTACAGGAACGTGGCCGCCTGATCTTTCTGTCCGGACTGCTCGAGCAATTCGCCTTTCAGTTGTTGCGCGGGAGCTTCGCGATAGTCAGCTTCCGCTCCCATGCCGGTTGCTAACGCCTGATCGACCATCTTCAGAGCCTCGTCGGGATGGTCGACCGCACGATACAGCTCAGCCACGAAATACAACGCCTTGCCGTCGGATTTTCTCGCCGTCAGGGCAAGCGGCAGGGTCTTTGGGGAGACGGCTTCGGCGCCGGCCCGTTTTGCGTAGCGAGTCAGCAACTGCCGGCCTTGGCGCACTTCGATCTGACCCTCGAGCAGCGCTTGGGCCTTGTACAGCAGCAGATCCGGCCGCTGCGGATCGTTCTGCAACGCCTCATCGATGACCTGCAGTGCGTCCGGACAGCGGCCCAGCGCGATGAGTGCCTGCGTCCGCAAAATTCGCGCTTCGACGGAGGCTGGCGCTCGCTGTTGCGCAGCCTCGGCTGCCTCCAGAGCCTTGTTGGGTTGCGCCAGCGCGAGATAGCACTGGCTGCGGCTCAGCAGGAGTTCGTCGGCGAACCGGTCTCCTTTGGCCAGGCTTTCCGCGATCCGCTCCAGGGCTGGCTGGTATTCGCCTGCCTCCACCAGCACCTGCGCCAGCTTCGCGTCAATCGCCATCACGCGTTCTCTGTGGTCCCCCTTCCCGGCCATCTCATGCGCGCGGGTCAGGAAGTCCAAAGCTTCCTTGACATTGTGGATACGCCAGTGAGTTTCCCCGAGGCCCTCCAGTAGCCGCGGATCGTCGCCACTAATCGCAAGAGCCTCACCAAACAATTTCGTGGCACCCGCGAAGTCACTTCGATACAAACTCACACGGCCCAGGAATCTCGCCAGGTCCGCCCGCAGGCCCGGGGTAAGATCCTCCGCCCTGATCCGGGTTTTCCACTGACTGTCGAGCCACTCGCCTTCCGCTATGGCAAGCTCCGGCGTCAGGAGTTTGTGGACGTACGGGAGAATCTCTGCCATGCGCTGCGGCGCCACTGCGATGGCTTCCAGATAACTCCGGAAAGCACGATCGGGCTGGCTGCCCTGCTCGCAAGCCACAGCCAAATTGAAAAGCACCACGTCACGAGCGGGGCTGGCGCCTTCTTCCTTCAGCGCCTGTTCAAACGCCTGGACGGCATCGGTGTACCGGTTGTGGGACAGGAGCGCCCGGCCCAGTTCAAAGTAGAGTTCGCGGAGAGGCCGGAGACTTTCGAGATTCGCGGAGTTCGATACGCTGGCTGCAAGACTCATGGCGTCGGTCCTATGCTGCTCCCACTACTGTTGCCACCACTACCAACCTTGGGCGCAAAGCTATTCCCTGCGGACGGAGCGGCCGGGGGCTGGGTGGAACTAGCCGCGGAGGCGCCGGGAATGAGAGCTGCGCTGCATTCCCCACAAAACTTCCTCGGCTGATCGACGCGCGTCTTGCAATTGGAGCAGACGAGCGACCCCGAGCAGTTCCCACAGAATTTATCCGCGACCTTGTTGCGTGCCTGGCACCATGGACAAGGAACGAATTCGGAAAGAGGTGCTTTTTCCTGAGCGCCGGCCGGTCCCCAGGGAGCGAACATGGAGTCGGACTCGCGCAGGTAAAGCACGGGGAGACCAAACCCCAGTCTTTGAGTCTGGTCCGAGAACTCTTCTGAAATCGTCTTCCGTGCCTTCTGGAGAGCGGCATCGACCGTGTTTCTCTGGGCCAAGGCCTCGTAAAACGCCTTGGCGAATCGATTGGCCACCTGCTGGTTAATCTTGTACTGCATTCCGACCACGGCAGGGATTGCCTTTTGCGCAAGCTGTTGCGCAACGCCGGAGAAGGCCTGGTAAGGATCGCTCTGCGCGCTTTCGCAGGCCTGCAGGAACACTAGACGGAGAGAAGAATAACCCATCAGAGTGGTCGCCACTTCGTTGTCCGAGCGTGGGTCCAGAGTCCCATCCTTCTTCATGAAGAGGATTGTCCCGGCTTTGGTCCCGGCGTCCCATTTTCCATGGCCTAGAAAGTGGATGGCGTGGAACTCTTCGTTGTCTACCATGGCAGTGAAGTTCAGCCAAGTTGCCTTCGGAGTGATCCCGTCAGGTTCATAGGGCAACAGCGGCGTTACCTTGATCATCTCTGGGCCGAAGCTCTCGAGCAGTTCCAGTACGCTCTCGTATTCAACGGCAAATCCTCTGGGACTTGAGGCCACAAACAGAACCTTCATGGGTAGCTTGTCGATCCGCAGGCTGCGCAGAGGAAGATCGAGGCGAAGACGCCGCGTCAGGATCAGCTTGACTTGATCGGCAAGGAAATAGCCAGAGCCTCCCTGCCCCTCCTCCTCGGGACAATAAAGGTATTCCCAAGGCCAACTGGAAAGAGTTTCCTGACCCTTCTCGAACTCCAGTTCGACTCTCATGAATCGCATGCGCTGATAGAAAGTCTTCCTTACGGCTTCCCCTATCTCGTTCTCGAAAAGGACCCTATACAAATTTGCTCCGAGGACCTTGAACTCTTCCTCGCCCGCCAGGCGGCCCTCGCGCAGCATCGTAACCAAAACCTGGGTGGTGCGGCGCTGTAAATCGTCGACTTTAACTGCACAGTCGCGAACATCCTCACTGCCCTGTTCTCGTTCCACTCTGATCGTGCCGTCCTTGCCGACTTTCACCCGGAACACTTTGATGGGATCGTCCAGTGGCATAGCTCAACCTCCCTTGGCCAGATTTACAAGCGCGCTGAAATGTCCCACAACTGCTGGTCCTTGATCGGAGTGCCGGCCTCGAAAAAGCTGCGAATCCGCAGAGCCAGTTCCTTGACTGCATCCTGCAAGTTGGCGCTGAGAAACGAGAAAGACCGGGAGGCTTGCATGGCAGCCGCCACTTTCACTTCTTTCGTCCCCTTGGGAACCTGCAGGACGACGACCAGAGGGAAGTCATCTTCCTGGAAGAACTCCGCTCCATCCACTCGCCAGAAGACTTTCTCCAATCCGACTGCCGTGTGATCGATTTTGGCTTTCTTCACTTTGTACGCGAAGGGGCCGGCGAGAATGTTGAATCCGGCAGACGCTTTCGCACCGGCGCCGGCACTCGCGGAAACTTTGGCATCCCCGGCTTTGGCCTCCAGGGCGCCGCTCTGGGCGCTGAAGTCCAGATTTTCGTCGAGCCCGAATTCCAGATGCGTTCCCGCCTGCAGCTGAGTCTGGAATTGCTTGTCCGGCAAAACCCGAATTGCCTTCGGCCGGGTCATGGGATCGGAACTCTGCGGGTTGAATTCGACGATGGCTTCGAGCTTATTGAATCCCCAGCCGGGCTTGGCGTGAAGATAAACGGGAAAATCCACGCAATAGAGATTGTGGTCCTTGGTCAGTTCCTTGAAGCGGTCGCCAATTTTCAGGTTGCTGCTGGCGAATTTTTCTTCTGTAATTTTCTGGACAACCGGCAACTTGGCAAACTCCGCCGCGTCGCCTTGCAGTTCCTTCACCAGGGCGGCGAGAGGCGAATCAATCCCCTTCTGAACCTCGTCTCCAAAATCACTGCTGAGTACGTTTAATCTCTCCGCGGCCTCGTTAATCAAAGCATTGCGGTCCAGCCCTTCCATGTTGAAACTGAAATCAAGAGATGTCGCAGACATTGGGACCTCCTGAAATAGAAAATAGGTTGACCTTGTTGTTGCCACTGTCCAGTCGATGCCACCACTTGTTGCAACTTTCCAGTTGATGCCACCACCAGGCTGCAGAGAGGGGAAGGGAAAAGCGGAGCCCACTCGGAGAAAATGTTACGGACTGCTATTCTCCGAATCCAAACCATGGCATCCAATGTGCCAAGAATGGCGTTGATTCTACTCCCACCACGCAAATAATTGCAAAAAGGGCGCCGTTAGCCCGTTGCGAGTGAGCGATTTGGTAAACTAAATGAGGCAAACCAGAAGCCGACGTAGCTCAGTTGGTAGAGCAGCCGATTCGTAATCGGCAGGTCATCAGTTCAAGTCTGATCGTCGGCTCCAGTTTTTCCGCACTGTTCATGCGGGCTCCTGCGACTTCACTATCTCCTTGTCGGTTTTGTTTGTCCCGCGTTTGTTCCGCAGCATCTCGGTTTGATTCTCCGCTTTGTCTTCGGGCCTACTTTGTCTGGAATAGCAACTGGGCGAAATTGCTGAGGTTGTCGCGCCAGACCATCCAGGCGTGCATGCCGGGGGTGTGCACGGCCGTGGGCTGCATACCGTTCTTATTGAGCCACGCGATGAACTTCTGATTGGGCTGATTCAGGCCGTCTTCGATGCCGCAGGCTACCCAGAACAGTTTCAGCTTCGACTGGATCTGCGCTCCAGATTGTGGCGTGATTGCCGGGAAGCGTGGCTCGAAATGATCGCTGCCGAGGCCGCCGGCGCTGAAGCTGCCGATCCAGGCGAAATCATCCGTATGGTTGAGGCCGACGAGCAGGGTTTCTGAGCCGCCCATGGAAAGGCCGGCGATAGCGTGATCCTCGCGCTGGTCGGAGAGTGGATATTGCCGCTTCACCATCGGCATCACCTCCTGATATAAGGCTTCGCCGAACTTGGTTAAGTTGCTGGCGACCAACGACGGGTCGTCCCAGGAAGCCCAGCCCTGCGCGATGACACGCATGTCGCCATAACCCCAGGGCATGACTACGATCATCGGCTTGGCCTTTCCGGCGGCGATGAGATTGTCGAGGATGACGTTCGCCTTGCCCATGGCTGTCCACGCACTGGGATCGTCACTGTAGCCATGCAGAAGATAGAGCACGGGATATTTCTGGCTGGTGTGCGGATCGAAGCCTGGCGGCGTATAGACGTAGTACTCGCTGTCGATGCCGACGATCTTCGACTTGTAGTAATGATGATGCACCACGCCGTGCGGAACATCTGCCATCTCCCAGGGCATTGCGGGCCGGCCGGGAACGAGGAAGATGTTCTGGTTGACGAAGAAGCTGGTCTTGATGTCGGTGTTGTGGGGATCGAGGACTTCCGTGCCGTCCACCAGGAAGACATAACTGTAATACTGCGGAGCGAGGGCGGGGACGGTGAGAGTCCAGGCGCCATCCGCTGCCTTCGTCATGGGGATAGGATCATGCTGGCCTTCGAGGTCGAGCTCCACTTTCTGAGCGTTGGGCATCGCGAGGCGGAAGGTGGCAGTACCGTCCGGTTTAACTTCTGGATCTGCCGCGGGCGCGGCGACGAGTGGGACGGGAGCAGCCTTCTTTGCCGCAGGTTGGGATGTGGAAGGAGCTGTCGTCTGGGCCAGGGCGGCGGTTCCGAAAGCAAATGCCAAAATCAGTATCCAGCGAAAATAAACGGAAGTTGGAGCGGTGCGAAACGGCTGAATCATACAGGGTTCCTTTTGGAGGATATGCCGTGCTCCACAGTCTACACGGGGAGCCGCTATCCCGGCAGCACTCAACGTAGCAAGTGGCGATTGAGACGTATAATCTGTTCCGTTCTCGAAGTCAGAAAAGAAATTTCGGTCTGATACAACATCGCGAGTGAGGTACATGATGAAAACGCGCCGACAATTCCTGACCCAATCCGCCATGGTGACCGCTGGCGCGCTGCTATCTTCTCTGGACGCCACTGCGTATCCAACGCAACCGAACATCACCTTTCCCGCCAACCCGCGCGACCGCCTAGCCGTGGCCTCCTATCCCTTTCGCGACTTCATTCTCCCCGCCGAGTATGTAAGCGCTTCGGCCTCTGCTGCGCCCAAGATGGAGCTGATCGAATTCGCCGCCCACGTAAAGTCCCGGTTCAACCTCAACAAGATCGAACCCTGGAGCAGCCATTTCCGGTCACTCGAACCGAAGTATCTGGACGATTTCCGCACGGCACTCGACCGCGCAAAATCGTTGATTGTCGACATTGCCTACGATGGACAACACAGCTTCTACGCCGCCGACCGCGCCGAGCGCGAGCGGGCCGTCGCCGACAACAAACAGTGGATTGATGCCGCCGCCGTCCTCGGCTCTCCCAGCATCCGCACCCATATCGCCTCAGCCGATAACCAGCCACCCGATCTCGACCGGTCCACGGACACGCTCTTACGGATCGTGGAACACGCCGCCACGCGCAATGTCGTCGTCCATCTGGAAAACGACGACGGCATCACCGAAGACCCCGTGTTTCTAGTAAAGCTGATTGAAAAGGTGAACAGCCCGTGGCTGCGTGGCCTGCCTGATTTTGGGAATTCACTGATGCATAAGCCTCCCGAGGATGCCTACGCCGGACTCGAAGCCATGTTCAACCACGCCTACGGCATCTGCCATGTCAAACAATCGGAGGCTACCGAAAAAGGGGCAAACGTGCAGGTGGACCTGGCGTATGTTTTCGCAATGCTGAAGAGGACCGGATTCCGCGGCTATCTTTCGATGGAGTACGACAACTCCGGCGACCCTTACAAGGAAACCGAAGAGCTGATCGCCAAGTCGCTGCAGTTTCTGTCCGCCTGACGATTGGCTCGAACCGACGGCCGGTATATCATTCCGACGACTATGGAAGCTTTCGATCCGGCAGCGGAATGGCTGCAGCTCTCCGAGCGTTATCGCCAGATGAGTGACAACGAACTCCTGGCCCTGGCACGGCAAATCTCCGAGTTGACCGATGCCGCGCAACAGATTCTGACATCCGAGATGTCCCGGCGCGGGCTGAAGCTGCAGCCCGAGGAACCTGCGGCTCCGCCGATCCCCGCTCGGCAGCTCGATCCCTCCTACGACGAGGACCGAAAGTTGGTCGAGATCCGCACGGTGTGGAGCTTGTCGGATGCAGTTCAGTTGCAGACTCTGCTCGACGGGGCGGGGATTCCGTTTTTCATGGGAGCGGAGAAAGCTACCAGTGTTGACACGGTGACCTCAAGTTTCGTCAATGGCGTCAGCGTGCAGATCATGCAGGTTGGTCTGCCTTGGGCGCGCCAGGTACTAATGAATTACTCTCCAGCGAACGAGCCGGCTCCAAACCCGGGGGAAGAACTTCACGATCTTTCGGTACGCTGCCCCAAATGCCATTCCACGGAAATCATCTTGGAGCGTCTGCTCAGCGAGGCTGCAACCGCAGCGGACGATTCGCAAAAATACGAATGGACCTGCGATTCATGCGGTCACCAATGGGAAGATGACGGCGTCGTAGAAGAATAAACGTCGAACCTCAGGCCAGAAAATCGTAGGGCAGGTTCTGACGGTTTTCAAGGTGGTGAAATCGCTGATTTCGACACGTACTAGTTCACGACCATTGTTTTTCATCAGGTTTCATATACTGCCATAAACTGACCTGTGAGGTTTAGCTGATATGCCTACGTACCCGATGTTCCTTTCCGAACTCGCCGAGGCCGACCGCAAGCACGTTAAGCTCTGCATCAGGATGCTACTAGCGCGCTTACGAAGCTGCGACGCTCGCCTGCAAACGTACGAGGCAGACAACGTAGATCCACCAGAGAATCGGACAAGTCAGACGGTGTTCAAGCTACTTCAGGAATTGAAAGAAGTGTCTGTCATGGTCGATGAAATGAAAAATGAACTGGTCGAGAGGCACAGATTGCCGAATGATCTAAAGCAAATCGACGATGGCCTTCGTCGAGACTTTAGAAACCTGCTTCTAGGAATTCCGATGAAGTAAAAGGCTTGCGGTCAAGTCATTGGTCAGTTGTTGGTTAAGTCGCCTTTACACTCATCGTCCCGGTTCTAAGCCCACCCCGCGCCGCAATAGAACACTGCCTTTCGTCACAGAAGCTCAAGTTTTTCGCGGGCTATACTGACCGTAAGTTCGGCTTCCGTCGGGGGTGAACCATGCAATTCAAGCTGCGCCTTCCCGCATCGACTCTGCTGCTCATCTTAATCATGTCCTGCGGCGTGAACGCCAACGGCCAGGATGATAGTAACGACTGCGCGTTCCATCCCAATCAAGAGGCGCGAGTTGAGTCTCTGCCTCCCGCCCTTGCGGCCTCGAAAAGCGAGTCTGCCGTGCTTGCGGCGAGCGTGGCCATTGCGATTATGGAGCCGGATGTGTGTTGTGGCCGGAACTCAGTGCTGGAAGATCAAGTGGCTTCAGCAACAGGATTGTCCCTCCGGCAAGTCGGGGAAAAACTTAGGGGCAAGCATTATTCTGGTGACGGTTTGCCGATTGTCGTGGCCGACCAATACTGGTCTGGAGCGTCGGTGACTGCGGAGGAAATCATTGCCACCCTTCAGGCACAGCGCCCATTGTTGATGGATTGGAATGGCCACCTCTACGTTTTGTACGGCGTCATGTACGACGAAAACCTATGCACCGATGGCTCACAGCACTCAATCCAGAAGCTGTTGCTGGTCGATACGCGATTTGCGGATCACCGGCGGTACGTCTCCTTTGATCGGCAAACGGATGATTGGGGAAAAGTAAACGGACTTCTGGCCCTGACCATCACACGCGATAAATAACACGGGAGCGAACTGGCGTTCGGGCAAGTTCGTCTTGCGCGCTCATCCTAAGCGGCGATACTCAACTCATGAACCAACCGCCGTTGACGTTAATCGTCTGTCCAGTCATGTATCCGTTTCTGGCAAGCATTACGGCGACTTCCGCGACCTCTTCCGGCAATCCGTATCGGCCCATCGGGATGCGGTCGGGCCGCGCATTGGGATTAGATGTCACCATCTCAGTTGCCACCAGCGCAGGAGCGATGGCGTTTACCGTGATGCCTTCCTTCGCCAATCGCTGGGCGTAAAAATGGGTCAACCCGAGCATACCGGCTTTCGAGGCAGCATAGTGCGGCCCGACAACTCCTCCGACTTGTGCCGCCACCGAGGATAGGTTCACGATGCGACCCCACTGCCGAGCCCTCATGCCCGGCAGGACAGCCTGCGTCACCATGAAACAGGATTTCAGGTTTACCGCGATCACTTCGTCCCAATCCTGCTCGGTGATCTCCTCGATCGGTTGGGGACGGGAAATGGCGGCGTTGTTCACGAGGATTTCGATAGGCCCCAACTGCTCTTCGGTGCCTCTGATGAGGCGTTCGACCTCGCTCGACTTTGACACGTCAGCCTGAAGGGTGACACAACGCCGCTCCAACTGACGAATCTGCGATTCCACGTCCTGCGCATCGGCGGCGCGGCTAAGAAAATTGAGCGCGATATCGGCTCCGGCTTGGGCAAGCGCCAATGCAATGGAGCGGCCAATCCCCCGGCTCGAACCGGTCACCAGTGCGACTCTTCCCTTGAGGTCATCCATGAAATGAGGATACACATGCGCTGGAGAATCGTCCTCGTAGCGGAGAGTCGCGGCAAGATCGGGCTAACCGACCTGCACCGTCAACATCGATATCGATCCTCCGTCGACGCCTTCGATCGGAAAAGTAATGACTTCGCCCTCTTGCCGGCTGGCAAGTACGTACAGCATCGGGAGGTAGTGATCGGGCGTTGGGACTGAGAGCATGGCCTCCGGTCCGAGGTTCTCGTAATCGATGAGAGGCTTGTATTCGCCGGCGACCATCATCGCCTTCGCTTCCTGCTCGAAGCGGATCGCCCAATCGTAAGGATCGGGCATGTGCCGTCCCCACGCGTAAGCGTGCAGATTGTGAACCAAATTTCCGCTGCCTACGATCAGGATGTTTTCGCCTCGCAGCGGCGCGAGTCTCCTGCCGATTTCAAAGTGGAACGATGCTGGCTGGGTTTCGTCGATACTCAGTTGCACGACCGGAACATCCGCATCGGGATACACGTGCTTGAGCACGGACCATGTTCCATGATCGAGCCCCCATGAAGTGTCGAATTCCACCGGCAGAGGCTGCAGCAATTCTTGCACTCTGCGGGCAAATCCCGGATCGCCCGGAGCCGGGTATTGCACCTGATAGAGCTCTTGCGGAAAGCCGCCAAAATCGTGAATGGTGCGCGGAGACGTGCTGATCGTAACGCCAGTTCCGGGCACAAACCAATGCGCGGAAATCGACAGGATGGCTTTTGGCCTCGGCGATTGCTTTCCGATTTGCCGCCATCCAGCGGTATAGCTATTGTCCAGCAGGGCATTCATCGGATTGCCGTGTCCGAAAAATATCGCGGGCAGTATCTCGGCCATATTCGGATTCCTCTCAAATCTCCATGTTGCCTCAACCGCGAATTTTCCCGGAATACAACGCCATCCCCACCACGGCATCGATTCCCAGCGCGTCAAGGCTATCGATTTCCTGCTGTTCGGTAATGCCGCCAGCTACCACCAGATGTCGTCGCGTGGCGCGCTTTATAGCATGAACCGTCTCCATCGGAATTCCGCCCATCAAACCCTCCGTATCGATATGGGTATACAGAAAGGTCTCGCAGAACGGTTCCAGCTCGCGAATCATGTCGAAGGGAGTGATGGCGGTATTCGTGCGCCAGCCGTCGATGGCAACTCGGCCTCCTCGGGAATCGAGCGCAAACATCAGCGCTGGCATCGGGAACATCTCCGCCAGTGTGCGGGCATAATCATGGTTAATACGGCCTTCGCTCAACAACGCGGACCCGATGATCACCTTGCGTGCGCCGAAGTCCAGAAGTTCCCGCGCGGTCTCGAGGCTGCGAATGCCGCCGCCAACCTGGCAGGGCAGTTGGCCGACGATCTGTTTCACCAGCGAGCGGTTATCGCCGGCGCCGCGCGCTGCGTCGAGGTCGATGAGTTGGACGATGGGATACTTGGAGAAGCGTTCGATCCAGTAATCGAAGTTGTCGAACTCCAGTTTCTTTTTTTCGCCCTGGACTAACTGCACGATCTTGCCGCCCATAAGGTCGATCGAAGGAATCAGCATGGCCACCTCACCGGCACGTTGGCAGCTTGCAGTTCGCGTTTTAATTGTCCGATGTTTTCGAGACCGAAATGGAAAATGGAAGCGGCCAGAGCAGCGTCAGCGTGCCCGCCCCGGAATACGTCAATGAAGTGTTGCGGCGACCCAGCACCGCCTGACGCGATCACAGGAATGGAAACTGCGTCGGCCACGAGCCGCGTCAACTCACAATCAAAACCAGATTGCATTCCGTCGCGGTCCATGGAAGTGAGCATAATCTCTCCGGCGCCGCAATCGGCTGCCTCGCACGCCCAGAGGATCGCGTCGCGGCCTGTGGGAGTGCGGCCTCCGGCAACGAACACTTCGAAACCCCCGTTCCTCCGCCGGGCATCGATGGCCACCACGACCGCCTGCGAACCAAAGCGAGCGGCGATTCTTCCGATCAGCGATGGGTCTTTCACTGCGGCCGAGTTGATGGCGATCTTGTCCGCGCCAGCCTCGAACACAGCTTCGGCGTCGGCCAGTTCGCGGATTCCTCCGCCGACGGTGAACGGAATGAACAAACGACGCGCCGTGCGGGAAACGACGTCGAGCATCGTGTTGCGTTTATCGCTGGTGGCTGTGATATCGAGAAGAACGATCTCGTCCGCGCCATCGCGGGCGTGAGCGGCAGCACAGTCCGCGGGGTCGCCGGCGTCGCGCAGATTCACGAACTGCACGCCTTTCACGACCCGGCCGTCGTCCACATCGAGACAGGCGATGATGCGCTTGGTCAGCACTGAACCTCACAGAAATTCTTGAGAATGAGCAGCCCAACGGTCCACGATTTTTCCGGATGGAATTGCACTCCGAAAATGTTTCCCTGTTCGACGACAGCGGAAAACTGCGCTCCGTATTCGGTCGCTGCCATGGTGGCGGCGACCACCGGCGCTTGAAAAGAATGAGTGTAGTAGACGAAGGATTCTGGCGCGACGTTACGCAGCAAGCGCGAACCTTCCCGGACCGTCAGCGAGTTCCATCCGACGTGCGGCGACTTCACGGAAGAGGGAAACGGACGGCATCTGCCCGCGAAAATTCCCGCTCCCGCGAACTCCGGGGCCTCGTCGCTGCCCTCAAACAGCCACTGCATTCCGAGGCAAATTCCAAGGAACGGCTTGCCGGCGTTCGCTCCCTGCAGCACGGCGTCTCGCAAGCCCGTGTTGTCGAGGCTGCCCAATGCGCTGAAGTGGCCGACGCCAGGCAACACGATCTTTTCCGCGGTGGCAACGATTTCAGGCTGCGTGGTCACGATGACTTTGGCACCGAGATAGTCAAACGCCTTCTTCACCGAATTCAGGTTGCCGGCGCCGTAATCGACAATGGCGATCTTTGAAGCGATCTTCGACCCGATCATAGAAGGCCCTTGGTGCTCGGCAGCATGCGGGCCAGACGGCGGTCGTGGGAGCAGGCTACGCGCAGAGCGCGCGCAAACGCTTTGAAGAGCGCTTCGATCTTGTGATGGCTGGAGCGTCCGTACATCACCCGCGCATGAACATTGGCGCGCGCACCGCGTGCGAATCCTTCAAAGAAGTCGCACACCAGTTCCGTTTGCAGATCGCCGACCCGCGTGGCTCGAACCTTGGTCTGGACCACGGCCACGGGTCGGCCGCCAAAGTCCACTGCGGCCAAACCGAGGGTTTCATCCATGGGCATCAGAAAATAGCCGGCTCGTAGGATGCCGCGCCGGTCGCCTAAGGCGCGGTCGAACGCCTCACCCAGAGCGATCCCCACATCTTCCACGGTGTGGTGCTGGTCGACATCGAGGTCGCCGAGCGCGGCGAGTTTCAAGTCGAAGCCGCCGTGACGCGTGAACAGCTCCAGCATGTGATCGAGAAAACGGACTCCCGTGGAGACTTCGTACTTTCCCCGGCCCTCAACGGTGAGGGCAATTTGAATTTCCGTTTCGGCAGTCTTGCGATGCAGCTTGGCTTTCCTCACGCTCGCACCTCACTCTGCGGTCTAGCCCGCAATCCCAACTGCTCGGCCACGTCCCGCAGAGCAGCGATGAGAGTCTCGGTGTGTTCGTCCGATCCCACAGTCAGACGGACGCAGCCTTCACAGCCTGGATCGGAGTGCCGGTCGCGCACCAGAATTGCGCGATCGCGCAGGGCTTGCACGAACTCGGCGTGCGCTGAGCCAATGCGCACAAGCACAAAATTGGCGTGGCTCGGCCAGTAATGCAAGCCGAGATTGCCAAGCTCGTGCTGCAATCTGTCGCGGTTGCTGAGTACTTGCGCGACATAGCGGCCGACGTACTGCTGATCTTGCAGAGCCTCGGGCAAGACTGCGAGGGCAGCCGCGTTGACGTTGTAGGGCGAGGCGACGCGGCGGACCATCGCCATCTGCCGAGCCTCTCCCGCAAGAATGCCAATTCGCAAACCGGCGAGGCCGTAGGCCTTGGAAAAAGTCCGCGCTACAAAGAGATTTTCGATCTGCCGAGTCTGCTTAATCAGCGTTTCTCCGTGAAATTCGAAATACGCTTCATCGACGAGCACGGCAGCTTGCGGCGCGGCTTGCGCAATCCGAATCAGAACATCGCCTGCAACCGCGGCCCCGGTTGGGTTGTTCGGATTCGCAACCGCAATGAGCCGTGTGCGTGGACTGAGTTGAGTGAGCAGGTCCTTTTCCGGAAAGGCGAAGTTGTCACCGGCAAGCACTTCGACAACGCGCGCGCCTTGAGCTAGCGCAAGTACCGCGTACATGGCGAAGGTGGGGACGACGATGAGCGCTTCGTCTCCGGGATCGAGATACGTGGAGCAAAGCAGATAAATCGCTTCGTCGACACCGTTCGTGAGCAGAACCTGCGCCGGTTCGAGTCCGAGAAAACCGGCGACCTCTTTTTCCACCGGCTCGCGCTCGGGATAGCGCGCCAGGAGTTCGGAATCGAGCGAGCGCAACCGGGCCAGCACGTGCGGCGAACAGCCCACAGTGCTCTCGTTGAAATCGAGGCGCAGTCCGGTCCGGCCGGCCAAAGGAGGCCGATACGTATGCAGATTTCTTACCGCTTCGCGAGCCTCAAGCATGGGAGCACCTCACTCGGAATGCCTCCGCGTGTCCTTGCAAGCCTTCGGCAGTTGCCAGCGTCATGCCCGACGGTGCGATTTGGCGGATTCCTTCGCGCGACACTTGCTGGCAGGCAATGACGCGGACAAAGTCGAGGACACTGAGGCCGCCCCGCACACGCGCCATTCCACCGGTGGGCAGCACGTGGTTAGGTCCAGAGACGTAGTCACCCGCGGCTTGCGGCGTGAACTCATCGAGGAAAACCGCGCCCGCGTGCTGCACCAGTGACGCCAACTCGGCCGGGAGTGTTAGGTGCTCGGGCGCAATGCGATTCGATATCTCAACAGCCTGTTCAAGAGAAGCGACTAGAAGAATGGCGCCGCGTCGGGCAAGTGATTGGGCCGCGATCGGGTTGGCGCGCGCGCGCTTTTGCACATCCTTCTGAACTTTTTTCGCCAACGCGCGTGACGTTGTTATAAAAACGCAAAGCGCGTCGGGATCATGTTCCGCCTGCGCCACCAGGTCGCTGGCGATGCAAGCCGGATCCCCTTCCGCGCTAATAATGACTGCTTCGGTCGGGCCTGCCAGGAACTCGATGGCGCAATCGAAAGCGACCAGCTTCTTCGCCGCGGTCACGTATCGGTTACCCGGACCGACGATCTTATCGACGCGCGGGATTTCTTCCGTTCCATAAGCAAGGGCCGCGATGGCCTGCGCCCCACCAACGCGGTAGAACTCGCGCACGCCAAGGAATGCAGCCGCCGCCAAGGTTGGCTGCGCCGGATGCGGAGACTCAACGCGAATCTGTCGGACGCCGGCGACCTGCGCGGGTATCACCGTCATCAGCAATGTCGAAGGCAAGGGATAACGGCCGCCCGGAACATAGCATCCTACCGATTCCAGCGGACGCACCAACTGGCCCACCGAGACACCTGGCTGAATTTCGCGCCGCCATTCGTTTGTCGCTGGGGACGCCTGCCACTCCGCATAGCGACGGATATTGCCCGCAGCCTGCTTGATCGCGTCTTGTAACACGGGATCAGTTTTCTCCCAAGCCTGGTGGAGTTCGTCTTCGGGAACACGGAGTGGATCGCCCTTGCCCAATCCGTCCCAGCGCATGGCGTAGCGGCGAACCGCGCGATCGCCGTTACGCCGGACGTCACTCACAATTCGGCGGACGGCAGGCTCGACATCGGCCAGATCGGTCACCCCGCGCTCGGCTAAGGCCGTCACCAGACGAGCTTGCGTTGAGCCCTCGAGAATGCGCAGGAGCTCATTGCGCGTTACTTTATCGGGCTTTGCTTTATTGCGCGTCGCTTTATTGCGCTTCACATGACCACCTTGTTCAGCGGATATTCGACGATGCCTTGCGCGTTGGCTTGCTTCAGCTTCGGAATCAGTGTCCAGGCCGTGTGCTCTTCAATGACTGTGTTCACCGCGACCCACTCGCCATCGGCCAGGGGCGCAACCGTCGGATTTTTCAGCGCGGTCAGAAGATCGAGAACCGCGGGCAAGTCCACCTTGCGCACGTTGAGCATCAGACCCACGCGCCCCAACGCCGCGATGGCTCCATTGAGCATGACGGCGAGATTCTCGATTTTTTCCCGGCGTGCCGGATCGACCCAGGCGGACTTGTTTGCGATCAACTGTGTGTTGGACTCCAGAACGGTTTCGAGGATTCTCAAGTGATTGGCGCGCAGTGAACTCCCTGTCTCCGTCACCTCGACAATCGCGTCTGCCAGCAGCGGCGGCTTTACTTCAGTTGCGCCCCAGGAAAACTCGACGCCCACGGAAACGTTCCGGCTCGCAAAATAATTGCGAGTAAAACTCACCAGCTCGGTGGCGACGATTCGCCCCTCAAGATCTTCAAGTTTCTGGAAGCTTGATTCTTCCGGCACGGCCAGCACCCACTTGACGGTACCCATGCTTTGTTTGGCATAGATCAGATCGGTGACCTTCACGACGTCGAGGCCGCTTTCGAGCACCCAGTCGAGTCCAGTCAAGCCCGCGTCCAGCGCGCCGTGTTCAACGTATCGAGCCATTTCCTGGGCGCGAATGAGCAGGCATTCAATCTCGGGATCGTCCGTGGCGGCGAAATATGAGCGAGCGTTGGTATACACGCGCAGTCCGGCGCGTGTGAACAGGCTCAACGTCGCTTCCTGCAAGCTTCCTTTAGGAATACCCAGCCGCAACTTCATCGTTCCGCCCCTTCCTGGCCAACCCCGGCTTGTCCGACGTTCTCTTGTCCAAAGACGGCGTTTCCGAGGGCGCCTCCCAGAGGAAGTTCCTGCGTAAAACAGGAGCGCGTGCCGGTGTGGCAGACCTTGCCCTCGCCCAGCACACGAACGCGTAGCAGAACCGTATCCCGATCGCAGTCGGCGAAGGCGGCAACCACTTGCAGACGATTGCCGGAACTTTCTCCCTTAGTCCACAGTGCCTGGCGAGTGCGGCTGTAGAACGTGACGAATCCAGTGTGCAGCGTCTTGTCCAACGCTTCCTTATTCATAAAGCCCACCATCAGCAATTCCCCGGTGCCCGCATCCTGAATGACCGCGGGCGCCAAGCCCTGCATTTTGTCGAAGTCGATCTCCATCGAATCCTCCTGATCTCGTAGCAGATTTACAAAGCTCGCACAAAAGCAAAAAGCCCGCTGGGCGTGTACTGCGCCAGCGGGCTTGGATTTCCTATAAGTGCTTTTGGTTATCCGTGCTCCCCCGCCGACACGCTCATCGCATGATGATGGTGGTGATGGCGATGGGTCAGCGGAGTCATATTGAAGTTGATAGTAGGGGAGAGCAGTTATGGTTGTCAATCGGTTTCCGGTTTCCGGGCGTGCGCTGACTGAATGCACCCTCCAGATCGCATTGACGGGCAAATTCTTCAAGTAGTCGTGAAGGAGAAAATGCCCGGCTGTCGTTCTAACGGATAAGATTCAGGCAGCGGCCACGAGTGGCAAATCACCACACCGGTCGCCGCTTTCTTCCACGGCCTTTTACCTGATACGATAAACCGCGCATTGTGGGGATGCGTCCGCTTCAAATCCATCTACGAGACAGGTCAGAACTTCTGACAGCCAGGAGCTACCATGAAATCCTCCAAGCACGGGAAGACAGCCGCTAACCAACCGAAGAAGGCCACCACGATCGATGCCGTCGCTTTGGCAGCGGCCACCAAGCACCATCCGGGCCGAGCGGGCAAGGGGGGAAGGACCTTCAGCAGCGATCCGGTACCAACGGGTTTTCACACCGTCGTCGATCCAGCCAAGAACCCCCCGCAGCCATTTCGCAACTTGCCAGCGCCGACTGGTCTGCCACCGTTCCACCTCTCGCTCGATGCGGTGCTGAGTGACGCCGCCATGGCAACCATCAACGATTCGGGGACTATGGTGTTCCATTCCGTGGGGGACACCGGTGGCGTGAACACTCCGACACAGATCGAAAACGTCTCCACTTATATGGAGAAGGATTTCGCCGGGTCCGATGTTACGGCGCATCCTTCGTTCTTCTATCACCTGGGAGACGTGGTCTATTACGACGGCGAAACGCCGAATTACTTTCCCGAGTTTTACGAGCCGTATATCAACTACCCGGCGCCTATTTTCGCGATTCCGGGGAACCATGATGGCGACATCAATGAACAATTTCCGGAGCCGAGCTTGGCTGCTTTCGTGCGCAATTTCTGCTCACAGGTTCCAGTCATCACTCCGGAGGCGAAGGACGCGCCCCGGCACGCGATGACTCAGCCTAATGTTTACTGGACGCTCGAAACGCCGCTCGCCACGTTTATTGGCCTAGCCAGCAATTGCCCCGAAGGCGGCCAACTCAGCCAGGCGCAGATCGACTGGTTCCAGTCCGAATTGGAGAATGCACCGGCCGGCAAGGCCCTGATCGTCGCCGTTCACCATCCCATCTACTCCGCATACGGCCCCAAGCCGGGAAGTCAGCATCTATACGACTTTCTAAACACCGCGTGCACAAAAGCGAACAGCCGCACGCCTGATCTGGTCCTCACCGGGCATGTGCACAACTATCAGCGCTTCACCGGCACTCTGGCCGGTAAGAACGTGCCTTTCATCGTGGCGGGAGCCGGAGGATACAACCCGCGTCTTCACATTCTGTCGAAAGCGTTTCACAATGCCAAGTTGCCCATCGAAATGGCGGGCTCGGACGGCAGGCTGGAGAACTTCTGCGATTCCCAGCATGGCTATCTTAGAATCACTGTCACCAAGAACGAGATGGGGGTCGAATACTTTGCGGTGCCCGATCCGTCGGCTCCCGCAACCGCGCCGCTCCGGCCCTTCGACACACTGAATATCGCGTTTCAGTAGAGTCGAGATGCTGGAGAACCGCTTGAATGCAGCGAAAAGAGTCGCCAAGCGACGAATAGTCACTTGGCTGCCGATGGAGTGCCGGGCGTCCTCGCCCGGCCACGATGCTCTCGATCGAACCAAGCTGGCACAGGCAACAGGCACTGCCACTTTTGTGCCATTTCTGCCCGATTTCCCACAGCCTTCCACTGCGTTGCTACTTGCATTCCCGCGCCCAAGTTCAGGATAATCACGGTAGAGATTTTGACATCCGTGTATCGCTATAGCCGCGCCGACTTGCTGCGCATTCTCCGGCTAGTTCCTCGCCAGCTTCAAACCTGGGAGAAGGCGGGACTGGTGACGGCAGGCGAAGATTATTCCTTTTTCGATCTGGTGCAAATCAAGAAAGTGCGCGACCTCTGCGCCCAGCGTGTTCGTCCGGCCATGATCCGGCAATCGCTCGAAGCCATGCAGAAACAGGTTGCCGGCATGGAAAATCCCCTGCTCGAGGCTGGGGCCTATCAGAGCGGGCACCGTATCGCTTTCCGCCACCAGGGACGGCTGCTGGAGCCCATTGCCGGACAGTTCATGTTCGATTTTTCGTCGGCGGAAATGAAAGTCGTGACCAGCCCGCCCCACAATGGACCGGAATTGGTGATTACCGACGTTGCCGACTTGTTTGTGCGCGGGATCATGCTGGAAGAAAATCCCTCGACGCAGAGTGAGGCGATTGCCGTGTATTTGAAGGTGCTCGAAATGGAACCCATGCACGCCGCCGCGCACATCAATCTGGGCACGCTCTACTACAACCGTCAGGAGTACGCGCTCGCCGAAAGGCATTACCGGTCGGCGATTGAAATCGATCCCCGCTACGCGCTCGCCTATTTCGACCTGGGCAACGTGCTCGACGAAACCGGACGCGTCGGGGAAGCCATCAACACTTATAAGACTGCGATTCAGCTAGCGCCCACCTATGCGGACGCGCACTACAACATCGCTCTCGCCTACGAGAAGATGCGCGAGCCCCGCCATGCGCTGCAACATTGGCGCGCCTATGTCAAGCTCGACACCACGGGGCCCTGGACCGTCCACGCCAAACATCAGATCCAGCGCATCCTGCAGAGCGACATCCTGAAGCTGGTGCACACCCGCAAGGCGAACTAACAGGCGGAGGATTTTGCGATCGCCAGTTGTCCGCAGCCTGCCAAGGAACCTCTCATTAAGTCGCTTAACGGAGAGCATTGAAGGGGCATGGCTTTAGCCAAGCCGCTAGAATCCGCTACACAAGCGGCTTTTAGCCGCTGAGGGGCGCGCTTTCAGCGCATCCCGTCTCACCAGCGAGGACCTAATCAGAGTTTCCCTAGCCAACCACGTCCCATCTTAAGTATCGTAGTGATTCACCTCGAACCGTGAAGCCATTGAAGGAGAATTAAATGGACCTGCCCCGCCTTTTTCACCGTATCGTACTGCTCGCCCTCAGCATTCTCATCGTCAGCGCTGCATGGGTACCGGCCTCTGCCCAGTCGGGCGCGCGGCAGAAAACCCCATGGATGAACGCGGCCCTCTCGCCCGGTGAGCGCGCCGCCCTAGTGTTAAAGGAGATGACGATTGACGAGAAGGTCTCGATGCTGCATGGGACTGGCTTGAAGGGTCTAGGCCCGGTCAGTCCGCTGGCGGTAGGTTCGAACGGCGGGGCGGGCTATGTGGTGGGCATTCCACGTCTGGGGATACCCGCGATTCAGATGTCCGACGCCGCCTACGGAGTGAGGCAAAGCGGAGAGAATGGCCGCTACTCCACCGCCCTGCCCGCCGATCTGGCCGCAGCCGCGAGTTGGGACCTGGATGCAGCCTATGAGTATGGAGCGCTGATCGGTCGCGAACTGCGAGCGCAAGGCTACAACATGTCCCTCGGCGGAGGCGTGAATCTGACTCGCGAGCCGCGCGATGGCCGCACGTTTGAGTACCTGGGCGAGGACCCAATCCTAGCCGGGAGAATGGTCGGATCGCTGATTCGGGGAACGCAGGCACAGCACGTCATTGGCGACATCAAGCATTACGCGGTGAACGATCAGGAGAGTGGGCGCAATGCCGTCAACGCCAACATCGATAAGCGTTCGATGAGAGAAAGCGATCTGCTGGCGTTCGAGATTGGCGTGCGCGAGGGGAATCCAGCTGCGGTCATGTGCGCTTACAACCGTGTGAATGGAGACTACGCGTGCGAAAACAAGTATTTGCTGACCGACGTCCTGAAGAAAGACTGGAACTTCAAAGGGTTTGTCGTGTCGGATTGGCAAGCGACGCATAGTACTGTCAAAGCGTCCGCGGCGGGGCTTGATCAAGAGGAGCCGGGCGAAATTTTCTTTGGCGGCGCGATGAAGGATGCGGTGCAGTCGGGCCGTGTGCCGATCGCGGAAGTGGACGATCATGTTCGCAGGATTCTGCGCTCCATGTTCGCCTGTGGTGTCATCGACGATCCGCCGCTGAAGAGCGTCGTCGATGTGGTCGGGGGCTTCGAGGTCGCCCGGAACATTGCCGAACACAGCATCGTTCTGCTCCGGAACGAACAGGCGCAGCTTCCGCTCGATGCGTCGCGGATCCATAGCATTGCTGTAATCGGCCCGCATTCCGACGTAGGCATGATCTCGGGAGCAGGGTCGGCACAGGTCGATCCTCCGGGTGGAAACGCGATCATGCCACCCGGCAAGGGTCAAACAAAATGGGGCACGCCGGTCTGGTTTCCAACTTCGCCGCTTAAGGCCATTCGCGCCAAAGCTCCAGGTGCGAAGATTCAGTTCGATCCGGGCACAGACCATTCCTCAGCGGCTGCCTTGGCGAAGACTGCGGATGTTGCCATTGTGTTCGCCTACCAGTGGGAAATTGAAGGCGCGGACCTCGACAACCTTTCCCTTCCGGAACATCAGGACGATTTGATCGCGGCGGTTGCCGCGGCAAATCCGCATACGATTGTTGTGCTCGAAACCGGCAGCCCGGTGACCATGCCCTGGGCCAGCCAAGTGAGCGGCATTCTGGAAGCCTGGTATGCCGGCACGCAGGGCGCTGAAGCGGTTGCCAACGTCATCTTCGGGGAAGTGAACCCGAGCGCGAAGCTGCCCATCACCTTTCCCAGAAGTGAGGCCGACCTGCCGCATCGCACCGTGGTGCATCCGCCTCGAGAGTCCACTACGAACGGCGAGCCCGACGCCTGGAAGAAGATAGCCGCGGGTCTCCCCGCATTTCAGAGCACTTACGACGAACAATTGAAAGTGGGCTATAAGTGGTATGACGCCGAGAAGAAGGATGTCCTATTTCCTTTCGGCTATGGTCTTTCTTACTCGACTTACAGCTACTCCAATCTCCGAGTTATAACGAGTGAGACGCCGAGTGGAAAAGTTCGCTTGAACTTCACCGTAACCAACACCAGCAATCGGACTGGAGTCGAGATCGCGGAAGTTTACGCAGCTCTGCCCGCCGCGGCGGCCGAACCGCCGAAACGCCTGGTGGGTTGGAGCAAGATCAAACTGAATCCGGCCGAGAGTAAGGAAGTGGCCGTCGAGGTCGATCCGCAGTATCTGTCGATCTTCGACGTTGACCGGAACGCATGGCAGTTGGTTCCCGGAGACTACATGTTTCTAGTGGGCGGTTCTTCGCAGAGTCTGCCGCTGAAGGAATCCGTCAGCTTGAAATAGCGATCTGCGGCTCGGGGAGATGCGTTTCCATTGTTATACTCAGATCGAACCTTTCAAGGTGCAGGAGACTACAAATGAAACTCTCCCGGTGGATTGTGATGCTAAGTCTTGCGATCGCAACAGCGGCCGCTAGCGGAGTCTGCTTTGGCCAGGCGGCTGCAAAGACGAAGGACATTTACAACGAAAGCGCCGATGCGCGCGCCGAGATCAAAGAGGCTCTGGCGAAAGCCGCCGCCGAACACAAGCGCGTGATTGTCGTGTTTGGAGCAAACTGGTGCTTTGACTGCCACGTGCTCGACAAGGCCTTTCATAGTTCGGATCTGGCGCCGATACTGGCTGCCAATTATGAAGTTGTGCACGTGGACATCGGCAAGGGAGAAAAGAATCAGGACTTGATGGCGAAGTACGAGGTTCCGATGAAGCGGGGCATTCCAGGACTGGCCGTGCTCGATGCCAATGGAAAGCTGATTTACAGCCAGAAGAACGGCGAATTCGAGAATGCGCGAGCGCTCACCCCGGAAGATTTTCTGGTATTCCTGAACAAGTGGAAACCCGGAGCGCAGAGCCGCTGATAGGCACCCGACGAAGTCCTGCACGCACAAAACCTTGCGAATTCGCGAGACGGGAGTAGAATAAGGACCGCTTTGCAGCCAAATAGGGAGCCCCCGGCCTCCGAGTAGTTCGGCCTGCTGCTAATGAAAAAGCTCAGCCTTGTTCTGTTCGCGGTTGAGAACAACGATTATCAAGCCGCGCAGGTAGCCGCGGCGAAGAAGGCCGCGGTGCGGCTAGGGGTCGAGCTCCAGGTCATACACATCGAGCACAGCGCGATTGCACAAAGCCAGCAAGTGCTCGAACTTCTGCAACGCCCGGAAGACCGGCGGCCGAGTGGCATTTTGTTCGAGCCGGTTGGAACGCCGCTGGCACAGGCCGCCCGCCTCGCAGCCTCGTCCGGGGTTGCGTGGGTCATCCTGAATCGAGAAGTCGACTACGCAGCAGACCTTCGGCGCCAATACCCGACTCCGTTTTTTTCCGTTAGCACCAGCCATCTCGAAGTGGGGAAAATCCAAGGCCAACAAATCGCCCGGCTGCTTCCCGACGGCGGCATGATGCTCTACATCCAGGGTCCCGCCGACAATGCTGCTTCCGTCCAGCGAACCGCAGGGATGGAATCCGCCAAACCTGCGAACCTGGAGGTGCGTGCACTCAAGGGTCTGTGGACGGAGGAAAGTGCGCGTCACGCAGTCAGTTCGTGGCTCAAGCTCGGCTTGGCAAAGAGTCACACCATCGGAGTTGTCGCGGCTCAGAACGATATGATGGCTCTCGGCGCCCGCCAGGCCATGCAGGAGCACACAGCCGGAACCGAGCTGGAGGGTTGGATGAATGTTCCCTTCCTCGGATGTGACGGTTTGCCTGGAACCGGACAAAACGCTGTCCGCACCGGCATTCTGACGGCCACCGTCGTCATTCCTCCAAATGCCGGTACAGCCATCGAGGCAGTTGTCTCGGCAATTCAAACCGGGCAACAACCTGCCCAGTGCATCTACACTTCGCCTACTTCCTTTCCACCGATTGAATTGCTTAAGCCCAGGAAGTGAAATGCGCGGCCGGGCGATGGTCCGCGCGGCCGCGCATTTTCCCGCGACGTGAGCCTGCAATCCGGGCTAGTCCACCACCAGCTTATTCTCGACGCTGAACGCGCCCGGTACGGCATTCGCTCGCATTCTGGCAATGGTCTTGTCCATTGCGCTCTCGACCGTTCCGTAGAGCGTCACATGTCCGTTGTCCACGACGATGCGGATCGGATGCACTGGATCGCTGGCATAGCGGCCCAGCACCGAGTCGCGATAAATCGCGCGCGCCGTGCGCACCCGTATGGAATCGTCAAAACGCGAAACCGGCAGCACGTTTACCTGGCTCACGACGTCCTTGACGCCGGGCGTGCGCGCCACGATCGCGAGGGCCGAGTCTTTCGCTACATCGTTTACCGTATCGCCGTCGAGGGTGACGACGCCGTTTTTCACATCGAGCGCAAGATAGTTGAATGTGTTGTCGTAGTATCCGACCCGGTCAAAGGCCAACTGCCGGGCCAGTTTCTGCTGGAGTTGCCCATCGGACACGGTTGTTCCTGCGACCTCGATGTCATTGCGGACGCCGCTGACGTTTGCGAGCTTCTTGACTTTCTTTGCCGCGTCGAGCTTGTCCTGATAAAGGCCGACCGTGCCGGTCAGGGTCACGATGCCATCTTCGACGCTGGAGCTCACGCTCTGCAGTTGCTTCGCGTCATGGATCTTCTGGCTGACCGTCTGCTGAATCTGCTGATCATATCGGCCGGTTGAGGCCATTGCAGTCATACTCAGCAGGACGAGCAACGCCAGAGTGCCTGTAAAAGTCACCGCCAATCCTTGTTTCTTCATGGTTGCCATCCTTACTGGAATTCCGGTTCCCCACGGTGTTAACCGGTTAGTTAAATAGATGCGCGGCGAGCGGGGAGGGATCTTGCCGGAGGGCACTTTTACAAACTATTACAAGGTGGAGAAAACGACATCAACGGCAAGAGCAACCCTTTCAACCGATTAGGCGCTTCACAATGCCGTTTTGTTCCCGGGCGAAAAGCAAGTAAACTTAGGCTATGACCATCGACGAGCGATTGGAGCGCTTGACTGAAAGGCACGAAGCCCTGGCAGAGAGTTTGCAACTACTCCATGCGGACGTGCAAGGCATCGCGCTGTCCGTGAAGGAACTGAGGGAGTCAGGCAAAGAACTGACGGAATCAGGCAAGGGACTGACGGAATCCATAATAGAACTGCGGGAACTGGCGAAAGACCACGCCATCCTCCTCAAGGGCCACGCCGATCTCATTGGCGACCTGGTGAGGATCGCCGCCGGACACGAGCAGCGCGTGCAGCGACTGGAAGGCCACCAAACCTAACCAGCACGCGGGCAGGCAGTTTGACAGTTACTTGTCATAACGACTAATCTCGCTCCATGTCCCGTGGTTTGCAAAAAAGAGGTCTGCAGGCGGAACTCAAGCAAAGAGTTCCATTCACCAGCCGGGAGCAGGAAGCCTATCTTTCTTTATTGCGGACGGCCGACGCGCTGCAGGCGCGGGTCGAGGCCCGGCTCAAGGAGTTCGGACTCACCGGCACGCAGTACAACGCGCTGCGCATCCTGCGCGGTGCTGGGCCGGAGGGCTTGCCCTGCTGCGAGATCGGCGAGCGCATGATCACACACGATCCCGACATCACGCGTCTGCTCAATCGCCTGGAAGATCGCGGCTTCGTCGAGCGCACACGCGCCCGGCACGATCGCCGCGTCATCTACGGGAAGATCACCGCTGCCGGGCTGAAGCTTCTACGCGAAATGGATGGGCCGATCGAAAAACACGGGCGCGAGATTCTCCGTCACGTCGGACAGGAAAAGCTGAAGCAGATAATTGAACTGCTGGAACTGGTAAGGAGCGGAAAGGCTTCTCACCGCCGAGACGTCGAGAGCGCCGAGTAAATTCCTTCGGCGTTATTTCTTTCGCTTTCCAGTTTTCTTCTTTGACGATGGAGCATCTTTCTTAACGGTCGTCTTGCTCGGAAATACCCGCGCGAAAATCTTGTCGATGTTCTTGAGCTGCCGCTTCAGGTCGAAGGCTCGCTCAATCTTCGCTCGCGGCACTCTGCCGCTGATCTCGGGATCATTCAGAATCAGCTCGCGGAAATCTAAATTCTCTTTCCACGCGCGCATGGCATGGCTCTGCACCAGTCGATATGCGTCCTCGCGGGCAACGCCGCTCTCGACCAAATCCAGCAACAACTGTCCGCTGAAGACGAGGCCGCGCGTGCTTTCGAGATTCGCCAGCATGCGCTCGGGATAGACGAACATGGTCTCGATCAGGGTTGCCGTCTTGTTCAGCAGGTAGTCGGCGAGCGTGGTCGAATCCGGGATGATGATGCGCTCGACCGAGGAGTGCGAAATATCGCGCTCGTGCCATAGGGCAACGTTCTCGAATCCTGCCTGAGCGTTCGAACGCACCACGCGCGCCAGTCCGGAGATCTGTTCGCAGGTGACGGGATTGCGCTTGTGCGGCATGGCCGACGAGCCCTTCTGCTTTTCGCTGAAATATTCTTCGGCCTCGCGAACCTCGGTGCGCTGCAGGTGGCGGATTTCGGTGGCGATCTTGTCGAGCGTCGACGCGATCGTGGCCAGCGTTGCCAGGTAGTGGGCATGGCGGTCGCGTTGAATCACCTGCGACGATACCGCGGCGGCTTTCAATCCCAGGCGCGCGCACATCTTTTCTTCGAGTTCCGGCGTGAGGTGTGCAAAGGTTCCGACCGCGCCCGAGAACTTGCCCACGCGCAAGTCTTCGGTGGCGGCCTCGAAACGTGCGATGTTGCGCTGTGTCTCCGAATACCAGTTGGCGATCTTGAATCCAAAAGTGATGGGTTCGGCGTGGATGCCATGGGTGCGCCCAATCATCGGCGTGTCTTTGAACTCCCACGCGCGCCGTTCGAAAACCTCGGCCAGACGTTCCAGGTCGCCGGCGATCAGCGATGAGGCCTGCTGAATGAGCAACGCCTGCGCCGTATCGACCACATCGTTCGAAGTCAGGCCGTAGTGGAACCAGCGGGCATGCGGGCCTACGATCTCGGCCACTGCCGTGGTGAAAGCGATGACGTCGTGTTTCACCTCGGCTTCAATCTGGAAGATGCGGTCAACATTGAAGCCGGCGCGCGCGTGGATCGCCTTGGCGGCTTCCTTGGGCACGATGCCGGCGGCAGCCAGCGTTTCGGTGGCGGCAACTTCCACCGCCAGCCAGGTGCGGAAGCGATTTTCATCGCTCCAGATGCGGGCCATTTCAGGCCGGGTATAGCGTGGGATCACGGCGCTCTCTCCTGTGGGGGAACTGGGGATTGTAAATCAGTCGGGGAATGCGTGCAGTGCGAGCGCGACGCCCAGATAAAGTTCGCGAAAAATCTTAGGTGTCATTCTGAGCGAAGCGAAGGACCTCCGCATTCAGCTGATGCAGGCTCAATGCATGGATCCTTCGCTTTGCTCAGGATGACAGTAGGTTTTGATAACGCGAACCTACGCGGCGCCTAGTCCACCGTGTGCTTCGCCGTGTATCCCTCGCGTGCGTAGACGACAACCTTCACGTCTTTGCCCTTCTGATCGCGAACCTTCAGCGGACCGCCGTCCGGCGCCTGGAGTTCGACTTTCAGCTTTCGGTAAGTGCCGTCGAGTTTGATGTTAGTGGGGTGATAACTGATGCTGTACTGGTTGCGGATGTCCGATGCGATTTGCTGAAAATCTTCCGGCAACTCACCTTCGAAGCGCGGAAAGTAGGCGCGGCCTCCAGTAAGGCGGGCGAAGGTATTCATCTGATTGTCATTTTGGAGCCATGCAACTTCCCGCGCTCCGCTTGCCCTGCCGGATGCGTCCGCCATCTCTCGATAGGTCCAACCGATGCTGATGGGGTAGATGGTTACATCTTTGGTGGACTTAACTTTCTTCAGAATCTGATCGAGGGTGAGTTTGCTGAAGGTGTCGGCTCCGGAGGAAACCAGGATGATGTATTTCTTTCCCTCGATGCGATCGATCCGGTCGAGCGTGTCGAAGAGCGCGTCGAAAAGGTTACGTTCGCTGAACCCCGGAATGCGCAGCATGTTCAGCGCGCCCATGATGGCTCGCTTGTCCTGCGTGAAGTCCACCAGGATCTGCGGCTTCATGTCGTAGGAAACCACGGCGACCCAATCATCCTTTTTTAGGGTGCTGGCGAAGGTATAAGAAGCGTTGAGCGCGTCATACATGTAGTGATAGGCCTGAGTTCCCGAAAAGGCTCTCGCCGCCGCGAATTCGATCAAAAGGACTGCGGTGATTGGAGCCTGGGTCTGATTGAAGGTCGCAATCTTCTGGGGCTCGCCATCTTCGAAAATCTTGAAATTTCCTTGCTTCAGCCCCGGGATAGTCTGGCCGTCCTTGGTGGTCACCAGCACATCGAGGTTCACCACCGGCACGTCTACGCTGATCGAGTAGTTGGGCATATTCTCGATCTTTTTCGGTTTCTCGGGGGCCGGCGGCGGCGGCTCTTCCTTTTTCTTGGGAACTACATACGGCCCGACATCGTTTTGCGGTCCACCGGCTGCGGGCGGAGCCTCCTGCTGGTTCGGATTCGACGGCGATTGCTGCGTCGTATCCTGGGCCTGCGCCGAGAAGGCTGCAGCGGCCATCCAGAGAAGGCCAAACACCAATAGGATCAAAAGCTTACGAGAAGCCCGCAGGACCGGGTTTTGACCGCCAAGTGCGCCAGAAGTCATAGGGATACCCTCGAAAACCACTGTGCTAGTATAGATGCAAGTACTCTGCGGTTGGGATATTTTGCGGGCCTAAAAAAACGCTGCCTCCCCTGGCAAAACCTTCTGATAGCACGCGGAGTCTAAGCAAGTAGCTAAGGTCATTTTCCGACCTCTGGGGTCCTCCATGGGAAGAACCGCCCGCTCACTCGCCGCCCTCATGTGTTTGTTGTCCTCCGTCTGGCTTGCGGCACAAGAGAGGCCAGCACCTGCGACTATCCCTCCCGCCAACTTTTCTCCAGCGATCATGCCGCTCGATCAGATCCACGAGGGCATGAAAGGCACCGCCCTCACCGTGTTCCAGGGCGTGAAACCCGAAGCGATGGACGTGGAAGTTCTGGGGGTGATGCGCAACGTGAACGGTCCCAAGGGCAGCATTATCCTGGTCCGTTTGCACGGGATCAAGCCCGAGTATACCGGCGTGGTTGCGGGCATGAGCGGCAGCCCGGTGTATTTCGATGGCAAGCTGGCGGGTGCGCTCGCTTTCCGCATCGGCGAGTTCTCGAAGGAACCAATCGCGGGCGTGACGCCGATCGAGGAGATGCTGGAGATCGATGCGCTCGATCATAGTTCTGGACAACGTCCGGCCCCGGCGCCGCTGCGCGCCAGTATTTCCAATCAGAGCGCGGCCACGCAAACCGCGAGCCCCGGCGAGGCCCCGGCGCCCCCGGCCCAGAATTACAGCAACTATCTAACGCCCATCGAAACTCCGCTCGTGTTCAACGGTTTCTCCGGCGAGACTCTGCAGCGCTACGCGGCGCAATTCGCGGCTGCGGGCATCGTTCCGGTGATGGGCATCGGTTCGGCAAGTGATCGCAAGCAGCCGGAACCGATCGAGGCGGGATCCGCCGTAAGCGCCGTGCTGGTTCGTGGCGATATGGACATTGCCGCCACCTGCACCGTTACTTACGTCGATCCGCAGCGCTTACTCGCCTGCGGCCATCCGCTCTTGCAGTTTGGCGAAGTGGACCTGCCGATGACCAAGGCTACGGTGCTGGCCACGCTGCCTTCGCCGCTGAATGCATTCAAGATCGTCAACACGACAGAAACAGTCGGCGCGTTCGTGCAGGATCGCCAGAACGGAATCATGGGCGTGCCGGGCCGCGAGTCGAAGATGATTCCGGTAACCGTCGCTATGCATAGTGGGACTTCGACAAAAGAATTCCATTACGAAATTCTCAACAACGCGCGGCTAAGCCCATTAGCCATGATGGCCACCGTCTTCAACGCGCTGCACGGCACCAACGAATACGGCGAGGACATTACTTACCGCATGAATGGCGTGCTCAGCGTAAAGGGCTATCCCGACGTCACGCTGCGCAATATGTTTGCCCCGCAAGACAACGGGCAGCCCGCCGCGGCTTTGGCCGCCGCCACCATCGGCGATCGCTTTGGACGCATCTACAGCAATCCCTTCGACGCTCCCGACATTCAGGGTGTGAAGCTCGACTTCGATCTTGTCCGCGAACGCCGCTCCGCTCGCTTGGAAGCCGCGCGCACGGACATGACGGAAGCTCGTCCCGGCGACCTGATCACGGTTGAGACGGTGATTCGTCCCTATCGCGGCGAGCGACTCGTACGCCAGATTCCCATACGGATTCCGACCTCCACTTCGAAGGGAACGCTGCGCATTCTGGTCAGCGACGGAGACACGCTCGACCGCATGCGCCGCGGCACGCCGATGATGAACCGCGGTCTCGGCCTGGCGCCGACCATCGCGCTGCTGAACAAAGAACGCGCCAACGATCGCGTCTATGTTTCGCTGCTCGGCTCCGATCCCGAAGCCATGGTCGCCGACAAAGTGATGCCCACGCTGCCGCTTTCCGTCATGAACGTGATGGACAACATGCGCGGCACGCAGGACATGATCGTGCTCGGAGAATCCTCGGTCAGCGAAGCTTCCACCGATTCGCTCGACTACGTAGTCTCCGGCGCGCAGATGCTGACGATCAACATCAAGTAGCTGGCACGACCGCGCCGCATGATAGTCCACACCACCAGAAATTTTGTCATCCCGAGCGAAGCGAGGGATCTGCATTTTGCGGCGAACTGCAGATCCCTCGCTTCGCTCGGGATGACAATTCAGATATTCTTATGAGGTATGACTTTGGTTCGTAAGACGCTTGTTCTACTATCGGCACTCGCACTGTCCGCACTCGCTCTCGCCGAGGGCACCCGCACTTGGGAACAATCCAAGTTCGAAGAACTGACCAAGGGCACTGCCAATGGCATCGCCCTGCGCAGTGAGGGCGGCCTCGAACTCGCTCCGGCGTTCAAAGCGATTGCGACCACGCCTTCGACCTACATCTGGTCGATCGCGTCCGATTCCGCGGGCAACATCTACGCCGCCGCCGGATCTCCAGCCCGCGTCTATCGCATCACGCCCGATGGTCAAAGCACGGCCATCTTCGAGCCGCAGGAATTGCAGGTGCAGGCTCTGGTTGTCGACAAAAACGGCACCGTCTATGCCGCGACCGCACCCGACGGCAAAGTGTATCGTCTCGAATCCGCCAAAGGCGCGAAGCCCGATGCGAAGACATCATGGACCGCATCCACTTACTTCGATCCCGGCTCCAAGTACATCTGGGATATCGTTCTCGACAATGCCGGCGCTCTGTATGTCGCCACCGGCGATCACGGCGAAATCTACAAAGTCAGCGCCAACGGCCAGCACTCGCTTTTCTTCAAGAGCGATGAAGTCCACATTCGCGTGCTCGCACTCGATCCCAAGGGAAACTTGATTGCCGGTTCCGATGGCAGCGGGCTGGTCTACCAGATCGCGCCGAATGGTGAAGCGTTCGTTCTCTACAGCGCGCCCAGGAAAGAAATTACCGCGCTCGCTATCGACCGCGAAGGCAATATCTACGCCGCTGCAGCGGGCGAGAAGCACCCCGGCTCCGCGATCCCGCAGATGGGCATCATGCTCGCAAGTCCAGCGCAGAATCAACTCGCGCCCGGCGGCAATATCACCATCACCGCAGCTCCTACTGCGCCCATGATGACGCAGCCCTTTCCCGCTCCCGGCGTTGGCGCTACCGGAGGCTCCGAAATCTATCGCATTGCGCCAGATGGCGCCCCGTCGCGCCTGTGGACCTCCCACGAAGATCTCGTCTACGCGCTCGGCTTCGATCAGCACGGACGCCTCCTCGCCGGCACCGGCAATCGCGGTCACATTTTCGCCATCAACGGAGTCGACGATTTCACCGATCTGATCAAAGCCAGCGTCACTCAAATCACGGCCTTCGCCGCCGCGCCAAGCGGAGGACTCTACGCCTCCGGCAGCAACCTCGGGAAAATTTTTCTCCTCGGCCCTGGTCCCGAATCTGAGGGCACCTACGAAAGCGACGTCTTCGACGCACACATCTTTTCGCTGTGGGGCCGCGCGACGATTCGCAGCGCCGGCAATGTCGAACTCTATGCTCGCAGCGGCAATGTCGACAATCCCGACCGCGACTGGAGCCGCTGGACGCGAATTGATCTCGCTTCCGCAGCCGGCGCTGAACTCAAAGTTCCGCCCGCGCGCTTCGTGCAATGGAAGTCCGTGCTCCACGCCGGCAGTCCCGCGCCTCGCGTTGACGACGTCCTGCTGAACTACCTGCCCAAGAACGTTGCCCCCGAGATTGACGAAATCACGGTGCAGCCCGGATACCACTATCAGCCGATTCCCCACGTGACTGGCACCGAGCCGCCTGCTCCGGGGCAGCCGCGTTTCGATCCTCCTCCGCCCGCGGTGCGCGACCGCGATTCGATCGGCATTCGCTGGATGGCGCATGACGACAACGACGACCAGCTCGTCTACAGCGTGTACTATCGCGGCGATGGCGAATCGCGCTGGCTGTTGCTGAAGAACAATCTCTCCGACCACTATTATTCTTTCGACGCCAGTCTTGTGCCGGATGGCGGCTACACCGTGAAGGTCATCGCCTCCGATGCGCCTTCGCATTCGCCCGGAGAAGCCCTCTACGCCGAGCGCGTCAGCTCGCGCTTTGAAGTCGATAGCACCGCTCCGGTCATCGACAACCTGACGGCCACTTTCGATGACAAGCAGATCGGAAAGCAAATCCGCGTCCACTTCCGCGCCAGCGATTCATTTTCGCCGATCAAACGGGCGGAGTATTCGCTCGATGGCGGCGACTGGCAGTTCGTCGAGCCGGTCGGCCAGTTGTCGGATTCGAAAATGGAAGATTACGATTTTCGCCTGGCGGTGCCGCAACCCGAAGCTGCGCCCGCTCCCATGGCCGGGAACACCGCGAATGACCACGTGATTGTGGTCCGCGCCTACGACCGCTTCGACAATCTCGCGACTGCAAAAACGGTGATTCGCGGGAAATAGAACTCTGGCAGGGCCCCCGCTGAAGATCGTGTTCAGCGTGAAATCGTGGCTCTCTAGTCCAACGATTCCTTAGTTCAGATAATCCGTACGGGAGATTCCCAGCCGCTGCATCTTGTACTGCAGGGTAGTCCGCTTGAGTCCAAGCCGGGCCGCCGCGCCTGCCGGACCCGACAGTGCGCCCCGTGTCTGACGCAGAATTTCGATAATGTGTTCACGTTCCCGGTCGCGCAGTGTGCCTTCGGAACCAGCCGGCGGCCGTGCCATTTCCTCGCGCAACTCGCAGAGCGGTGCGCTCAACCGGTTGCCTTCGGAGAGGATCACCGAGCGCTCGATAAAATTTTCCAGCTCGCGGATGTTCCCCGGCCACCTCCAGTTCATCATCGCTTCGAGAGCTTCATCGGGGATGACGTCAATCTGCTTGTGCAACCGGGCCGCGCATTTGTCGACGAAATGCCGCACCAGTATGGGGATGTCTTCGCGCCGGTCGCGCAACGGCGGCAGATGCAGGGGAAACACGTGCAAGCGGTAGAACAGATCTCCGCGGAATTCTTTTTCTTCGACGGCGCGAATCAGATCGCGATTGGTGGCGGCGATCAGCCGTACATCCACCCGGATCGTCTTCGTGCCTCCCAAACGCTCGAACTCCTGGTCCTGCAGAACGCGCAGCAACTTAGGCTGCAACTCCACCGGAATTTCGCCCACCTCGTCGAGCAGCAGTGTGCCTTTATCCGCCAGTTCCAGCCGGCCGAGCTTCTGGCTTATCGCTCCGGTGAACGCTCCCTTTTCGTGGCCGAACAACTCGCTCTCCAGTAGTCCCGTGGGAATGGCGGCGCAGTTCAGTTTGATGAAGTTGCGCTCCTTGCGCCGGCTCAGGCTGTGCACCAACCGGGCTATGCGTTCTTTGCCGGTTCCGGTTTCGCCGCTGATGAGAACGGTGGAATCGGTGTCCGCGACGATGGCAGCATAGTCCAGCACGCGTTTCAGGGAAGGACTGTTGCCCACGATATCGTCGGACCGGTTCGCGCTCCGGATCTCGTACTCCAAATAGTGTTTCTCCTGGGCGATGCGCTCCTTCAGTTGCGCGATCTCACGATAGGCATGCGCATTCTGGAGCGCAGCCGCGATCTGGTTCGCCACTTGCTGCAGGTATTCAACTTCCGGCGTGCCGAAAGCATTCTCGGTCATGCTGCTCGGATTCAGCGCTCCCCAGACGCGATTGCCCGCGACCAGCGGCACGCTGCAAACCGACCGAACTCCGCTTTCATACATGGCCCTCGCCAGGGATTCGTTCATGCCGTGCAAATCGGCTGCGGTAAGAAACACAACGCTTCGCGTCTGGATCGCACACGCCGAGAGTGATTGCTCAAGCGGAATCGCCATTCCGTGGTTGACGAAAGCTTCCCATTCCAGAGCATCTCCATAGCGGTGCACGTGCTTGCCATCCTCGTCCAGCAGGCACAGGATGGCTCGCTCGTAACGCGCGATGCTCCGAACGCTGTTAAGAATGACCGGCAACAACTTTTCCAACTCCAGGCTCGAACTCAGTTCCCGGCTGATTGCGACCAGGCTCTGCTGTTCCTCAAAAGGGCGGTAGGCTCTCTCCTTCTCCAGCGCCAGCGCTCCCACCAGCGCGACGCGAGAGAGAAACTCCACATCTTCGCTTTTCAGCGCCTCGGGAACGCTCTTGCCCAGGCCCAGCGCTCCAAAATGGCGTGAAGGCGTGCTGATGGGAAGCACGGTATACGATCGGACGCCGTGATTGAGTAACATGGGCGTGAAGCCGGGAAAGCGCTGCTCGCGTTCGATATCGGGAATGACGATCGGCTCCTGGTGTTTCCACGCCCATCCGCACACCGCTTCGTCCACCGGGAGAGCGTCGAACTCTCCGCTTTCCTGGTTCTTTTTGAAGTAGTGAGTCCGCATGCAATCGCGCCGCGGATCGTAGAGGGAAAGATTCAGCAATTCGCCTCCCGTCAGGTCCAGCACCGGCGGGGCGAGTTCTCTTAGTGCCTCGGGCAGGCTCTGGGTCCGCGCGACCCGGTCAGTGACCTCAAGGAGCAAACGATACCGGTCGCGTTCAGGCGAGGCATCTCGCTCGAGTGCGATTGCGGTTTCTGACATAGATACACCTCTTGCACCTGACGCGTGCAATAGCATCGGGCGGCCAGTTTTGAGCAGGGACTGGGGGACATCGCAGCTTGCCAAGCTGCGAACTACCGTTCAACCTTGCGGTGACCGCAGGCGTCAGTTCCTTTACCTTGGAACCAATCTATTTCTCCCCGATCGGGGAGCCCCCTCAGGTTCTGCGGCACCGTTTTCCCGGAATTGTGCTTTTCCGGAACACACATTGATACTCCGTCTGTAAGTCACAAGCAAGTTGTTTCTTGAGATAACATCCAGAAAATTCGAAGTGAGATTCCCCATATGGCACGCGGCTGGCAGCGAGCCCGTAGAACAAAAGCAACGACAAAATAACAAAAGGAAACGAAGCCCTTCCGCCACAACTTGCGGCCCGAACTCTGAGAGCTCGAGGACGCGGCTGGCGCCGCGCCTCTCTCGAGCGAACGAAACCTTATCCATGCCAGCCGATCTGCTCAGAATCACGGACATGGGTGTGCCGTAGGCGGAGTCGCTGGGATGCCGGGAATGTGAGTGGCCGGAGTTCCGGGCGAATCGCCGATCGGGGGCGTTCCTGGAATGTCGACGCCGGGAGTGCCCGGCGTGCCTGGCGTGTAGCAGATCCCGGGATCGGTTTCGGGCGGTGATGGCGGGGGTTGTGGCCGTTGGGCAATCGGTTGGGTTGTTACCGGGTGTTGCTCGGATTGCCGGACTGCGTCGTCCGCCTGATCCTGCTCCAGGGACACGGGCTGGCGCAAAACTAACTCGACGGGCGAGCCTACGTCGAGGAAGAAATTGTGCGAACTAGTGAGCAGGACGAGCGAAGCAACCATGCCGACCGCCGCGCCGACCGCGCTGCCGATCATGGTGCCTTTCGCAGTGCTGCCGGGAGCGGTTGCACTTGACGTAAGGCAGCCCGGCGGCGGTCCTGTGCAACCGGGCGGGAGAGTGCTGGTGATGGTCGTGGGTTGCGAACTGGCGACCGAGTGGCCAATCAGCGCGCCCAGTCCCGCTCCGGCTGCAGGCAAAGCGAACGCGCCGACGGACCGGCCTTGGCCCGGATCTTTCAGGGCGTAGCCATCATCGGTTTCCAAATCCACCGGTCCGGAAATAGGAGCGACATAACCGTCCGGGAAGGTTATGGACATGGATTGCAAATGCAGTTCACCGCGGCCGCCTTTGCGTTCCAGTTTGTCCACTTTCCCTTGAACGAATGTGCCGGGGGGAATTACAACCTCGTTGCCCGAGATGACGGGAGAAGTGACTTGGGCATAGATGGCATCTCCGCGATGGATGTACCTGGTTTGGATCGAACTCGTGAGCACGAGAGCAACTCTCGTCCCCGCGGGAATTGCCACTGTGGCTTTATAGTTTGCGACCGCTGCCTGAGAACTGTCTGGGAAATTTGGCTGCGGAGTAGTGGGCGAGGATTGCTGCGCAAGACTGAACGCGGCGAAGAGCAGCGAAATGGTTAAGGCGAGGCCTTGCCTGGTTTTTGCTTTGGCCAGATTCTGTAAGACGGATAGGTGCGAGAGGATACGAAGACAACAATGATTTGGAGCCATTTGAGGTGCCTCCTGTTTGAAAGCTGAAGCCTTCCGTACCAGTGGCGATTGGGAGCCTGGATCAGCTCTCTAGCAAAGTAAACAGCCGCCAGGAGGGAAAGTTGTATAGAGATTGGTGAAGAATTGAAACGCTAAGTGGAGTTTTGTAAAGGCCGTGTCAGCCGGACTCACAAGAAATCATCGAACACTGGGGTCCTCCGTGCACCTTTGTGTACCCTGTGGTTTATGCTCTCTGCCGACACTTAATCCGACCTTCCCTAAGGTAAGATCTCTCCTATGGCACGCGGGTGGGAGAGTAAGTCCGTAGAACAGCAGCAAGAGGAAATGTCAGAGCGGCGCA
>Ga0182030_10001140_pt1 | contig 53860 bp, 33 predicted proteins | sample 812S3MmetaG_FD_121299 | JGI IMG/M metagenome (GOLD analysis project Ga0182030, IMG submission 121299) | Permafrost microbial communities from Stordalen Mire, Sweden - 812S3M metaG (Illumina Assembly) | ecosystem: Environmental > Terrestrial > Soil > Wetlands > Permafrost | place: Sweden...
CGTGTAAGGGGGTCACCATCGAGACCAGCAAACTGGCCCGGCAATATTTTTACTCTACCCAATGGTACACCGATCCGGAGGATGACCGGCACAATACCATAGGCCAGGCTGATGTCTATGCGCATGAGACGGATGGGGCTTTGCGCCTGTGGATCCGGACGGAATATCCTTATGCCACGGAGACGGACAGTTGCATCGGGATAGAGCGGCAGCCGGTGAATGACCGGGTCTTTCGACTTCCCGATCTTCCTATTTCGCAACTGTTTAGTGCGCCGAGGATCATCTTTCCCCGTTATCCCGGCGGGGATCAGGCCTGGCAGGATTTCCTGGATAGTACGTTGAATCCCAAGCTGGCGGAAAAATACGTTAAAGTGTCCAAAGGCGAAAAGGAGGCATGGGAGACGGTGATGCTTGAGTTTGCCGTCGCGGAGGATGGGACCCTGTCGAATATTCATGTTGCGAATAGCGATGAGGTCAATCCCCGGTTGGCGGAGGAGGCGCTGCGGGTCATGCGGATGTCAAGGAAATGGTTGCCGGCCACTTTTTACGGGGAGAAGGTTAAGTGGACCACTCAGGAAGGGATAGAATTCAAGGCGTTTCGACCTTGAGGGATAGTGGCGGGGACCGACCCGATGGGCGAACAGGGCGCAATAGCCCCAGTACAGGAGTAAGATGAGGATGAAATCGATAATAAAAGGAATGCCTCTTTTAATGGGCGCCATGCCGGGATAGGCGTTAATGCTTAAAAATATATATTTGCTTTATGAAAGCCAAATTACTGCTTGCGTTTCTCCTTTTGCCTGCCGCGGCCGTTTTTTCCCAGACCCCAACTTTTATCAGCGACAGCCTGGATAGCTATGTCCGGCAGGGTATGAAGGACTGGCAGGTGCCGGGCATGGCCCTTGTGATTGTCAAGGATGGCAAGATCGTTGAGATGAAAGGCTACGGCGTGAAGGATACGGCAACCAATACGCCTGTCGATGAGAATACGCTGTTTATGATTGCCAGCAACACCAAGCTGTTCACTGCCACTGCACTGGCCCAGCTGGAATACGACAAGAAGCTGTCGCTGGACGACAAGGTTACCAAATATTTTCCGGACTTTAAGTTGTATGACCCTACCAGCACGGCGCTGGTGTCTATCCGGGATATCCTGAGCCACCGGATCGGGACGAAGACTTTCCAGGGAGACTTCACTTTCTGGAACGGAAAGCTGACGCGGGAAGAGATCATGCATAAGATGAGGTTGCTGAAACCCATTAATCCTTTCCGTCAGGACTTCGGTTATTGCAACAGCTGTGTGATGACGGCCGGCCAGATCATCCCGAAGGTGACCGGGAAAGAATGGAGTGAATATGTGGAAGACAGTCTGCTGCAGCCGATGCAGATGAACCATACCTACACGAGTATCACGAAGGTGCCGGCGGCAGTGCAATTGGCGCAGCCCTACACCACCAGTTTTACCGGTACATTGCATACCGTGCCCCTGGATCAATGGGACAACCTCGGGCCGGCTGCCGCGCTGATCAGCAACGTCTCCGATCTTTCACACTGGCTGCTATGCCAACTGGACAGCGGGCGGTACCAGGGACGCACGGTGGTCCCCTTCGGGGCTATACTGCGGACAAGGGATGTCAACACTATTCTTTCCAGCCGTAAACGATCGGGTGTACCGACGCATGTCTACGGATATGACCTTGGCCTGGAATCCTACGACTATGATAGCCGGGAAGTATACATGCATACGGGCGGCGCCGGCGGTATGGTCAGCGTAGTGTGTTTCATCCCGGAGGAGCGGTTAGGGATTTCCGTGTTGACGAACAATGACAACCAGGATTTTTTTGTGCTGTTACGGCAGCAGATCATCGATGCCTACCTGGGGTTGCCTTTCCGGAATTACAGCGAGTTGGGATTCCGGGGGTTCAGCCAGGAGATGAAGGATACGCTGAAGACGATTACCGGCTGGAAGGACAGGGTAAAGGGTGGAGCGCCGACACTGGCTATGGCATCGTACTGCGGACACTATACGAACCCGCTATATGGGAGCCTGGATATCCGGGCTGCAAACAAGGGGTTGGCGGTCACCTTTAACGGGCATGCTCACCTGACGGCCACACTGAAGTATATGGACAATGATGAATGGCTGCTACAATACGACAATATCCTATACGGCATTTATTCGACCAAGTTCAAGATAGCGGCCGGCAAGGTCGTTTCGCTGGAAACCAGGGAAAGCGATTTTGTCGAATATGATCCCTATACGTTTACGAAGGAGTGAACGGCGGGGAGGCTGCGGAGATCGAGGGGCGGAAGGAGCTGAGCGGCGGTGCTTGCGGGCGGCTGCGGAGAGTTGCGGGGGACGCCGATCGGAGCTGAGTGGTGGGTCGCGGAGGCAGGCCGGGCGGGGCTTACGGGGGTGGGGTAAGAAATAAAATACGGCTACGGACGTTCTAAGATACGACCCAACCCCAAATCTCATGAACGCCTTTTTACGTCCCGTCTTACTTTTCGTCTTTTTACTACAGCGATTTAGTATAAGTGCTCAGATCGCCGGGGAATGGACCTGGATGAGCGGGGCCAACTATGCCAATGCCGCGGCCGTGTACGGCACGGAGGGTGTTGCGGCATCTACTAACGTACCCGGCAACCGGGACAGCCATAGCGGCTGGGTCGATCCGTCGGGAAATTTCTGGCTTTTCGGAGGAGATGACAACAATGCCAATACGATGAATGATCTCTGGGAATATAAGCCATCGACCGGCCAATGGACCTGGGTCAGTGGTAACAGCAGTCCCAATACTGCGGGCGTTTATGGCACCCTGGGAACGGCGGCTGCCACCAATATGCCGGGGGCGAGGTGGGGTCAGCATGTGGCGGCAGACCCTTCGGGAAATTTCTGGCTTTTTGGAGGGGCCACGGTGGCTAACTTCAACACGACGACAGAACTGAACGACCTGTGGGAATATAAGCCATCGACAGGTCAATGGACCTGGATCAGCGGTAGCAATACCACCGGCGCCGCGGGAGTCTATGGCGCCCTGGGAGTTTCCACCGCGACCAATCAACCCGGAGCACGGATTTACCCGGCGACCTGGGCCGACGGAAGTGGTAATATCTGGGTATTCGGCGGGTATGGCTTTGACAATGCCGGGACCTTCGGCAACCTGAACGATCTATGGGAATATAAGCCCTCTACAGGCCAATGGACGTGGGTCAGCGGGAGTAATGCGGCGAATGCAAGCGGTGTTTACGGTACGGAAGGAACGGCTGCGGCGGGCAATCAACCCGGGGCGCGGAACAGCACCAGCGGATGGAAGGATGCGTCTGGGAATTTCTGGATTTATGGCGGTACGTCGGGACCCTTTTTCTCGGGTGGCCCTACTTTTGGTGATTTGTGGACATTCAGTCCGGCGACCGGGAAATGGACCTGGGTCAGTGGTGATAATACAACCGGGGTATCTGCGGTGTACGGCACCGAAGGAATAGGAGCGGCTGCGAACAAACCGGGGGCGAGGTATGCAGAGGTTGTCGTACCTGACGGGTCGGGGAACTTCTGGCTGTTCGGCGGGTTTGACGGTGGCACCGGTTCGGCCTATAACGATCTGTGGGTTTATAGCCAGGCCACGGGGCAATGGGCCTGGGTCAGCGGGGAGAATTCCTTCAACGGCGCCGCGGTGTATGGGACAGAGGGGGCGCCGGCGGCCGCCAACGTGCCCAGTGCGAGAGGTTATCAGAGTGTGTGGGTCGATGCCAGCGACAATGTCTGGGTCTCCTCAGGATATGATGGCAGTAATGACAATAACGACCTTTTCAAATTCTCTATTGTTACGCCATTGGCGCTCGACGGCCTCACGCTGAAAGGCGTACAAAACGGAGGAGCGAATGAACTTTCCTGGACAACGAACGGGGCGATGTCTGTGTTGAGCCTAGTCCTGGAAAGAAGTACCAACGGGCAGACCTATTCCGTCATCGCCACGCAAGCGGCTGTGACGGGTCAGCAAAATTATTCTTATAGTGATCGTCAGCCACCGGCCGGAACCTGTTTTTATCGGGTAGAGGCCATTCAGGCGAACGGGTCTTTTGATTTTTCCCCGGTGGTAGTGCTGGCAGGGCCGGGCGGCAGCGCCAATCTCGTGTATCCCAACCCTACCTGGGGTACTGCGACTTTACAGACCGGAGATAATAGCCTGTTGAATACGCCGGTGAAACTGTTTGATATCCGTGGCCGGGTCGTGGGGGAATGGGTGGTGACGAGCGAGTCCCAGGTGCTGGACCTGGGTTATCTTTCCGGCGGGATGTACCTGCTGCAGCTGGCCGATGGGCAGACGCTGAAGATTATCAAGGAGTGAGGGTGCTAGCGGTCCGTTTAGGCCGTTCGGTTTTGTTTTTTAAATGTAATCGTTACATTTAACATATGAAATCGAGAATCCTTCTGCTTTTTGGTTTTTTATTTTTGTTTGTGCTTGGTATGTGGGCGCAAACAACCTATATTATAAAGGCTGACAGCATAAAAGCCCATGTGCAGTCGACCATGTACGGCATCTTTTTCGAAGACGTCAATATGGCTGCCGATGGCGGTGTATATGCCGAACTGGTAAAGAACAGGTCTTTCGAATTCACGCCGAGTTTAATGGGCTGGAGTGAACGGGTGAAAGACGGGGGCAGCGGAAGCGTGGAAGTGATCGACCGGTCGGCGGAGCGGCCCGAGAATCCGCATGTGGTCACCCTGACCGTTCATTCGGGTGCGGGGTATTATGGGTTATCGAACGAGGGATTCCGGGGTATGGGGATCAAAAAGGGAGAAATGTATCACTTTTCGGTCCTGGCGCGCCAACATCCCGGCAGCAGGATCAGCCTAACGGTTGAACTGGTGGATTCGGGGGGTGTCGTGATTGGCCGCGGAGCTATATATCCTGCCGATCTCAACTGGAAAAAATATACAGTGTCATTTGTGGCCAGCGCTACGGTGGAGAAAGCGCATCTGGACTTATGGGCCCATAAGGCTGGCGCCATCGACCTGGATATGGTATCCCTTTTCCCGGAGCATACGTGGAAGAACCGGCCGGGCGGGTTACGTGCAGACCTGGTGCAGTGGCTAGCCGATTTGAAACCCGGCTTTTTACGTTTTCCCGGAGGGTGTATTGTCGAAGGGCGGGATCTGGCTAACCGCTACCAATGGAAAAAGACCATCGGAGATATTGACCGGCGCGAAACCATCATCAATCGCTGGAACCTGGAATTCAAGCATCGATTAACGCCCGACTATTATCAATCCTTCGGGCTGGGTTTTATGGAATATTTCCTAACTGCTGAGGATATAGGCGCCGAACCGCTGCCAATCCTGAATTGCGGCATGGCGTGTCAGTACAATACCGGTCAACTGGCGCCAATGGATCAGCTGGACCCTTACCTTCAGGATGCGTTGGACCTGATCGAGTTTGCGAATGGCTCCGCCGATACGAAATGGGGTAAATTGCGAGCCGGCCTAGGGCATCCGGCGGCGTTCCATTTGAAAATGATCGGTATTGGAAACGAACAATGGGGCCAGCAATATATCGAGCGATGGGAAGTATTCAAGAAGACCATCAAGCAGAAATACCCGGACATGCAGTTGGTGTCGAGCGTTGGTCCCAATCCTGATGGCGAAAAATTCAATTTCCTGAATGATACGTTGAGGAAGTTGCATGCCGATATCCTGGACGAGCATTATTACAGGTCGCCGCAGTGGTTCCTCGACAATGTGAAGCGTTACGATAACTATGACAGGAATGGGGCACATATATTTGCCGGGGAATATGCTGCGCAAAGCAAAGACGGCGGTAGTCCGGACAACAAAAACAACTGGCAGTGCGCCCTGGCGGAAGCAGCCTTTATGACCGGGCTGGAGCGTAATGCGGACGTAGTCCATATGGCGTCTTACGCACCGTTGTTTGCCCATGTAGAGGGCTGGCAATGGACTCCCGATCTTATCTGGTTCGACAACCTTAGATCATACGGGACACCGGATTATTATGTCCAGCAGCTCTATTCGCTGAATAAGGGTATCGATGTGGTGCCTGTCACCTTGCATGATCAAGCCGTTACCGGGCAGGATGGGTGTTTTGCCTCGGCGGTGCTGGATAAAGGGGCTCATGCACTGATCATTAAGTTGATCAATACTGCGGCGCAGGCACAGGATGCCAGCTTTGTGATTATCGGAGCGAAAGGATTATCGTCGACCGGGAGTCTTACCACACTGCAGAGTAATGATTTGAATGCGGTCAATTCGCTAGCCGAGCCCGGGACGATCAACCCACAGGTGCAGGCTTTTTCTTTTGCCGGCGACACGGTAAGACTAAGTATAAAACCTTATTCCGTCAATGTGATACGGGTGGGTGAAAAGTTCGGATGGGCCGGTGCGCAGGTTGCGCAGGTAAGAGATTACCCCATTCAGCCGGTGCCCTTTACGGCGGTGAAGCTGGACGACCATTTCTGGCTTCCGCGGATCGAGACCAACAGGGTGGTGACCATCCCGGCGAGCTTTGCCCGCTGTGAGAATACAGGCAGGGTCAAGAATTTCGAGATGGCTGCTGTGCGGAAGGGAAAGTTCTGTACCAAATACCCCTTTGACGATACCGACATTTATAAGACCATCGAAGGGGCCTCCTATTCACTGGCCGTGCATCCGGACCCTGCTCTGGCTGCGTATGTCGATTCGCTGATAGCGATCATCGGAAGGGCGCAGGAGCCGGATGGCTATTTATATACGGCGCGCACCATCGATTCGCTGCATCCTCATCCCTGGTCCGGGATGGACCGGTGGGTGAAGGAAAATGAGCTCAGCCATGAATTATATAATTCCGGCCATTTGTTCGAGGCCGCGAGTGCGCACTACCTCGCTACTGGGCAGCATAATTTTTTGGATATCGCGCTGAAGAATGCCGATCTGCTGGTGGCGACTTTCGGGGAGGGCAAGCGGCATGTAGCGCCGGGCCATGAAATTGTGGAGATGGGGCTGGTGCGGCTGTATCGGATCACCGGCAAAAAAGAGTACCTGGACCTCGCCAAATTCTTCATTGACGAGCGGGGCAGAAGATCGTATGATAAAACGAGTACTGATGAATGGAAGAACGGGATGTACTGGCAGGATGATGAACCGGTGGTCGATCAGGACGAGGCGGAGGGGCATGCAGTACGGGCAATGTACCTGTATTCCGGGATTGCCGATGTGGCTGCCCTGACGGGAGACACGACCTATATCCATGCCATCGACAGGATCTGGAATAATATGGTCAGCAAGAAAATTTACGTGCAGGGTGGGATTGGGGCGGTTGGCGACGGGGAAAGGTTCGGCTCGGATTATGAACTGCCGAATGCGACGGCGTATAATGAGACCTGTGCATCGATCGGGGAAGTTTTCTGGAACCAGCGAATGTTCCTGTTGCATGGGGATGCGAAATATATCGATCTGCTGGAAAAGGTCTTGTATAACGGCCTGATCTCCGGGGTAGGGCTGGACGGGAAATCCTTTTTTTACACCAATGCGATGCAGGTGGTGAAAGATTCCGCCTATCCCGATCTGGAAAAGACGCGGTCCGGCTGGTTCGAGTGTTCGTGCTGTCCCACGAATATGGTACGCTTTCTTCCCTCATTGCCGGGATATATTTATGCTGAGCAGGGTAATAACGTTTACGTCAATTTATTCATTTCCGGGTCGGCGGAGATCAAGCTGAAGGATCATCCGGTGCGGCTGACGCAGGTGAACCATTATCCGTGGAGCGGAGATCTGACGGTTGTCGTCGATCCGGTTGCTGAGATGGATTTTTCTTTGCGGGTGCGGATCCCGGGTTGGTGCCGCTCTGAGGCAATCCCTTCGGACCTGTATTCTTTTGAGCATACTTCGGCGGCGAAACCGGCGATCAGGGTGAATGGCCGGGTGGTGGATTACCGGATGGAGAAGGGATATGCGGTGATCGGGCGGGCGTGGAAAAAGGGGGACCGGGTGGAGGTGACCCTGCCGATGTCTGTCCGGGAAGTCGTCGCCAATGATTCGTTGAAAGACGACCGGAGCAAGGTGGCGTTGCAGCGCGGCCCGATCATGTATAGTGCGGAATGGAAGGACAACGGAGGGGCCGTCAGCGATTTTGTGATCCCTGCGCATGTGGCGTTCAGGCCGGAGTTTGAAAAAGGATTGCTGAACGGGGTTGTCGTTTTGAAGGGAGAGGTGAAGCGGAAGGGGGCGAGCACACCTGCGGAGTTAACGGCCATCCCATATTATGCCTGGGCAAACAGAGGTCCGGGCGAGATGAGAATCTGGTTCCCGGTTGCCGCCAATGGGGCGCCGGCGAAGGCTTTGTAATCATGGTGTCGGCGCGGTGTCTTTATTTATCAAAGGCAATAATTCAAGGAGGTTATCGATAATGTAATCCGGCTTCACCGATTGCAACTGTTGTCGGGTATGCGCCCCTGTCGTAATGCCGATATTCACGCTGCAGCCGGCGTTCACACCTTCTTCGATGTCGATGACCGAGTCGCCTACTTTAGCCACTTCACGGGCATCGCTGATACCGAACTGTTTCATCGCCAGCCATATCATATCAGGGTAGGGCCGGTTATGGGCCACATCCGTTGCAGTTATCAGGCCGTCGAATTCCACTCCTTTCTCCCATCCTAATTTTGCAATAAGCTGCTTCGCCGTTTTCTCATTGTAGCCTGTATTCAGGACGACAAGGATACTTCTTTCCTTCAGCGCCCGAAACAAATCTTGTGCGTTGTCCTGGGGTAGAATGTCCTGCGTGTCGTATGCTTTTTCGAGCAGGGAGATGAAATGCCGATAAATGCCGTCCGTCAGGCTATCGTCCTGTTTTTGGGCGTATACCTGCAAAATGGATCTTATGGCGTCTACTTTTTCTTTGCCGGCGCCTTCGGCCAATACCTGTTGCAGGGTAAAATCGAATCCTGCTTCGTTGATGGCTTTTTGCAGTGTTTTGTACACTACCATATTTTCATTTACTGTTGTGCCGGCCATGTCAAAAACAATCATCTTTATCATTGACTTAAATTTTTATTCCAACGCGAACGGGTTTGCTATTGCTGGCAAATGTAAATGCCGCTTCTATATCGTCCAAAGAATATTCCTTTTCGACCAGGTTTTCGAATGGGTATTTCCGGTAATTATTTTCGATGAATGAAGTTGCATGTACGAAGTCCTGGTAGTTGTAATTATGCAATCCTCGTATCTGGAGTAATTTTCTGACGATCATCTGGGCATCCACCTGCACCGGCGGGGCGGGATAGACAGCTCCGATCCATACTGCGCATCCGCCGATAGCCAGGGAATCGAGACCTGTTTTCATTGCCTGCGGATCACCGGTCATATCAAAGACGATGTCTGCTTCAGGCCAGGGTAAAGGGGGTGTGGCATTGCTGGTCCCGGGGATAGGGGCGGTTGGTGCGGCGGTTTTGGGGAAGGTGAAGGCGGCGGCGGCTCCGAATTTTTCGCCCCAGTGGAGGCGGCCCGGATCGGGATCGACTATACCTATTTGTATAGCGCCGGCCTCTTTGCACATAGCAAGGCAGGACAATCCTAATAACCCCGCGCCAAAGACGAGGACTTTTTTCCCGGCCATGTCCCCGGCTACGCGAAGCGCACCCATGACGGTTGAATGCGCGCAGCTGATCGTTGCAGCCACTTTTAGCGGTATCGACTCCGAGATCCTTATAAGCGCGGTATTGGCGCGTAAGATGCAATAATCCGCCAATCCGCCGTTAAACACATCTTCTCCGTCAGCAAGAACATGTCCATATTTGAAAAGTGAAGAACTCTTTTGCGGCATGTCGGGCCTCGGCGGGGCGATGTCCGAGGGAACGGAAAAAATGGACCAGGTGATCCTATCTCCCACTGCTATAGGCATACCTCTGAAATCGTTCCCGGGGTGGGCAGGATCGATCCATAAAATGTCGCCCACTATTTCATGTCCCAGCACTACATGAGGAGGCTCCATGCGTCTTCCGCAATAAGTATGTATATCGCTGCCACAAAGTGTAGTATAGCGTGTTTTTACCAAGATCTCGCCCGGTTTAATAAAAGGAACCGGCCGGGAAATGAATTCAAATGGCTTACCATGACCGTTAAAAATGGCTGCTTTACCCGGGGGAAAGCTGAGCGATCGATCCTTCATTAGTTTTTAATTTCTTTTTGAAATACCAGTTGCAATATAGAACGATTAAGCCGCCGAAAATTCCCAGCAAAGTACACGATTGAAGAAAAATGAATAAGATAGACGTTGTCGCAGGCATCGCATACCTGAAAAGCATCAGTATAATATACCCGGTATAGCCGACAGAATCCGCGAGGTACATCAGGAAGCCGATATTGGCCCTTTCTTTTGTAATGGCTATCAGCCGTTCGAACAGCGTGGTATGGACCGCTACATAAGGAATATAGACGCCTAGTCCCACCAGCACCATAAAGGGGAATTTACCCAGCCCGGCCTGTAAACCCCAGACAGAGAGTGGTAAAATGAGAAAGCCACCGAGGCAGGTAAGCAACGAAAAGCGAAAAGCCGTGTAGTGGCGCGAAATAAAAATAGCCAGCCCGCTGATCATGACTACTCCGAAGGAGACCAGTAATTCAGATTGGGTAAATACCGCAGGGGTCTGCGGGTAGCCGAGGCCTTTCCATAATTCGGGAGCGAAATCTGCCCGGACGCTCCGCAACAAGGTAACAAAAAGATAGATAACGATGATGCCTCCCAACCCCGGGGCGTATTTCAGGAAAAAATCCCATCTTGCTTTCGCGTTCATCGGCGTTCGCTCAGACCGGCTGGCGATGTCAGCGGCCGATGGCAGTGGCACATACTTCAGCATGGCTATAAAGAGGAGGGTAGGTATTAAGAAAAAGAGGCCGGCAAGAAACGGCATCCAGTTCTCCGTCACGCCGTTATCGAGCAGCCATGTACCCACCGATTTGGAAACACCGTCAGAAACGATAAAGCTCGCGCATAATCCTGCGACCAGTGCTTCGGTATTTTTTCTGCCTTCCAGAAATCCGAGCACCAGCCCAAAAACTACGCCGAGTGGCAAGCCATTCAGCAGGAGACAAAGAATATTCCAGGGCCGGGGGACAACGCCGAAAAGCAGCAACATGAATTCCGCGAAAAAGATCAGGCCCAGCAGTACTTTGATCCGTTGCTCCCGCTTTATCTCCGATACAATCTTTATGCCCAGCCATTTGGCGATCACATAGCCGATGGTTTGCGCGATGATCAATAGAAATTTATAATCGATGCCGAAAAAAGCGACATCGGAATAAGTGGCGGCAGTGTAGGGTTTGCGAAAACCGTACATGCAGAAATAGGTGCCGAATGCTGCGATGAGCGCCCATGCAGGATTTCTATGCAGTTTTTGCATGAGTCCCGGAGGGGCAGGCGGCATTGCTTTATTCATCATCAGGGGCATTCTTATTTCTTCAGGAGACCTTGCACTTGCAGCCAGTCGCCGAAGCGGTCGATCCAGGCGTCCGAAGGCTGGTTCTGCCGGTTCATTCCGAACCCATGGCCACCCTTCGAATAAATATGAAGCTCCGCTGAACGGCCGGCAGCCAGCCATTTGCTGTACATATCCAGGCTCATCGGCACAAGGTGCAGTTCGTCATCCGTGGCGGCGGCGATAAACAAGGGTGGCGCATCTTTTTGCGCGGTCTTCGGCACAAAAGGCGGAATATAAGCATAGATAGGCGCAACAAAATCCGGGCGGCTCTCCGCAGTAGTGTCGAATGCGCTTACACCGGCAAGAGTGCCTCCCGCCGAAAAGCCCATCATCCCGATTTTATCCGGGTTCAGGCCCCATTCACGGGCATGCTGCCGGACATACAGCATTGCCTGCTTTCCATCTGCCAGGGCTAAAGGAATGATTGCGGCAGACAACTTCCTTGCGTTGCTGGTGTCCCGGATCCTCATATTCTTTTCTTTCACCGGGTGATCCGTTTCACTGTGAATAACTCTGTATTTCAGGACAAAAGCGGACACGCCTTTTTGGTTAAGGTATTTCGCTACGTCGCTGCCTTCAGTCCTGGTATGCAGATAACAAAAAGAACCGCCCGGGCAGATGATCACGGCTGTTCCGTTGGCGCTAGCCGGATCCGCAGGGAAGAATGTCAGCACAGGCTCTACGACGTTATAGGCAAGAGGGTCGTTACCTCCCCACGCTGACGTATCCTGGCCTTCCTGCCATTTCCAGGTTTCAGACCCCGGCGCCGGTCCCGGCCAGATATGAAATATTTTCTGCGTATGGCCCGTAACCGCGAGTGCGAGAAATAAAAAGACAATAATGGTATGTTTCATGCTGAGATCGGGAAAAGATTAAAAGTATGCTTTAGAACAGGAAACCTGCGCGGTTCAAAGGCATAATTAATAGTATCATAATATGGAACCGTGGAATGGCGGTCGTGGAGCGAGCACTAGGGGGTGATACCCCGGCGCATGTTGATCATGTGTTGGCTGAACCCCGCTTTTTCATAGGCCCGGATGGCGCTCGTGTTGGCGTAGTAGACGTCCAGCCGGAGTTCGGTGATGTTTCGCGAGAGCGCCCAGGCTTTGAGCGCGTCGATGATCATGTGGTTAATGCCGTTGCCGCGGTGCGATGGTTCGACATACATGAAGCCGAGGTAGGCATGGAGGGGGTGGCGTAAGTAAGGCTTGGCGGGTTCGATGCGGGCGTAGCCCGAGCCGATGAGGACTCCGGCCGATTCGGCTACCACGAGGGCCACTTCGGGGGCGTCGATCATGGCAGGCAGGTCATAATAATGGATGGGGTCTTCTTTGAGCGTGGGGTCGAAGGGGCGTTCTGAGGCGATGACGCCTTGTTCGAAGCGAAAGAGAGTATCGAGGTCGGTGTGCCGGGCCGGGCGGATGATGATGGGGTTCATGGAATGAAGATACGAATGGCTATTTTATTTGCGGCAGATGAGGCGGTAGGCGCCGGGGGTGAGGCCTTCGGAGCGGTGGAAGGCCCTGACAAAATAATTGACATTTGAGAAGCCACATTGCTGGCCGATTTCGGCGACGGAGTCATTATCTTCCGCGAGCAATTGGCGGGCGAGGCGGATGCGTTCGCGGGTGATGTATTCGAGGGGAGTGAGGCCGAATTGTTCTCTAAACCATTTGAAGAAGATGTTGCGGCTGAGATAGGCTTTCCGGCTGAGGGTGTCGACGGGAATTTTTTCCGTCAGGTGTTCGTGGATGTATTGCAGCACAAAGTGGAGGCGGCTTTTGTTATTGTTGCCTTCAGCATTCTCTTCCAGCAGTTGGAGATGCTGGCTTTGGAGGATGCGGATGAGCAGTTCCTTCAGGCTCAGGTCAGCGTAGATATTCTTAGATCTATCGGTGCTGCTGCAGATGCGGATCAGTTTGTCGATCAGTCCGGTCACGTCCGTATCGTTGTTGAAATGATACTGCGAGAAATGAAGCTGCCAGTCACTGGGTTCATCACCGGTGTTGTTATAATGTCCATTCAGGTATTCGAGCGTATTGCGGATATAATCGCTGTCTACTGCGAGGGCGATGCATTGGGTAGGGTTTTCCGCTGCAGCCTCAGGGAAATCGATGAGCATAGTCTCCCGGGCGGCCACGATGACGGCACATCGTGGTGTTGCCAATATTATCTCATCATTAATTCAGCCTTTCCGGCCGGTGGTTATTTCAGGCAGATACAATTTTTCCCTAGGTTCGTCGTCCATCAAACTCCTTGTACTGTCATGCAAGTACTACTTAATTTCATTACCCTTCCATTGATTGGAGAGGTAAATCTTTCTGCGGGGCTGCTGATCCTGTTCTTTGTCTGCCTGCTGGCGGTGGTCGGCTTTGAATTTGTGAATGGCTTTCACGATACGGCCAATGCCGTAGCGACAGTCATTTATACCAAGGCATTGAAACCGATGGTTGCGGTGCCCTGGTCTGGTTTCTTCAATTTCCTGGGTGTCTTCACCGGGGGTGTGGCCGTTGCCATGGGCATCCTGAAGCTGGTGCCGCTGAATGAAATGATGGCCTTGCCGATCCAGGTGGGCGCCTCATTGGTGCTGGCAGTCCTGCTGGCCTCGATCATCTGGAATTTGGGTACGTGGTGGCTGGGTATTCCCTGTTCCAGTTCGCATACACTGATCGGGGCGATGATCGGTGCAGGTCTGGGGTTCACCATGTTCTATAACGGCAGCGTCAACTGGGGCAAAGCCGGGGAGATTGGGATGTCCCTGATCCTTTCGCCATTATTTGGCTTCGGCGCTGCGATGCTGCTGATGTACTTTCTCAAGCATGTTGTCAAAGCTCCGATCCTTTTCCATGCGCCGACGGGGGAAAATGACCGGCCGCCGATCCTGATCCGGCTATTGCTGATCACTACCTGTACATTAGTGAGCTTTTTCCATGGCAGTAATGACGGGCAGAAGGGTGTCGGATTGCTGATGCTGATCCTGATCGCCTTTTTACCGGCCAAATTTGCCCTTGACCGGCGGGTCGACGATAGTAAAATTATGGTATCTTTAAGCAGGATCGAAAGTGCGCTGACGAAAGCGGACCCTACTTCCGCCGGGCAGAACAATCTCGACGCGCTGAATGCGTCCATTGCCGCCGCCAAGGCGACGATCGCCACGGGGCAGAGCAGGGATGACAAGCATGTATTCACTTTCAGAAAGCAGGTGCAGGCGGTGGTCAAGAATACCAATGCAGTGCTGGCTACTCCGGGGGTTACGCTGGCAGCGGGAGACAGGACAGCCCTGGCCGAGTCGGCCCGGTCGCTGACTGGCATGACGGATTATGCGCCGATCTGGGTGATTGCCATCATCTCGCTTTCGCTGGGGATCGGGACGATGATTGGTTGGAAGCGGATCGTGCTAACGATCGGGGAGAAGATCGGCAAGGAACACCTGAACTATGCGCAGGGCGCTACGGCGGAGATCACGGCGGCTGCGACCATCGGGTTGAGTACGGGATTTGGGTTGCCGGTGAGCACAACCCATGTGCTGTCCAGCGGGATTGCGGGGGCGATGGTAGCTTCTAACGGTACGAAGAACCTGAACAAGAATACTCTGAAGGCTATTGCGATGGCGTGGATATTGACTTTGCCGGTGTCGATCGTCCTGGCCTTCGTGCTGTTCCAACTGTTCCATCTATTTGTCTGATCGTTGCAATCACTAACTATACAACATGAAAAAAATATTAGTTGCTACCGATTTTTCCGCCTGTGCGTCGAATGCCATGGAATACGCTATGGATCTGGCAAAGATCCTCAAGGTTCAGGTCCATGCCATTCATGCCATCGGGTCTTTCGAAGGGCTCTTTAACAATACCTATAACGCCCTGTACATTGAAGATTACTACAATAACAAGCGCCAGGCGCTGCAGCGCTGGGCGGCCTCCTTCACTTCACAGGAAGGCTATAGCCAGGTGCCGGTGTCGACCAGCGCGGAAGTCGGGTCGGTGAGCGGCGTGATCGGGAAATATATCGAAATCGATCCCGTCGAGATGCTGGTGATGGGCACGATGGGATCGTCAGGCATTACAGGACTGTTCGGCAGCAATACCAGCAGCATGGTGGAGCGGACCAAGATACCTACGCTGATTATCCCGCTGGGGAGTAAGTTTTCCGTCAACCCCATCATTACACTGGCGACCGACTTTTCTTCTACTCCTTTGCCCGATGATATCAATGCATTGAATGAACTGGTGAAGGCTTTTGGTTCGCCGAAGATGAACGTGGTGAATATCGTCGAGGGGGCGGAGTGGAAGACGAATGAAAAGGGCGAAGAGGCCCTGAGGGCACTTATTCCGCATACCAACCTGGATTTCAAATATCTGAAGGAGGATGGCCCCATCGAGGGCATCATGAATTTCATTGTGAGCAGTGAAACGGATATCGTCTGCCTGGTGAAGCGGCATCATGGATTGGTGTACCGGCTGTTCAATACCAGCACGGTCAACAGGGTGCTGAGCCGGTCGATCAAGGCTATTTTGGTTTTGCACGAGTAGCGTTGGAATGGTATCTTTAGGGACTAACTGCCAAGATGAAGACTATTTTGACCCTATCCCTTGCACTGTCCCTGTATACCGTTGCCTGCTGTCAAGGGGCGGTTGTTGCGGGGTTTTCTGCCCCGACCCAGGTTTGCGTGGGGTCGCCATTGAGCGTACAAAATACCACTGCGGGAGGTACCAATTATTTCTGGAGTTTTTGTGCGGCAGATTTCACCACGGCTCCACAGGCGACCAATCTTGAACTTGCCGCATAAGCTTATCATCTTCCCGGAAAACGGCAATTATTATGGGTTAACCGAAAATGTCAATGACAATACGCTTACCCGCCTGAGTTTCGGCCCGGACTTTACGGCAATGCCGACCGGGGTGAATCTGGGGAATATCGGCAATCTCAATTATCCTTGCGGGCTTACCTATATCAGGTACAATGGCAATCTTTATGTATATATCGTTAACCGGGTGATCAATTCCATCACGCGGTTGGATTTTGGAAATTCGGTTTTGAATACGCCGACGGGGACCGATATCGGTGATCCGGGTTATCTGGACTATCCACGGGATATTGCTTTGTTCACGACCTGTTCGGGGATATATGGTTTCGTGTCGAATGAAACGTCGAATGAGCTGGTGCAGTTCAATTTTGGCAATAATCCCCTGTCGAACCCGACGGCAACCGATCTGGGGAATATCGGCAATCTTTCGTTCCCGCATTCGATCTCTGACTTCTTTCGGGTCGGGGATGACATCTATGCGTTCATTCACAATGTCACGAGCAATTCGCTCACGTTGTTGCGGTTTGCCGGTTGTCAGAATATCCCCGGCAGCAGTTTACAGAATCCGCCGGCCATTGCTTATCCCTCTCCGGGAGTCTATACGATCAACCTGCTGGTGGACCTTGGCCTGCCTACACAGACTTCTTATTGCCAGCAGGTGACGGTGAACCCTTTGCCTGCGGGAAGGTTCGGCGGGGATACCGTATGTTACGGGAATAGCCCGGCCGTCCTCTTTACTTCCGAAGTAGGGACGGCACCATTTGGTATCGGCTATAGCGACGGGCAGAACAGCTATTTCCAGAACAACCTGAGCGGACAATCGGCTATTGCGCTGCCTTATCCGCTGACGAATCCGGGCGCTACGACCTTCCTGCTGCAAACGATCTCGGATGCGAACGGGTGTACCTCCACCATCGACAGTTCATCGACGGTATTGATCAATCCATTGCCGCAGGGCGGGATCTCCTGTAGTACAGCCTGCAGCGATGATTCGGCCAGGGTACTTTTTCAAGGAACAGGAGCCAGCCCGTTCGATGTCGCCTTAACCGGCGGCAGTCAAACGATCAATCAACCAGGCGTCGCCAGCGGGGGATATGTCGTGCTGGCGCCCTTGCCTGCGACGACAACTTACTCACTGGTATCGGTAACGGACAGTAACGGGTGTATAAAAGCCACGGGGTTCACTTCCCCTACCGTCACGCTGGTGTTGTATCCCTCGCCCCAACTGACATTCGACAGTCTGCAACCGGTATGTGATAACAAAGATCCCTTCCTGATCACGGCAGGGGCAGAGACTTCCGGCCTGGCCGGTACCGGCAGCTATAACGGAGCGGGTATCGATGCGGCGGCCCTTTTTTCTCCTTCGCTGGCCGGCCCGGGTGAACATATCCTAACCTACACTTATTCGACCGGTACCTGTACCGACTCTATCAGTGGGGGTATCCTGGTCAACCCGCTTCCTCCGGCGCAGCCGGCTACAGCCATCACGATTTGCGGGGGAACTCCTGTGCAGATCCAGGCCAGCGGTGGCAGTACGTACATCTGGTTGCCGGCCGACCTGTTAAACAATGCTGCTGCGGCGAGTCCCATGGCCACGGTAGATTCGACCACGACTTTTATTGCGACGGTGACAGGTGATGATGGCTGTTCCGTCAATGATACGGTGACCGTCAATGCGCCGGTCAATGCGAAGACCTTGTTTATCGTGCCCAATGCCTTTACGCCAAACGGTGACGGTCGCAATGACTGCTTTGGCATCCAGTATTGGGCTGCAGGGGTATCGATAGAGGAATTAGTCATCTACGATCGCTGGGGAGGAATGATATTTGCAACGAAGAATCCTTCCGACTGCTGGGATGGCATGTATAACGGGCATCAGGAGCCGTCGGGCGGGTATGTATATGTCATCAAGGCCAGGTCGCCGTGTGGTGAAATTGTCCGGACGGGAATGGTGATGTTAGTGCGGTGATGGCGGTTAGGTTGGCCGGGGCGGCGGCTAGTGCTGTAATCTTTTGGCGGTCAGAAGGGACCAGGAGACCCGGAGGGCCAGGATATCCTGGGAGGGCTCACCGGATACGAAGATATGTTCATAACGGAGGCCGATATTGAGCGGCAGTGAGGCCCTGGGGATGATGTAGCCAAAGCCCAGTCCTGCGGCGGGGCCGGATAGATTCTCATCTTCCGCATTCCCGGCGTTGTTATAGACGATGTTGCCTTCGGCATCCATCTTCGTGATATCAGTTCCGCCGAAGGCATAGCCGGCGAAGGGTTCCAGGTAGAAGCCGGCGCCGCTGCCGTTGAGGGTATGTCGATAGCCTACCAGCAGGGGAATGTCGGCGATGTGGGAGGCGTCGTGGGTAAAAAAGTCCAGGCCTGCTTCGATGCTGATCTCGTCGGCTTTGCCGATGGGGAAGCCGGGGCGGATGAAGATACCATAGCCGGTGGACGATTCTCCTTTCGTGAATAAATGGGCTACTTCTACTTGTGCGTGGAGGGTGTTGCCAATGCAAAACAAGGTGAGGAGCAGCAAAAGGTTGTTGTGGTTGTGGCGCATGGATATTGGAAATTAGATATCAGGCCGAAAAGGTAGGAAGAGTTTGGATACCGGCCAAGATTTCCCGTTGAAAAAATTGTTAGTCTATTGCAAAGAGATCGTGCGGTTTATTGCTGGTGATGACCTTGAGTGTGCACACGTGAGGAATTGTGGCAATAGGGAAGTGGTGGCGAATGCAGATGAACGCGGATGAACAGGCGATGTATCGAAAGCGGACGTTATCCTATTGGATGGATATATTAATGCTTTGATTTATAAATATATGAGAAGCTGGCACCAGGATTGAGCTTTTTCATGCATGATACAAAGCTACTTTAAAATGGCCTGGAGGGCTTTGGCCAAGAACAAGCTGTTTTCTTTTATCAATATCGGGGGTTTGGCTGTCGGGCCGGGCGACGCCGGGTCCGCTGGCGGCGAGCCTGCGGAGTGAAATCCCGGAAATAAAATATGCGGTCCGCTTCAGCGATGAATCGGGGCAGCTGGTCCGGTCGGGCGATAAGAGCTTGTATCAGACGGTCATGTATGCAGATCCCGACTTCTTTAACATGCTGAGCTTTCCCGTTGTCAAGGGGGATGCCAGCGTAGCGTTGAAGGACCCGGGTTCGATCGTAATCACGGAGAGCCTGGCCAAATCGCTATTCGGCGGAGAGGAGGCGATAGGTAAAGAATTGGTATTGAACAATAAGACCGCGGTCAAGATAGCTGCCGTCGTCCGGGATGTACCGAAGAACAGCAGTATCCGGTTCGATATGGTGGCGGCCTTCCGGGCCTTCGAGCAAGGCAATGACTGGCTGGCCAAGTGGGACGACAATCGTATCCAGACCTGGATACAGGTGCAGCCGATGACGGACGTTGGGGTGCTGAACAGGAAATTGGGAAAGCTGTTTCTCTCCAAGCAGCAGGAGAAGATTGATTTGTTCGCCTATCCTTTTTCGCAGCTGCGATTACATGGTTCGTTCCGGGATGGACGACCGAGCGGCGGTGTGATCTACGTTATCACGATGCTGAGCATCATCGGCGGCCTTGTATTGCTAATCGCCTGCATCAATTTTATGAATCTGACGACGGCCCGGTCGGAGCGGAGGGAGCGAGAGGTAGGCGTACGCAAGGTGCTGGGGGCGTCGCGGCGGCTGATCGTTTTGCAGTTCCTCAGCGAAGCCTTGTTGTTATCCTTTTGTGCGTTGTTTCTGGCTATACTGCTGGCGCATCTGGCGTTACCGGGGTTCATGGCCTTGTCGGGCAAGCAATTTACGCCAGCCTATTCCGACTGGCGGCTATGGATGCTGCTGATGGGATTGGGTTTTCTGACGGGGATTGTAGCCGGTAGTTATCCGGCTTTTTATCTCAGTCATTTCAAGCCGGTGAAAGTGTTGAAGAGCTGGTTTGCCGGCGGAAAGGGAGGGTTACTTCGAAAGGTGCTGGTGACGTTTCAATTTTCGATTTCAATTTTCCTGATCATCGCCACGATTGTCATTTACCGACAAATCGATTATATCCAACACCGGCCTATCGGTTATCATAACGAGAATCTGATCGATATTCCGGTGCGGGGCGAAGTGTCTAATCATTTTGCTATTGTTAAAAGCGAATTATTATCTATTCCCGGGGTAAGGGATGTATCGGCGGGCAGGGATAACATGGTGCGATTTGGCGCAGCTTTTAACGGTCTGGCATGGCCGGGGAAAACGCCGGACCAGGATTTCGCCATTACTACTACTTCCGTGGAATACGGATGGGTCAGGGCCATGGGACTGACGCTGGCGGAAGGTCGTGAATTCAGTCCGGAATATGGGGCCGATAGCATGAGCTGCCTGATCAATGAAACGGCTGCGCGGAGGATGAACCTTAAGGAACCCATCGTGGGGACGAAGCTAGGGAATAATACAGTGATCGGGGTTATACATGATTTTGTGCTGAACGATCCTTCTCATACGCCGCCGCCGGTGATCGTGTATCTGAGTACCGGGAGCATGGACCATCTTTTTATCCGCATCGCCAATAACGGGAACTGGCAGGAATGCCTGGACAGGATCAGCAAGACGGTGAAAAAGGTCAGTCCTGATTTTCCTTTTGAATTCCATTTCACGGAGGAAGAGTACCAGCGGGATTTCGAGCAGATCCGTTCCATCGGGCAAATGGCAAATATATTCGGGGGGATGGCCATTTTTATTTCCTGCCTCGGGTTATTCGGTTTGTCTGCTTTTTTGGCGGAGCGGCGGGGTAAGGAGATCAGTATCCGGAAGGTATTGGGGGCCGGGATGGGGAGCCTGTGGTTTTCGTTGTCAAAAGATTTCCTGAAGCCTGTAGTGATTGCCTTTGTCGTGGCCGCGCCGTTGACGGGGTTGCTGATGGGGAAGATGCTGCAGCTGATGGATTATCATATTGCCCTGACGTGGTGGATGTTTGCCCTGGCGGGGATCATTGCGCTGGTGATTGCCGTGGCTACGGTGAGCCTAAACGGGGTGAAGGCGGCGATGGCCAAGCCGGGGGAGAAGTTGAGGGCGGAATAGTTAACATTCAATTAAATGGTGAGAGATAAAGGAGCTGAGCGTTCAGTTCCTTTTCCATTTTCAGGGCTTTGGGGATGAGTACCTCTTCCTCGATGTGAGCGTGGACGGAGAGGTCCTGTTCGAAGGCCTGAAGCTGGGACAACAGGATGCGGTACAGGGATTCGTTGGTCTTGGGAGGGTCATAGAGGCGGATGGTCTGGCGGATGTCTTTCAGTTCGTCTTCCGTATCGTGGTGATCGCTGAGGAACTGGCTGACGGAATAATCGCGGCGGGCGATCAGGAAGCGGGAGAACTGTGCGGGCGTCTTTTCGGCTTCCCGGAGCGCCTTAATATAAGGGAGCAGGAGCTGTTCTTCTGCGTGAATATGTTCGGACAGATCCTGGACATACCGGTGGAAGAAGTTTTGCAGTGCGGCCAGAATGGGATGATGAGATTCGTAGTGATCGGAAAGCAGCAGGATACTTTGCTCTATTTCGGGCAGTTTCTTTTGAAAGTAAAAGATATGAGTTCGCTGGATGTAATCGACAATTATTTCGACGGGAAAGGTATCAAAATCCCGTGCGTTGAACAATTTGTCTTCAAACACCCGAAGGAGGGTAGCTATAAATTCTATATGTTCGCCCGGCATGGACGGTTGTGATAAATACCGTTGCATGACCTGGGGGTAAAAATCGCTGTGTTCAGGCATAGCATTCCTGCTTTTAATACAGATCCGATAGCAAAAATAAGGTAATTCCGGCTAACTGCCGCCAACTTAGTGGCAGGATAATAAGGCCGCCCTGTTTTCGGGGCGGCCTTATCATTTCTAATTATAGAGTTGATTGAAGAGCAATTTGAATGTTCCGTGGGTCTGGGCGCGGAAGGTGATCTCCGGTCCGATGACATACAGTTTTCCCTGGCCGACGTTGGCCACAAATGCGGCTACGCCGTCACGCAGGTAGGCCTGGCCCCAGGCCCAGCCGCTGCGAAGAGGTTTGTCGTCCGCGAACCAGGCGATCGGGCGGACCGTGCCATTGGCGTAGGCGGAGGGGTCGATGTTAAAGACGGGGCTGGCGTCGAAGTAGATGTCTGCCACGCCACCCATTCCCCACGCGGGTTGACTGGCCGAGTCGAGGGTGACCCGTAAGACGCTGCCGGGGATATAGAATTTTTCGCCAGGCAGTTTGCGTTCTTTGCCGCCCACCAGTTCGACGAGGGCGTCATGTACAGGCAGTTTCAACTGATAAGCCAGGTTAGCGGCGGAGCCGATGGTCACGATATGGCCGCCGGCCTTCAGAAATTTTTCCAGTTCGGGGATCGAGTGTTCCGGCGTAATGCGTCCCAGGTGTGTGCGATATTCGGCGGGGAGGCTGTCAGCGTTAGGTTCGGGCCTGTTACGCCAGGGCGACTCTCCCGTCTGGGAGACGGCGGGGATGGCGCCGCCTACGAAGATGATCACGTCATATTTCGACCGGAGATTGCCGGAATCGATATCGCGGCCGTAGATGACGGTGACGGGGAAATGATATTGTTCCGAAATCCACCTGATCCAGCCGGACGGCATAGATCCGCCGTAGGTGTCCCAGAGTGCGATGCGGGCGGCGGAAATTTTGACCGTGTTCGCGGGACGGTGACCGGAGACATAGAAATCGCCGTTTGAAGTGCTGCGGTAAACGGGTTTACCTGCTCGCAGGAGATCGTTGACGGCGACATAGGAAGCATTGCTGCGGGCATCCAGCCAGCCATTTTTTGGGGTAACCGGGGCTGCCGTTTGGAACTCACCGTAAGGAATGCGTTGGAAGGGGCCATCGAACCCCTCCATGATTCGGTCGAACTTGATGCCCATCGTATAGGCGAGTGTCCAGCCGGCGGCGTCATAGGGCGGAATGGGGGGGCCACCGGGATAGGCGAAATCGTTGGGATGGTCCTGAGGTTCGAACATGTCCAGCACATGGGGCCGGAAGGCCTGGTCCGTCTTGACGATATAGGAGCCGGCGGGATATTGTTTGCCGGCAACGGTGAAAGGCGCCGTTGCCTTCGAGACGGCGATCCCGTTGGCGATCAGGGCGTTGATGAAACGGACCGCGGTGGGAAAGTCAGGCTGGTCCGAGGGAACGATATAGCCGCGGGCATCGCGGTAAGCGGGATTGCGCAGCACGCTGTCGTAGAACCGGGTGGGGATCACTGTCTGACCTTCCCGCTCGCCGCCGCCGGGAGATTCGAGGCCGGCGGTGGAGTCGGCGGCGGCGCCACGGTTGCCGCCTGCGGCCGGTGTGCGGGAGGTAGCGCCGCTGCGGCTGGTATCGGCGCGGAGGCGGCTGGTATCGGTGTGGAGGCGATTGGCGCGGCCTGTGGGGGCAGCGGTAGCGGAGGCTGCGTAGAGATCGTTGATCTGCGCGATACGTTTGGGTGAAAGGGTCCAGTAGTCTTTGCTGCCCCTTTCGATGGAATTGCGGCCCATCTTATAGATATTATATAGCAGTTCGTCGCGGTAGCGTGCGGCATAGTCCAGTACGGCGTAGTTTAGCGATATCGAGTAATCGATAGATTGCCGGAAATACCATTTCTGCGGGGTGACGGGAAAAGGCGTGGCGCCATTGGGGATGAGCCGTTGCGGTACCAGCGGTACGTCCGCCGGGTTAGGGCCGCCGATGATCTCCGTCAGCAGGCCGATCATATTATGAAAATAGGTGGTGGTGCGCAGGCCGCCGTTATACCAGGTGGAATAGACCGAGCCGGCGCGTTCGGTATAGCCCGGTTTGCCTTCTTCATTGAGGCGGCTGACCATTGCTGCGCCGACGGCGTCGAGGCTGGTGATGACGAGGGGGTCGAAGACATAGTTAAAGGGATCACGATAGGGAGGGCCTGCCAGGATGGAGCCGGCGGGGCCTGCCTGGTGGTGGTTGTACATGATCTGTGGTATCCATTCGACGAATAACTGGCGGCCGATATTCTGCGTCTCTTTCAGGTTGAGCATGTAAAAATCGCGGTTGTTATCATGGCCGGCGTATTTCTCCCAGAGACGCGGCACCTGCTCCAGCGAGCGTTTTTCCGGAATGGGGTTGCGCATATACCAGTCCGATACCAGTTCCTGGCCGTCGGGGTTGGCATGTGTCAGGAGGATGATGACGTTGTCGAGTATGCGCATCGTTTCGGGGTCGGTCCGGCTGGACAGTTGGTAGGCTGTTTCGATGAGCTGATGGGCGCCGACGACTTCCGTGGCATGCAGACCGCCGTCGATCCAGACGACGGCCTTGCCTTCAGCGGCCAGCGCATGAGCCTGTTCATCGGTGAGGCCTTCGGCGTGCGCTAATTGCTGCGAGATGTCCTTGTAGCGATCGAGCATCTTCAGGTTAGCCGGGGAAGAGACGATCAGCATGATCTGGTCGCGTCCTTCTTCGGTCTTGCCGATCACCGTCAACCGGACCCTGTCACTGGCTGCGGCGATCTTTTTGAAATAGGCCTCTGTCTGCGTGTAGGTGGCCAGCATATAGTTGTCGCCCATGGAGAAGCCGAAATGATCTTTGGGGGTGGGGATGGCGGGGTTGAAGGAGGGGGTGAGCTGGGCCTGCAGGAATGAGGTCAGCAGGAGGAAGCAAAGGATGAAGAAAACGTGTTTGTTCTTTCTCATGTGTAGTTAGTTTTAGTTGGTGAAACAGGCCCCGGAGTGCAGCCGGTACCTGAAAATATCAATAATTAGATTTCCGGGCGAAAAAATACACGAGCGGGGATTTGTCGGGATTTATTTAGTAATTTTCCCTCCCCCTACAGGAGAGTCCGGGGGAGAAAGACCGGGGTGAAGGAGTAGAAAAAGGCGCCTTCGGTGTCAATAAGACAGAAGTATGCCATCATGAGATATTTAATGATTGCCCTATTGATCTTACTGAGCGGGTATGCGGAGGCGCAGACCTGTACAGGGGGGTTGGGCGACCCTATCGTCGATATCACGTTTGGTTCAGGGGCAGGCTTTGGCGGTCCACTGGCGGCAGGTATCACGAACATGACCTATATTGCTAACGAGTGCCCCAATGATGGTTACTATACGATCGTCAGCAGCACGGCGAATTGTTTTAGTAATACCTGGTTGAACGTCACACAGGATCATACCGGCGACCCGAATGGCTATTTTATGCTGATCAACGCCAGCTATCAGCCCAGCGTTTTTTATACGCAGACGATTACCGGGCTTTGTCCGGGTACTTCGTATCAGTTCGCCGCCTGGGTACTAAACATGGATGATGTACAGGGATTGATCCTTTCCAATATTACTTTTAAGATATTGAGTACGAGCGGCGCCGTGCTGGATACCCTTTCGACCGGGAATATCCCGGCCTCGACCAGCGTCGACTGGACGCAATACGGATTTTATTTTAATACGCCGGCCAATGTCACTTCAGTGGTCCTGCAGATGACTAATAACGCCAGCGGCGGTGACGGCAATGATCTCGCACTGGACGATATCACTTTCCGGGCGGCGGGGCCGACGATTCAGGCGACGGCGGCAGGCAATAGCAGCGATAGTATCAGCCTTTGTCAGAATGACCCGAGTACGGTGACCTTGAGCGCCACGGTAGAGAACTGTTATGCAACGGCTGCTTACCAATGGCAGCAGAGTACCGACGGGGGAACGACCTGGGCGAATATTTCCAATGCTACCGGCCTGAGCTATTCTCGGCTTTCGAGCGGTACCGGGGTCTATGATTACCGGCTGATCGTCGCGCAGGCCGGCAATATCGGTATCTCCAGCTGTGAAGTGGCGTCCTCGCCGATCAGCATCAGCGTGGTGCCTATTTCATCGCCGGCGGTCGCCATTACTGCCAGCGCCGACAGTATCTGCGCGGGAGCGGCGGTCACTTTTATGGCGATTCCGGACAGCGGGGGCGCCAGTCCGGTTTATCAATGGATCGTCAATGGGGTGGATGCCGGGGCGGGGGGTGCGACGTATACCAGTTCCAGTCTGACCAGCAACGATGTCGTCAGCTGTACGATGACCAGCGATGCGACTTGTGTGCTGAACCCTGTCGTTGTCAGCAATAACCTGTCGCTTGTCGTGACGGCGATACCTGTTACGGGTGTATCCATTGCCTCGTCGGCGTTGAGCATCTGCCAGGATGGCGTTGTTGTTTTTACATCGACGGCTTCTAACGGAGGCGGGGATCCAGCCTACCAGTGGACAGTCAACGGGGCGGCCACCGGGCCGCATGCGCCCGTCTTTTCAGACTCCTTGCTGAATAATGGTGATGTCGTCAACTGCACGATGACCAGCAGTCTGTTGTGTTCGTTGCCCGTTGCGTCGACCCAGCCGGTGACGATGACCATCTATCCACTGCCTGTTATCCAGTTGCCTGCGGATACGGTGATTGCAGGCGGGCAAAGCCTGCAGTTGACCCCCGTCATTACGGGTACCGTCTCCGGCTATCAATGGAGCCCTGCCACGGGGTTAGACAATCCGGCGGTGGCCGATCCCGTAGCGACGCCGGAGGGAACGACAACTTACTCGCTGACCGTGGTATCGTCCTGGGGATGCAAGGCTTCGGCCGGCGAGACCGTAGGGGTCTTCTATTCCCTGCAGATGCCGAATGCATTTACGCCCAATGGGGATGGCCGTAATGATCTGTTCCGGGTGCCACCGCTGGTCCCGATCACCATTCGGCAACTCGCCGTCTATAACCGGCAGGGATTGATGGTGTTTTTGACCAGCAATGTCGGCGTGGGCTGGGATGGTACTTTTAACGGGCATCCACAGCCGGCAGGTGTGTATGTCTGGGAGATGGTGTACGATAATCCGCTGACCAGGAGGACCGAGACAGCGAAAGGGACGGTGATGTTAGTGCGATGAAAGACTTTTCACCGGATTGGCGAGGGCGGCGCGGATCACCTGGGTGCAGATCGTCAGGGAGGCGATGGCGATGGCTGCCACTCCTGCCAGCGGGAAGAGCCACCAGGGCATCGGGATACGGTAGGCGAAATCCTGCAGCCATCGGTGGGCGCCGTACCATGCGAGGGGTGAGGCGATCAGGAGTGCAATGGTGACCAGGGCTATTATTTCTCTGTTGAGGAGGGCTACAATATTGAGCACATCTGCGCCCAGGACTTTACGGACGGCGATTTCTTTCCGCCGTTTTTCCACGACAAATACAATCAGACCGATCAGTCCCATGCAGGCGATGGAGATGGTGAGCAGCATGGCCGCGTCGATGACCGAGGCCAGCTGTTGGTCCTGGTGATAAAGTGTGGCGATGTTCTCGTCAAGGAAGCTGTATGTAAAGGGAGTGTCCGGGTTTATTTTCTTCCATTGCGCGGCAATCTGCGCCAATGCGGTGGTGATTCCGCTGATGCGGTGGCCGGTGTTTGCCAGGCGTATGCCCATGCTCCATTCCATATCCGGGATATGGGCCATGAGAATGGGCCCGATGGGCTGGTGGAAGGAGGCGGTGTGGAAATCGGCCACTACGCCGACGATGGGATGGGACTGATCGTTCCAGGAAAGGAATTTCCCGAGGGCCTGATCAGGATGTTGGAAGCCGAGGGCCCTGGCGTAGGTTGCATTGATCAGGTATTCCCTGAGACTATCACCGGGCATGAGGTTACGACCAGCCAGGAGCTGCATGTGGTAAGTCGGGATGAAATGTGGGTCGGCAGCCAGTATGGACACCCTCAACTCCCTGTCGTTCCGCCCTTCAAAGCGTACGGGCAAATCGATGATGGCCGCGCCCATCGGGGCGTGGCCCTGCAGGGTAATATCTGCGATGGAGGGCAGGCGTCGCAGTTCCGTAGAGAGCGTCCGCATGCGGTCAGGGTTGTTAAAGGGGAGCGTGATGACGGCGTCCTTGGTGAATCCCGGGTTCGTATCGAGCATGAAGCGAATCTGGCGGCTGGTTACGAGTGAAGCGATGATGAAGACCAGGGAGATCGTGAATTGAAAAACGATCAATGACTTTCTGACCAGTGCCATGCCGGTGACCGACCGGCGTCCGGGGGGCTGACCGTTGATCATCGGGGGCGTGGCGGCGAGGATACCGGCGGTGTACCCACCGGCCAGCAGGGTGGTGAGGGTAGCCACGGCAAGGGTGAACAGGAGTGTCGCCGGCGAGAGAAGGCGGACCGGCAGGCTGTCAGGAAGATAGTCGTGGAAGGCAGCCAGTGCGGGGTGGACGAGGAGCAGGCCGATGGCCGCCGCCAGGAGCGTCAGCGTTGCGGTCTCTGCGAGGAACCGTAACCGTATCCGGGTTTTACCACTGCCCAGGATCTTATGGACGGCGATTTCTTTAGCCCGTTGCATGGACTGGGCTGTGGAGAGATTGATGACGTTAATGATGGCGATGAGCAGGATAAAGATGGCGGTGGCCATCAGTCCGTAAAGGGCGGGGCGGTCGGCTTTGCGGAGGCCGTCATGGTCATACGTGCTGTTGAAATGGACATCCGACAAGGGTTGAGCTAAGATGGTGAAGTGGATGCTACGGAGAAAGGAGTCGGTGCCCGTGTGCCGGATGGTGAGGGCGGCCAATGAAGAGTTCAGCAGTTGGGGGGAGGTGTTTTCGGCCAGCCGGGCAATCGCCCTAACCATTTGATTGCGGGGGTTGAAATGCCAGCTGTCCGTCTGGTGGTCTTTTTTCAGGAAGCTGTTGCGGATCGTGGCCGACGAGATGAAATCCGTATAGTGGAAGTCCGTCGGGCGGCGCCAGTCCTGCAGGATACCGGTGACGTACACGTGAAGTGAGTCGTCATAGATCAATTCGCGACCCAGGTATTCGGCAGGTTTATCCGGGCCGAAATATTTGCCGGCCTGGCTGGCGGTGAGGACTACGCTGAAGGGGTTGACGAGGGCCGTGGCGGAGCTGCCGGCGAGCCAGACGTAAGGGAAGATGGAAAAATAAGCAGAATCGGTGATGATGGTTTGGTCCGATGTGATCGTGCGGCCTCCGGCGACGGTGACGGCGGCGGGGTAGGTGTAGAAGCCGGCGATCGCTTCGATGCCCGGGATTTCCTGCCGGCAGGCGGCGAGGGCGGGCGCCGGGATGTGTACGCCATAGCCTTCGGTGGCGAAGGGGTTGCCCAGGTCTTCCTGTAGCCGGGCTCCCAGCCGGTAGATCCTGTTACCGGCGGGGTGGAAGTCGTCGAAGCTGAACTCGTAGCTGGCGACGATATAGATGATGATGCAGGCGCAGATGCCGAGGGAGAGGCCGGATATGGTGATAAAGGAATAGGCTTTGGTATGGGACAGGGATCTCCAGGCCGGCATCAGGTAGGTGCGGAGCATACATTGGTTTTTTTAAAGATGCGGGAGGGTTGAGATTCCATAAGGGAATAGAAATAGTGCAAAGGGTTACTTACCTTTTTTGGACTTGCTATTCTTTGGCAGGCCATTTTTGGCAATAAAGGCGCGGGCTCGCTCCAGCTTTTCGATAACAAGGGGGTCCTTACTATAGTCCCGCATACCATGGACTAAAGTAATATTCGATTGCCTTTTCTTGGTAGCATTTGTAGACATGTGGCTGTATTGACACAAATTTACGACTTTATTTTCTTTGAATCAAGAAGGCTTCATAATTGATGCCTTTCCTGAATGGTTGCCATTCGTGATCTATATAGCCTTGAATTTCAAAGTCTTCGCTGATCTCTACCAGGTTGTTGCTTATGCCAATTTGATATAGCCGGGTCCTGGCGGGTGTGCTTCCTTCTGTGAATATTTCGGCCTGGGGAAACCGGTCGGTAAAATCGATGGCGGTGGAGGCTACGGTAGCCAGGATTTTATCCCGGTCTCCATTATTGCTTCTGATGGAATCATCCAGTTTATTGAGTTCGTCATTCCAATCGCCGAAAGCAAGGTTGAAAAGGCCATCTTCGATTTCTGAATAAATAACAGTCTTTTTGATACTGCCTTTGGGACCCTCGCTAAAGAATTCATATAGGAAGCGTTCGTCATCCGCACTAACCTGGTATTTCGGGAGATTCATAACCTTGGAATAGTGGCACAAAACTAACTATATGATGGTGCGTTTTTTTGAATAGATATTCACATTAGCTTAGGCAAATGGTTTGGCCCCGCGCACCGTGTAGCGGGGCCCGGCCGCGCACATAACCGAGCGAAGCGAAGGTTACGAACGAGGAGGAGCGTGGCGAAGCAGCTCCGACGAAGTGCTAGCGGCCGCCCTACTCGGTTTTCAGGCTTTCTGCGGGGTTCATGCGGCCGGCGCGGATGGCATGGAAGCTGACTGTTGCGAAGGCGACTACTACCGCTGCTGCGCCGGCGAGGGGGGAGGCCCACCAGGGCACTGTGATACGATAGCTAAAGTCGTTCAGCCATCTGGCGGCGGCGATCCAGGCCAGGGGGACGCTGACGGCAAATGCGATGCCGATCAGCACGAGGAAATTCTTTGCGAGCAGCAGGGAGATGTTGAAGAGATCGGCTCCGAGTACCTTGCGGATACCTATTTCCTTAGTGCGTTGTACAGTGCTGATGGCGGCCAGGCCAAAGAGTCCCAGGAGGGCCAGGAAGATGGCGAGGGCTGAAAAGAGGGTGAACAGCTGACCCGTGCGTTGTTCCGTCTGGTAAAGGCGATCATAATCTTCGTCGAGGAAATGGTAATCGAAGGGGCGGTCGGGAACGAACTTTTTCCAGGTTGCCTGCAGGCGGCCGATCTCTTCGGGCAGTTGTGCGCCGTTGATGCGGATCAGCATATGCCGGACATAAGACGTATCGGGGAAGATCATGAGTGGGCCTATCGGCTCATGCATAGAGGAGAAATTGAAATCCCGGACGACTCCTTTGACAACGCCCGGCACGCCTTTGGTGACCATCTTGCCGATCGCTTCCTGTGGCGTCCAGCCGATTTTGCGGACTGCGGATTCGTTGAGGATGAACCGGGCGTTAGGTCGGGTGGAATCGTTGCCGGTCGTGGCGGGGAGGCCGGCGGCGGCATTGGCGGAGAGGTCTGCGGCGGTGAAATCGCTGCCGGCCAGCAGGTGCATGTTCATCGTCGAAATGAAATGAAGATCAGCAGGGATAGCGTGAATGGAAAGGCGCACTTCTTCGCGCCCATTATGGGCGGTCAGGGCATCGGTCCAGCCGACGGATACGGGAAGGTCATAGGCTCCGGATACGTTGACAACACCCGGCAGTTGGCTGACGGCTGTCTTCAGTGCATCGTAGCGACTGTGGACCTGGTAATCGATGGGCAGCACCAGTACATGGTCCCTGTCGAAGCCCAGGTCTTTGTTCCGGATGTAATCCATCTGCCGGAGGATGACGAGGGTCGTGATGATGAGGAACAGCGAGATGGTGAATTGAACGACGACCAGTGTGCGGCGTAATCCGCCATGGCCGCCTGCGATGCGGAAGCCGGAGCGGAGAATGCTTATAAGCTTGCTATGGGACAGGACGAGGGCCGGATAGGCGCCGGCCAGCAGTCCAATGATGAGACCTGTTGACAAGATAATGGCGAGCGGCCGGGGAGCGAACAATGCGGCAACGGTCAGGTGTTTACCGGTCAGTCCGTTAAAGGCGGACAGGAGTCCGGTGCTGATGCATAAAGCGAGGGCCAGGGCGAAGAAGGTGATCAGCAGGGCTTCGCCGGAGAACTGCACGAATAGCTGACCTTTCAGCGCACCGAGTACCTTGCGGAGGCCGATCTCGCCGGTGCGGGAAGCGAACTGGGCGATGGCGAGGTTAGTATAGTTGAAGCAGGCGATAGCCAGGATCAGCAGGGCGATGATCGTCATGACGTAAATAGTCACTATGCTGCCATTCGGGGTGAAGCCATCAAGGTTAGAATAGAGGTGAATGCGGGAGAGCGGCTCGAGACGGAAGGCGAGGTAGTCACTGCCGACTATGCCCGTTTCTGTCCGGACGGCGGGAGTCTGCATATAGGCGTTAAGCTGTCTTTCCAGAGGGGCGAAGCTATTGGGTTGCCGTAATAAGAGGTAAGTGATCCAATTGGCTGACCACCATTCATCGGATTTGCCGAGGTTATCGAAATTGACCACCATGTCGAATTGCAGTTGGGAGTTGCCGGGAGGATCTGCGACGACGGCGGCGACCCTGTAATCTTTGATGTCCTTTATCCTAAGGACCTGGCCGATGGGGTCTGCCGTGCCGAAATATTTTTTTGCGGCGGAGGTGGTGAGGACGATTTGATCATGGTTCCGGAGGGCATTGGGGTCCCCTTCGACCACCGGGAAGGAAAAGATCCTGAAGAAGGAAGAATCTGCGTACAGGAAATTGTCCTCGCCGAAATGGGTGACGCCGTTGCTGACAATGGTGCGGCCGACGTAAGTGCGGGTGAAGTCTTCTATGCCGGGGAAGATCTGTTTGAACCGTGGTCCGACCCTGGTGCCGGTTAAGGCGGTCTTCGAGACTGTGGCGCCCTGGCTGAATTCCATCGTTATCCGGGCGATGCGGGGGCTGTTGGCGTGAAAGGTGTCAAAGCTGAGCTCGTCCGCGATGAACAGCCCGATAAGGATGCAGCTGACCAGGCCGATGGTGAGGCCGAAAATATTGATGAAGGAAAAGGTCTTTTTCCGGATTAGGCGGCGAAAAGCTAATTTGAGATAATTTTTGATCATACGATCGGCTTTTAGGTGATGGATGGCCTCAGATAATGTAAAAAGGCAATATAACAATATTATTTATATACGGATGATCACGCAAATCGTTACAAGGGCATTAGTTTTGTGGCTAAATCATAAAAATCAATAGATGAAAGCAATTATTCTTAAGGATTTTGGCGGAGTGGAGCAATTGGAACTGACGGAACTGCCGGCGCCGGTGATCGGTGAAGGAGAAGTATTGGTACAGGTAAAGGCTATCAGTATCAACCCGGTGGATGTGAAGACGAGAGCAGGGAAGGGGGCGGCGGCGAAGCTTAAAGGGGAGAACCCGATGATCCTGGGTTGGGATATTGCGGGCATCGTGACCGAATCGAAGGCGGAGGAATTCGAGGCAGGAGATGAGGTATTCGGGATGGTGAATTTTCCGGGTCATGGCAGGGCCTACGCGGAATATGTGGCTGCGCCGGCGGATCAGTTGGCGTTGAAGCCGCGCAATATCAGCTTTGAATCGGCAGCGGCTGCGACGCTGGCGGCATTGACCGCCTGGCAGGCCTTTTCCGACCACGGCAGGTTGCGGGCGGGGCAGCGGGTATTGATCCATGCGGCTGCCGGCGGGGTGGGGCATTTTGCGGTACAGATCGCGCGGCATACCGGCGCTTATGTGATCGGCACCGCTTCGGCCGAGAACAAAGATTTCGTGCTGGGATTGGGGGCCAATGAGTGCATAGATTATAAGACACAACGTTTTGAAGAGGTGGTCAAGGATATCGATTTTGTGCTGGACACCATTGGCGGGGAGTATATAGAGCGGTCACTGCAGGTGATCAAAAAAGGCGGGACGCTGGTGAGCATTCCTTCATCGGCGAATGCGGGTGTTCAGGAGAAGGCCAAGGCGAAAGGAATTTTCGGCCTGCCGATGATGGCGCAATCCAGCGGGGAAGACATGCAGCATATCGCGCAGTTGCTGGGGGATGGAGCTTTGCGGGCGGAGGTCTCGAAGGTGTTTCCTTTCGAGCAAATGGGGGAAGCTCACCTGGCGGTAGAAACCGGGAAGACGAGGGGGAAGGTAGTCGTCATTATCAAATAAATTACTACTTTTAGGTGGCGATTGCTGACAATTTAAAAAATTGCTGCCATGACTACTGCGGAGCACCCCTTTTTTACAGACGAATCATTTAAACGTCTTTTTGACAGCTATAAGAACAGGCTATATGGTATTTCAGCTGAGCCGGGACAGGGGCCTCAATCATGAAGAGATCGCCGGCTGTCTTCATCTTTCGCGTAATACGGTCAGAAATCATATGGTGGAGGCGCTGCGGTTCATCCGGTATTATTTGGGTGAGCACGGGTCATTGCTGGGCGTTGTCACGGTATTCCTGCTGATCTAGGGGGATTTCCGGGTCGTGGGTCTTCGCGGTCCGGGGTCTCGGGGGCGGGATTTCCGAAGTATTTTAAAAAAAACTTTCTTCTGCATTAGTCCTTCCGACGTTTGGCGGGCTGTCATTCAGCGGGAAGGGTTTGACTGGAAGCAGTATTTGGATAAGGGCGGCTCGTTTGCACATCAGCTGTCCATTAACGAGTATCCCACGAATTTTTTGCTGGATGAGAAGGGGGTGATAGTCAAGCGGAATATTATGCCGGCGGAGTTAGAGAAAATGTTGGATGGGTTGTGAGTTACCTGGTCAGATCGTGCAGGTTCATTGCCGTTGTGAGGTCTTCCAGGCCGTTGGCTTTTAATAGTTGAATAATCTTTCTGAACAGGGTATCATTGTCTGCCAGGTTCGAGAAGCAGACAATGCTCCATTCATCGCCCGGAATTTGCAAAACAAAATTGGTAAAGCCGCAGGTACTGCCTGAGTGGAACAGGATCAGCGGGGAGTTGCCGGTGATGAACCAGCCGGCGGCGTAATAGCTGTCGGTCGTACCGGCGATCGCGAAGCGGAGGTGGCGTAAGGTGGTGGGCAGTTTGATGAGTAGGTTTTGCTGCAGGGCTCGGGTCCATTTGCTATAATCTGTCAGGGAGGTATATACGCCGCCATCGCCTTTGGTGGCGCTGGTGATGCTTTGGTCCGAGGGGATGACCGAACCGGCGCTGTCTTTGGCATAGCCCATGGCACGGTTGGCGATGGGCTGTCCCTGCTGGTAGACAATGCTGTTGTCCATGTGCAGGGGAAGAAAGATCCTTTCGCGGATAAAAGCGGCAAAGGACTGGTGAGAAACTCTTTCAATGATGAGCGCCAGCAGGCAAAATCCTGAATTACTATAGCGGAACCGGCTGCCGGGCGGGAAATAGGTGCTGTCGTGCTGAGCCAGCAGGCTAAGCACATCTGCGTCGAGGACCTGGGCCGTTTGGGCGGCGGGAATAAGGGATTCGTAGTCAAGCACGCCGGAGGAATGGGTGAGCAGATGGCGGATCAGCACCCGGCGGCCGACACCGGCCGGTAATTCGGGTAGCCAGCGGCCAATGGGATCGTCCAGGGTCAGCAACCCATCTTTTTCCAGTAGCAGGATACCCATGGCGGTGAATTGTTTAGTCATCGAGGCCAGGCGAAAATTGCTGAGGGAATCCAGGGAAGTTTTTGTGGAGAGATCGGCAAGACCGGCGGTGTTGCGGTAAATGACTTCGCCATGCTTTTCGATGGATAAGGCGATGCCGGGGGCGGTGGCGGGTTGGGTGAGGAAAAAAGAATCGAGCCTCTTGGTCAGGAGGGGTTGCGCGAGGGCCGTGTGGGTGTAAAAAAGCAGGAGGAAGAATAGACTGCGCATGGGGTGGTCAGGGAACGATGGAGCTGTAATGTTGGGATTATTGTGGATTATTGATGTTGGTAGAATCGCTGCCTGCCATCCGGGCCTTTTTTCTTTCGTCGGCCCGTTGTTTCTGCTCTTCTTTCCATTGTGCATACTGCAACTGCTGGTCCGTATTGAGCAGGGCATAGATCCTGCCATCGGCATCCTGGTTGATGGCTTTGCGGGCTCTGCCGTCGGCTTTAGGGTCGCCTGATGGATTATTATTGATACTATCGAGGGCAATGACTTTATTCAAGAGGATCATGCGAAGTTGTATGACCTGTCCCTGGTTAAGATTGAGCTGTTTAGCCAGGACGTTGAGCTGTTGGGCGGCTCTTTGAGGGGGAGATTTTTTTGGTCCGGGGGCGCCCTGCTGAGCCGTGCCGGATCGGACGGGGCTGTCATACAGGGAACTGTCTGTCGATTGAGCATGGATCAGGCTGTGGAGGCCCATTCCGAAGGTTAGCAGTAACAGGATGGATTTCATTGCCGACTACAAAATTATGGGGGTGAGACTGCCGGGAAAACAAAAGGTTTAAAAGGCAGCATAAAAGGTTTCGGGCGCTAAGTTATTAAACTTTTGCCTTCCGATCGCATCCAATCCCGCCGGGGAGGGTGTATAAGAGCCCGGCATCGAATATGAAAACAATCTTTAAAATTCTGGGTATTGTGTTGGTCCTTCTGGGCGGGCATCTTCTTCTTTCTTCTTTTATGGCGGGGATGCTGCCAATGCATGTGTTGGATGGTGCAAGGTTATCGCTGTCGTCATTGGACGGGACGCGGATACCGCCTTACCGCTTTCCCTTCCGGCAGGCGGGATTGACGGAGCGTCAGGCGGCGGCGCACCTGTTAAGCCGGTTCACTTATGGAGCTACGCCGGGGCAGGTAGATGCCGTGGTGAAGATGGGGTTGGAGAGTTGGTGGGCGCAGCAACTGGCAGCCGATCTGCCGGATGATTCGCTTGCGCCATGCCTGAGCCGGTATGATGCCCTTCAGCTGACCAACCAGCAGGTAGCGGCCCTCTATCCCAGGACCGGGCAGGTGGCCCGAATGGCTATCAAGGACGGTGTGGTCGATAAAGATTCAGTTAAAACGGATCGGGCGGCCTATCGTGAGGCCATCCGGAATTATATGCAGGAAAAGGGTTTGAAGCCGGAGCAGGAACTGTTCCGGCAATTTTTTTGTCAGAAGGTGCTGCGTGCGGCTTATAGCCGCAATCAATTGCAGGAGGTGATGACTGATTTTTGGTTTAACCATTTCAATGTTTCCATCACGAAGAATGACTGTTCGGAATTCATTCCGGCGTATGAGCGGGATGTGATCCGGCCCAATGCGCTGAGCCATTTTAGCGATCTGTTGCTGAAGACGGCGAAATCGCCGGCGATGTTGTATTACCTGGACAATTTCAGTAGTTCGGCACCACTGCCGGTTGGGCAGGATAGCGGGCAAGCCCGGAAGAATAGGGGATTGAATGAAAATTATGCGCGGGAGGTAATGGAACTACATACGCTTGGCGTCGACGGTGGGTATACCCAGCAGGATGTGACACAGGCGGCGCGGGTGCTGACCGGGTGGACCGTTTACCCGATGAATGATGCAGGCAAGGGCATTATCAACCGGTTCAGCGAGGATCAGCTTGCCAGCCGGGGTTTTGTGCATGAAGGAGATTTTTTGTTCAATGCCAACCGGCATGATAAAGGCGAGAAGATAGTATTAGGCCATACTTTTCCGGCCGGCGGCGGCTATGATGAAGGGGTGACGCTGCTGGAGATACTGGCGCATCATCCTTCGACGGCGCGGTTCATCGCGCGTAAACTCGCTGTCCGCTTTGTGAGTGACGATCCGCCACCCGCCCTGACCGATAAGATGGCTAAGACCTTCCTTGAAAAGGATGGCGATATCCGGCAGGTGCTGATCACAATGGTGACGGCTCCGGAGTTCTGGAGCCCTGCGGCGGTCCGTGAGAAGACAAAATCCCCCTTCGAGCTGGCGATCGGGGCGGTGCGGAGTCTGCATGGCGTTATCGAGCAGCCTTATCCTTTGTATAACTGGGTGAGCCGCATGGGAGAGAAAAAATATTATTACCAGGCGCCGACAGGTTTTCCCGACAAAGGATCTTACTGGATCAATACCGGGAGCCTACTGAACCGCATGAATTTTGGGCTGGCGCTGGCGACGGGCCGGATACCGGGCGTACGGATCGACCTGGTGGCGTTGAATAACGGGCATGAGCCGGAGGATGCACAGTCCGCGTTATTGGCTTATGGCAGAATTATCCTGCCTGAGCGGAACCTGGATGCGACCATCAAACGGCTGACGCCGATGCTGAATGATCCGGGCTTGTCGGAGAAGGTGGATGTGGCAAGTGCGCGGGCAGGGGGCGGAAAGGGGCAACGCGGGATGGACACGGGGAGTGTGCGGGCAAGCGATGGCGGGAGCATGGGGGCGGACCAGAGTGGGGTAGAGGGGATGGTCGCTGCGAATGATCAAAAATCGGCTCAATTAGGGCAGGTAGTGGGTATTATTATCGGGTCCCCCGAATTTCAAAGGCGTTAATCTGGCGCGAGACATCAGGATAGCGACGACGTTAACATTTAAAACATACGATCCATGGACACGAGAAGAGGTTTCCTGAAGGGAGGTGGTTTGGCCTTATTAGGCGTAGGTCTGATGGGCGGCATTCCCGGCTTTATGGCGGAGGCGGCAGCCAGCGATAAGCTATTCCGTCCTTATAAGCGGAAGCGGGTCCTGGTCTGCATCTTCCAGCGGGGAGCGATGGACGGGCTGATGGCGGTGACGCCTTTTGCCGATACCTATCTGCAGGATGCGCGGCCGGGGCTGTCGTTATCGGCGGCCAAGGGCGGCAACGGGAATCCACTGATCGACCTGGATGGACGCTGGGGTCTTCATCCGGGTATGAAAGCGTTCGAAGATTTGTTCCGGGAAGGAAGGCTGGGTATCGTCCATGGAATCGGTTCGCCCAACAACACCCGGTCGCATTTCGACGCGCAAGACTATATGGAATCCGGCACGCCGTTCAATAAAGGCACGGCCAGCGGCTGGCTAAACAGGGCTGTAGGGTTGCTGGGGCATGATGCGATGACGCCTTTTACCGCCGTGAGCCTGACGTCGGCATTGCCGCGATCTTTTTATGGCGATCATCCTTCGGTGGCTATCAGCAACCTGCAGGATTTTGCCATCGAACTGAAGAGCAACCCGGCAGCGGCGAATACGGCTGCCCGTAGCTTTGAAGACCTATATGACCAGACTTCTTCGGGGTTGTTGCAGGAAACCGGTAAAGAAAGTTTCGAAGCCATGAAACTATTGCAGGCGGCCAATGTCCGGAATTACCGCCCGGCTAACGGCGCCATCTATCCTAATTCTCCCCTGGGCAACTCATTGCGGCAGATCGCTCAACTCATCAAGATGGACGTCGGGTTGGAAGTAGCCTTTACTGAATCCAATGGTTGGGACACCCATTTCAACCAGGGAACCGACAATGGTATTTTCGCCCGGAACGTGACTGACCTCAGCAATAGCATTGCGGCGTTCTGGAAGGACCTGGATGCCAGCCAGGATGACGTCGCGCTAATGACGATGACTGAATTTGGCCGGACCGTGCATCAGAATGGTACCGGCGGCACCGATCATGGGCGGGGCTCGTGCAATTTTATCCTGGGTAATGATGTCGGCGGCGGCAAGGTCTATGGCAATGTCGCGACGCTGGCGACCGAGAACCTGGAAGACGGGCGCGATTTGCCGGTGACGACGGATTTCCGGAGTGTTTTCAGTGCGGTGGCCGACGGGCATCTTCAGATCGCCAATGATAAGGTGTTATTCCCGGACTGGGCGGGGGCGAAGGCGCCCGTAATGAAGGGGTAGGGGAAGCGATGCCCCAGGCAGCGGCGGTCCACGGCGGGGCGAGGGCGGGCATGATTTTTTCATAACTGGCTCTAAAATGAAACGTTATGGAAAATTATAATGGAGCACCGCGGGATGAATCCAGCCGGATAGGGGATCCCAATGACTTCACCTCGACATTTCCCTTTGTCAAGGCGTTGATGACAGGACTCTTCATCGGCATTATCGATACCATCATTTGCCTGCTTTATAACCTGCTGTACCGGGGTGAGGGGCATGGATTTTTTTCTTCCGATATCGTCAATGTGTCTTCGATCATATTCGGCACGAATTTATTGTTCCTGGTGATCGGGGTCATTTTCTTTGCGTTCTCCAAGGGGGCGAAGAAAGGGGAGGTGATCTTCAGCATCCTGTTCCTAGTGCTGACCATCATTGGGGCGATTGCGGCTGCCCATGTGCAGCGATCGGCCGATCCGGCGATGAATGCGAGATTTCACGGATTGCTGCTGGGTGTGGTGCTGATCATCGGGATCAGCGCGGCTGTAGGGATGCCATTGTTGTATCATAGCCGGAAGTTTGGGCGGTATGTGTTGTAGGGGGCGAGACCGTGGGGCTGGTGAAGGGGGCTAGTTTTGTTTGTAATGCTGTTCCCGCATTTCATCTTCATCGTCCATTTCCGGTCCTTTCTCTACTTTCCGCCAGTCGATGGTCCGGTTGTATTTTTTCATGGCTTCCTTGGGGTCGAAGACTTCCGGTGAAGGGAAAACGAGGTTATAGGGTGTGTAGTCGGGATGGTCCGTGAAGAAATCCTGCAGCAGGGTGCCCGTAGCATCGTACTGGTTCACGTATGGGACGTCCAGGATCGTGTAGATTGTCTTCAGGAGGGCGCCGAAATTGGCGTGGATATGAGAAGTATAGCCGTGTTTGACATAAGGGCCAGCCATCATGAGCAAGCTTCGGTGCGCATCGATATGGTCGACGCCGCCTTGCGGGTCATCCTCGGTAACGATCACCAACATATGTCGCCAGTAGGGGGTTCGGGACAGAAAATGCAGTATCCTGCCCAGTGCGATGTCATTATCCGAAACATAAGAATGAATGAAGGGATAACCGTCTTCGGGGCGGGGGTGGGCCGTATGGTCGTTCGGCACCTGCATAGTAATGAGCTGGGGCATTTTATGCTGCCCGTGCAGCCACATTTTCGTGAATTCCGATTCGAACTGCTGCATGCGGAACTGGTCGGGAATATTGGTATTGAAGCCGGCATAGTTATGGCTGGTGCGGGGCCACAGGGCTTTCTGCATCGGCACCATGACGGCGTGGGCGGACCCGGTAGCGGTGTCCATCCATTTTTCTCTTACGTGGGCGGTCTCATTGGCCTCGCCGAAATTGTAGAAGGAGACGTGGCTGCGCTCCATCGCTTCCCAGAGACCGCCGCGTTCGCCAAAATCTTCAGGGTCCATGCTGCCGGTCGAGCCGGGGAATCTCCTGCCGGAGGCTTTGGAAAATAATTTAGCGGTCTTGCTGACATTGGAATTGGCTTCTACCCATTCATTAGGGATGACTCCCAGCATCCAGTGATGGCCATGGATGGAGGCATCGCTATCGCAATAGTAATTATCGGAAAAGGCGAATTGGGTAGCCACTTTGAGGTGATTGGGGGCGATATTGAGGTGGTGGTAAGTCTTATCAGGGGTTACGATGTCGACGTTCATGCCGAACCGGGCCAGGGTAGAATCGCCTTTACCCGAGGGCAGCTGGCCGAGCACTTCGTCATAGGAGCGATTTTCCTTAGTGATATACACAATGTACCAGATGGGGCTTTTGCGGATACCCTGGAGCGGCGGAAGGGGGTTTTTCCCGTCGTCGCTGATTTTTGTTTTGACAAAGGTATTACCGATGGCCTGGCGGGTATAGGTGGCGAGCTGCTCTTCGCCCGGCACGGGTATCTTTTGAAAAGTGCCCAGCTGGATGTCCCCGATATAGGTGCCCTGTGGCGGGCGTACAAAGCCTTTGCCGCCGTTGGGCCCGGCGCCGTAGCCGCGGCAGGAGATGACGTAAAGATCCTGTTCATCCTTGCTGAGCAGTACCCGGGACGGGCCCCAGCCGGTGGGGATCAGTCCTTTGGTAGTGCCGCTGGCCACGTCGATGACGGCGACTGCATTAAAGCCCAGGAGAGCGACATAGAGGGTGTGTTCATCTTTGCTGAGGGTAAGGCCGAAAGGGAGCAATCCGCGGTATTTGTCTATGAGGCTATCCACTTTGATGGGGATGGTGGAGACGATCTTGTGCCGGCGATAATCGATGACGGAAATGTTATCGTTGGTGGCGTTCGTTACATAGGCGTAATGGCTGCCGACGGCGATCGAATTAGGACTGGCGCCACCGACCACTTCCGCTCCTTCGACCATCTGGCCCAGCTGATGTCCCGGCTTGTACCGGTCGATCACGTGGTTGGTAGTGAGGTCGATGGCGTAGACGCTCATCGCCTGAGGAGCCAGCGGGTCGCCTACGCCCGGGATCTTCCTGCCGTGCCATGTATATCCTTCCCGGGATTGCCGGGTGTTGTCACCATAGGGGTTGAAGGGGATCAGCATCTCGTCGAAATTAGCCGGGGTAAGGTCGGGTAATAATGGGTAATCATACATTCCGACATTGGCAACGAAGGCCGTGTGGTGGTCGGGGCTGAGGGCCAGGCCAAAGGGCTGCCGTCCGGTGGGAATGGAGGCCGTCAATTTTTTCTTGGCCAGGTCGATGCGCACCAGCCGGAAATTCCCGCGGTCGAGTACTAATAATTCGTTGTTGGAGTCATTGTATACCAGATCGGAGGTGAAGCTGTCTTCGTAGTCGATGGAATCGATGATGCCGTTAAGCGAGATGGAATCGAGCCGTTGGAGGGTGCGGATATCATAGATGATGACGGCCCCGTTGTCGCCGCCGCTGAGATAGACTGTCCTTGAATCACCGGAAAAGGCAACTCCGAGGAAAGATCCGCGGGATAGGGGGGATGGGATGCTGTGATCATAGCTGGGGACACGGGTGCTGGCGAGACTGGCGTTATCTATGATCGTGAGTACGCCGTTGTGGAGTGTGACCGTGGTGGCCCCATCCGGTGAGACGGCCATGCCGAAGGGGTCGTGAGTGATGCGGATAGTCTTGCCGGCAGGGGTGAGCAGGCGGCCACTGGGCAGCACGCCTGGTCCGGCGGTGTCGATGTGGGCGTATTGCGTGGTGGCCGGGACAGACAGGACGGTATAGGTCTTTTGGGCGATGGCGGGGAATGTCAGTAACAGACAGAGAAAGGCCGACCATCTGCGAGGATGAATGATCATGGGATAAAGATAATCAGGGTGAATGATAAATTCGCACTCTTTACAATTTGATCATCTTACGATGGTGACGGGATGCGGTTAGAATTTCTTCATCTCCTGGATGAATTGCGTAGGCGTTTTGCCGAATTCCTTTTTAAATGCTTTGGTGAAATAGGATTGGGTTTGGATGCCGACGCGGACCATCACTTCCGAGAGGGAGACGTCTTCGTGCGTCATGATCTGTACGGCTGTCTTGAGGCGGACCGTGCGGATGAAATCGCCGATGGGCTGGTGGCTGATGCTTTTTATCTTTTGATAGAGCCGGGTGCGGCTCATGCCCATTTCCTGGCAAAGGTAGCCAATCTCGAAATCGGGGTTGGACAATTGGGTGTCGATGATCTGCAGCAGGCGGGTCATGAACTCCTTGTCTTTCTCAGAATGAACGAGCTCCATGGCCTGGACGTGGGAGTCATGGGAGTACCGCTGTTTCAGCTTACGGTCCTGGTCGAAGCGGTTTCGGATGGTCAGCAGCAGTAGCTCCATGTTAAGTGGCTTACCAAAATAATAGTCGGCCCCGGCATCGAGCCCTTCCAACTGGGAGGACGTTGTCGTTCTGGCTGTGAGAATGACGACGGGGATATGACTGGAGTCGATGTCCTGCTTGATGGCACGGCAGAGATCGAAGCCGTTCATGCCGGGCATAATGACGTCGGTGATGATGAGGCTGGGGGAATTGGCTTTCGCGATTTCGAGGCCTTCTTTGCCGTTGCAGGCTTCCATGACGTGATAGTTATCTCCGAGGCTTTCTTTCAGGAACTCCCTTAATTCGTCATTGTCTTCCACGAGAAGAATGGATTCGGGGGAGGCGGGGTATGACTGAGGGGATGCGGCAGCGCGTTGATCTTCCTCCTGAATGATATTAAAGCCTTCGAGGCGGACGCCACCTGTGGGTTGGAGCGTACGCTTTTCTTCCTGCCGGTAGTCGGATTCGTTAATGGGGATGCCGACAATGATCTCGGTGCCTTTCAACCGGTCACTATAGACATAGATATCTCCCTTATGAAGCAAGGTCAGGCTTTTGACAAAGGCCAGCCCTACTCCCGATCCGAGGTGAGAGTCGGTGGTACGATAATACCGTTCGAACAAATGCTGTATGGATTCTTTCGAAATGCCGATGCCATTATCTGCCACTCTTATATAGGCGTAGCCGGTCGCGCGGAATTCGTTCCTAACAATGAGTTCGTTGGCGAAGGCAGGCTGAAATCCTTCGAGAGAGGAAAGGTATTCGAGGGTGATGTGTCCGCCAGCCCTGGTATACTTGAAGGAATTATGGAGCAGGTTCAGCGCAATCTTCTCCAGCACCTGTCTGTCAAACCAGGTGTCGGGCAAGACGACCGCATCGAGGATGGTGAAGTCGATTTCTTTTCTGACCGCCCAATCCCTGAATTCTTCCGCGATCTCATCGAGAAAGGTATTGAGGTTGCCTTTCATAACATTGAGCTGCAGGGTGCCACTTTCCAACTTCCCGAAATCCATCAATTCATTGATCAGGCTCAATAGCCGTTGGGTATTTCGGTGCATGATGGAATAATAATGCCGGAAGGTCGAATGGGGGTTCTCTTTCATGATCTTTTCCAGCGGCCCGAGGATCAGGGAGAGGGGCGTCCTGAACTCATGGGATATATTGGTAAAGAACTGCAACTGCACCTGCCGGATCTCTTCTCTTTTTTTGGCTTCCAGTTCTTTTAGTTTCAGCCGGGTCTTGAATTTATAAAAAGCGAAGGCGCCACCTATCGCCAATGCACCCAACAGGAATATGAACCAGTTGGTCTTCCAGAAGGGAGGAGTAATGATGATCTTAATAGCGGCCCCTGTATCATTCCAGACACCGTCGTTATTAGAGGCCCTGACACGGAACACGTACTCTCCCGGTCCCAGATTGGTATAAGCCGCCTTTTTTTCTTTGCCGACAAAATTCCAACTGGTATCCAATCCTTCCAGCTTATAGGCATATTCATTATTCTCCGGCGCCAGGTAGTTCAGGGCGACAAAATTGAAAGAGAAGGTCGACTGCCGGTATGAGAGCGTGATCTCTTTGGTGAGGCTGATATCATCGGTCAACAGCGACCCCTTTTCACCGGCGTTGATCTTTCTGTTGAAGAGCTGAAAACCGGTGATATAGACCGGCGGGATGAACTGATTAGCCTTTATATTAGCAGGGTAGAAGGAATTGAATCCGTTGATACCGCCGAAATACATTTCCCCATCCTTGGTCTTCAGGCAGGCGTTGGCCTCGAATTCGACTCCCTGCAGACCGTCGCCTGTATTATATTTCTTATAATATCGGGTATCCGGATTGAATTGAACGAGGCCATCAGAGCCGGCGATCCAGAGATTGCCTTGTCCGTCTTCGGTGATGCCTTTGATGAAGTCATCGGACAGCCCGGCCTTATCCGTACAGATGCGGAAGCTATCGGTGGCCACATCTAAAAGATATAATCCCTTCTGACCTATCCACACGCGTCCCCTGCTGTCACAGAAAATAACCCGCAGATCGGGCATTCTTTCCCCCTTATTGAAATAGTGAGAGAAATGCCGGGTAGCGGGATGATAACAATTCAGTCCTCCATCATCGGTGCCGATCCAGATATTTCCTTCCTTATCATCGTTGATGGCGACAATGTTCTTACCGGTCAGGCTTGTATGACCGGAGGGGTCATCGATGAGGCGGGTAAATTTCTTTTTTTGCGGGTCGAACAGGTTAAGGCCCCCGTAGTAGGTGGCCACCCAGATCTTTCCTTCATAGTCTTCAAATGTTTGCTGGACAAAATCGGAACTGATGGAACTGCTGTCGCCGGTACGATGCTGGAAGCGGGTAAAGCGGCGGGTCGTTTTATCGAGCAGGTTAAGACCCCCGCCCCAGGTGGAGACCCACAGATTGCCTGTCTTATCCTGCATGACATTCAATATGGCGTCGGACCCGATGCTGTTGTTGTTGAAGGGGTCATAGCGGTAGTGCTGAAAGGTGTGTTTATCCCGCTGGAACAAGTCAAGGCCACCACCGTCCGTCCCCACCCAAATATTCCCGCCGTCATCTTCGCAAAAGGTCTTTACATCACTATAACTAAGGCTATTGGGTGAAGATTCCTGCCGGTAGAGGTTGAACTTTTCCTTACCGGGGGAATATATATTGATGCCGCCCCGGTGGGTGCCGATCCATAGATTGCCCTGGTTGTCTTCGAACAGTGCCGAGATCGTCCGTTGAGACAGGCTGGAAGAATTGCCGGGTTCGTTCTCATAATGCGAGAAAGATCTGGCTGAAGGGTTGTATAGATTCAGGCCGCCATTGATCGTGCCGCACCAGAGCCGCCCTTTTTTGTCTACCAGCAGGGTCCTGACCATATTGTTGCCCAGGCTGCCGGGATCTTTGTCCGAGTGAGCAAATGGGGTGAAGGTCTTTTGAAGAGGATCGAACAGGTAGAGGCCGTCATTTTTTGTGCCGAGCCATAGATTGCCCTGTCTGTCTTCACCGATGACTGTGATGGCATTGCCGGAAAGGCCGGCAGCGGCTGAGTGGAGATAGGAGGTGAACGTGCCGGTGGCGGAATTGAAGAGATCGAGGCCGGCTTCCGTCCCCACCCAACAGTTGCCTTTTTTGTCGACATAAATATGATTGACCCTGTCGTCTGCCAGGCTGTTAGCCGTGGAAGGCTGATGACTGAAATGAATGAACCTGTCCCTGCTATTATCCAGCAGGTTGACCCCGCCGCCGTCGGTGCCGATCCACAGATTGCCTTTTTGATCTTCGGCTACAGAAGTCACCCCGTTGCTACTCAGACTATTGGGGTCGGAGGCCTGGTGCCGGAAGCGGGTGAAATTGTTCTTTGTCCTGTTGAGCCTGTTCAGTCCATTGATCGTCCCGACCCACAGATTATGCTGTTGGTCTTCACAGATGCACCGGATATAGCTATCGCTGAGGCTGGTCGTGTCAGCCGGGTTATTCCGGTAGGTGATTATTTCGGAGCCGTCATAACGGTTCAGTCCGTCGCGGGTAGCAAACCAGATGAATCCCTGACTATCCTGGAATATGGCTTCTATGGTGCTGTTAGAAAGTCCCTGGTCATTAGAAAGATGCGTAAATGTCAGTTTTGGCGCCTGGGCAGGGAGAGTAACTGCGCCAACAAGCGACGCCAAACAACAGATGAGATAATTTTTCATGACAGGCAATAAGATGATAGTGTATCAAAGACACTTTAGATGATAAAGTGTAATAAGGACACTTCAAATGTATAAAAGTAACCGGGGATTTTCATGTATACCGCCAATAATAGTCAGATCGGACCAAAGTTCGGGACGCTGAGACAAGGCTTCAGGTTGAAGGTTTTCTATATTTGAAACCTCAAATAAGTGGAAATGCTTGTTTGCCAAACGAAATACAAAACTGCCAAAATGAAAAAAAGACGATTGCTTCAGACCCTTTTGGGTACTACTATTATTATTTTGCTGTCTGGCCTGCAACTCAGGGCCCAGCAAAAAACAATCACCGGTAAAGTACTTGATGCGGAAAACAACCCTGTGGCGGGCGTGACGGTGACCGTCAAAGACAAGAATCGGGCTACCGTGACTAAAGAGAACGGTACTTTTACCATCTCTGCGTCTCCGGGAGATGCCCTTGTATTTACGTCTGTCGGGTATGAAATGCAGGAATCGAGGGTCAGGGCGGGATCCGAGATCAAGATCACGCTGACGGCAACCGCCAACAGTTTGAATGAGGCCATCGTGGTGGGTTACGGAACGCAGCAAAAAAAGGAAATCACCGGATCGATCGTGAGCTTAAAAGAGGCGGATCTGCCGAAGGACGTCACGCCCACCATTAATAATATGCTGCAGGGGCAGGCAGCGGGTTTGAATGCGGATACCCGGAGTGCGCAGCCGGGTGGTGGATTAAATATCAATATCCGCGGACAGAACTACCCTTTGTATGTGATAGACGGGGTGCCCCTTTTTGACAACCAGGCGGCGGAACCTGCGATCAGCAGCGGGGGGAATTCGAACGAAATAGGTTTTAGCGGCGGGGTGGACAGAGATCCCTTGGAGAATATCAATCCTAACGACATCGAATCGATAGAGATACTGAAGGATGCCAGCGCCACGGCCATTTACGGGTCGGCTGCGGCCAATGGTGTCATCCTCATCACCACGAAGCATCCGAAGGGCAATAATACGGTGACCACGGAGTACTCAGGAGGCTATACCGTGCAAACGCCCAAGCCCTATTATCATTTGCTGAATGCCACCGATTTCGAGACCCAGCAGGACAGGCTGGCGTACGATCAATACCTGTATAACAACGGCCTGGCGCCTTATGGTACCAATACCACAGGTCCCGGCTATTTCCCACTATTCAACCAGACGCAGATCGATACGGCCGGACAAGGCACCGGCTGGCTGGGGTTATTAATGCGGCACGGGATCATCGATCAGCATAATATTTCCATCAACGGGGGGAGTGACCGGACGCAGGTATTTGCGTCCTTTAACTATTATGATAACACGGCCATCCTGAAGAACTCCGATTTCGTCCGTTATATGGGCCGGGTCAATATCGTGCAGAAGATCAATGACTGGGTAAAAGTAGGGCTCAACCTGACCATGAGCCAGATCAACAGTGACAATGCGTCTACCGGCGCCAATGACGGCGGGGCGGAAAAGTTCAATTCCTTACAGTCGGCATACGCCTTTTCTCCTGCCGTTAAGATCTATGACAGCGTCGGCGGCTTTACCAAGACGTTGAATTCCCAGATCATGAACCCGGCGGCATTTCTGATCATCCAGGATAAGTTGCAGACGGGCAGGATCCTGGCGGCCCCCAATGTAGAAGTCAAGGTACTGGATCATCTGAAGGTCAACCTGGTGGGAGGAATCGACAGGACGTCGTCCAACCGGCAGTTCTTTATGCCTTCGACAGCGAATAATTTCCTTTATCCCGACGGGGTGGGGCAGTTGTCGACCCAGTCCATACAGAACTACAGTGCGGAGGGCTATGCTACTTATTCGCAGGCGTTCGGGGATCATCATATATCCCTGGTCGGCGGCGGCGGGTATTATAAGAGTTTCAACGAAAACACTTCCATGCAGGGCGTCGGCTTTTTCACCAATGCGCTGGGGTATAACGATATTGGGCTAGGCACCAATATCGCTCAGAATTATGTACAGTCATTCCATTCACTGGATGTGATCAAGATCTCGCAATTCTTCAGGGCCAACTACGACTATCAGGGAAAGTATATTTTGACGGTCAATGCCAGAAGGGATGGATCGAGCGATTTTGCGGCCAATAAAAAATACGGCGTCTTCGGTGGGTTGTCGGGTGCATGGCGGATCAGCCAGGAGGCTTTTCTGGCCGATTCGAAAGTCATCTCCGACCTGAAATTACGGGCAGGTTATGGAACGGTGGGCGATGATGCCGGTCTGAATGCCCTGGAGCTGTATGCGACCAATGGCGGAAGTTTCCTGATCGGGAGCGGAGGAGCAGCGACTTATTATCCGAGCGTCTCCGCCTCCCAACTCGCCAACCCAAACCTCACGTGGGAAACCATCCGGAACACGAATTTTGGCATTGATTATGGCCTGTTCAAGAACAGGATCACCGGTACGATCGACGTATTCAGGAATGACAGGGTCAACCTGTTGAATGCAGTGCCTTTGCCCGCCAATAATGCGGTGAGCTATTTGAATGTCAACATTGGTTCGCAGCGCAGTCAGGGGGTGGAATTTTCGATCACCACTAAAAATATTGTGGGCAAATCGTTCCGGTGGGAGACCTCCTTCAACATAGCCGACTATGTCAACCGCTGGCTGACAAGAAATCCGTACAATCCGCTGGAACCTTACCAGGGTGTACATGACCGGATCGATGAAGTATATGGATGGGAGACGGCGGGCATCATTAAGTCGACGTCCCAGATCCCGTCCTATATGCCTTTAGCGACAGTAGGCAATATCATTTACAAGGATGTGAGCGGGAAGGGTCAATTGGGTACCGATGACGTGGTTAAGCTGGGACACAGCAGCCCTGCCTGGAACCTGGGCATGACCAACCGTTTTTCCTACAAGCAACTCGATCTGGCCGTCTCTATGTACGCGAAGCTGAAAATGTACCTGCAAAGCGATTATTATGCGGAAGGGCTGCTCAGTGCTGCCCGCCTGTCGGTATCCAACGGACAGAATACCATCACAGCGATCAAGAGTGTGTGGACTGCCAGCAACCCGAACGGCACGTTACCTGGCATTGCATCGGATGCATACGCCGGGCTCAACCCCAGCGGCTACAACAATTTTTTCTATCAGAATGTGAACTACCTGCGACTGAGCAATATCACGCTGGGATATACGTGGAATATCAGGAAGGCCATCAAGTCGGTGAGATTCTACGGCACCATTCAAAACGTGGCGTTATTCACCAATTATAAAGGGTATGATCCGGAACTGTCTTCGCAGGCTCCTGTCACAGCCTCTGCGGCGCAGACTGGCGCCACCGCTACGAACCTGCTGGGTACGCTGAATCCTTATCCCCAGGCGTTGTCGATGACGTTTGGTATTAATGCAACTTTTTAAAACTTTACTATATATGAAAAAGTATCAAAACAAAGTGAATCTGGCGCTATCGGTGGCTGTCTGTGCGCTGTTTGTGGTGGCTTGTAAGAAATCGCTGGAGCCGCAGGAATTATCCGAACTGACCCCGCAGAATTTTTATCAATCGGCCGGCGATGCGAATGCCGCATTGATGACCTTATACGTGCCCTTCACGTCCAACTGGGGCAATGACGATCCCGGATCGTCGGGGCCTACGTGGTATGCGGCGTTGTACAATGCCGATCCCAAAACCTATCTTTCACGGTCGATGATCAATACTGATGAGATCACGAATACTGCACAGGATGGGATCACCGGGCCGCTGGAAAATTATACGTGGGGGCCCGATACGTGGGTGGGCGCGAACGATCCCACCTATTATAAGGTGAGCTATGTGGCGAAGGCGACAGATATCATGAGCGCCATCAATGCCTCTGCCGCCGTACCGGCTAACATCAAAACGGCTTATATTGCCGAAGCGCAGGGGTTGAGGGCGTGGCTGATGTTCGTGCTGTACGATTTTTACGGGCCGTTGAATGTGAAGACGAGTGAAGCCACGCTGACCGATACGGCTGAAACGCCGAGGCTGAGCGACACGGCTTATGTCAACCAGATGATCAGGGACCTGACGCAGGCCTTACCGAACCTGCAGCCGAGCTATAACAAGGATGCCGCTAACTGGGGAAGGGTGTCGCAGGGTGTCGCCAATATGTTATTGTTAAAGATCTATATGATGAAAAAACAATGGGCGCAGGCGCAGGTACAGGCGCAGGCGATCATCAGTATGGGCGTTTATTCGCTGGTCACGACTCCGTTGATATCGGGGCAGACAGCGTATCAGAGTATCTTCAATACATCGGCCAATCCGGAGATCATTTATGCTGTTCCCGCCAATCTGACCAGTCCGAATTACTGGCCGCAGGAGGTGTTGCCTTCGGACTATGCGTCTGCGCCGGGCATTGAGCAGGAAGCGTCAGGCTGGCAGGTTCAGTATATGCCCTGGGCATTTTACAATAAATATGATCCTACGGATCAGCGGTTGTCCACTATTCTGACCAGCTATACGAATGTCAACGGCGTCGTGAGGAACCAGGCGAACGGGATGCCGGGAGCCTGTCCGTTGAAATATACTAATTTGACGGCCAATAATGAAGCCACTTCGCTGGATGTGGTGGTGTACAGGTATGCCGATGTGTTGTTGTCGATGGCGGAAGCGATCAACGAGCAGACAGGTCCTGCCAATGCCTACCAGTATATCAACCAGGTAAGAGAGAGGGCGGGCGTAAGCGATCTGTCGGGATTAACCCAGACGACGATGAGGCAGGCCATTTTGGATGAGAGAGGGCGGGAATTATATGCGGAAGGGGTGCGGAGGCAGGATTTGTTGCGGAATGGTTCGTATATTTCTACTGCTTTGGCCATGGGCCGGAGTGCGCAACCTTATGATACACTGTACCCGATCCCACAGGTCATTATTGTGCAGGGTGAGGGTATTATCAGTCAAAATGCGGGTTATGGCAATTAAAAGATGGAAAGCGTATGAAAATCCCTATGATTATGATGCTGCTGGCCCTGCTAGGGGGTCGCGGGTGGACGCAGAGCGGGGCATCGCGGGCGGATGCAGAACAGGTTCGGGTGCCGGGCGGGACGCGAGGAGAAGTGTATGTCGATGCGCACGGCGTGATGCGGTGGACGAAAACTCATGCGGAAGCGGCCTTTTTCGGCGTTAATTATACGGTGCCCTTCGCTTACTCTTACCGGGCGCACCAGGCGGCGCATGCCGACCCTGAAGAAGCGATCAGGGAAGATGTTTATCATATGGCGAGGCTTGGGCTGGACGCCTTTCGGGTACACGTCTGGGATACCGAGATCAGTGATTCGCTGGGCAATCTGCTGGAGAACGAGCATCTGCGGTTGTTCGATTTCCTGGTGGCGGAATTGCGGAAGCGGGGGATCAGGGTGATCATCACGCCGATTGCCTTCTGGGGCAACGGGTATCCGCAGAAGGACGAAATGACGCCGGGTTTTTCGAGGGTATATGGTAAAGGCAAAGCGACAGTCGATGAAGCGGCTATCCGGGCGGAGGAGAATTACCTGCACCAGCTTTTCCGGCATGTGAATCCTTATACTAAGCTGACGTATGGAGCCGATCCCGATGTCATTGCGGCGGAGTTGGACAATGAGCCCAGCCATAGCGGGCCGGCGGAAGGGGTGACGCGGTATATCAACCGGCTGGCTGCCGCGGTGAGGGCTACGGGCTGGAGCAAGCCTTTGTTCTATAATATCAGTCAGAACCCTTTTTACGCTGCGGCGGTTGCGGCATCGGACGTCAATGGGTTCAGTTTTCAGTGGTATCCTACAGGGCTCGTATACGGCCAGGAGCGACGCGGCAACTATCTGCCGAATGTAGATAGTTATCCGGTACCGTTCGACAGCATCGCCGCCTTCAGGGATAAGGCGCGGATGGTCTATGAATTCGATGCTGCCGATGTCCTGGCCTCATATATGTACCCAGCGATGGTGAGGAGCTTCAGGGCATCGGGCTTTCAATGGGCCACGCAGTTCGCCTATGACCCTCTGGCGCTGGCTTATGCAAATACGGAATATCAAACACACTATCTCAATCTTGCTTATACGCCTTCCAAAGCCATCAGTCTTTTGATTGCGGCGAGGGCTTTTCACCGGATACCGAGAGGGAAGACTTTCGGGGCCTATCCTGTGGACAGCGTTTTCGACGTGTTCCGGGTCAGTTATCGTGAATCCCTGAGCGAGATGAACAGCGGGCCGGAGTTTTATTATTCGAATCCGACCGATTCCAAACCTGTAAATGCGGCGGGGCTGGAACATGTGGCCGGTGTTGGGAGTTCGACGGTGGTTCACTACGGGGGAACAGGGGCCTATTTCCTGGACAAGGTGGGCGCGGGACTGTGGCGGCTCGAGGTAATGCCGGATGCTGTGTCGATCAGGAATCCGTTTGGGAAACCTGCTCCCGACAGGGAGGTGACGAGGATCGAATGGCGTGAGCATGCCATAGATATTTCGTTGTCCGATCTGGGGGAGGGATTTTCGATCAAGGGGTTGAATGTGGAGAATCACTATACCGGGGTTGCGATGGGTGGACATTTTTCCCTGTCACCGGGTACTTACCTGTTGAGCAGCCGGGCATCTGGCGGCAGGGAGCCTGTTGGGGACAAGGTGGGTGAGTTGGGGATGAATGAATTTGTTGCGCCGACGCCATACTCGAGAGAACCTTATGTACGTCATACTCCTTATAATGAGGTTAGCAGCGGGAGATCGTTTACGATACGCTCTATTATTGTGGGCCTGGATTCCGGTGATAAGGCGATGGTGCAGATCAGCCGGGTGGGTGGTTACGGGCCGGGGCGGATGATACCAA
>Ga0182030_10001141_pt1 | contig 53849 bp, 55 predicted proteins | sample 812S3MmetaG_FD_121299 | JGI IMG/M metagenome (GOLD analysis project Ga0182030, IMG submission 121299) | Permafrost microbial communities from Stordalen Mire, Sweden - 812S3M metaG (Illumina Assembly) | ecosystem: Environmental > Terrestrial > Soil > Wetlands > Permafrost | place: Sweden...
ATGTCCCGGATGGCCTCCAGGATGGCCCGAAAGTCGAGCCTCCCCGATTCGCCGAGATAGCCCCGGTCCTTCAGGTGGAAGCACCCGATATGGTCCTTACCGAGAAGCCGGATTTCCTTGGCCGGATCGACGTTCAAAGCCAGGACGTTGCCGACGTCATACCATGACCGCAGGTACTTGGACCCGACCCGGTCGAACATCCGCATATTGTCCGGAGCCGTCACCGAGTCTTCCAGGCAGAGAATGACTTTGGCCTTTTCGGCTGCCGGGATGAATTCCTTGAGCGCATCGGCAAACTGATCCAGCTCGGCGGCACCCTGCGGCGCGTTCTTTCCGAAAATGGGCAGCAGCATCGTCGGCGCCTTCAGCTTCCCGGCGATGGGGATCGCTTCGGCCAGCCATTTCCGCGCCAGCGGATCGCTCTTCAAGGGATTGACGTGCCAGATGTCCAGGCAGACGCTGGAGATCTGTATCTTCGTTTCTTTCACCGCCGCCAGATATTGCGCCTGTAACTCCGCATTATCGAGGGGCAGTTTGCCGTCAACGGGCACCCGGCCGAGGCTGACCTCAACCCCTAGGAACCCCAATTTCTTGGCAAGCGCGAGCGCTTCCACCTTTCCGGTCAGGTTGAGGTTCCAGTCGGTGACGCCGATCCGCAAACCTGGAACCTTGATCTTCTCAGGTGACTCGGCATTTGCCAGGCATGCCGCGGCGGCCATGCCAAGAATCTTTCTTCGTGAGATATGCATATTTCCGCGTTTTGGGCCGGCCGATTGGATATCGGCCGGCCCACTCATATGGAAGCGATCAGAACAGGAGCCGGAAGCCAAACCGGAAGTATCTCTGATCGAGCAGACGGCCCAGCGGGTTCGTGGAGGTGATCTGACCGAATCCGCCGAGATTCTTGATCGAACCATCCGCATTGAGCGACATGTTCGACACATTCGAGCCCGGGTTGCTGAAGTGCGGCGAGTTGGAAATATTCATGGACTCGGCGCGGATCTGGGTTTTGAACCGTTCCGTGATCCTGAATGTGCGGAAGACGCTCATATCCATGTTGGTGTTGCCCGGGCCGCGCAGTTGATCGAAGCCCGAGGTTCCGAAGACCGGGCCGGTGACGGGCGCATAGGCCAGCGGATTGAAGTACGCGTCCTGCAAGCTTGAGGCAGTTGCGTTCAGACCGTTGACGCCATTGCCGACGTTGGCCACTTTGCCTGTAGTAATGAGGTTCGCGGTCTGCGAATTGCCGGGGCAATTGCAGGAAGAGGCGCTGGAGCTGACGGTGAATGGAGTGCCGGAATAGTGATTGAAAATTCCGTTCAAGCTCCAGCCACCCAGGATTGCGGAGGGCACACGACCAGTCGCCATTGCCTTGCCTTGACCGAACGGCAATTCATACGCCGCGCTGATGACGAGATGGTGCGTGCGGTCCAGCGACGTGGTGTAGTAATTCCTTTGGAGATACTGCGGGATCAAAATCGAAGTGCCCATTCCGATGTCCTTCGAATACGTGTAGGCGGCCTGAAATTGCAGACCCTTGGAAAACCGTTTGTTGAGCGTGGCCTGGAGCGAATTATATTTATCGGCCCCCCACGGCAGCGGGCTGGTGATGCCGGTGGAGTAATCGGGGAGAAATGCCAAGGGCTGGCTGGCAGTGCCGCCGCCGAGCTGACCGTAATTCAGGTCGATCGCAGTCTGTAGTTTCAACGCATGCGTCCCGACATAACCAAGTGACGCCAGCAAGTCGCCGGGGAGTTCTCTTTGCACCGTGAAGTTGTAAGACTGGACGTAGCCGCGGACGTAATTCTTCTGGCTATTCACGGCCGTCAAGTTCCCCGTATTCTTGAGAATCGGGTAAACGCTGTTGGTCCCCTGTACCGCCAGAATTTGCGGCAGACCCGTACGCAGTTGACCCACATAGGCATACGGGTTCACGGCGACTTCGTCGAGTTGCACTTCGCCCGGATAGGCTTGCATCTGTGGCATCCCCATGTTGTACTGCGACGGGGCCAGGGCGTATCCCGCGCGGATCACGAATTTCTCCATGGGCCGGTAGGCGATTCCGACGCTGGGAGCTAACAACTTCTTCGAAACGCTCATGCCACAGTTCGTCGGGATCCCGCTCGCGCCGCATACCTCTACCGTGGCTGCCTGCATATTCAAAAAGTACAGCCCATTGCCGGTGCTACCCAGACCGCCCGGCGCCACCGAATTGGGCGCGTTCATCCCGGCATCCCTGGTGGGAACCGGGTAGTACTCCCAACGAACCCCGTAGTTCACTGTTAGTTTGGGGCTCACGTGCCACTGATCGCGCACGTAGAGCGCCCACTCCCAAGTCCTCATCGTCAGATAGGGCTGCAAGACCTGTAGCCAATTCGTTCCTTCGTAGAAGTCACCGAGCAGGAAGTCGCTCAATGCGTTGTAGGGGTTCGCTCCGGGTCCGCCGTTCAGCGTGGTGGCGGAGCCGTTAAAGGTGAATGTGTTGTTTCTGTCTTCAATGTGGCGCGGGTGTTGGAAACTTGCGTCAGCGCCGAAACGAATGGTGTGCGATCCCTTGATTTTGGTTGCGTTGGCCGTGTACTCGTATATCGGCTGGACATATTCCAGCGCCGGATACGACGCGCCCATCGTGACGAAGTTGCTGATGGCGAAGTTCGGAACGCCGCCGGTCCAGGGGAGAGGCCCGTTGTTGGTGCCGGGAATTCCCAGCACGTCCAGGCCATACCTCTGATCGGACAGGTTCGGCAACAGGATCTGGTGCGTACTGGTTTTACCCCAGCTCGCGTCGATAACGAACGTCGGGCTGATCACGTAACTTCCGGACCCGGAAACGGCTAGCCCCGCGCCGTGCTGGATATAGTTTCCAGCGCCCGCGGTCGAAAAAGCGGAAGTGCCGCCCAAAATATCACCGTAAATCGGTTGCTGGAAGTCGTAATACGGCTGATAGGCAAACCGCCCGGACAGCCTGAGCTTGCTGGTAACGTTATAGTCCAGCTTGGCGTCGATCTTGTGCAGGTTGTATACGTTGGCATCATTGATGAAGAAGTTGTTGATCACCGCCCCCGGGCCCCCGACGTTGGTTGCCGGGATATTCGGAACGATCTTCAACGCCACCGGGTCGATCCGGCTGGTGGGAATTATGTTGCCCGGGAACGGCGTCTTGCCGGTGCCGTCCGCATTCCCCGTATTCGGATCGTAAATGGGGCTGGCCGAGCCGCTCATATTGCCGCCGAGATTGGCGGCATTCGGGATCGAGAGGACCCCCGAATTGGCCGAGTGGTTGAGGTCCACTTCGTAACTGCCGAAGTAGAATAACTTGTTCTTAATAATATGGCCGCCCGCAAAGCCGCCTAAATCGTTGTCTACGAGGTGGGGAGGCTTGGCAAGGCCGGACGCGTTCGAGAAAAAGTTGTTGGCCTCGAATTTGGAGTCGCTGTTGTACTCGTACACCCCACCGTGGGTTGCATTGGAGCCGCTCTTCAGCATCACGTTCACGGAAGCGCCGCCAGACAATCCCTGTTCGGAATCGTTGGCGTTAGTCGCGACGTTGACGTTTTGGATGGCCTCAACCGAAGGCACGACGGACTGCGCGCTGGTGTTCCAGGGGTTGATGGCATTAATACCTTCGATACGGACCGTCCCGCCGGCGGTTCCCGTGCCATTGAACGCGAACGTCATGGACTTCGAAGGATTATTGGTGCCGCCAGAGAGTTGGCCGGCGGGCGGCGCCGTGCCGGGAATCAATTCCAGCAGCCCCTCGTAGGTCCGATTCGGTTGGGGCAGCTCTAACAGGGCCGCGGTAGCAATCTCGGCGTGGATGTCCGCGCGCTCCGTCTGGAGTTCGGCGGTGGCCGTTGTGGTGACCTCAATCCTCTCCGCTTGAGCGCCGACCTGGAGTGTCGCATCAACGCGGACCACGTTGTTCTGGTTGACCAGAATGTCCGCGGCGACGAACGTGCGAAAACCTTCCTTGGAAACTTCGACCCGGTACACGCCCGGTATCAGGGTGGCAATCGTGTAAGCGCCGGCGTTGTCGGTCTGGAAAGCACGAGTATCGTTCGTCGAAGTTAAGATGATTTTGACGTTCGCGCCGGGAATCGACCCTCCGCTCGGGTCGGTAACGTTACCAACCAGCGAGCCGAAGGTTCCCTGTGCGAGAGCCGACTGGCTAAACATGGCCAGAAGAAAAACGACTTCCAGCATTCCCAAAAACCAGAACCAGCGTTTGGAAATCAATGCCTTCTTGCCCTTCTCAGCGTATAAGTAGTTCACTAGTCTAGACCTCCTTGAGAGTTTTTTCCCAGGTGTCGCGATTTTCTGCCACTGTCAGGATACTTGGCAAGGTGCCAAACGGTTTGGCGGCCTTTCTTTGTATATTGGCCGTTTTGATACAAAGAGTTGACTTGGGCTATGGGGGGACTCCAAGAGGGGGTAACGTACAGTAGGCCACCCATCATTTACGCCTCTTTCTTACCCCATCACCAGACTTGGGCACGGCCGGGTGCCCGGATCGGCATGACTGCCGAGGTAGAGAGCCGCGGCCGGTGAGGGAGCGGCCCGGCGGGTGCGGAGTTCCCGGATCGGTGAAAGCCCCATGACGAAAGGCTTTGACACTTATAGCGGTGTGATATTAGGATAGGGATGCGTCGGGCCCCGGGAATTTCAGGTCTTGTATGCTCTCTTAGTGGACCTGAAGAGCCGATTTCAGTTTCGGGTTAAGAACTTCACGCCCGCTGTGCGATTCGCCCTGGGCAAGGCTCCATCGTGTCTGCAAAGGAGGCAGACAGTAATGCGCTCACAATCGAAACCGTGCCCGGCGGGCGAGGACTCCCGGCGGGACTTTTTTCAAAAGATCGGGACGCTAGCCGCGGCGTCAACTGTAGCGGCTAATGCCATCGCCTCCCCGCAGCAGCCCGTGCCAGGCGCCGCCACGCCGGGCAGGGGACCGGGTCGTGATGTTCAGCCGGTGCCAGGCGCCCTTTCCAAGCTGCCGATGCCGACGGTTCGTTTCGGCAAGTATGACGTTTCCCGCCTGATTGTCGGATCGAACACCATCGCCGGCTTGTCGCATCTGTCGGCCATGATCGATGTGGAGATCCGGGCGTGGAATACGCCCGAGCGAATGACGCAGGTCTTCAAGCATTGTGAGGAACTCGGCATCAACTGCATGGAAGACGGAGCGCGGCGCATTCCCAAGTACAACCAGGAAAACGGCGGCAAACTGCTGTTTACCACCCGCAACACGGCTGGTCTGGACGAATCCATCAAGGCTGGGCGTGGCGCCAAGGAGATCGCCCAGGGCGGAGCTATCGCCATTCATCACGGAGGCGCCGGGGAGACCGGCACGGATGCCTGGTGGAGGAAAGGCAAGCTCGACCGGGTGCGGGAGTGGTGCAAGAGCGTGCGCGATGCCGGCGTGCTGGTGGCTGTCACCAGCCACCGGCCGGAAGTGTTCGACATCATCGAGTCGCAGGATTGGGACGTGGATTACTACATGACCTGCGTGTACAAGTATGGCCGCACGCCGGCCGAATGGGAGAAAGCATTCGCGTCCAACCCCGGCATGTTGCCGGTGGAAATCTATCACTCCAGGGACGCTAATTCGGAGCATTACGGCGGGGATGTGGCTTTCGTGCGTGGCGATCCGCCGGAGATGTACAAAGTCATCAAACAGACCAGGAAACCGTGCTTTGTGTATAAGATCCTGGCCTCCGGGCGCCTGTGCGAGAAGCCGGAATACGTGGAAGCCGCCTTCAAAGAGTGCTTCGCCAACATCAAGCCGACCGACGCGGTAGTGGTCGGGATGTACGACAAACACCTCGACCAGTACGCCATCAACAAGGAGTACGTCATTAAGTACGGCGGAGCGTCGGTTAAGCACGGCGGAACATCGCCCAGCGCGGTGTAAGAACCGGCGGCGGACGGTGGCACGATAGCTGCGGGCTTGGCCCGTCATCATGGGAGGAGTAGTCATGTTCGAGAAGCGTGTCTATGGAATCGCGGCGATTGCCACCTTGTTCTTGGCGCCGGTCTTCGCCGAAGGTCCTACCTTCATTCCGGATGCAACCTTCAAGGGTGCCAGCCTTTCGGGCTGGCATGTTCTGGGCCAAGCCGACTGGCACGCGCAGAACGGGGAAGTTGTCGGGACGGTAAAGCCGGGCGGCGACGGCGGCTGGCTGGTCCTGGACCATTCCTATCAGGACGTCGGGTTCTTTGCCAATTTCCGCTGCACGGGCGGCTGCCGGACGGGCGTCCTGTTCCGCGCCGAAAAGACCGCGGAAGGCCTGAAGGGGATATACGTTTCGCTCGACGAGGGAGACGTGGCGTCGTACCGGGTGACTCTGAGTGCGGACGGGCGGGTACTCCAGCGCGAGCCATTGCGGTATGGCGGCGGGACCGTGCGGATTGCTCCTCCACCCGATCCGGCCGCTCCCGGCCGTGGCGGACGTGGGGGTGGCAGGGGTGGCGCAACTCCCACAGTGGACCTGCCCCTCAAGGCTCCCAAGGCTGGTTTGCGTCCGGGCGACTGGAACGAGGTGGAGATCTTCCTGGATGCCAACATCGTTCGCGCGTTCCTCAACGACGTCGGTGAAACCGCGGGCGGCGTGGCGGACGACGAGGCGGGACGCTACGGGCCGCTGGCGCTGTATGTCGGCGGCGCCGGTGAGGTGCGGTTCAAGGACATCGCGTACAAGGATGTGGCCATCAAGCTGGCTCCCGCGGAGCGGGTTTCGAGCCGCTTCCGGATGCAGCGCCTCAACGAGTTTTACTACGCCTGGTCCGCCGCGGCGGCCGATTTCAACCACGACGGCGTGCTGGACGTGGTAGCCGGCCCCTATATCTACTTCGGCCCCGATTATACGAAGTCGCGGGAAATCTACATGGCGCACGCCGCCAGCCCGTCGCGGGAATACGCCAGCGATTGTATGATGCAGTTCGCCGGCGATTTCACCGGCGATGGCTGGCCCGATGTGCTGTGCTCTAACCTCGGCACCCCTGTCTTCCTCTACGTCAACCCGAAAGGAGAATCGCGCCGCTGGGACAAATATCAGGTGCTCCCCTCGGTCCAGTGCGAGATTATGGATCTCAAGGACATCGACGGCGACGGGAAACCCGAGCTGATCTACATGGCCGAAGGGTATCTGCGTTATGCCAAGCCCGACCCCGCCAACCCGACCGGACCGTGGATCGTGCACACCATCTCCGAGAAAGGTGTGACGAGCCTGCACGGCATTGGGGTTGGCGACATCAACGGCGACGGACGCCCGGACATCGTAAATGCGTTCGGCTGGTGGGAGCAGCCGCCGGCCGGCAGCAAGCAGGAGACTTGGACGTACCACCCGCAGGCTTTCGGCCGTTGGGCCCGCTCCGGCGCCGGCGGCGCCCTGATGGCGGTATACGACGTCAACGGCGACGGTCTGAACGATGTGGTGACCAGCATGGGAGCGCACGATTTCGGCCTGGCGTGGTTTGAGCAGAAACGCGACGCGGCCGGCAAGATCACTTTCGTCGAGCACACGATCATGAAGGATTACACCACCGCGAGCAAGAACGCCGGAGGGGTGACCTTCTCGCAGATCCACGGTATGACCTACGCCGATGTGGATGGAGACGGCGTGCCGGACATCATCGTGGGCAAGCGCTACTGGGCGCACGAGGACGATTATCACGATCCCGATCCGTATGGCCCGCCGGTTTTGTACTGGTACCGGACGGTCCGGAATCCCAAGGCCCCGGGCGGCGCTGAGTTTGTCCCGGAGCTGATCCACAACCGCTCGGGCGCCGGTTCCGAGTTGCTGGCGGTAGACTTGAACGGGGACGGTGCGGTGGATATCGTCGCGGCGACCGACCGGGGCACGTTCATTTTTTGGGGCAAGCCGCGTGCCGGGGCCGCCAAGACCGCCCCTGGGAGCAAGTAGCGGCGGACTACAGCCCACGACCGCGCACGCTGCGTCGGGCTCCGTTCCCAGCCGCGCGAGCCGGCAAGCGGTGTTGCCGGCAAGGGGCCGCATGAGACCGGCTACAATGAAGCGGTTCGGACCGGAAACGGATTGGTCTTGGGGGAAGGTTCGCGCGGTTCCCGGGCTTGCCCCAAGGCACCGGCTTGGTAAGCTGCCGGATGGAACAAAGAGGAGTTGTCGATGAGCCGACTTACCGCTTACAGAAGCCCTTTGCACGAGATGACCCAGACCACCCCCACCTGCTTGTGGAACGACTCCGCGGCCATCGCGGAGCTGACCGCCTCCATCCAGGACGGCGCCGTGGGAGCCACCTGCAACCCCGTCATCGTGCTCGAGGTTCTCAAGCAGGAGATGCAATTCTGGAAGGAACGGATCGCCGCCCTGGCGGTTGAAATGCCGGCGGCCACCGAGCACCAGATCGCCTGGCGGGTGGTCGAGGAAATGTCGGCCAACGCCGCGAAACTGCTGCGGCCCATCTTCGATCGCGAGAAGGGGAAGAACGGCCGGCTCTCCATCCAGACGGATCCGCGGTTCTATCGGGATTCGAAGGCCATTCTCGACCAGGTCCTCCATTTCGACACCCTGGCGCCAAATATCATCGTGAAGATCCCGGCGACCAAAGCGGGAATTCCGGCCATCGAGGAGGCCACCTACCGCGGGGTGAGCATCAATGCCACGGTCAGTTTCACCCTGCCGCAATCGATCGCCGTTGCCGAAGCGGTGGAGCGCGGGTTGAGCCGGCGGCAGAGCGAGGGTCTGGACATCTCCACCATGGGCCCGGTCTGCACGATCATGGTGGGAAGACTGGATGACTGGCTGAAGGTGGTGATGGACAAGAAAGACATCACCACCGATCCCGGGTACCTGGAGTGGGCCGGCGTGGCGGTCTTCAAGAAGGCCTACCGCATCTTCCGCGAGCGGGGGTATCGAATCCGGCTGCTCTCGGCGGCGTTCCGCAACCACATGCACTGGAGCGAGTTCATCGGTGGCGACGTGGTCATCTCGCCACCTTACAAATGGCAACTCCGGTACAATGCCAGCGAGGTCCCGGTGATTTCGCGGATCGATAAGCCGGTTGACCCGAAGATCGTGGACGACCTGCTAAAGAAGTTCCCCGATTTTGAGCGGGCCTACAGCGAAAATGGCCTGACGCCGGACGAATTCGACACGTTTGGCTCTACCGCCCGCACGTTGCGTCAGTTCATCCAGGCCTGCCACGATTTGGATGGGCGGATCCGGGAAATCGTGCTTCCCAACCCGGATTCGATGGTCTGAAGTGGCGCGAAGAGGATCGAGAAGAGCATGAAAGCCGTAATGAAGTACGCTCCCGGGAACGGGAATGTCGCGGTGATGGATACCGCCGAGCCGGTATGCGGTGAAACCCAGGTGAAGATCGAGGTGGCGTTCTGCGGCGTATGCGGGACCGACCTTCACGTTCTGCACGACACCTTCCGTAATTATCCGCCGGTGATCCTGGGCCACGAACTGGCCGGCACCATCGTGGAGGTGGGCAAGAACGTCTCCGGCCCGGTGCGGGGCGATCGCGTGACGGTCCTGGGCGCCACGGCGGTCACTTGCGGCAAGTGCCTGTATTGCCGTTCCGGCAATTTCATGTTCTGTCCCAACCGGCGCGGCATGGGACACGGTGTGAACGGCGCGTTTGCGCGCTACGTAGTGGCGCGGCCGGACCAGATTTATCGCCTGCCGGAAGGGTTCGGGTTGGACGAAGCGGCCCTCAGCGAGCCCTTCGCGGCCGCGGTGCAGGCTGTCAGCGAGCTCACCGAGGTGCACCTCGGCGACACCGCTCTGATTTCCGGCCCCGGACCGATGGGCCTGCTGTGCCTGAAACTGCTGGTGGCCGAAGGAATCCACACCATCGTCGCCGGCGCTCCCGGGGACACTTCCCGGCTCGAGGCGGCGAGCCGTATTGGCGCCGCGGCCATCGTGAACGCCGGCGAAGGCAACCTCCTGGAGGTGGTCAAAGAACATACCGGCGGTGTGGGAGTGGACGTGGCCTTCGAGTGCGCCGGCCACCCGGATTCGGTGCGCGGCTGCCTGGACGCGCTACGGCCCATGGGGCGCTACACACAAGTTGCGATCAGCGGACGCGAGATCCAGTTCCCCATCGACCGCGTGATCTTGAAGCAGCTCACCCTAGTGGGGTCGCTGTGCTACACCGAGCGCACATGGGCCCGCGTGATGAACATCTATGCGCAAGGCAAGGTGCGCCTGGCCGACCTGATTACCGCGAAGTTGCCGATTTCCGAGTGGAGCTCCGGGTTCGACCTGTGCGTCGAGAAGAAAGCGCTGAAAGTGCTTCTTTACCCCGAGGGGTAGAGCGAAGTTTCAGACCTCAAGAGAAAGGTGACGTATGCCTCCTGAAAACGACTACATCGTCCCCAACGACTCCCCTCCCGCCGCGATTCATCGCGTTCTAAAGGGCCAGAAGGCGCTTGTGACCGGGGCCAGCAAGGGCCTTGGGCAGGCAATCGCCATCGGCTTTGGCCAGGCGGGAGCCGACGTTCTGGTAAATTACTACAGCGACGAAGCCGGGGCCAGGCAGACGGCCCGGAGCATTGAAGAAAGCGGCGCGAAGGCCGTCGTCTTCAAGGCCGACACGGCCAAAGAGGACGAAGTGAAGGCCATGTTCCAATGCATGATCGACACGTTCGGCCGCCTCGACATCTGCGTACCCAACTCCGGAATTCAGCTCAATGCCCGCATCGACGAGATGACACTGGCCCAGTGGCAGCGTGTCATCGACGTGAATCTCACCGGCCAGTTTCTCTGCGCCCGCGAGGCCATCCGCCTGTTCAAGGGGCAGGGGATCGACCGCTCCATCTCGTATGCGGCCGGCAAGCTGATCTTCATGAGCTCGGTGCACGACCTTATCCCCTGGGAAGGACACGCGAACTATGCCGCGTCGAAGGGCGGCATCCTGCTTCTCATGAAGAGCGTGGCGCAGGAGGTCGCCCACCTTCACATTCGCGTCAACGCCATCTCGCCAGGCGCCATCCGGACGCCTATGAACGTGGAAAAGGTCACCTCGCAGGAGATCTATGAACGGGTCCTCCTCAAGCTGATCCCCTACAAACGCATCGGCGAGCCGGAGGATGTGGCGCGCGCCACCGTGTGGCTGGCATCGGACCAATCCGACTATGTGAACGGCAACACGCTCTACATCGATGGTGCGATGACCTGCTGGCCCGGCTTCATTGGCGCCGGGTAGTCAAAGCGGCTCCAAGCGGGTGTGCGGGTGTGCGGCCCGCATGCCCCATTTGGGGTAACATCTCACCTAATGGCCCTTTTCTGTGGCCGCGCAACATTTTGAAAGGAGTGTGGACCTTGCCGAATCGACGTATGGCTGCATCTTCTTGGATGATTGGTTTGTCGGTTACTGCCGTGGCATGCGTGCTTGCCGTACCGCAGGCAGCGCATGGCGCTTCCGCGTATACGCTAACGCCCACCACGTATGGAATGCAGGTTAAGACGCCCGACGGCCGGGTGGTTTTGGAGTACCTGACAAAGAAGCCGGAAAATGTCGGGCTTACGTCAACCAGCGCGGCGTGTTTCCATCCCGTCAACACGCCGTCCGGAGAGCGGGTCACCGCTCTTGCGCCTAACGATCATCCCCACCATCGCGGGATTTTCCTTGGATGGCAGGCCTCGGAGTTTCGCGAACCGGCCGACCTGAGCAGTTATGGGCCTCACCGTCCGCATCGCGCCGTGAACATATCGAGGGCCGATTTCTGGGGATGGGGCGAATTCGCGCCCCGCGAAGGAAGGGTGATCCAGAACAGCGATGTGAAGTTGAATCGTGCCGATGCCGACCACCTGGAAATGGAGATTCACAACGAATGGCTGGTGCGGAACCAGAAACGGCTCGACGAAATCACCGTTGCCACGGTGTCCGAACGCTCGGGCGCGTACGTGCTCGATTTGGAGTTCCGCCTGACGCCAGTCGTCGATTACGTCCTCGACCGGGCGGCATTCGGAGGTTTTACCGTGCAGGCGCGGAAGGACGGCGACTCGTATTTCGCAAACGCAGCCGGCAAGGTCGACCTTCCCGATCCGCATTACTCCATGCCCGACTTGAACTGGCCCGCGGCGCCATGGTACGACTACACGATTCGCCTCGCGGGCAACGGCAAGACGCTTGGGGTCGCGGTGATTGACCATCCGCGGAACCCCACCACCACGTGGCATAACTCCACCCACCTCTGGATGGTGCACCCCGTGATTACAGCGGGTGGACCGTTTACGATGGAGCACGGCGAGACACTCACGCTCCGGTATCGGGTCGTGGTCCACGACGGGGAAACGCCGACGGCATTGCTGGAGAAGCTCTCGGCTGAGTGGCGCGGAAGCCGCTGAACCGGAATCTCCGTCCCGCATCCCTGCAACCCGGAAAGAAGGCTGTGTCAAGCGTCAGTCTGCCTCCTTGCGAGCCGCGATAGAATCCATTGACCAGATCGTAAGCGGGTGTTAGTATCCTTGTAACTTCAACTTTAGGGACGATTTTGTCGGTGGGCTTTCGGCAGAGGGGGACTGGCGGCGTGTCTGCAATGGAGGCAGGCAGGAATGAAATCAGAATCTAGACCGGCTCCGGCGGGCGAGAATTCCCGACGCGAGTTTTTTCAAAAGATCGGGACGCTGGCTGCGGCGTCATCTTTGGCGACAAATGCAGGTGCCACCCCCCAGCAGACGATGCCGATGGTCCGATTCGGCAAGCATACGCTCTCCCGCATGGTGATCGGGTGCAATACTCTGGGTGGCTTGTCGCATCTGTCGGCCATGATCGACGTGGAAATGAAGGCGTTTAATACGCAGGAGCAACTGCTGGCGGACTTCAAGCATGCCGAGGAGCTCGGCATCAACTGCGTGGAATCTCCCAGACCGCAATTGATCCAGGCATTCCACGAACGGGGCGGCAAAATGCTGTTTACTACCCGGAATACGGCCCCCCTGGACGAATCCATCAAGCCCGGGCGCGGAGCCAGGGAGATCGCCCAGAGCGGATGTATCGCTATTCATCACGGAGGCGCCGGGGAGACCGGCACGGATGCCTGGTGGAGAAAAGGCAAGCTCGACAGGGTTCGGGAGTGGTGCAAGAACGTGCGGGATGCGGGCGTGCTGGTTGCCGTCACCAGCCACCGGCCGGAAGTGTTCGACATCATCGAATCCCAGGGCTGGGACGTCGATTACTACATGACCTGCCTGTACAAGTACGGCCGCACGCCGGCGGAATGGGAGAAGTCATTCGCGCCCAACCCCGGCATGGCGCCCGCGGAACTCTATCACTCCAGAGAGGGCACTTCGGAGCATTACGGCGGGGAAACCCCTTTCGTGCGCGGCGACAGGGCCGACATGTACAGGATAATCAAACAGACCAAGAAGCCGTGCTTTGTTTACAAAATTCTGGCCTCGGGGCGCCTGTGCGAAAAGGAGGAATTTGTGGAGGCCGCCTTCCAGGAAACCTTTGCCAACATCAAGCCAAGCGACACGGTGGTGGTGGGGCACTATACCAAACACCTCGACCAGTACGCCATCAACGCGGAGTATGTGCGGCGCTTTGGCTCGAACACCGGAACATCGATCAGCCCGGCCTAGAACATTGCCGCCGAGGCCAGGAAACGCTTCGGCGGCGTCCGCACGCGACCTCGCGGATCAGGCGCGGATTGCGGACGCACCATCACAATGCCTGACGCAGACCACTTCTTGCAAATGTGCATGAATAGTTGCAAGAGGGAATCTATGCTCCGTTGTTACATCCCGCGTGCTTTGGAGTTGGTCCTACGTGGAAAGTAATGGCTCCCCGGCGAGGATTCGAACCTCAATTCACGGCTCCAAAGGCCGCTGTCCTACCATTAGACGACCGGGGAATGGTTAGTCGAAGGGGTAGCCATTCCAGTGTACCCGTCCGCTCCCCATTGCCGCAACATCCACTCGTCCTCGGGCCCTGGCCTTCCAGCCATCCCGCCTCCCCACAATCCTCCTCCCCTTACCGCTACAATGACAAACGGAAGGCAATCCGGACTGGTGTTCGGGGCGGTCTTCAAAACCGTTCGGCGGCTGTTAAAGCTGCTGGTGTGTTCAATTCGCACTGTCTTCCGCCATCCCTCAGGGACTTTCCCTATTCCCCGCCCGTAATCTGTACGTCCCCGCACGTTGCTTTCGGCCCAAGGCCAAATTCATGTCCACTCTACCCACCTTATCCATTACCGTAAGAACATTCGCACTCTGTTTTGACGGTTTGGGCTCCCGTGTCCGGTTGGAAGGGCTGTCGTATCCATCCCTGGGTTTGGCCGCTCCCGGTCGGGGACACCGCTGTCACGAGGTTAGGATGCTATGGAGATTGCCAGCCAAAATACTCCCGCTCGCGAGTCGGAGGATGCCTTGAAGTACCTTCCGCGAAAAGCCCCCACCAGTTTTCGCAAACGTCAAATCGTTTTCGACGAACACCATTCCCCGGATGCCGTCTGCTTGATCCTTAGAGGCAGAGTGAAGGTCACTTTCCCCCTCCAAGACGGTTCCGAAACGGTCGTCGATATTCTCAGTGCCGGCGATTTCCTGGGCGAGCACTCCCTGCTGCCCAGCACCTCCTGCGCCGAGCGCGCCGTGGCCCTCGACAATGTCTCCCTCGTGTCCTGGACTACCCTGGAAATCGAGCAGCAATGCGAGCGCCAGCCCAAACTCGCCATCGCTCTCATTCGTCTGTTCGCACGGCGCGGGCTGGACTATCAGGCGCGCCTGCAAAGCTTCGCCCTCGACAAAACCCCCGAGCGCCTCGTCCGCTGCCTGCTCCGCCTTGCCGACCGGTTGGGTACCCACAGCGGCGATGGCTGCATCGCCATTCCACCCCTGACTCACCAGGTCATCGCCGACTACGTGGGCACCACCCGTGAAATAGTCAACCTGCAAATGAACCAACTGCGCCACAAAGGTTCCGTCCGCTACTCGCGCAAGGAAATCCAGATTTACACCAGGGATTTGAGCCATTACCTGCGCCCCCGCGTCCGCCACGGCGCCGGTGCGCCGGGCCCCGTGCCGGACCCCGCCGCCGTGGTGGACTGGCATCTTTAACTTAGGAATACAATTCGCTGCTGCCTAAATTCAAGACGACAACCTTTCGCTGGTTCGGCTAACGTTATCTTGAGTTCTACCGAATTCGCGAGGTAGCAAAATGAAGTGGCTCCAGCTCATGTTTCTGGCGGCGGTGGCTGGCCAGTTGGCGGCGAGTGGGGTGGCCGCCGATCCCGTCGCGACCAGTCCCGGCGGCGCCCGCGGCACGCCCGGTTTGCCCCCCGTATTGCGATCGTCCGAACCGCCCGAGAGCGTGCAGGTCACGCTCCCCGGCCCCCCTCCCGTTACCCCCACCCCTCGGGTGATCGTCGCCGTCCCGCCCGTCGCCAGGTTCGCTCCGCTGCCCCGGACACTGGTCCAGGATGCCTCCCTTCGCCAACCCATTCCCCTGCCCGTCGTCGCCGCCGCTCCGGTCAAGCCCGCTCCCCGGCTGGAAATGGGGAACGACGCTACCGCATACTGCAAGAAACAGATCGGACGCTGGAAGGAGGGCGACGCCCGCAAATTGCTCGGCGAACCCAGCCGTAACCGCCCGGCCTACGACGAGAAGAAGGCGGTAAATGGCACCATCTACGCCTTTCCCGATCCCACCAACAAGTACCGGGAACTGGAACTCGATTTCGACCTCGACTCCGGCGCCCTCCGCACCGTGTTCGCCTATCCGCCGCGCCTCACCTGGGATGAATGCCGCCGCCTCTGGAACGGCCCCGTCGCCGCCGCCGATGCCGCTCAGGGCCGCAAGTTCTACTCCTACACCAATCGCCGCCTGGATGTCCTGGTAGACCCTGCCGGTAACGTCATCAGCCTCGGCTGGTATTGACGAAATAACAGAAACCAGTCCGGCGCTTCGCGCGTACCACCTTTAGCTACCCACGGCCGCCGCTTTGGGCGTATAGTGTAGCTATCAGGAGTTTTCGGAATATGAAACTTCGCTTCAGAGTTCCGGTGGCCGTTCTCGCCGCACTCAGCCTCTTGCCGTTGGGTGCTTTCGCCGGGGACGGGGACAAGAAGAAGGATCCCGAGGAAATTGGCAACCGCGACGTCGGCAAGGGCGTAAATTTCTACTCCCTGGAGAAGGAAATCGCACTCGGCAAGCAGTTGGCGCAGGAAGTCGAGCGCCAGGCCAAGATCATCGACGACCCCATCATCGCCGAATATGTCAATCGCGTCGGGCAGAATCTCGTCCGCAACTCCGATGCCAAAGTCCCCTTCACCATCAAGGTCCTGGATTCCGAAGAAGTCAACGCCTTCGCCCTTCCCGGTGGTTTCTTTTTCGTCAACTCCGGTCTCATGCTCAAGGCCGATTCGGAATCGGAACTCGCCGGCGTCATGGCCCACGAAATTGCGCATGTCGCCGCCCGGCACGGCACCAGGCAGCAGACCAAGGGGCAACTCATCAACTATGCCACCATCCCTCTGATTTTCATGGGCGGATGGGCCGGCTATGCCATTCGTCAGGGCGCCAGCCTCGCCATCCCCCTGGGCTTCCTGCACTTCTCCCAAGCCATGGAATCCGAAGCCGATTACCTGGGCCTGCAGTATCTGTACAAGTCCGGCTACGATCCCACCTCGTTCATCGATTTCTTCGAAAAGATCCAGTCGCTCGAGAAGAAGAAGCCCGGCACCCTGGCCAAAATCTTCTCCAGCCATCCGCCTACCGACGCCCGCATCAAGGCCGCGCAGACGGAAATCGACAAGATCCTCAAAGCGAAGCCGGAATACGTGGTCAATACCAGTGAATTCAACGATGTGAAGGGTCGCCTAGCCATGCTTCACAACCGCCGCAAGATCGATACCAATACCGATCCCAGCCGCCCCCGCCTGCGCCGCGCTCCGGGCAGCGACACCGGTCCGGTGGATCCGAACGATGACGGCACCACGCCCAAGACCGACCAGGACGAGCGCCCCACGCTGAAACGCCGCGACGGCTAAAGCGTCATCCCGCTAAAGAAGATTCGGGCGCTGCTGTTCCGGCAGCGCCCTTTTTGTTGGTGTGCCGAGGCATACCCGACAACCCTGGGGTAAAAGCCGCCTTCACAACCCGAAGCTTCCTGGCGCCGTGAATGGTCAGCCGGCGGCGGCCATTCCGGCCGGGCCGCCGGCTTCCAGCGAAAGCATGCGATAGAAATCCGCGAACATGCAGTCGTCTTTCCGCGCCTTTTGCAGCACCCTGCCGTACACCTCGCAGAAGGCGCCGGATTGCGCGGCGATCCAGCGCTCCGTCATCCTGGCCAGCCCTTCGTGGTGCAGGTTGCCGAAGGCAAAGCGGCGGGCGAATCCAAAGCGCAGGGGCGCCACCGTCCCATCCTCCTCGATCACCAGAGGTGAAACAATCTCGCCCAGGTAACGCGCCTCGCGCTCGAGATCCTGTTGCCAACTGGCCAGGTCTCCCGGTTCCGCGGGCAGGCTGTAACGGTTCACCGCGTCGAGTTGGATGGCCAGTTTCCCGCGCTGCAAGTCGCGCAGGCATTCCACCATCATCCATGCCGTCGCCATCTGTTCGCCGGTGAGTTCGGCGGCGGGCCGCACCTGCAGCATCGCGGCGCCCTGTGCGGCGGCGAACTCTGCCGCCCATTCCAACTCTGCGAGGCTGGCAGCGGTCAGGGAGAAGAGGATGGCGAAGGGAATGCCCGCGTTGCGGACGATTGCCAGGCGATGCTCCGCGGGGTGCCTGGCGCAGAGGGAGCGGGTGCGGCGATGGCGGCCGGCGGATTGGCCTTCGATCTCCACCCCCAGCAGGTCCATGGAGTAGCGCAGCCACTCCAGTTGGCGCTCCGTCAAATCGGCACTGCGGACGATGGTAGAGGTGAGCATCCCATGGCGGTGCGCTTCGCGGCACACAGCCGGCAAACCGGGGTAGCGCAGCGGATCGGCTCCCGCGGCGTGCAAGAAGTTGTAACCCAAATTGGCGGCATCGGCGACGGCGTGCAGCCGGAGCGGAAGGCCCAGGTCTTTCCGCTCCTTGAGAATCGATGAAGGTGGGCAGGTCGGGCGCAGGGTACTCCACGGGGCGGGGTGGACTTCGAGGATTCTGACATCTGGGATATGCAGGTTCATCGCGTTCTCTTGAAAACGGCTATCGTCTGTGATAGTGCGCGGAAGGCGCGAATCGTATCACGAGGTGGTGCGAAGAAGAGAAGAATGCCCGACGACTCGGGGCGGCCCGGACAGCCCCCCGCCTTGAAAGTTTACTCTGCGGAGGCCTTCACCTGCGCTTCGAGCGTATCCAGCGCGCCGCCGAAGAAATGGTCGGCGGCGGCGATCCAGTGGAGTTGCTTGGGGGCGGCGAAGCGCTCGTACATGGCTTCCAGTTCGGCACGAGGACCGTATTGATCGTGGGTGCTCTGGATGAAAACCTTGGGGGCGGCACAGGTCTCCAGATAATCGGGCGAACCCCAGCGAGTGGGGAAGCCGGCGGCCATGAGGAACGTGGCGCCGGCGGCTTCGCATCCCAGGCGCGTAATCACGCGCGAGCCGAAGGAGAAGCCGGCGAGCGCGTAGGGGACGGCGGGGTAGCGTTCACGGAGCCAGGCGAGAGCGGCGCGGGCATCCTCGATTTCGCCTTCCAGATGGGCGTGTTCGCCCTCGCTCGTGCCCACGCCGCGAAAGTTGAAGCGCAAGACGGCGATGCCGCAACGGCGCAACCCGCGTGCCAGGCGGTAGACAACCTTATTGTGCATGGTGCCGCCGTAAAGCGGGTGGGGATGACAGACGACAGCGCACAAACGCGCGGCATCCTCGGGCTCTTCCAGCAGCGCTTCGAGCCGGCCCGCGGGACCGGCGAGAGAGAACGACTCGATGCGGCGCGCCACGTCAATTCGTGCGGTAGTTGGTGAATTGCAGGTCGATGCCGAAATCGGTATCGCGGAGCAGCTTGATGGCCGATTGCAGGGTGTCGCGATCCTTGCTGGCGACGCGCAAGAAATCGCCCTGGATGGAGGCCTGGACCTTCAGCTTGCTGTCCTTGATCTTCTTGACCAGTTCGCGCGCCTTCTCGATGACGATTCCCTGCTGCAAGGTGATCTCCTGTTTGACGGTGGATCCGGCGGCGGGGATGATTTCACTGTACGTCAAGCCCTTCAGCGGCACCTGGCGCTTGATCAACTTGGATTGCAGGATATCCACCACGGCCTTGAGCTTGAACTCGTCCTTGCTGTGCAGCAGGATTTTATTGTCCTTCTCGTTGAACTCGATGTTGGAATGCGAGTCCTTGAGGTCGAAGCGCTGGTGGACCTCTTTCAACGCCTGTTGGATGGCGTTGTGCACTTCCGGCATTTCGATTTTGGAGACTACGTCAAAGCTGTTGTCGGGCATACGTTATTCGCGATCCGTATCGGAGGATTCGGGCTCCGGACGGCTAATATCTAATCCTAGATTGTATCCGATTCTGTAACCCATTGATTCTGCATTGATCCTACGGTACTTACGAGTGCCATCTGGCGCAGGTTGCCAGGGCCTCAGGCGCAGGATCCGGAGAGCACCGCAAGGAGAACTCGAAAATGAGCACAGTAGGCAGTTTCGGACCTTGTCTGGCATCCACCGGGAAAGCCATGAGCCTTTCCATGCAGCGCCTGTGGCTCACCGGCCAGATACTGCCGGCCGGTGCCCGCCTGGTAGTGCAGCACGTGTTCCGATCCGAGGAAGAACAGCCCCTCGAAGTGATCTATGCATTTCCCCTACCTCGCGACGCGGCCCTGCGGCGCTTCCGCATCACCGGCGATGGGTTTGAAGCCCACTCGGAGCTGAAGGAAACCGAGGAGGCGGTGAAGGCCTACGAGGAAGGGATCGCCAGGGGCTCGCTGAGCGCGCTGGCGCGGGCGTACGGTGACGGCATGGTGAATTTCACGGTCGGAAATATCCGGCCGAAGGAGACAGTCACCATCCATCTGGAGATCCTGTGCGGCGTGGAACTGCGAGATGACGGCTACCGCTTCCGCTTCCCGTTCACTCTCGCTCCCTCGTACCACTCCCGGGCGAGGGCCGCAGTGACTGCGCATGGAGAAGGCGAGATGGAATTTCCGGCCGACGAATTTGGCGACTTGATCCTTCCGCGGTTTCACGAGGACGCCTCCGCGCTTCACCAGATCGGCTTCGAACTCACGCTTGTGAGCCAGTTGGCTCTCGACGAGGTCGGATCGCCGTCGCACGCGGTGCGAGTGAGGCAGGATGGCTGCTCGGCCCGCATTGCCCTGGCTGCCGAGAGAGATGTCCCGAACCGCGATCTGGTGCTCGACGCGCACTTCCGGTCCGTCGAGCCTCAGGTACTCGCCGGCCGGGATAAGAATGGCCGGGGACGTTTCGCCGCGATCGTGCCCTCGTGCAGTTTCGGAGTCCCCACCGAAGCGCCGCGGCGCGTGGTGATTCTCCTTGATCGGTCGGGATCCATGGAAGGCGCGCCCATAGAACAGGCCCGCAAGGCGATTGAGGCTTGCCTGGGAGTGCTCTCCGAGACGGACTCCTTCGGTCTCGCCGCGTTTGACGACGAAGTGTCGACATTCCAGCCAGCACTTGTCCGCGGCACCCGGGAATGGCGAGACAAGGCTCATCAGTTCCTGATGCGAGTCGATGCGCGCGGGGGCACGGAACTAGCAGGGGGCTTTCTCGAGGCCGCCAAATTGTTCGAGGGCGGAGGCGGCGACATCCTGATCCTGACCGACGGGCAGGTGTCCGGCACCGAGAAAATTCTCGCGGACGCCCGGTCGGCAGGCGTACGCTTGCACTGCCTGGGCATCGGCAGCGCCAGCCAGGACAGGTTCCTGGCGCTGCTTGCACGGGAGACCGGAGGCGTTAGCCGCTTCGTTATGCCGCGCGAGCGCATCGACCTTGCGGCGGTCGATCTGTTCGCCTCCGTCGGGCGGATCGTTGCCTCCGGATTGAGGGCCAGCGCAAATATTCAACCCGAGCCGCCGGCCTTCGTATTTAGCGGCACGCCGGTTCTGCTATTCGGTGACGCTGGCGAAACGGGAGAGAAGCCAATCGAGCTGAGCTGGCAGGGCGGACAACTGGACCTGCCCGTTACCTTCAGCGAAAACGACATCGCGGAAACGGTGTGGCTGCTGCGGGGCTCGCGCCTGATCACCGACTGGGAAAGTAGATACCCAAGCGCCGAGGCTTGGGCGCCCCTCGAAACGCGAAAGGACAGCCGAGTAGCGGCCCGGCTCCTGTTGCTCAGCCATCTTTACGGGTTGGCCAGCCGCGAGATGTCCATGGTCGCGGTGGTTACGCGCCTTGGTGATCGTCCGGGCGAGTTGCCGGAGACAAGGGTTGTCCCGATTGGCATGGCGCAGGATACGGATTTTGGGGCGTACTTCCGGAAGCGGGGATCGGTAGCCCGGCCCCCTCTTTATAGTGCACCCATGCCCGCGCGGAAGATCGGCTCGTTCTGCCTCGATCTTGATGATGAGGATGCGCCTTCGTATTGCCGTGACCAGGTACCGTTCTCCCTTCTGGAAGAGAAAGTCAGAATAGAGTCGGATGCGTACCGCCTAGCGGAGCCAGCCGAGGACATCCTGTTCGATCTCGCGTCGCGCATGGATACCGATGGCGGCATGCCGGGAGAGAATCTCGAATCCCGCGCCATCACAACAATCGTCGCGCTGTTGACGTTCCTGTCGAAAGGGCACACACCCACGGCTGGCGCTTTCCGATCACACGTGGTACGGCTGGTGGCATTTCTCAAATCGCTTGGCGGCCTCTCCAGCCAGCAACAGGATATTGTCGCCGCCGTCATCGAACTAGTCCGCAAAGGCACGGTGCCGGCCGGCGAATGGACTGCGCTGGCCCGCGCTTCCGGGAGCCCCTGGGACGAGGTGGAACGTAGCGTGATGTGCGCGTAGGACATCAAGCTGGCGAGACGCCGCCGAATCCCGATGAATCGGTCCGTTGATCGCCGACATCATTGTGCCAAAGATGTGACTGAACGATGAGCAACGACGCGGAAATCCCGCACCGCTACATCCCGCCTGCCTCGCGCGATGAGCGGGTCAGGGATTGGAATCTTACGGCTGAGGCGTTCGCCGCCAAGACCGGCGCCTCCGCCGGCTTCAGCCCGACCCACGCGCGGGAATGGATGAGGTTCTGGCAGTCGGATATCTGCGAGAAGGGCCTGTTCCATACATGTTTCCCGCCATTGTCACTCCCAGAGGGGCGGCGGGTATGGTTGGCCATGGAAGAGAACTTCTTCGCGGAGGTACGACTACTTCCTGCGTGTCTGGCCCGAGTGGTGCAGCAGCGGCATCTGGTCCGTGCCGTATCCGGGTTCGCCCGCCGCCGGCGGCATGGTCGATTACCAATACCTGACCACCGGGCGGCACTAACGAACTCGACTGGGATGTCTTCTCTCAAACCGCCGATGGGCTTGCGCGCGACCTGAAACGATGTCGGTCCCAACCGAATCGACGGTGCGCAATGTGTCGGCATTACTGAGTGACGCAAAGCTCCCGTTTCTGAAGAGGCCTACCGCATCCGCTCGAACGGTGTATTGCCGATGCCGTAGTGCCGCCAGTCTTTGTAATCGAAGTGCCACCATTCGGATTCGAAGACGCTGAAGCCCTCGTTTTCCATGGCGCGGCGGAGGAGGTCGCGACGCGCTCGCTGTTCGGCGGTGCCGCCGGTGTAGGTGGGGTATGAGCGGGTAGACATTTCGTCGTAGACGCCGGGCATGTCTACTTCGTGGCCGGACTTGACATCGTAGAGAGTGAGATCGACGGCGCAGCCGCGATTGTGGCGGGACCCTTTGGCCGGGTCTGCAACGAATTCGTGCTTATCGGGAGGAGTGGCGTCCCAAAAGATCTTCGTGACGGACCACGGGCGGTAGGCATCGAAGATGAGCAGGCCGTAGCCCTGCTGGAGAAGGGCGCGGTGGGCGCGTAGGAGGGCTTGGGCGGCGGGCCGCTGGAGGAAGGCGCGGGCCTGGGTGTAGACCGGGGTGCTGAGGAAGTTGTCCCGTGTCGCGTAGCGGATCTCCAGCTTGATGCGGGAGTCGAGCCTGGCCAGATCGACCAGGTCGGCCGGGCGGAAAGGCCCGGCTTCGGTGGGCGGGTTGGCGGCGATCGCTTCGGCGCGCAGTTCGGCGACAGGGCGCGCGGGGGTGATGCGGAATATGGCAGGGCGGTCCTGCGCGGGCAGCGCGGAGGCGGCGAGGGCGAGGGCAGCAAGGACGTGCACGGGAATCATCTGGCCATTATAGGCGTACACCCATGTACTAAAGGTTCACCTGTAGCGAGTGATCGTCGTCTTCTTGACACGGATGGTTCGCCCTCGGACGGACCAGTCCCCAAGAAATTCGGCTTGGAGCCGCTATCCGTTGAAATGCCTTTATGTGCGCGACGATCCCCTCAGTCTGGTGCGTGACACCGTGGCCCCTGGAGCGGACGCGGCCTGGCAGCGGCCGTTGATACTCGCGACCCGAGGATCTGGAGAGGGAAGTACCTTCCCGGCTTCCAATTCAGGTCGAAGTGGCCGATGATGTTGATGTGGCTCCATTCGTAGCCGCGAAGCTCGGTGGCAAGCACTAATCAACTTGCTTGGAGGCCACTTTGTTCAGTGTTCGAGGAAGGCAAAGAATGCGACAACGATGGGCCGGTAAGGAACTGGCTTCGCAACGGATCCAAAGCGCGTGTTCGCGGTGCGGCGCGTGGTCGTCGGCGGAGCGCTGCCCTCAATGTGGTGCACACAAGCTCAGCACGGAATTCAGCCAGGTCCGGAACGAAGATCGGTCTAGAACAGCCACTCCGCCCCGATAGCCGCGCGGGATTCTGGAAGCGACTGCCTGCCGAATCCGCGGGCAGGCCTCACGGAAGTCTCGACCTGCACTACTCCGGGAGGATTACTCCAGGCGTGGTGGCCTGCGCCGATTCATCGCATCCACGCCGAACTGCCAAAGGAGTGGTAGTTGGCGGACTCTTCTTCGTCTTCGTCGTCCTCTTCTTTGGCTGGAGGCCGGACAGGAGCAGCGAAGGTGAGAACCGACGCATCCCCGTCATCGGGAGATGCCTGCCCACGCTTCTGCATGTGTTCCTTGCTCTCAATCACGAGCTGGTTGGTGTTGGGCTTCAAGTGGAAGCCGGGGGCGCCCAGGTCGCTGGCCAGCTTTTCGTCGTCCGCCGAGATGGCGCCGCGCAGCAACCACTCTTTCTGGCGGTTCCACATGTAGGCGCGCATGTTGGCCTGGTGGCGGTCCGGCGAAGCGGCACCGAAGTTGACCTCGATCACATTGCTGAATTGCAACAGGTGCAGCCGCTCCACATACGGCGCGCCATAAGCCGAGTCCACGAACATGGCGGTGACCTTGTGAGTAGGCCGCTCGTCGCCCATCACCCCGGCCAACTTGGCCATCAGGGCGTTGCGATCGCGCGATTGCTCGCCGGGGACGCGGATGGGCGCCGGCACGTTGCGCGCGTCCAGGCCGCGGCGGAAGCGAATGACGTTCCAGGCCGATCCGCCGCCGGAAGCGTCGAAGCCCGCCACCAGGGGCTCGTCGTCGAAGGTCTTGACCTCGCGCTGCTGGGCCGCCACGATGCGCCCGCGGTCGATGAATTGCAGCTCGTCGGCACTCGGTGGCAGGCCGCGCACGCGGACCCGGAAGTAGTCGCTATCCTCGCCGTAGTCGAGCAGATCCTGGGCGATCAGTTCCTTATTGGGGAAGCGTGACTGGCGGCTGTCGATGGTGCGGTGATCCCAGCGATGCTCTTTGTTGCCGAAGTTGATCTCGTAGAAGCGCCCCGTGCTGCGCTCCATCTGTCCCCAGGCAAAGAACATGGCGTGGCCATCGCTCAGTCCGCCCTGGGCCACCGTCCACACCTTATCCGGTATGAGCGAGGCCTCGTCGAACAGATACCAGGACGTCGAGGTGCGCGCGTGCTGGCCGGCGAAAGACTGCGCGTTGCCTTCCTTGCAGGTCTGGGCGACGATCTTCCAGGTATCGGGCCGCAGTTTGTGGCGGATGACGCGCGCCTGCACCTCGAACCAAGCGGCGGTGATGCACAGCTTGGTCCAATAGCGCAGCGCCGCCCAGGTGCGGTTCTGGAGCTGCACATACGTTCCCGCGGTCACCGTGCCAATGGAGTCGGGCCGGGTGCTGAGTATCCAGTCGCCAATCCAAGCCCCGAGCACGCTTTTGCCGGTGCCATGGCCGCTGGTGGCCGTCATCAGAATAGGCATGACAGGGTCGGTGCCGTGAAAACCCCTGGCTCTTACGGTTTTTCCCAGGTCGATCAAGAACTGCCTCTGGTTGGCGTCGGGACCTTCGTCGTTCTCCAGCGGACCGCCTTTTTCTCCCCACGGATATGCCATCAGCACGAACCTCAGAGGGTCCGCATAACACTTCGCCATTTCGTCCGCGAGTTGCATCTCGGAGGTAGGTAGTTTCATGGATTCCTTTTGCCGTTCCCATCGGGAGGGAAATTACGCCTCAATCCGACGATCAGTCATTCGGCCCTTTCCTCGTCCGCTCTCTGTTCGACGGCTTGGAGCCGCTTTTCGTGGTCTTCCGTCTCGATCATCTGCCGGCGACGCTCCATCAAACCGAATATTCCCGATGCATCGCTGACACTGATCTTTCCAGCGGTGACTCGCTTCATTAGTTTCTCCGAGGCCTGCGACAGTTCTGTGGCGTTTCCCATCGGCAGGGGCCCGATCTTTGACGGTAAGTCTTTGCGCCGCGGATGGATGAGGACGAGCAGGGCCTTGAGCATTCCGGCATCTCCCTTCAGTGCGAGCGCGATAGCTTGGCGCATGACCGCCTCAGAGTAACTCTCCAGCAACTCCTGTGCCGGCAAGCTTCTCTTGTTGCGGCTGCCCGGCGGGCGACCGCGACCTAACTTATTTCCGGGTTGGAAGGGCCGGCCTTTCTTCATAAATAATCTCCAATGGCAAGGGGGCCGGACACGTGGAGTTTTTTCTCGCGTAACCAGTGCAGGTAATTCCGTTGGCGCCCCTCATGCAAAACGTCAATCGTGCGTTGTAAGCCCCGGGAAGTAGGCTCCCGTAACGGCAGGCCTTCGTCGGAGGGCTCACCGACGCCGTGTGCCGGGCGGTCTTGTTGAACGCGTCGACGACCCCCCTCGATCCGCCGCAGCAATTCCCGATCGGATGCCGTTTCCGGAGCGGGCAGGAACACTTTCTCGACCTTCTGAAGCCGCCGTTCCATACGCTTCATTTTCCTGGCCTCCTACGGGAAACTGCTTTTGCTGCCCGCTTTCCCCGCTCCTCGGTGACTTCCGCAAACGTGCTGCCGTCTTCCTTCCGGATCGCCGCATTGCCGCTGTATTGCTCCCAGCGCGCGCAGATCCCATCCACATATCGGGGATCGAGTTCGATCAGACATGCTTTCCGACCACGACGCTCGCAGGCGATCAGTGTGGTCCCGGAACCAGCAAACGGGTCCAACACGGTGTCGCCGCGCCGGCTGCTGTTTTCCACGGCCCGCTCCACCAACTCCACCGGCTTCACGGTCCGATGCTCCGGCTTGGCCATGAGCAGCGGAATCGTCCACAAGTCGCCTTGATCCCGGGCGCCGCACCAGTAATGATCCGATCCTTCGCCCCAGCCATAGAGAATCGGCTGATAGTGCCGCTGGTAATCCGACCGGCCGGGCGGGAAGGGATGTTCGTCCCAGATGATGAACGCGGACCAGTGTCCTCCTGCCGTGGTGAACGCCTGGTAGAGAGTATGCGCCTCGGGCGAGGAGATACACAGGTAGATGGCCCCCCGGCAAACCGCGAGCAGATTGGCGCAGGCCGCCTCGAGGAAGTCCCGGTATCCCGCTCCGGGCGAGCTATTATCGATCGGGACTTGGCGATGGGTTTTGCCTTCAGACGTCACGTGCGAGGGAGGATCGGCGAAGACCATGTCGGCCTGGCCGCCCGCCAGGACCACGTCGAGGGTTTCCCGGCGCGTGGCATCCCCACACAGGAGGCGGTGGTCACCGAGGACCCACAGATCGCCGGGGACGGTCACTGGCGTCTGGGGTACGGCCGGCGCCGCGTCCGGATCGCGTAGTTCCGCCTGCAAGCTGCCGGCGGCGAGCAGGCGCGCCAGTTCCCCATCATCGAAGCCGAGCAGTTTCAGATCGACCGGTTCTTCCTGAAGGGCGGCAAGTTCGGCACGCAGCATGTCTTCGTCCCAACCAGCCATCAAGGCCAATTGGTTGTCGGCGATCACCAGGGCGCGGCGTTGCGCTGCGGACAAATGTCGCAGAACGATGACGGGGATGGTGCGCATGTCGAGCTTGCGCGCCGCCAGCAGCCGTGCGTGCCCGGCGATGATGGTGTCGTCCGGGCCGATCAGAACCGGGTTGACGAAGCCGAATTCGAGGATGCTGGCGACGATCTGGTTGATCTGCGCTTTGGAATGCGTCCGGGCATTGCGGTCGAATTTCCGGAGTTGATTGGTGGGACGCTGCTCGATGCGATCCACGACTGGCGGTACGGGGGATTCGCGGCCTGCCCTCGGGGGCGCTGCACCCTCGCCAAGCGTGTCTTGTAGGTTTTCCGTACCGTCGCGCGTTTTCCGCATTCGTGCTCCTTTGCGGCCCTTGCCGCCACCTTCAGAGTCCAACGAAAACGGGGTCGTGCGAAACGAAGTTACGCAGTAATATCGCGGAAGAAAAGCGGCGCGAACCGGCACGAACCGGAAGATTCTAGGGTTTCAGGAGCGATTCCCGAGTAGTCCCCATTTCGCGAGCGATAGCATCAAAGATACTTCGTCGCAATCTGCCGGTCCGTCGAAACTTGCGCAACGTCGAGTCCGTCGTCCCGACCTTGGTCGCAAACTCGGTCGCTCCGATGCCGTTACGCTCCCAGTGCTCTTCCATCCGCCTGGCAGCAACCGGGCTCTCAATGCAGGATGACAGCCGTTGGCGTGGTTGGACTGGTGCGGTCTTTGGCTGATCCCGCCCGGCGTCCGTCTCTGAGTTCCGCTCAGGGCCGCCCGTCCAGTCTGCCTGTGGGGAGCCAGGAATCACTTCGGCCCCCAACTGATGGTCTGCGCCTTTCGAGCGGTCCGATGGCACCGTTTCTTCGGCGCTGACGTCCAGCAATGCCGCTCGCCATTCCGAGGCCCCGACAGTGTATAGCTGGTTCCAGTCCCGGCTTTCATCGCGCCAAACCCAATAGTGCCCCAGTCCCTCGTGAAACATGTCTTGGGGAGTTTCGGAAGCCAAACGCCACCAGCCTCCTGCAATAGCGGCATCCCACACGAGCAGCGGTATATCGGTGGCCAGAAGCTGCCCGGTAAGGAGTCCGGCATCAAAAAGGACACGGGCTACGAGATCAAATGCGAGTCGCATGGCCTCCGTGTCTGCGTTCGGCTCGTCCGGCGACTTCCAGAAAGCGGTGTGAGCTCTCCACAATTGAGCCTTGATCTTTTTTCGGTGGCCCGTAGACAGCCCGTCGATTGGCCACTGATCGGCCCATTTGGTGGGATCGTGTTGTGGGCCGAGTCGCCTTGGCCCTTTATATGGATCGAAGGCTGTAGGACTCTTGGCCCATCCGCCCCCAAGTGCTGCGTCCTCTTCCGGGCTCTTCACGTAGGTGGGCTCCCGGCTATAGTGATACCTGCAGGACGGAAATGGTTGGAATTCTCCCATTTGAAATGCGGTCTCCAACTACAGGAGGTTTTTCCTGCGGACGGTCTTCGCCCTTTGTTCTCCAGCGTATCACGGTCCGCGAGTGAGTTGCGATTGTGATCGGCGGCGACGATCCGGGGTCGTGATACGCACCACCTCCGAGACACCCCGCCCAGACCCAAGCACAGGAAGGCAGCCGCCAGGGCAGCTACGACGTTGCGCTGCGCCGTGCCGCATGTCGGCCATGTAGTAATCTGGCCAAGAGATGCGTTTTCACCGACCCTCCCCAAGTGCACCTGTCCGTATTCCGCCAGCGGCCCGGAAACCCACCACCGCATGAGCGTCCGGTCCAAGATCGCGCTTCGCAGTTCGTCGAAACGGTCCAGGCGGGCTGGCCGGTCCAAATCGCCGGTCTCCCCTACTTTTGCTGGTGTTGTGGTGCTTGTCGCAGTGGCCGCGACCTTTGCGGCTTTGATCCTGCGGGACAGATTCACATTCAGCCTTCAGTCGCCTGTGCGAATCCACTTTCAGTGGCCGCTCGTCGTTGCCGCCAAGACTACCGGGGAGGACACGGCCGGGGCCCAAGCCGATCAGTTCGGCCATCGTTTGACGGCCTATCAGCAGTACGCCTGCAACAAGTTCGGCTCGGCGTGCCGGGTAGCCCTGGCCATTCAGCGCGCCGAAAATCCGCGGGGCGCGTGCGAGATCTACCACTACAATCCCGACGGAACGCTGGACTGGGGCTATTTTCAGATCAATACCGTGCACCTAACGCGGGTCGGATTGAACCTGAGAGATCTCCTGGATTGCCGGGCCAACATCGATTTTGCGTATCAGCTCTACCAGGAGCGAGGTTTCCAGCCGTGGAGCACGTACAACAACGGAGCCTATCGAAAGTTCTTGCGGAATCCGTGATGCTGGCGGGCGCGTACCGATCAAGCTGTCCGGCGGGCGCCCTTGGGTTTCTTGGAAGTTGCCCTCCATAAGCAGTCTTTGGTCCCCGGCACACCCCCGACGGAATACTTGGCGTGACGCGGTGTTGGCTATTCGGTCGCCCGATACCGCCACGCGCGAAGTGGCCTGGTGGGTCGTCTTGCTCGTGACCGCCGCACGGCCCGCGTTGTCCGGATCGGATCTGTGCGGTTACCCCTTTTACTTCTTGACCCCCCAAACCTGCCCCACAACTCGCACTCACCGGCGCAGGCGGAAAACGGGCTAAACTGTGCTTGCCGAAGCAAAATGGCACTGATACTCAAGTTCGTTCGCTTCTTCGTGTTTGTTTTCGTGGCCGCTACGGCCTGCCCCGCCGCTACCATCGGCGGACGCGTGATCGACGCCGAAACTGGCGCGACAGTTCCTGCCACGATCACGATCCATGCGAGCGATGGCACCATCGTCACCGAGAATCGCAGTTTCCTGGCGGGCTTCCGCTCTTCGGGCACATTCGAAAAACAAGTGCCGGCGGGCGAGACGACCATCATGGTCAGCCGCGGCTTCGACTACGTCGCCGTCCAGCGCCGGTTCACGCTTGCCAGTGACGAACGCCGTACCGAGGCTTTCGAGTTGCGACGCCGCTCCGCCCTCCGCCGCGAGGGCTGGTATTGCGGCGACAACCACGACCACATGATCCACGGCGAGCGCCGCATCCTGGTGGATTTCCCGTACGTCGCCCTGGCGGCGCGCGCCGAGGGCCTCGATTACCTCGCCGTAGCCCAGGGCTGGAATGTCTCGAAGGTCTCGCCGGAAGAACTGGAGCGCGCCACGCGGGCTCTTAGCCTGCCAGGCTTCACGCTCACGTGGAATCTGGAAGCGCCCAAGAACTACTGGCGCGGTGACGCTTCTCACACCCTCGGCCACGGCTGGACTGTGGGAATGCGAGGGCGTACGGCTGACGGGCGCGACGCCATCGCCGAACTGCTCGCCCTGAGTGCGATGGATTACGAGAGTCAAAAGCCGACGGTCCCAAACTTCGAGATCCAGGCGCTTATCCACTCTCTCGGCGGAGTTTCCGCCTACAGCCATCCATCCCGGTGGTGGCTGGGAAAATGGGGAGGCCAGGGTATCTATCCCGTCGAAGAGAACAAGTTCGTTTCCAACATGGCTGCGGAGTTGCCCTTCGACACCGTCTGCGGACCCACGTACGATGCCCTTGATATCCTGATGCCACCTGAGGAAGTCAGAGCCAACCAGGAAGCTCTGAAAGTGTGGTCTCTGCTGCTCAATCACGGCTATCATATCGCCGCCACGGGCTCCTCCGACGCGACGTTCGACCGGCCCGGTGGCGGCGTCCCCGGCAAGGTCCGAATGTATACGCATCTCGACGGCGGCGTCGAAATGCCGCGTGTGGCCGCGGCAATCCAAGAGGGCCGCGGCTTTGTCACCAGCGGCCCGTTACTGGTTCTGGAAATCGGCGGCCGCATTAGCGGTTCCGTGGTGACGCTGCCGGCCCCCACACAGAAGAGCAGAATTCGCGCATGGGCCGATCGCCTGACCCGCGTCGAATTGATCCGCAATGGAGTCGTCGTGCGCGCCTTCGACGCAGCCGCCGGAAAGGCCGGGTTCACAGCCGATTTCGACATCAGCGAGATCGGACCGGCCTGGTACATCGCGCGATGCTACGGTAGCGACGACGCCCAGGTCGCGTTCACCAACCCGGTGTGGTTCGAACCGCGCGGCTGGCAACCTCCCCGGCCCGCGCGGGCGCAGCTTGGAGTTACCGTCGTCGACAGCCGCGGAAAAGCGCTCGATGGGGACTGCGAGACAATCCGCATGGTGGGGAAGCAAGCGGTAGTCGAGTCTCAGACCCGATTCCATGCCGGCAAGGTGTCTCTCGATGCACCTGGTACGGCGCGCATCCGCATTCGGGTTCCAGGCTACCAGACTGCGACACAAAGCATATTGATGGACTATGCTCCCTTGCGCGACCTGACACTGAACATCCGTCCCGAGGATCTAACCGATTGGAGTACATTTGAGAAAACCCGCGATCGGCTGCGGCAGGTTTCGCTCGTGTTCCGCATGGAGCGCTGAAGGACGACACTCTCGAAAGGGCGCTGCCCGGTGGCGCCCTCCGACAGCCGGACGGCGGTCCCACGCCACTTCAACTGGTTGGTTTCTTGGACGGGGCGCGCCCTCGGCGTCCTGAGCTATGCCAGCGTGGCAGGTAGAGGGGCCCGGCAAGGCATAGTGACGGGGGCAGGTGCGGGATAGCCCGGCCGCCCTATGAGCAACCGCCATGTGCGCCACGGGCGGACAACTCCAGGTGGAGTTAAAGTACCGTTCGGAACCTGCGCGAAAAGCAACTCGCGCCGACCAGCACGACTCCTACTAATAGTTGTGTGGCGGATTCCGGCGCGCCGCTGGACGGCGTGCGGATGAGGAATTCCTGGACCTGTCCCACTGGCTGTACCGGTCCCACGTTGGTGACGACGCGAAAGTCGCCGTAATCGACAGATGCGTAATTGCTGCGCGCCAGGTCCAACCACAGCGAGGAACTCGGCGTAGGAGCGGCGGCGTCGAAGAGTTGCCAGATCGTGGCCTGGATATCCCCGTACTGGCTGGTTGGCTGCGTGGCGAACTGAAGAGAGAGCCAAGCGGCTTGCTGGTAAAGCTGCAACGCGCCGGGTGCGGTGCCGAAGCGAGTGTCGCCGAGATCGGCTTCCGCGGTGATCGGTGTCAAATTGGCATCCCATTGCTGCCCGAACGTCACTTCGTCAGCGAAGTCCACACAAATCAGATCGACAGGCGTACCGTTCATCGTGCCGGAATACGGACTTAGATAGTAGCCGAACCCCTGGGCTCCATTGACGCCGACAAAGGTCATTTGGACTGGGGAAGCGAGCAGAGCGTTGGAGAGGCCGAGCGCCATCGCGCACGTCGCCAGAAACCGTACAATTGAGGCCTTACAGTTCGTTCGCATGTCCCTTCAATCGGCAGGACTGGATCTGGGACAAGGTACTTGCGGTACTGTATGGGTCCTATCGGAACGCGCGTTGCGGGGAGTGGGGGGCCGGATTCCAGGCCACGTAGGCGGAGTTGCGTCGGGCTGCTCAACCGAGAGTTCCGAAGTGGTGACCTTTAGCCGTTCCGCCGCGAAACAGACGAGCAGTTGAAACGCGTACGCATAGGTGTCGGAAGTGCGTATCGCCGTGTGCTAGTTATCGTGTAGCGTCAGGTGCACTGCCGCTTTCATTTCGCCCTCTTCTTCGCCACTGTCTTCCGGCGCTTTTCCTCCACAGCCGGCAGTACATCGGACCAGCCAAAGGGACAACGGGCGGGCGGTCCTACGTCGTACTCGGTGGCGACCGTTCCGGCCGCGTCCGAATAGCAATCCTGCAACGTCCCAGGCGTGAACCGACGCTCAAGACTCGGGCTATCGCTCAACAGTTGCCGGATCTCTCCTTGTTGGCGGCGAATGGATCCGCGCCAGCCGCGCTCACCATTCTCGCGTAGGGGGCCCGCCGTCAAACTGAGTTTAACTGAGTTTGAGGTACGTTTCACGGAGAGGATGGTAAGATGTGTACAGTGAGTACGCAATATGGAAACCGTTAAAATTGGCATGCGCGAATTCCGCGAGAACCTCGCGGGCTACCTCGAATCGGGCACGCCCCTGGCCATCATGCGCCACGGCGAGACCCTGGGCTTTTACATCCCTGCCCAGAAGCGAAACCGGGAGGCCGAACTGGAGGCCATGCGCGCGGCTGCGAAGGACCTGGACGAAATGATCGCGTCCTGGGGTGCCAGCGAAGACGAGTTGATGGAGGAGTACAAGGGAATCCGCCGGGCAACCCGCGAGAAGAAACGGAATGCCAAGTAAAGCGCTCGTTGTTGACGCCAATATACTCGTGCGGGCCGTCTTCGGGAGGCGCGTGCGCGAGGTAATCGAGACCTACGCAGGCAAGGTGTCATTTTTCGTCCCGGAAGTGGCATACGCCGATGCCGAAGAGCATTTGCCTGCGCTCGTAGTCAAACGCGGCGGTGATCCGGGAAAGGCGCTGACATTCCTGCGCTCGTTGCGCGGGCTTGTAGAGTTGATTGGATGCGAGGTTTACGGGGACTATGAGAGGGACGCCCGGCCTCGACAACGAAATCGTTCCAATATTCCCTGGATGGCCCGTATTTCATATGGCGCTCGTAGTCGTCGAAGCCGGCCGTAGCGGGGAACGCGACGGAAGTACGCCAGCCAGTCGTTCGGCTGCGGATGCACACCTGGTTCTGAGTGTAGACGTAGGCGGCGTGAGCCAGATCCAAACCGGCAAGTTCCTCCTGGGTCACGACCGTCTTGTGTAATTCTTCGGCCGTGGTGCGGCTCTCGATGACCTTCCTGATGTTGACGATCTTGCTCCGCATCCGCCGCTTCATCTTGGCAACGATCTTCTCCGCGATGGGACCACCGCTCAACGCCTTGCCGAGCTTCGTCTTGTCCATACCAGTCGCTCCCTTGCTGTTGCCTTCTCCGCTGCTTCAGACGCCTGAGGATTCATCGAGCACTGGCGGATGAGAATATCGCTGAAGGGCGCCCCAGGTTGTTTCTTCACAAGGTCCAGCAGGTCAGCGCGAGCTTCGGAAGCTGTCCCGAGCGCGAGTGCTGCGGCCATGAAGTGGCTGTAGGCATCGATTACATCGGCGCCGGTCAACTCGTAGCCGTACCCCTCGAGGATTCGCTGGATAGCGAGCCGGCCGATCTGAAGGCAAAACCGGCCGTCTTTCTGGAGTAAGTCGCGCGAAGCGCGGCTGAGCGTGCGCGGATCGGTGCGGCCCGTGTTGGCGAACTGTAGGGCGAGATCGAGGAAGCCGGCGTCTTTTGCCGCCGCAAACCACCGGCCGGGATCGCCGCTCGATGTTGCCAAATCCAAGAGGATCGTCTTCGGGGCGCGGCCTGGGTACTTCCTGACAATCGCCCGGAACGTGGCAAGGCCGGTTGAAGAGCCATTCGCCGTCAAAGCATACTTCTCATACGCCTCATCCACCCGACCGATATCGAGCAGGATTTTCTCACACGCGGCGTCGATGGCCGTATCCGGCTGATTCAGGCCGCGGGAAGCTTCGGCATAAGCCAGGGCCTCATCCACGCGGCCTTCGGACAGCAACGCCTGCGTGCCGAACTTGCGGTCATGCCAGAATGGGAATCGCTGAAGATCCAGCACCTCAAGCAGTTCCCGATGACGGCCCGCCGCCACCAAGCTGGAGAGGCAGGCAGTCGTTCCGTAGAAGTAGTTCCCGGGCCGCGGGTCGGACCACGCGGCGCGGAGCAGGGGGAGGAGTTGGTCGGCCCAAGAGGAGGCGACCTCACGGGACCGGCACAATTCGCCCCACCGGTCCTCGACCGGCGAGAGGTAATCGACGCCGTCTTCCTGGATTGCGTCCCAGAGCCGGTCCAGCCACTTGTCGCGGGTCTTCCGGTCCGCGGGCGCGTCGATCGCGATGGGCAACAATTCGAGCTGCGCCCAGTACACCGCGCCGCCGAGAGCGCCGGAAGAAGTGTCGATGTCCTGGAACGCCGGCCAGATCCTCTCTACCAGGCTCACCACACCGTCGGCGGCAGTCACCGGATCTACTCTGGCGAGCTTCTTGATTTCCGTGACAGCTTCCTTCAGACGCTGGCACGCGAGATGCGAACCCTTCCATCCGAATGCCCGGGAACGAAGCCGGGGCTTGAACGTCCAACTGTGTTTTGTCGGCATCGATTGAAGACATTTTGGCATACGGCGGCGTTTATGGCGTAGGAGAATGGAGGGGAGAATTGCGGTCGCACGAAAACGCTAATGGAAACAGTCGAAATCCTGCGTCAGTTGGAAAGATCTACCGGAAAGTTCGCACGAACCGCCGTCGAAGCGGCCGTAGCCCAAAGGGAAGAGATCACACCGGAGCTTCTGCGCATCTTGGAAGATGCCGTGGACCGAGCAGCGCAAATCGACGCCGAGGGCGATTACATGGCCCACCTGTATGCCATGTTCTTGCTGGCGCAGTTCCGCGAAACTCGCGCTTACCCGCTCGTGCTACGCTTTGCGTCGCTTCCAGGTGACCTGCTGGATTCTCTCTGCGGCGACTTCATCACCGAAGACCTGGGCCAGGTACTGGCGTCAGTGTGTGGCGGCGAGTTGGCAGGCATTCAGTCTCTGATCGAGGATGAAGCCATAGACCAATGGGTCCGAGGCGCGGCGCTAAGCAGTCTTGTGACGCTGGTGGCTGCTGGACAAAAGAGCCGCGATGAGATCGTGAGCTACTTCGCCAGCTTGTATCGCGGCAAGTTGGCGCGGAAGTGGTCACACGTCTGGGATACCTTGGTCTCCTATAGCTCGGACCTTTACCCCGCGGAATTGCTCGGCGATATCGAACGTGCGTATGACGAGGGTCTGGTCGACCCTGGCTACATGGGCTTCGACGATGTCCAACGCGACTTAGCGTTGGGCAAGGATCGTATGCTCACCAGACTCGCTGACAATCCCCATCGGCGCCTTGTGGAGGACACCGTAGCCGAGATGGGATGGTGGGCGTGCTTTCGGGAGGACGCCAAGGACCGCGCGTCCAGGCTGAACCCGGCCGCCGTCTCTTCCCCAATCAAGAGGGCGACACCGAAAACCGGCAGGAACGAACCATGCCCGTGCGGCAGCGGCAAGAAATACAAAAAGTGCTGCGGCACATGAACACCTGAAGCACTTGAACTGGTTTCAGGAGGAATGGGGGCATTGCGCTGCCTTCGCGGTGCAAGCGTGTCAAGCTTGCCACATTCCACGTAACTTAGACCCGTTACAGCTAGGTAAAGTTGCGTGTCTGTCACGAGCTTGCTCCTAGTGTCTCTAAGCTGCCTCAAACACGGCGGCGGTTACGGTTGGTTCCGGGATAGCCTCGCCGTCCTCGCGCATCCCTCGGAGGTGCATTGCGATCGCGCCTTGAATGAGTTGCTCGACTTCCTCGCGGGTTTCAGCCACGGCGACGCAACCGGGCAAGTCCGGGACATAAGCACCATAGCTGGTAGGCCCTTTCTCGATCAGCACCGTATAAGTCAATCGTTTTTTCTCCTGGATCTGGGCTTGGCGATAGATGTTCTTCAAAGTTCCGATGGGGCACGTCAAGGCTCGGATGGCCGGCGACGGTCACTCCCCGGCTTGGCGGGGTGCTTGAACTGGCGATGACTACCTTCCTGGGAGACTTGCCGCCACCCGTCCTGCTCGATCAGCCGGATGACTTCGCGCACCTTCATCATTTGCTCCAAGCCCAATGGTTGGTGAGTTCAGCTTTTCGCTCTCCGTCGTAGCGCTTACTGCCGGGGCAGCGTATTGATGTAGGCTTGCCATTGCCGCTCCATGGCGGCAATCTGGGTGCTTTGCTTCTCGGCCACGTGGATGAGTCCCTCGATCTGGTTATCGTGGGAGACTACCGAGCTCGCGAGCGAGTCCACGATATTTGTCAAGCGCTCAATCTTCTCTTCGGTCGTCATGTGGTTGCCTTCTTCCTGCTCGACGCCGGCATCGTTCCCTTTTTATGACCGGCCTTCGAGGTCCTCAATCCGCTGTTCGTGGATTTCGGCAACGTGCAGGAGCCGATTGATACCCTCCGCCATCTGCGTAAGGACGCCATCCAACCGCTTGTCCCGGTCTTCCATCCGCGCCGCCATCAATTCCACGGTTTGGGTGAGGGCTTCATGCCTCTCCGTTAGTCTCTCCAACCGTTCGTCGATGTTCATCCGTTTGCTCCTTTCCCCGCGATCCCATCCACGCGCGGGGTTTCATTACGGCACCGCCAGCTTTCCAGTCTTCTTCGTGTTCTTCTTTGCGGCCCGCGCCAGTTTCGCTTTCAACTTGTCCGGGTGCTTCTTGTAGTAGCCGTCCCATCTAGCCTTCGCGGCGGCCTGGCCAAGGGCCGTTCCACCATCCGGAAGATTCTTCCGACTGTTCTTGCCACCCTTCCGGCCAATCTCTGCGGTGTCCATGAGCGTCATCGGCCTAATTATATGCTAAGCCGATGTGCATTTCAAAATTCCCTTGACATTATGCACAACTGCTGTGCATAATGAAATTGTGCAGCAGGCTTTCCAAGTCGCTACCGGTCCGATCTTCCAAGCGGAGAAACCCGTGCGTAACAAGCCGTACGGCCGTTTTATCAAGCGTTCCCCGTGCGTCGCGTGCGGCGCCACGCGGCATATCGATCGGTGCCACAGCCGACCACACGGGCTCGAACAGAAGGCTTCGGACTTGAAGTGCATCCGGCGCTGTAGGAAGCGCCACGACGAGAAGGACAACGCACCCGCTCACTTTGCCGTCGTCCACAACTTGGACGTGCAATCGCTGATCGAGTTCTTCAACCACCTCTGGGAATTGAAGCAAAGGGAGAATCGCATGACGGCAACGTGTACCAACTGTGAAACTACCTTCCGCCACGTGGACCGCAACGAAGACGGCTCGCCCTACATCGAGGCCACCCGTTGCGCCCATCCTGGCTGCGAAATCTATCTCTGCAAGGCAGGCTGCGAGCATCTGTCGTTCGCCTGCGACGGCTGCGGCCTGCGCTTCTGCGAGGCCCATGGGCTCAACTTCGGCGGCAACCGCCTGTGCATCGCGTGCGCGGCCGAGGGATTGGAACTGGAGCCGGAATGCGAATGCCGGCAAATGGACGGAGACCTATCAGACGCGCGCGGCTGCCCGCTGCACGATCCAATGTCGCCATGGAACGTGCGCCTCCGGGCAGTAACCGCGGCGCAGCAGTACGAAACGAGGGAAAAGGTGATTGCCTGATATGAGCTACGCAATAACCGAAGCAGCGAAGAAGGGATGGATCGCTTCGGCGAAGCGTCCCTTACAAACCAAGTAGGCAGGAAAAAAGGAGAAAACCGTGAAACAAGTCGTGAAGTTCCAGATCAATACCCCGGTGGAAGTGGCCCTGCAGATGGAGGCCGGCGAACGGGTCCAGGGCCGCTACGGCGAGCAGGTGATGTATTCACTCCTCGATAACCGGATCATGTACGTGCCACCGTACGTCGAGCAACGATTCCGCGAGTTGGCCATTGGCGCCGGCGAGCCCTTGTTGCTCTGCAAGCAGCAGGTGAAGGACGGCAACCGGAACCGGACCGAGTGGAGCGTCAAAAGAGCTCCGCAGCAACCGCAGGCGCCGGCAAACGGAACCGCGGATTCCGTCGTAGCGGAGACCACCCCGTGTCTGCTGCCAGATGAGGAAATGGCAACCTGGAGTGGGGAAGCACGCCCGGGCGCCCAGACGCTAACGCTCGTGCCGGATGAAGCCCGGCGAAACGGAGGCAATGGGAGGGAAGCAGCGGGGAACGGAGCGGTCAGACAGCAAGAGCACCCGAGCGCCAACTCGACTGCTCTCATGGCGCAGGAATCGGCATCCACCAATACCCATCACCAACGCCAGGATAGCGCAGCAAGCGCCGCTATCGTGCTGGCCGCCGCGCGTCCGCTTGAACTCTCGGCGAAGGACCGCATGTACCTGCCGGCCATGAGCCTGGAAGTGGCGCTCGCCCGCCGTTCCGCCATCGTCGAATTCACCCGCCGCATCCTGGTCAAAGACCAGGACTTCGGCGAGATCCCCGGCACCAGCAAGCCCACCCTGCTCAAGCCGGGAGCCGAGAAGCTGTGCAACTTCTTCGGCCTGGAGCCGGAGTTTACCCCGATGGTGGAAGACATCGACTGGACCGGTGCGCAGCACGGTGGCGAAGTCTTCTGCTATGCCCGCTACCGCTGCCGCTTGTTGCGCGAGGGACGGGTGATCGGCGTCGGCGAAGGCTCCTGCAATTCCTGGGAAGCCAAGTATCGCTATCGCTGGGTGGCACAGGAGCAGATCCCCGAGCACCTTGATCGCACGCGCCTCCTCCAGCGGGGGGTGCACCGCACGCTGTGCGAGTTCGATTTTGCGGTGGAGCGCGGCGAAACCGGCGGAACGTATGGCAAGCCGGCCGAACACTGGCAGCGGTTCCGGGATGCCATCCGCAGCGGAAGCGCGCGATCGGTGGAGAAACTCACCCGGCGCGGCACGGCGGTGGCCTGGGAAATCGATGTCGACACGGCGCTCTACCGCATCCCCCATCCGGATGGCGCGGATGTGGTGAACACGATCCAGAAAATGGCGCAGAAGCGCGCCCTGGTGGCGGCGACGCTGATCGCGACCAGCGCTTCGGAGTTCTTCACGCAAGATGTGGAGGATGCCGATCCTGGCGGGCGGAACGTGGACACCGGTGTGCCTGCGCTGGGGACACCGGAGGCGCCGGAGCACATTCGGGACCGCAAACTGGACGACCTCCGCGCGAAATCGGCCGTCCCCGTGGAAGCGGATACGGCCGGAAAGCCCTGGAAGAACTTCGGGGAGATGCGGCGGCTATTCGAGCAGATTCGGGAGCAGGTGGGCGAGGTCCGGTATCTGGAGGAACTGGAACGGGCCGGCGTCCAAAACCCCGGTCAATTCCAGTCAGCCCATAAGGCGCTGGAATGCTACTGGCGTCTGGCGCGCATCGCCGCGCAGCCGGAGGTGGCGTGATGGCGGTCCTGGCGGGAGTGCCTTCGCCGGCCGTGACGGCCGCGCCGCTCTATGTGATCGAGGATCACCTCGCCGCCCTGATCGAAACCGCGGAACTGGTTTCCCCGGAGCAGGAGCAGGAGTTCCGGGCAGAGTTCCAGGCCGCCCTGACCGCGGCCGTCGAGAAACGCGACCGGGTGGGTGAGTTCCTGGGGCATCTGGAGCAGCAGATCGACTTTGCCCGGTTTGAAATCGAGCGGCTGAGGCAACGCAAGGCGACCTGCGAACGTGCTCTCGCACGGCTGGCGGATTATGTGATCGAGACCATCGAGAACCTCGGAACCGACGGCAAGGGAAAGTACCGCAGGCTGGAGGGAAAGACGACTCGGTGGCCGACGAGACCGCCATCCCTTCGGAATACAAGGTGCTCCTGCTGAAGCTGCCTGCGGTGACGTGGGAGCAGTTGCTGGATGGGCTGGAGATCGAGCAGCGTACTGCGGTTCTCGGACAGGTGAGGAGTCCCGAGGTCACGGTGGACAAACGCTCGATCAAGGCGGCGATCGATGGCGGTGCGGATGTCGCCGGGGCCGGCATGGCGACCGGGCGGCACACCTTGCGGAGGAGCTGAGAATGAAACCAGCGCGCAATCCCGGGTACCTGCGGTGGATCCGAATGCTTCCCTGTTCGGTGTGCCGCACGACGCGTACGGTCGAGGCGGCCCATACCGGGCCGCACGGCCTGGGGCAGAAGTCTTCGGATCTGTCCGCCATTCCGCTGTGCGCCAGGCACCACCGGATCGGGGACGACTCGTATCACAAGCTGGGGCCTGGGAAGTTCGCCGAGGTGCATCGGTTGAATGTCCGGACGGTCGTCGCGCGCCTGAGTGAGAAGGCGATCATCCGGGTGGAATCGGGCAGCTTCGTGGGCCGGTTGGGAGATCGGGAGTATGAGCTCGGATCCACGGAGGCCGGGGTGGCTCGGGCGATTCGCCGGATGAGTGAGTTGAGGCGGGAAATGGAGGCGGAAGCAGCCTGAGGTTTGAGGCGCTTGGTTGAGGAGGAGAAAAGCGGCGCCGTTTGGCCGAGGGGCGAAGGCATCTCCAGTCTCTCGAGTCGCGCCGTATAGGAGTTACTCCGCCGGGTCGACGCGTATTACTCCTCGCTACGCGGCACGTGGCGGGCGATGTACATGAGTTTCAGTAGCAGGAGGGCGCGCGATGCAGGTTTGCGGTCGTGCTTTAACCGCGCAACACTTCTGTTGCGCTGTGGACCACACTGATGTATCATCGAGACATGACGAGCGCCCAATTCAAGCGATGGCTTGAAAAGCAAGGCTGCACGTTTGAACCCGCGAAGGGCGGCCATCTGAAGGTATTCTTGGGCAAACAGGCCTCTATCCTCCCGATGCACGGGTCCAGCAAGGAAATCGGCAAGGGCCTGGAGCATCGCATCAAGAACGATCTTGGACTAAAGTAGAAAGAGAGGAATGAAGACCGTGTTGCGTTATCCTGTCAAGCTCTCAAAGGACACCAACGAGACCATCCTGGTTGACGTTCCCGACATCCCGGAGGCCCATACGTTCGGCGAAGATCGACAAGAAGCACTCTTGCGCGCTCCTGACGCCATTGAGTCGGCCCTCATGTGCTACATCGACCTCCGCCGCGCGATTCCGGTACCGCGCGCCACCAGCAAAGGGCCATTTGTGACCCTGCCGGCATTGACGGAAGCCAAGCTGGCCCTTTATACCGCAATGCGGGCTGCAAGAATCGGCAAAGCGGAACTCGCCCGGCGGCTCAACTGCCACTTGCCCCAGGTAGATCGCCTGCTCGATCTCCGGCACGCTTCCCGACTCGACCAGTTGGAGGCCGCTTTCCGTGCCCTCGGCAAGCAACTTTCCGTCCAAGTTTCCGAAGCGGCCTGAGAAGATTCAAGCGAACCCGACTACGCTAGCAAAAACCCTTTAGGGCCGTTAGGCCGCCACTTGATTCTCTTTCCCTCGACATTAGGTCCGCGCCGAAGGGAAGAAAGGGTTCAAGGGAAAGAAACCGCGGGTTTCTTTTCCCTTAGGCCTCGGGCAGTGGGTGATCAACCTGGCCGGGCGTGAGCAGACCAACCACAACGGCACGACCTGTACGTAAGGCATCACCGGACCGGGAAAAGTAGTTGACGCCGGACACCGGGGACGACTCGTATCACAAGCTGGGGCCTGGGAAGTTCGCCGAGGTTCATCGGTTGAATGTCCGGGCGGTCGTCGCGCGCCTGAGTGCGAAGGCAATCATCCGGGTGGAATCGGGCAGCTTCGTGGGCCGGTTGGGAGATCAGGAGTATGAGCTCGGATCGACGGAGGCCGGGGTGGCCCGGGCGATTCGAAGGATGAGTGAGTTGAGGCGGGAGATGGAGGCGGATGCAGCCTGAGACTCCGATCTGAGGCTGTGGAAGGCAACGGAGAAGCCAACGTGACGTTTGGCGGATTCCCCCCGGGGTAGTCCAGCCATGCAAGCATTAAGTTAGAGAATCGCAACACAGGTGTGTTACACTGAGAGTGTGCCCTCCGTGACATCCAGTTTTCGCATGAGCAAGGATCTACAGCGAGTGTTATCGGACGCGGCTGAGCGCACTGGCAAAGGGAAGAACGCAATTATCATCGAGGCGCTGGTGAAGTACCTGCATGTGATGGAACGAGAATCGCTGGCCGCGGAGGCGCGACGTCAATCCGAGCTTGTTTCCAAGAACGAGCAGGACGCCGACTGGTACGGACTGGCGGACACGTCGGCATGGAGATAAAGCGTGGCGATGTCGTCATTTGTGCGGCACCTGGAGACTACGGCAAGCCGAGGCCGGCGGTCGTCGTGCAATCCGATCTGTTCAACGGCACGCACTCGAGCGTGGTGGTGTGCCTGATTACGAGCCGTCTGGAGGACGCTCCTCTTTTTCGCATTCCTGTGCCTGCCGGGAGAACGACCGGTCTGAAAGTGCAGTCGCAGGTGATGGTTGACAAGGTCATCGCGATCCCGAGGAACAAGATCACGGGGCGTGCCGGGGTGCTTGCCGCGGGCCCACTTAAAGAGGTAGACAATGCTCTACGATTGTGGCTGGAACTAGCCTGAATTTTCCCCGCTGGGGCTCCAGCGCCGGCTGCGTAGTCGTTCATGGGTAGGGAAGGTTCCGCTCTGGTGCCGGCTCACGTTAAGGAATTGCAGGAGGCAGAAGATCACCACCTTCAGCCTGCGTCCGTGTCAGCCGTCGGCGGAGGTGGCCGACGAGACCGCCATCCCTTCGGAATACAAGGTGTTCCTGCTGAAGCTGCCTGCGGTGACGTGGGAGTAGTTCCTAGATGGGCTGGAGATCGAACTGCGTGCCGGGGTTCTCAGGCAGGTGAAGAGTCCCGAGGTCACGGTGGACAAACGCTCGATCAAGGCGGCGATCTTCGGCGGCTCGGACGTCAACGATGCCTACGCCAGGAGAGTCGGCGGGTGTACGGGTTTGCGCCGAAGGGAAGAAAGGGTTCAAGGGAAAGAGACCGCAGGTGTCGTTTCCTTGGGTTTCAGACTCGAACAGACCAAACTACAACGGAGCGACCTGAAAGCCATTATCCAGTGCGGAAGGTATCATCGGAGCGGGAACCGTGACCATCGTTTGAGAAGCACGCCTAGCTATCTATAGCTAGCGTTTGAGGTGCACTTGGGGGAAAATGGTGGTGAACGACGATGGTAACGCTCGACATCTTGCGACGGGACAAGAAGGCGGAGATTGTCCGATTAGCAGCCATGCGCGCCTGCCGAAATGTCCGTGTGTTCGGGTCGGTAGCGACGGGCGAGAACCAGCCAGATAGCGACGTGGATTTCCTGGTGGACCTGGAACCAGGGCACACGATCTTCGACCTCGCGAGGTTCCTGGGTGACCTTAGAGAGTTACTGGGTACCGAGTGATCTTCTGCAGCGCGCCATGAGCGGGGGCCGGGAAGCTCGCCGGTCCTGGGGTAACGAAGGCGGCAATCGGGCAACCGACGCGGGTTAAACGCCTCCCCCCGCACATTACCGAGTGCGACGCGCATGGTGGACATTGCCAAGGTGAATCCGGCGTTGTCCATCCCGGTGAAGGTGATATGTTTGTGGTCCTCCGTTTAACGGCGACCGTGGTATACTTCCCGTGCGATACGATCCTTCTGCTGCAAGGAGACCGAGAAGCTCTATCACCGGCAGCAGAACCGCAGATTCGGCAACATGCGAACCGTGGCACGGCGGAAGCTGCGGATGTTGGACGATGCCGAGAGCCTGGAGGACATGGCGGCAGTTCCAGGAAACCGGCTTGAGGCTTTGGGCGGCAACAGGAAGGGTCAACATAGCGTCCGGATCAACGATCGATGGCGACTCTGCTTCATCTGGCGCGAAGGCGCGGCGGAAAGCGTGGAGATCGTCGATTATCATTAGCGAGGCGATATGAGAATGGCTAACAAAGATCGGCTTCCACCGATTCACCCTGGAGAAATCCTCCGCGAAGAGTTCCTGTCTCCTCTTGGCATGTCGGCGCACGAGTTGGCTATGGCACTGCGGGTGCCTGCCACGCGCATCAACGACATCGTTAATGAGAAGCGCGGCATCACGGCGGACACCGCCCTTCGTCTGTCACGCTACTTCGGCACGACACCCAAGTTCTGGACGAACATGCAGGCATCCTGGGAGTTGGAGGTGGCGGAAGATCTACTGGGCAATGAGGTAAGACGTGATGTGCTGCCCCGGACCGCGTGAGCGATCGGAGTCCGGGCATATCTCCGGCCCGGTGGGTCACAACGGGGATTTCAAATTGTCGGTGAGGCGAGGCCGCGCAGGAGGGAATTACGCACAGCTCAGAGAATGGCGACGAGTGTGCGAATCGGCAGGCCAAGATAGGGCGGAAGAAGATCCGGCGCTAACAGTGGATTCGAGTGAAGGCGGAGCTTTATGCGACAGAGAGAATCAATCGCCCATTCGTTCGGCTGCGCGGCGCCGGCCTGATTACAATGTGAACATCCCGGCCCAAGCGGGTCAAGCACTCTAATAAACGGTGCTCCGAAATCCCGCGGAATCGTCCTTTCAACAGCGCAGAGATCTTGGGCTGCGTTAACCCCAGAATCCTTGCAGCATCCGCTTGCGTAAGCGCCCTCCGTTGGATAATCTCGGCAATCTTGGCGGTCAGTTCGGCCTTCACCAGCATGCTCTCACTGTCGGCATAGCCGAGGGCGGCATACACATTGCCCTACATTGCCCGAACCCTCCTCGACAGGAATGCCGCGCACTACTCACTGTTTCTTCATTTCGAACGGATCGAGGCTCCGCTCATGCTGGCAAACTGGCGCACGGACCCTGCCTGATTAGAGCGTCAGCAGATCCCGCAGCCGCCGAATCTTCTCAAGGCCCGCGGCCTCGTCCGGGTCTGGAACCGCCGCCAGGGGGTTTCCGACCACGCGCTGCGGCACACGGCCGCAACATTAGGCTATCTGCATACTGGCGATCTGCGCGCCGTGCAGGAGTTCCTCGGCCACGCCGATCCGCGCACGACCTCGCGCTACGCGCACGTGGTGGACATGGCCAAGCGGAATCCGGCGCTGTTCATCCCGGTGAATGTGGGATGATGCGGAGGCTACTCCGCCAGGACTTGACGCTCGGGCATTTGTGCCCGATACTGGATCTGTCAAGGGCGCTGAGTTTATGCGTCGAGTCCGCAAACTGGGCCGCCGCCGGGAAGTGGCAGTGGCCTGGATCCCCGAGCGTGGGGAGCCATGGCACTCTGTACTACGGCGCCCGATTCACGATAGTCCAGAACTTGAACAACGAACTCAAGAAGGCCTCCTTGCCGCCATGCTGGATCAGCTCGGCCTGACGCTCGGAGAGCTGCTCAAGGGGGAGGAGTAACAACGATGCGCAGTTTCGCATATCCCGCCACCCTGACGCCAGATCGGGAAGTCGGCGGTTTCACGGTGACCTTTCCGGATCTTCCCGAGGCGATCACGCAGGGCGAAGGCCGTTTGGACGCACTCAAGCAAGCAGCCGATTGCCTCGAGGAAGCGATTGCCGGAAGAATCCGCAGGGGGGATGAGATCCCTACCGCGTCGAAGACAAAGGCGAGTCAGGCTGTGGTTTTTGTACCGCCCCTGATGGCTGCTAAGGCCGCATTATACTTGGCGATGCGCGAAGCGAAGATAAGCAACGTCAAGCTGGCGAAGCAACTCGGCTGTGACGAAAAAGACGTTCGTCGCCTGCTGGACCCGCGCCACAGCTCTCGGATCACTGCGCTGCAAGCAGCCCTGGCGGCCCTTGGCAAGAGGATCGTGTCGGCGGTGGAGAACGCCGCGTAGGCGAACACGGCGGTGGCGGGGCCAGCATACACACCTCCGGCCCAGCGGGTCACAACGGGTTTCAGATTCGCGGTGAGGCGAGGCCGCGTAGGAGGGTATGACGCGCGGCCGCGAGGCGGAGGGATGACTACAGAATGGCGATGCAGGATGCAGGCGCGGATCGGAAGGCCCGGCAGGGCGCCGCAACTGACGCCCTCGCCGTTGGCCATCACGTCGCCGAATTCCACGGCGCTCCCGGGCGCGGAGTGCTGGCCGGCTTCGAGGAGAGTTCCGAGGACGAACATCGAGAGGACTGCTATGATCCCTCGACGTTTATCCCGGAATCCGATCACCGGCAGGAATGACAGCGCCAGGTAAGCACCGAAATGTTGCAGTTTTCCCAGATGTGGAGGCTGCCGATCGTGACCATGAGGGGAGACGCGGCTGGCGCCAGGGAGCCGATGACAACGCAGCAGATCAGCACGGCCCAAAGGGCCAGGAGCAGGGTTTGGGGGAACCTATAATAAGACTGGTCGAATCGACTGTTTATAATATGCGCGAAATTCAAGCTTCGGAAGCCAAAGTTCACCTGCCCCAGCTCTTGGACGAAGTGGAACGGGGCGAAACGCTGATCATCACACGCCACGGGCGGCGCATTGCACGGATCGTGCCCGACATGGACCGGCGTCAGGACGAGATTGACAAGGCTCTTGCCGGCATCCGGGCGCTCCGGGAGCGCACGGGCAAGGTCAGCGCGGCCGAACTTTTGTCTGCCCGCGATGAGGGGCGAAAGTCCTGATGGCGTTCGTTCTAGATGCATCGGTCGCGGCGTGCTGAGCATTCGGCGAGGAAGACCACCCGGACGCCAGCTTGGCTTTCGACCGAATGCGCGCAGAAGAGGGCGTGGTACCCGGCCTGTGGTGGTTCGAAGTGCGAAATATCCTGATCGTGAACGAACGCCGACGCCGGATCACGGAATCCGACACTGCTGCTTTCCTGTTAAGCCTCTCGCGGCTTCGAATCCGGTTAGACCGCGTTCCGGGCGAAAACGGAGTTCTTCGGCTGGCCCGCGCTCACCGGCTGTCGGTATACGATGCCGCCTATCTGGAATTGGCTCAGCGGGAGGGCTTACCTCTGGCAACGCTGGACGCCGATCTGCGAAAGGCAGCGGCCGACGAAGGGGTGGCTCTTGTCTCCGGCGGAGCAGGTTAGCAGCGCATCAAATCGGCAGAACAAATAACCGGGGAAGAGCGGGAGCTCCAGTTCTATGACCCGGTGGGACCAGCGCCACCGGGAGCGATAAGGGGGGGGAAACGCCAGCAGCGGATCTGCCTCGCAAGTGGCGATCACCGCCACGACTTCGTTGTGCGCGAAGCATTGCGAGAAGCGCTCCGGCATGGGGCGGCTTTGCCGGTGTTGCCGGTGCGAACCCTGTGGTGCAACTGCCGAAGCGCAAGCAGCCCGCATGCTCTGCGCCAGATCCTGCACCATCACTGTGCCCGTGCTCCCCGCGCATGTGGCCTACAATCAAGTCAAGTTATGACGCTCAGGGCGCGCTGGTGGCGCCGGGGATCGCGGAGTATCGGTGGAAGCTACCGCCGTGAAGCCGGGCGGCGCTCCGGCAAATGCCATCCAATACGTCGCAAGCGGCCTGTGCCGCTACGGTTCGGGAGCCTGTAGAAAGCGTGAGGCGGCGTAGACGCTGAGGATCAGGATCAGCAACAACCCGACCCACGGCATCGCTTTCCGCCACCGGATCTGGGTCCACCTCGATCCGTCATTGTGCCTGGCGAGAGCCTCGCGGCCACCTCTGAGAAAATATCGCTCCCATCGCGCCAGCCGGTCGGCTGACACCTGGAGCTCCGCCGCTACACGGTTGGCGCTCTCCCCGCCGAGGACGCGGCGAACGGCGGCGCACTTCTGATCGACATCGAAATGCTGCTGTCGCGGCCGTCTGCCGGATGCCATAATATTCACTATATAACGGTGAACCGGTTGGTAATGCGAATTGCAAAACTCTTGCTCAGCTTGGCCGTGGGTGGCTTTGCCCTATGGCTGTTGATCTCGCAGGCCCCAAAAGCCGCCCAGGCTCCCGACGCCGCGCAGCCGACCGACATCCCGTCTCTCCAGAAGGCGCTGGTGGAGAACGCCGTTTCTCCTTACCGTTGGCTGGAATTGGCCGAAGGATACGAGCAGGCCGGAGACCTGCCCCATGCCCGGACCTGTTACCGCCACGCACAGAACCTCGCGCCGAACCTGCCACCCGTATGGATCCGCACAGCCGCCTTTCACTTTCGTGTGGGTGAGCAAGAACAGGGATTGCTCGCCGGCGCGCACGCGGAGTCCATTTCCGAGTCGTCCGATGCCTTCTTATTCCAATACTATGACCGGCTGGTGCGCAATAACCCGCTAGTCGTTCGAACTCTCTCGACGGACAAACGCACGCTCACCGCCTGGTTCCGGTTTGTGATGGCCAAGCGCAGACCAGACGACGCCGCGCTGGTCTGGCAGGAACTCGAACGGCAGCGATTCACTGGCCGCGACCTCTCAATCGACTATGTCGGCTTCCTCCTGGACCAGCATCGGTACGAGACCGCGCGCAGCATCTGGATCGGAACTCGGGGCGCCAATTGCATCTACAATGGCGGCTTCGAATACGACCCTTCGGGTTGCCGGCTCGATTGGAAATTCATGCCTGTGGAAGCCGCCGAAATCGCCCGCGACGAGTCCGTCGCCAAAGAGGGAAAAGCCAGTTTGCGCGTGCACTTTCGCGGGACGGATAACGTTTCTTTCCAAAATGTGGTGCAGACTGTGGTGGTCACGCCCGGGACCTATCGATTGTCGGTATGGGTAAAGACGGAAGAGATCACCACCGACCAGGGGGTCCGGTTTTCTATCGTCGATGCGGAGGCGCCGCAGCGTTTAGACCTGGAAACGGACATGGTGCGCGGAACCAACGACTGGATGGAATTGCGCGGCGATCTCGTCGTTCCCGCGGATACCAACCTGGTGAACATATCCCTCTGCCGGCGGCCTTCCGAAAAGTTCGAAAACAAAATCACCGGCACCGTTTGGGTCGACGCGGTCTCGCTGGTCCGCAAGAACTGAATTCAGGCCTCACGGGCCAGCCCCGCCACCCAGGCGGCCAGCATCCCATTCGCCGGAATATAAAGGTTGAAGTCCACGAAACTGTGCAGCAGGATGGCCGACAGCGCCCCCGTGCAGGCGATGGCGAGATAGCGGTCCGAATTGCCCGCCGAGGTCCCCCGCAGAGCGGTTCCGAAGGCCAGGAGCGTGACAGTCAGGATCATGGCGGAGGCCGGGATGCCGAACTCGGACATCACTTGCAGGTAGTCGTTGTGGGCGTAATCGACGGTATACCCGGGGGCGACTTTCTTATACTCCAGGAAGCAGGATTCGTAGGCGCCGAGGCCGCAACCGGTGATCGGGTAAGCGGCTACCAGCGGTAGCGTCTCCTGCCAGATCTGCTTCCGCGTGTCCTCGGAGGGTTCCTGCGTGGTGGCTATGGTGGCGAAGCGGCCGATCAACTGGTCGGTGGGTAGAAAAACGAACGCCAGCACGACAGTTGTCCCGACGGCAATTACGGGCAGCCAGCGGCGCCAGGGCGCCGCGGCCGAAAAATGGTTTGAACCCACTACCACGCCGGTCACGAACAGCGATGCCAGCACGGCAATGAATCCCATGCGCGATTGCGAGTTGATCACGCTGACGAGCATCAGCGCCGCCACGCCGAAGAAGAGGCAGGCGAGAATAGTAGGCTTGGCGGGAGTCTGAAAACGGTCGCGATTGCGGGTGAGAATGAAGAACCCGAACATCAGGGCAAACGGGAGGCTCATTTCCAGTAGTCCGGCGAAGTGGTTGCGGTTGACGTAGGTGCCCGTTGCGCCTTCGGCTCCGCCATAAGACTGGACCAGTCCCAGGATAGCCTCCAAAAGCCCGATCAGGATGATTGGCGCGGCCATGATCCAGGGCCGGTCCCACGCCCGGCGGCGCAAGTCACCCACCAGCAAATAGACCAGGGCGTACACGGCCAGCACCAGCACCTTGTCGCGGGTGGCCGCGGGCACCGAACTGAGCGTGGCGGCGGTTATCGGGCCGATTACCCCGGAAGCAGCCACGAGTTGGCCGAAGCGGTGGGGCGAAAGCACGCGAATGAAGGCCAGGGGGATGGGAACGGCTTGCAGGAATGCAAGCAGCAAGACCAGGAACACCAGAATGCGATCCAGTTTTCGCGGCCGTTCTTCCTTTTCGCTTCCCGGCACGAGCCACTGCAGCAGCCCCGCCAAGGCAACTCCAACGACGCACCATCGCCAGGAGGATTGCATGCCGCCATTATCGTAAACGGCGTACGCCCAACTGATTGTCAGAAGGCAGAACGAAAGAAAGGTAATCACAGGAACAAGTCCTGTTTCGCTGCCAGTCGCTCAGGTTCGCCGGGCAAGCTCACCCGATGCGTGTAGCGAAAACTTTCTTGCGCAAGCAGAGGATGGCGCCGAAGCCGAGGCTCAACAACGCAACGGTCCCCGGCTCGGGAATCTCCGCGTCGACGTTGGCTTGACCGCTGCTGTCACCGAGCGTGTAGCCACCATACCCAGTGCCGGTAAGGTCTGAGAGGGCGCCCGACAGGTCCGCAGGGTCGGACACCAGGTCGAATCCGGTTACACCCGAGTACCATAAACAGTTGACTAACGTGGAGCTAGTGCCGGAATTCGCTACACCATTGTACAGAGTTCCCCCTGAGCAATTTGTTCCGGTGCCTCCTGAGATTCCGACCGTGTGGAGGTTGAAAGTCAGGGGAGAAAGGTTGGCCGGGGACAGGGAAACAAAGTCTGAGAACCACCCAACCTGCGACATCGAGAACGCCGTTGTGGAATATAGGGAAAGTCCGAAGTAGAGTTCATTCCCGTACTGACCCGCATAAAGGCCGGGCGCGCTGCCCATCCAGGAGTTGAACGTGGTGGTAATCAAGCCACCAGAGTAGAAAGGCGTGGTCGCCTGGGTGTAGTACCCAGGGGTATTCGGCGTGCCGTAGCTGGTCAAGTTGTTCTGTAAAGCGTACTCCGCATTATCCACGTAGGTCGTCCAACTGGCCGGGATCCCGCTGGGAGAATCGGCGGTAGGACCGACGGACGCGATGACGGATATGTCGACAACCGCAGAGAATGCCGCCGAAGCGGCAAGCAAAAGCAAACCAAGAACCTTGCCGGATTGAACGAATAGTTTTGTCATTTTATGGGCCCTCCGCCTCTGCCTGTAGCGATCAATGCGCCGAACCACTTACCGGCGGCAGCGACAAATTCAAAGTCCTCCCGGATTTGGTGTTGGTGATTCCGGGAATCAGGCGGCCCGGGAGCGACTGGTACGTCGTTGCCGGCGCGAGATTGACGATCTGTCCGGTCGCATAGGTGGCAACGGCGGGCGCGCCGACCGTTTGCACCACATCGCCGCGCGTGACCACTACGGAATTTACGCCGGGAGGAGTAGGCACTCCATTGAGAAAGAGACCACCGCTGCTACGCACCAGTGCAATCACGACCGCGTCATCCGACGCGCCACTGCCCGGAAGTCCAATGGATGGTGACCGCACGACGGCGCGTCTATCCGTGATCCTGATGTTGGGTGTTTTGGCTGCAACGCCGCCCTGGTCGGCCGCGGACAACACTCCTGCCAGCAGCAATCCGAGAATAGCTTTTCGCATATGTCCTCCACCGACGCGGTCACTGGAGCGCCGCACTCTGGGGAACGAGATTATGGACAACCCCACTCTCGATAGACGAAATCGCCCAGCGACAACTAATTATATGCGCGGGCGAGCAGGGCGAGCAAGATAAAAAGGGCCATCGGGCGCATGGTCTGGCTCCCAGGTAGTTGCTTTGTCATACACTTACGGGGGAGTTTAGGGAAAACGAGCCGCTGGCAATTCATCAAATATCGCAACTTACGCCAAAGTTGTGCCGAGACGCCGTATGACACGTGCCGAACTGGAGCGGCAGCACCGCAAATAGTACCAGTACCTACTATTTTGTACGAAAAATAACATCACATGGAGCCTTGGCGCGCATCAACCACTCCCAGTACTTGAGTGACCTTGGTCATGGAGTGTCCGGATCGACGGGGGTGGGGAGGCAGATCACCGGGTGTTCGGAAATGGGATTAGGTTCGTTTGGCACGGTGGCGGCGCGGAGGAGGAGCATGTTCTGGAGGGCGCGCTGATAGTTGAGATGGAGCCGGGTCTGGTAACGGTGCATGAGGCCGAGAGTGGGCCTGGCGGCGAGGTCGGAGAAAGCGTTGGCGAGGCGATCCAACGGATCGCCGGAAGTCTGGGCGCCGGATTCATTTTCGAGGAGCCGGGTTTCGATGGCCCAGGCGCGGCGGAGACGCCAGTGGGAAGCGACCATTTCCTCGACCAAGGCGAACTCCACGCCATCGGCGGGCTGTAGACGACAGAGGTGCTCATCGAGGATGGTGTGAAAACCTTCCGGCTTTTCATCGCGCATGACGATCTGGCGGGCGAGCAGCCCGTGACTGGTGGCATTTTGAGAAGAACGCCGCTTGCCGGTGACGGTGACCGGACCGTTGGAGCGCGAGCCATTGAATCGAGAAGAAAGAATGCGTCTGAGTGAAGACATTAGTACCCTCCTATCCTCAGGATAGAACGGGAGTTAAAGGGCGGCTGCGGATTAGAGGGACAAGTAGTCATGTTTGCAACGAAAGGGGAACGAAATGTTGGAGAAATGGGGAAAACTGAAGAGAACCAGCCGGCGATGAACACAGATGAACACCGATAAGCATCAGAACGGGTCAAGCACCGGCGGTCACACGAACATTCAGATAATTTGGACCATGTGGAAGCGGTTGAGAGACCGCGACTTATGCCGAGACCGGCAAGATATTTAGAGAGTTTCAGGCCCGATTCCCCTGCAGCGCCGGGCTAGGATGAAATCGGGATGTGGGACATCAAAGAAGAGAGCAAAGGCCGCGGAAAAGCGGGCGATGCGCGGGCGGCGGCCAAGAATGGGGCGGACGCGGCGGAGTGGGTGCGGACGCGGCTGGATCTGCCAGTGGACGAGCTGCAAGCGCGGGTGCTGCGGACGGCGAGCAAGCGGGGGATCCTGAATTGCAGCCGGCAATGGGGAAAATCGACGATCACGGCGGCAAAAGCGGTCCACCAGGCACTCCATGAGGCGGAGAGTCTGACGGTGGTGGTGAGCCCGAGCGGGCGGCAGAGCGGCGAATTCCTGCGGAAGGCGGTTGGATTCGCACGGAAGCTGGGGATCCGGCCGAAGGGCGACGGGGACAACGAGATCTCGCTGGAATTGCCGAACCGGTCGCGGATTGTGGGGCTGCCGGGGACGGAATCGACGATCCGGGGGTTCTCGGCGGTCTCGCTGCTGCTGGTGGACGAAGCGGCGCGGTGCAGCGACGACTTGTACCTG
>Ga0182030_10001142_pt1 | contig 53818 bp, 44 predicted proteins | sample 812S3MmetaG_FD_121299 | JGI IMG/M metagenome (GOLD analysis project Ga0182030, IMG submission 121299) | Permafrost microbial communities from Stordalen Mire, Sweden - 812S3M metaG (Illumina Assembly) | ecosystem: Environmental > Terrestrial > Soil > Wetlands > Permafrost | place: Sweden...
TGAAACTCGCCATCGGCGGTGCGAAAGCTGGTATTGGCGACCAGGGTGGAGAGATTGGCGCTGGCGGCTTCCTTGATGACGGAGGGGAGGGTGGACTCGCGCAGGGCGGCGGCGAAGCGGCGGGTCTTCTTTTCCAGGGCGTCGAGGTGCGTGGCGGCGTATTCGGCGGCGGCCCAGGCGTCGGGGAAGCGGGTGGTGTAGAAATTGCCGAGGAGGGCGTCTTCCTGGCCTTTGGGCGCACTCCATCCCGAGCGGCGCGGGGTGCGATTGGGGAAGTGCCAGGCGAGCAGGAAGGTGAAATCGGCATGCGCGCCGGGGGCGATGGTGCGGTTGAGGCAGAGCGCGCCGACGGGTCCGATTTTGGCGGCCTCGGGACCGAGTTCGCCATCGGCGGAGAAATCGTCCCAGAAAAGCATGGGAGAATTCCACCAGCGGCCTTGTTCCCAGCCGCGGAGATAAGTGATGTGAGAGTCGCTGGGATGGAGGGCGGTGAGGGCGAAGCTGCCCTTGAGGGGATCGGCGGCGGGGAGATCGGGGCTGGTCATGAAGAGGCCGGCGAGGTCGGCGGTGGCGCGGTATTCGGCGGCGCGCGTGTCATCGGGCTGAGTGCGGCCGGTGGGGTTTTCGATCGACCAGGCGATGGAGACTTTGGCGGATGCCCCGGCGGCGGGGTTGGTGACGCGATAGCGCAGGATGGCGACGGGGAGTCCGCTCTCGTCGGGCTCGTGGGGGATGAAGGGGGTGAAGGCTTCGAGCGAGACGCGGACGGGGAGGGCGGGGTCGGCGAAATCGATGCGGGCGAGGGGGAACTCGCCGGTAAAGGTGGCGTTGGCGAGGCGGACCAGGCCGGGCGCGTTCTTGGAGCCGAGTCCGGTAGGGCCTTCGTAGGGCGGCTGAATGCGCGATTCGAGCACGCGGGCGACGGGCTTGCGGGCGCCGGACTGCACCCAGATGGCGGGGAAAGCGTAGTTGGGCGCGTTGCCTTTATCGGCGCGGTTGAAGATTTCCCAGTCGCGGAGTTGGCCGCGTCCGCCTAGGGAGACGGCTCCAGCGGCGACGCCTCCCAGGGGGAAGGCGATGGCGGTGAGGCGCCGTCCGGTGAAGACGCGAGGGTAGGCGATTTCGGGCGCGGGCGGCGGCGCGGTCTGCGCGGGGGCGGGAGGTTGGGTTTGGGCAGCGGCGCTGGCTTGGGTGGCGGCGCTGGCGAGGGCCACTTGCTGGAGGAAAGTGCGGCGCTTGGTGGACATCAGGTATAGCGTACTCCCCGGCGGGGACGGGTGGGGGGAGTGGGGCGGCCGTATGGAGGAAAATGACACCCGCCGGACGCGACCTAATGAACGAGTTCCTCAATCATCCGTTTGCGTCACCCGCTAATCCGCGCTACCGTGAAGCTATGGCTGAAGCCAGTAGACTTGACTTCGACGACCCGGCCCCCATCGATGAGGTGGAAGACGAGGAAGCACTCGCCGCCATTGATGAGGGCATTCGCGATGCCGAGGCTGGCCGCACTGTGCCTATAGAAGAAGTCCGAAGGCTCTTGCCCCAGTGGATTACCGCCTCCTCTTCACGCAAAGGGCGCTAAACGATCTGTCCGCGATAATGGGGCATATCGCTCAGGACGACGACGAGGCCGCTTCCCGTTTTGGCGAGGCCTTGCTCGATCACGTCGATTTGCTCGGCCTGTTCCCCAGCATGGGGAACACGATTCGCAAAAGGTCGCGGGTGCGTAAGCTGGTCCACAGTCCGATTCTCGTCTACTACCAAGTCCATGAGGAGAAACATCTGGTTGAGGTCCTTCATTTCCGCCACGGATCGCGCAAACCGCCGAAATTCTAAGATGTCGGACGCGGGCAGTGGCGGGGTCTGCGCAGACGCATCCGTTTACGCGGACGCGGCCCGCCCCAGCATCGCCAGGCCCGAAATTGCTACCCTGAGACGTTGACCAAGTGACCATCCGGCCGGCTAGCGACCGCTCGCTCCTGCTCTCTTTCGGCGGCGGAATTTCTATCGATGCCCATCTCGCCGTGGCGCGCCTCACGCGCTGCCTCGTGGGCGTCCGCGGCATCCTCAATGTGCACCCGGCGTACACCTCCGTGCTGGTCGATTTCGACCCGCGATTGCGCTCCCACGCCCAGGTGGAGGCGCTCGTTCGCGAGCGTCTCGCCGCGCACGCGGACGAGCCGCTGCCCCAGTCGCGGCGCGTCGAGATCCCGGTCCGCTATGGCGGCGAGAGCGGTCCCGATCTCGGCGACGTGGCGCGCCACACCGGCCTCACCGAAGAGCGCGTGGTGGAATTGCACGCGGCGGCGGAATACCTGGTCTACTTCGTGGGCTTCGCCACCTGTTTTCCCTACCTGGGCGGCCTGCCGCCGGAATTGGCCACCCCGCGCCTGCCCGCGCCGCGCAAACAGGTGCCGGTGGGGAGCGTCGCCATCGGCGGCGCGCAGGCCGGAATCTATCCTCTATCCTCACCCGGCGGCTGGCGTCTCATCGGGCGCACCCCGCTCCAGCTTTTCGCCCCGGCGGCCACTCCGCCGCCGCTGCTGCGTATGGGCGACCACGTTCGCTTTGTCCCCATACCGGAGGCCCCGCGGTGAGCCGCATCCACGTCATCAAGCCCGGCTTCCTCACCACCGTGCAGGACCTGGGCCGCTTCGGATACGCGCATTTCGGCATCTCCGCATCCGGCGCCGCGGACCCGCTGGCGCTGCGCGCCGGCAATCTGCTGGTGGGCAATGCGGAAAACGCGCCCGCCCTGGAAATGACCCTCACCGGCGGCGAGTTCGCCTTCGAGAGAGCCGCCGTGATCGCGCTCACCGGTTCGGATTTCGGCTCGTCCGTCCCCATGTGGCAGCCGGTGGAAATCCGCGCCGGCGAACTCGTGCATTGCGGACCCGCGCGCCACGGAGCGCGCTGTTACCTCTCGGTTCGCGGCGGACTCGATGTGCCGCTGGTCATGGGCAGCGCGTCGGTACACGTGATGACTGGCGTAGGTGGACGGCCGCTCCGCGCGGGCGACGTGCTCCCCATCGGCGACGCCGCCGTGCGCCGGCCGCGCAAGCCGGCCCTGGGAGCGCCTTCGCACCATGGGACGGCATACCTGCGGGCTACCGCGGGACCGCAGGCGCGCTGGTTCGGCGAAGAACTCTACGCCGCCGGCTATCGGGTGAGCGAGGAATCCAATCGCATGGGAATCCGCCTGCGCGGACCGGCGCTGCCCCCGCCGGCGCTCCAGGATGGACACATGATCACCGAAGGGGTTGCCTTGGGCGCGGTGCAGGCGCCGCCCGGCGGCCAGCCGATTGTGCTGTTCGTGGAACACCAGACCACCGGCGGGTATCCCAAGCCGGCCAACGTGATCTCCGCCGATTTTTGGCGGCTCGGCCAGTTGCGCCCGCGCGACGAAGTCCGCTTCGAGCGTGTCACCATGGAAGGCGCGCTCGGCTTGCTGCGCGACCAGGAGGAGTGGCTATATTCGCTATGAACATCGATCTGAACTGCGACATGGGTGAACTAGATGACGCCGAATTGGACGGCGCGGCGCATGAGGCGGCGCTGATGGCTTACATCACTTCGGCCAACATCGCCTGCGGCGCCCACGCCGGCGACGAGCGCACCATGGAGCGTACCGCGCGGCTGGCGCTGGGGCGCGGCGTGCGCATCGGCGCGCACCCGGGCTATCCCGACCGCGAGAATTTCGGACGCCTCGAAATCGCCATGGCCCCGGAGGCTATCGCCGATACCGTGTATGCGCAGATCGCGCGCCTGGATGAGGTGGTGCAACGGCTGGGCGGCACCATCGTGCACGTCAAGCCGCACGGCGCGCTGTACAATGTCGCCGTGCGCAATGCCGACGTTGCCGGCGCCATCGCGCGCGGCGTGGTCCGCTGGAATCCCCGCGTCACCCTCTTCGGACTGGCCGGGTCGCCCATGCTCGACGTCTGGCGCGCCATGGGTATGGCGGTGGCCGGCGAGGCCTTCGCCGACCGGCGCTACCAGGCCGACGGCACGCTGCGCCCGCGCAAATTCCCCGATGCCCTGATCACCGATCCCGAAGAGGCGGCGGCGCAGGCGCTGCGCTTTGCCCGCCAGGGTCTGGCCGATACCATTTGCGTGCACGGCGATACCCCCGGAAGCGTGGCCATCCTGCGGGCTTGCCGCAACGCATTAACATGACGCGTTAACATGGTGACGATGAGGTTTGTTCTCGCCCTGGCATTCGCCGCGCCGCTGTTCGCCCAGAATTGCGCTTTTATCGTCAATCCAACCAACTTCAACATCGGTGCGGCAACCACCCCCGGCACGGTTCTGGTGACCCAACCCGCCGGCTGCGCTCTCGGCAACTACTCGGCGACTACCCAGACGCCGTGGCTGCACATCACGTCGGGACCTTCCGGAACCCCGGGCGACGCGGGGGTCAACTTCACTGCCGATGCCAACCTGAGCGCCAGTCCGCGAGGCGGCGTGCTGGTCATCGGGCTGACCAATGTCACGGTCTACCAGGCCGGCGCCACCTGTAACTTCGGCATAACTCCCACCAGTCAGAACTTCCCGGTGGGCGGCGGCAACGCCACATTCACGGTTCAGGCCAGTTGCGCCTGGCAGGCCACCACTAATGCGGTTGACGCAAAATGGATCACCGTGAATACGAACAACGGTATCTCGGGCGTTCCGGTCGGCTACTCGGTGGCGGCGAATACCTGTATCGCCGGACGCAGCGGAACCATCACGCTGCTACAGACCACCCTGCCGAACCCGCCTGCGCTTGCCGTCACGCAGGATGGATCGCCGGGCAATCTCACGCTCTCGCCGGCCAGCATCGCCGCCGCGGCGGCCGCCAGCGACGGCCGCATCACCGTCAGCACGGGGGATGGCTGCAATTGGAGCGCCACCGCCGACGTGAGTTGGATCCAAATCACATATGGCTCCCCCGGCACTGGTACCGGCGGGATTTCCTATCATCTCCTCGCCAACACCAGCGCCCAGCGTACCGGCAACATCCATGTGGGCGCTCTCACCTGCACCATCACCCAACAGGCGCCCGGTCCGCCGCCCGCGGTGCTCTCCAGCGTGGCCAACGCCGCCAACTACAATGCCGACGCGGTCTCGCCCGGGGAGATTGTGGCGCTCTTCGGCTCCAACCTGGGCCCGGCTTCCATCGTGACCCTGCAGGTGAGCAACGGAACCGTGACCAATTCCCTGGCCGGCACCCAGGTGCTGTTCGATGGCGTCGCCGCGCCCATGATCTACACGTTGAGCGGGCAGGTCAGCGCCGTCGTGCCCTATGGCGTCGCCGGCAAGACCAGCACCGCGGTGCAGGTGTCGTATCAAGGTTCGCTTTCCAACACCGTGACCATGCCGGTGAGGGCCGCTACCCCGGCCATCTTCTCGCTGGACTCTAGCGGCGTGGGACCGGGCGCCATTTTGAACCAGGATCTTTCCGTCAATTCCACCGGCAATCCCGCCGCGCGGCTCTCCGTGATCGCGCTCTACTGCACCGGAGGCGGCGTCACTTCGCCCGCCAGCACCGATGGCGCCGTGATCGGCGATGCGTCTTTCGTCCTGGCGCAGACCCCGGTGGTGACCATCGGCGGCGTCAATGCGACCGTGCAGTATGCCGGCGCGGCGCCCGGCAGCGTGGCCGGATTGACCCAGATCAACGTCCAGGTTCCCGCGGGCCTGACGCCCGCGAACGCCTTGCCGGTGATCGTGACTATCGGCAATTTCGCCAGCACCGCCAGCGTGACCGTGTCCGTGAAGTAGGGGTGGCCACGACGCCCTCGCCGGCCGCTGGTCCGCCTTGTCTCAAAAATGGAATCGATACCGCACCTGCATGTATATCTGCCTCGGCTCCGCATAATGGGTTCCGCCGAAGGTGGCGCTGTTGTCGAGCAGAAAGCGGCGATTCGACAGGTTTAGCGAGGTCACCGACAAGGTCAGATTCGCCGAAACCGCCTTGCTGGCCGAAATGTCGAAAGTGGTGTGTCCCGGAAGATGCGCCGGCACATCGCTCGTGCCGTCGGTGAAGCCCGAACCGTAATAGAGATTTCCTCCCGCCGTCATGCGCCACGGAAGGCTGAAGTTGAACCCTGTGTGAAACGTCTGCCTTTGATCGTGGTCCAACAGGAAATAGCCGCTCGTGGGAGGCGAGAAGCCGGTAAGACCGCCGCTGACCGCTCCCGAACCTTCGGCATGCGCATAAGCGTACGCCAGGTAAATCTCCCCTCGCCGGGCGATCTTCGGCGAGCGCATCGACACCTCCCACCCGTACAGCCTCGCGCCATCGATGGTCAGCGGGAAAAAGACGTTGGAATTGCCGATGGCGTTGTGGTCGAAGTAGTTCCGCGCGCGCTGGTGGTAGGTGTTCACATCGAACACCCATCCGTGCATCGGGATGGCGAGGCCGAACTGATGCTCCTCATCGCGCTCGCCGCGCAGCGGAATAAATCCAAGCCCCTGCGACAGCGCATAATCGAGCAGCGGACCGCTGACCGTGGAAAGCGGCGGCGCCTGGTAATACCTGCCCCAAAAGCCCCGCAGAACCCAGTTCAAATGAGGCACGCGGATGGCTCCTCCCAGCCGCGGACTCGCCGCATTCTCGGAAACCGCGCCGCCAAAGTGCGTCAGCCGCACTCCCAGGGTGAGCGTAAGCCACGAGAAGGCCTTGTATCGATCTTCCAGGAACGCCGCTTCCAGGTGGCCGCTCGCGATTCGATCCTGCGCCAGGGAAAGTCCGGACCCGTCGTTGGCCGTCAGCTTCACCGCCTCATCGTCGTGCTGTCCGAAGCCGTACACTCCGAGACCCACATTGTGGCGCGTGGTGACGGCACTGAGCGCGATTTGCGCTCCCGCGTACTGCGATTCGCGATGCTGCGTCGTGGCCACCGGCGTGTCGTTGGGATCGCCATCGTAGTTGGCGCGGTTGTAGTGATAAAACGGCGATACCGTGAGCAGCCAGCCGGGCTGGTAGGTATGCACCCACGAGAAGTTAGCCAGGGCGTCCCGTTCGCGCTCCACATCGCGGACACCCGCCGCCTGGGCATCCGCATCGTTGGGGACCTGATAATCGTCGCGCCGCATCGACGCGACAAAACGGAATTGATCGTTGGCGTCGCGATTGTAGATCAGCGTGCCCATGCCGCCGAGGCCCCAAACGCGGTCGTGCAGCACATCCGGCCCCGGTGTTTCCAGGCCGTAGTCGCCGCGGTTGCCATTGACGCTGGCAAAATAGGCGAACTTTTCCGTGTGGCTTCCGAAGTTCAGTTGATCGTCGGTCCGCTGGAATGTGCCGTAGGTCGTCACCACCTCCGCCTCGCTGTTGCGCTCAAAACCGGTCCTGGGAACCACGTTGAACACGCCATAGGTGCGGTCGCCGTATGCCGCCGAATATCCTCCGCGCTGCGCTTCCAGGTAGTCGATGTCCTTCGGATCGATCTGCGGGCCGACGTTGCTCGCGATGTTGGTGTTCGGAATGGGCACGCCGTCGATCGCCCACGTCACCTGGTGGCCGCCGCGCACGTGCAGTTGATCGTGCGTCACCCACGCCCCTGGAACGTAGTCGGTAATCATCCTCAGGCTGTTGCTCAAGTCCGCGCCCGGCGTCATCGCGATTTCGCCGCGGCTCACCATCGTGGTGGGCGTCATTTGCTCCGGGTTGACGGCCAGAGCGCCTTCCGAAACGCTCACCTCCTCGCGCCGGGCGCCGACGGCGAGTTGGAAGTGCAGAATCGGGGAACTGCCGGAGGCGACGACGATCTCTTGCACCGAAGGGGTGAAGCCATCCTTCGTCACGGTCACGATATACGATCCGACAGGTACCGCGGCCGCCGCAAAGCGCCCCTCGGCATCGGTCGCCAGCTTTTGGGAATAGTCGGAATTGGCGGCCTTCACGACTGCCTGCGCCCCTTCAACGGGACGATGATCCGAATCGTGCACGATTCCACGTACGCTGGCGGCGACAATGGCCCACGTCATCGCAGGCCGCAGAAGCGCCAGCACGACGATCAAGGCCCGTAAAATGCGCCTTGTGGCGAACACACCCATTGAAGAACCTCGCTCCCTTGTGGCGCAGACACTCGTGTCTGCCGCGTCGACACTCGTGTCGACGCTTGCCGCATTGTCAACCCTTACGCAAGACACCAAGTCAGCAGAGGAGTTGGCGGTGGGCGTTGCCGCAGGGCGTGCTCGGAAAGGTGTGCTGCCGCGAAAGATTCGGCACCGCGCACGAGGGTGCGAAACTCAGCGGGCGGCGCCCAGGATCGGGAGGAAGGCTGCACGAATCCACTCGTGCCGATACTGCCCAGCGTCAGGCCGCGGCAGTCGCTGCCGCAGGACTGGCTGGAGAGTGCCGGGCCCGCCGGATGCTTCGCGTTCGCCTTGCCGCAGCAGCATTTCGCCCGGTTCCGGCAACAGGACGAATGGCAGGCGCTCAACGATCGGGCCGCCAGCGGCGCCAGGGAGGCCAACGAGAAGAACAGAGCCAGACATGCAGCCACCATGCCGCGCGCCCAGCGAAAGCTATCCCGTCTTCCCAGCATCCTTGGGAAAAGTGTACCACGCACCCCGTGGCCTGTTCGACGAAGAGCAACGAAGCACCGCGCCCTTTGTCCTACAATGGAACCTCAGAGATGCATTCGTCTTCCCAACCCCTCGTCGCGCCCCACAGAGAGCCCTGACCACCTGATGCCTCTCCTCGCCACCCTCTTCGGGGCCGCCTTCACCCTGGCCACCGCCTACGCCTTCGGCGCCCTCGTCATGCGCCGCCATCCCGTCCCGCCGGAGATCCTGCTCGCCATCGGCGCCGCCACGGAAAGCGTCCTCGTCTTCCTCCTTCTCCTCTTCCATCTGGCCCACTGGAGCGTCTTCCTCGCCATCGGCGCCGCCGCCATCCTCGCCGCCTGGCGTTTCCGCGCCCCCGCCGCGCACGATCCCGTCCGCATTCCACGCGCCGCGTGGGTCGTCTTCCTCCCTTACGGCGTCTGGTACCTGGTCAACGCACTTGCCCCGGAGACCATCGCCGACGGCATCACCTACCACCTCGGACTGCCCAACGAATACGTCCGCCTGGGCGGTTTTCCCGACCACATCACGTTCTTCGACGTCGTGCCGCAGGGCATGGAGATGCTCTATACCGTGGCCTTTGCCTTCGGCCGCCACGCCGCCGCCAAACTGGTGGAGTTCGCCTGCTTCCTCGGCAGCCTGCCGCTGATCTTCCGTGTCGGCCGCCGCCTGGGCGCGACCGATCTGGCTTGCCTGGTCGCCGCCGTCTTCTATTTCTGCGCGCCCGTGGCCGGCATCACCGGATCGTCTTCGTACAACGACGCCGCCGGCGTCTTCTTCCTCCTCGCCGCCTTCTATCTCCTGCTCCTCGCCGAGCCCCGCTACCTGCTGCCCTCTGGCGTGCTCGCCGGTTTCTGTTACGCCATCAAGCTTCCCGGCGTCTTCGTCGTGGCCGGCGCGCTGCTCTTTGTAAGACAGGCCTCCTGGCCTGTCTTCTCCCCGCGCCGCTGGAAGCCCATCCTCCTCGTCGCAGCCGGCGCCGCGCTCATGATGGCTCCGTGGATCGTGCGTGCCTTCGTGCTCACCGGAAATCCCGTGGCGCCGCTCATGAATCGCGTGTTCCCCAACCCTTACTTTCACATCGCCACCGAGCAGGAACTGTCCGCCAACCTGCGCTCCCTCGGCGACGTGCGCCCCTGGCAAGTGCCCTGGGAGCTGGCCTTCGGCGACCGCCTCACCGGCACCTTCGGACCGCTCTTCCTGGCGCTCCCCATCGGACTCCTCGCCCTGCGCCGCCGCGCCGGCCGGCTCCTCTGGGCGGCGGCGCTCCTTCTCGCCCTGCCCTGGCTCACCAACACCGGCGCGCGTTTCCTCATGCCCGCCGTGGCGCTCGCCGCCATCGCCCTCGGCATGGCGCTGCCCCGTCCGGTTGCGTGGGCGGCCATCGCCATCCAGGCAATCCTCTGCTGGCCGCACGCGCTCGACGCCTGGGAGACCCGCTACAGCTTCCGCCTCCACGAATTCCCCCTCGCCGCCGCCGTCGGCACCGAATCGGAGGCCGACTATTGCCGCCGCCGCTTCGAGGAATACAACGTCGCCCGCATGATCCAGCGCGCCACGCCTCCCGGCTCCCGCACCCTGGCGCTCCTCTCCGTGGCCTCCGCCTACCTGGATCGCGAGGTGGCCGTAACCTGGCAATCCGCCGAGGCCGACCGGTTGCTCGACACCCTGCGCCTGGCGTCGGTGTACTCCACCATTCCCACTTTCGACTGGAAGGCCGTCTGGGGGGAACACGTCGTGCGCACCCTGCGCTTCCGCATGCCGGCCGCCTACCAGGGCGAATGGGATATCGAAGAGGTGCAACTCTTCTCCGGCCAAGACCGCCTCTTTAACAGCCCGCAGTGGACCGTCGGCGGATGGCCCAATCGTTGGGAGGGTCCGCTGGCCTTCGACGGTAATCTGGCCACCCGCTGGCGCACCTGGGAAACCGTGCGCGCGGGCATGTACCTGGACCTCGAACTCGGTAATCCGCAGCGCCTCACCGCCGCTATCCTGGTGACCCACACCCCGGCCTTCCGCGTCCCTCTGGAGATCCACGGCCTCGATGTGAAAGGCCAGTGGCATCTCCTTTCCAACACGCCGGAAGCCTTGCCGCGTCCCCCGCTGGACATCCGCCTGGAGGCGGCGCGCGCCCTCAAAGGCGCCGGCTTCCGCTACCTGCTCCTGCCCACCGGCGAGGGCGGCAATGCCCCCATCGGCAATATCCTGGTGGGACACGAAGCCGAGTGGGGCATGGAACGCGCCGGCGAAGCCGGCCGCTTTTATCTCTTCCGCGTGAAGTAGAGTCGCCCTGCCGCAGCTTGTATGCTGGATGTTGAACATGTATAAGGCGATTCTGTTTGATCTCGGCAGGGTACTGATTGACTTTGATTTCCGGCGCGCGTACCGGGCGTTGGAGGGGCTTTGCCCGTATTCGGCGGAAGAGATTCCGCGGCGCCTGGCCGGTACCGGCCTGGTGGATCGCTTTGAAACCGGGCTGGTGGAGCCGCGCGAATTCGTGGACCAGATGTGCCGGATTCTGGACCTGCAGGTGGATTACGACCAGTTCCGCCGCATCTGGAGCAGTATCTTTACCGACGCCCTCATTCCCGAGAGCATGCTGGAGGGGCTGGGGCGCCGCTACCGTCTAGTCCTGGTTTCCAACACCAACGCCCTGCACTTCGAGATGCTCCGCGAAGCCTACCATCCCCAGTTGCGCCACTTCGACGCCCTCGTGCTATCCCACGAAGTTCACGCCATGAAGCCGCGGGTGGAGATTTTCCAGGCCGCGGTGGAGCGCGCCGGCTGCCGGCCGGAGGAGTGCTTTTATACGGACGATATCGCCGCGTACGTCGAGGGGGCGAGGAAAATGGGGATCGATGGCGTGGTGTTTCAGTCGCTGACGCAGTTGGAGGGGGAGTTGCGCGCGCGGGGAATCGAGTGGGAATAAAAAAAGACCGGGCGTAACGGAGGAGAAACGCCCGGTCTATCAAACCTGCAAACCACTCGGAGGGATGCGGCTCGCAGGAGGTGGAGGAGCTCTTTATGCCAGCAGGCCTCCGTGTCCGAGGCAGGCGACTTCCCAGCCCGTGACGTGGTAGCGAGCTAACAGCGGAGGCAACACCAAATCGACAACGTTCGGCTTGGCCGAACGGAAGCAGCCAGGGGCGGAAATGATGGGGACCTCGTCCTTATATGCCATCAGGAGCAGATTACCGGGCTCTACGGGAGCCAGGAACCGCTCGACTTGTGCTCCGACCTTTAACATGGCCTGGCCAATGATATCTTCGGGACCGGCCGGCGCCGTGGTGGATGCCACCAGGATCGCGCACGGCTTCGATCTCAATAAGTGTTGTAGGCAGCGGGCGACAGAATTCTCATCTTCCGTGCACGCTAATACAAAATTTGCGTTGACGCCGAAGCGTTCCAGGCGTTGCCGCATGATATTTTCGAACAATTGGCGGGCGCGCTCGCCGCTGACGGGGTCAGTGTAGAGGACTCCTACAGTAGGAGTGCGGACCGGACGGGCCTGAAGGATGGGGCCGCGCTCCTTGAGGATACCGATGACGGCGTCGAGCGATTCCTTAGCCACGGCGAAGGGTGCGCTCTTGACGGTGGCAATGCGTTGGCCGGCCACCGCGTAGCTGAAGTTCAACGCCGTGGCAATGACCACGCTGGCCGGGCAGTTGATCTGCTTGAGCAGTTCGTCATCCACCAGCACGCAGCAGTTTTCGGTGGCCAGGAGGTTGGCCCGGCCGCCGGCCGCCAGGCGGATTTCGAAGCTTCCGCAGCCCATCTCGCTGGCTACCGCGCAGACCGCGTCATCCTCGCCGATCTCCCCGTCTTCCAACTCCGTAACCCAAATGGTCTCCATGCCTTCGGACTCCAACACGCGAATGTCTTCGTCGCTGATGACATGGCCCTTAGCCAAGAGTTTCTTCCCACCGGGCCGGAATACGGTGCAACAAAGGATCCGACCAGTTGAGGATTTCACATCAACCGTCTGCGCTCTCATGTTCGCCTTTCAATTACAGAATCTTGTTCGAATTTAGGGGGTTAAAGTCCTAAATAAGATTCTATGCCCAAAGTGAACCGGATTCGCCGATTATTTCAACGGTCTTATGAGGGGTGTGACCTAGTCCCTACTTTGGGGGTATAGGCGGCGCTTGGCGCGGTGTAGGGATTTGGATCAGTTCGTCGGTGACGGACGTCATCAACGGACCCCAGGGTTGCGGTTCGGCCTCCGCCCAATGGTCGGGCCGAAGGATGCGCACAACGGCGACTTCATCGCAGGCCTGGAACTTCGGACACCGCACGCAATCCTTCCACGCCTTGAGGGGGAGTTCTCCGCGTTCCACCACGTGGAAGCCTACCCTGTTGAAAAACTCAACAACATAAGTGAAGGCGAAGACGGCGTCGAGTTCATACTGCTGGGCTTCGGCAACCAGGGCTTCTACGAGTTTGCGTCCCACACCCTTCGTCTTGGCCTGCTCGTTTACGGCGAGCGAGCGGATTTCGGCGGTGGTGGGACTGTAGAAATGCAACGCGCCACAGCCCAGCAGTTGTCCGTCGAGCGTCACCACGGTGAAATCGCGGATGGCCTCGGACATCTCGAATTCGGTGCGGGCGAGCATGATGCCGCGGGCCGCATAGCTGTTGATGAGATGCAGGATAGGCGCGATATCGCGCATCACCGCCTTGCGCACCGTGAGGCGCGGCGCCGCCGCGGGCGCTTCCACAAAGGCGTCGGCACGCAAACCGCTGATCATGAGGTCACCATCCGCGTGCCGAGGCCTTCCCCGGCCAGGATTCGGTCGAGCACGCCGCCCGTGGCGCCCGCCGCGATGCGCACCTGTTCCACGCCCGCCGCCAGCGCGCTCAACGCGGCGTTCAGTTTGGCCTGCATACCACCGGTGGCGATGCCGTCGGCGATCAATTGGCGGCTGCCGGCCGCGGTGAGCCGCGGCCGCACCTGCCCGCCGCCATCGAGCACGCCTTCCACATCGGTGAGGAAGACGAGTTGGCGCGCGCCGAAGGCGGCGGCGCAGGCCGCGGCCATCTGATCGGCGTTGACGTTGTAGACTTGCCCCTGCCGGTCGCCGGCGACGCACGCCACTACCGGCACGTAGCCGTGCGCGGTCAACAGGTGCAACAGCGCCGGGTTGGATTTGGTGACGCGGCCCACCGCGCCCAGGGCCGGGTCCATTTGCTCGGCTTCCACCAGGAAGCTATCGATGCCGGAGATCCCCACCGCCAGAGCGCCGGCCCGGTTGATGGCCGCCACCAGTTCGTGATTGACGGTTCCGGCGAACACTTTGAGCACGGCGTCGACGGTTTCCGGCGTGGTCACGCGCAGACCGCCGACGAAGGTGCTCTGGATGCCGCGTTCGGTGAGGTAGCGGGTCATCTGCTTGCCGCCGCCGTGGACCACGGCGATTTCGTGTCCGGCGGCGCGGGCAGCGGCGATTTCCCCGGCCAGGCGATCGCGCGAGTCCGCCGCATCCAGCAGCGTGCCGCCCAGTTTCACCAGCAGTTTCACAAGAGCCCCTCGGTTTCGCCATAGCCGAGCATCAGGTTCATGTTCTGTATGGCCTGGCCGGCGGCGCCTTTCACCAGGTTATCGATGGCGCTCACCACCACGGCGCGCTTGGTTCGGCCATCGAAAGCGACTCCGATGTCGCAAAAATTGGTGCGCGCCACGCCGCGCAGGTCGGGCATGTGCCGCGGGTTAAAGAGGCGCACGAAGGGTTCGGCGGCGTACTGGCGTTCGTAGATGGCCAGCAGGTCTTCGGCGGCGGAAAGCGAAGGGGCGCGGAAGTAGATGGTTTCCAGGATGCCCCGGTCGAGCGGCAGCAGTTGCGCCGTGAAACTGAATTCGTGCTCTTCCAGGCCGGAGATCCGCAGCACTTCCGGGACGTGGCGATGGTACAGGATGGAGTACGCCGAGAAGTTCTCGGTCACCTCGCAGAAACTGGTCTTCATGCTGGCCTTGCGTCCCGCGCCGCTGACGCCGGATTTGGCGTCGCAGACAATGCCGCTGGCCCGATCGATCACGCCGGCTTCCACCAGCGGGCGCAGGGCGAGATTGGCGGCCGTGGGGTAACAACCCGGGTTCGAGACGAGGCGCGCGGCGGGGATGAGATCGCGGCAGAATTCGGGGAGTCCGTAGACCGCTTCGGCCAGCAGTTCCGGCTGGGTGTGGGTTTCCTTATACCAGGCCGCGTAGTTTTCGGCCGTGCCCAGGCGGAAGGCGCCGCTGAGATCCACCACCCGGGCGCCAGCGGCCAGCATGACCGGCGCCAGTTCCATGGAGACTTCCGGTGGGGTGGCCAGGAATACCAGGGCTAGCCCTTCCTGCTGTACGGCTCCGCCGGTACAAGGGATGCGGAGTGGCGGTGTGGCCCGGCGCATGGCGGGCGTGCCGCCCGGGTCTTCCCGGTGATCCATGAGGATTGGTTCCACGTGCGCGTGGCGATTGAGGAGGTGCACCAGTTCCGCGCCGCTATAGCCTCGATACCCCACAATTCCGACCCGTTTCATGTATAAATATACGCTCTAATGAATAATACCACAAAACTGGCCCGATGCAGACGCGCAGAGCGCAGCGCGCCTTGCCTCACTTGCCCGTGAATGCGTGCCACCCATTCTTGAGGCGCTCCACGAGGCCCGGCTTCGGCTGCTGCTGCGGCGCTTCGGAGACCGGCAGCGGCGAGGGGTTCTGCACCGTGGGCGGCGGCGCCGGAGCCTCGCAGGGACGGTCGCCGGCGAAGCGCACGGCAACGCCCAGCAGCGCGTATTCGCGGCGCACCCGCTGGCCGTCTTTTTTCTCCATGCAGACGGAAAAGCCCGGGTACCGCGACACACCCGTTCGGGAGGTCAGTTCCACCTGCTTGAGCAGCACGGGGGAGTAACCCTTCAGATTGCGCTCGATGTATCCGGTCTCATAGCGATGGCGCCGCAGGCTCCAGGCAAAGACGCGGAAGCTGTCGAAATCCCAAGGCTGTTTGCTGTCGCCGGTGGTGGTCCACAACCAGATGTTCTTCTTCTCGTCGCCATCCCGAATTTCGCCCAGCGGGAAGTAGCTCACGATGCGCTTGCCCTCGGCGTACTGCGCCACTTCGTCGGGGATGGCCATGGAGACGAGGCGCGTCAGCACCCAGCCGGATTGGCCGCCGGGTGCGCGGATGAGGCTCCAGCCATCGACGCGCGGGGCTAGTTTCTGGGGCGGGATCTGTTCCGCCGCGGCAGCCGCCTCGTCGCGATCCGTCTTGGAGAGTTCCAGCCAGTCGGGCGGCGGCGCCGGAGGCTTGGGCATGGGCGGCGGCGGAACGCCGGACGCCTTCCGCGCTTCCTTCCTGGGCAGCGCCTTGGGCTTCTTGGGGGCGGGCGGGAGCAACGGTTTGCGCGGGGCGTCGGAGCGCGGCAGGACGATGGATTGCAGCACGTCGAACTTCTCGTTTTCCTTGAGCTGCAGAAAACTGGGCGACGAAAGCACGGGCTGCGTGTGAATATTCAGCGGCGCGTAGGCGGTGGCCACGCCCTGGGATGGCAGTTTGGCGGCGTGCGCGGTCAAGGCGCTGAGTGCCTCCATGTCCCCGGCGGCCAGCAATTGCCGCTCGTCGGTCCATCCCTCGGCGCCGCTGGGAGTGCGCACCCTCAGGAAGCGGCGGCGGCTCTGCAGAATTTCCAGACGGTCGCCATGCTTGACCGTGGTTACGGTCGAAGACTGCAGCGGAATGTCGCTGCGGATCTTGAGGGTGGCGGGACCAACGAAGGCTTCACCCACCGCCGGCGCGTGCGGCGGTCTTTTGGAACTGGAACAGCCGCACAGCAGGAGCAGCGCGGCTGCCACGCTTAACTTCGTTATGGAACCTGGTAACACCCTTATTTATGAGTTTACCAGCCGGGTGGTTGCCGCGCCGTTATACCGCGGCCATCGCTTGCGGCTGACAAGCCCGCCGCGAGCAGGCGTTATACAAGATCCGGCGGACTTCGGGTTCGTAGAAGGGTTGGGCGAGCAGGTCGTAAGCGCCCAGGTTGAGGGCTTCGGCCCAGAAACGCGCATCCGCCTGCGGATCAGTGACGATCACTTCGGTCTCCCGCGGACATTCGCGGGCGAGATGCAGCACATCGAGCCACTTGCCATCGGGCAGGTCGGCTTCGGTGAGAATGACGTCGTATTCCGACTGGTTAAGCCGGGTACGCGCCTGGTGCAGCGATGGCACGTGCTCCAACTTCAAGGGAAGCTTATGCAGCATTTCGGAAAGGTGGAGGGCGTCTTCCTGGCGTCCGGAGATAAATAAGATGCGTGATCTCGTTTCGCACTCCTTAATGAAACTTCTTTAATTTAATTTTACTCCCGTTCTGTCACGACAGAGTGACAGAAACCGGGAATTCGTGCTTCCATCGTGCCGTCGCATGCGGATGGTGTGAACGTGGCGGCCTAATTCCGTTAAGGAGTGGGCGGGGGTACCCGGTTATTCTCACTATTACTTTGGAGATCTGCCGGACTACCCCCGGACGCTGGCGGCGGGGATCTTGCGGAGCAGGTCTTCCATTTGGCCGCGGCTCTCGCTGCCGATGGTGATGGCGCTCAGGCAATCCTGCGCCATGGCGAATTGCAGCGCTTCGTCGGCTTTGGCGCGCAGCTCGCCCTGGCCCAGGATCTTCATGCCGACGACGCCCTTGCCCGCCTGCCGCATCTGGCGCAGCACGCCGATGACGGTTTGGGGATCGGAATCCATGTGCAGTCCGGCGGGATTGAGGCGCGCGAAATCCACTTCCACCCATGGCTCGGCGGCGGCGGTCTTGAGCGCCTGCAAGGAGTGGCAGGAGGTGCCGTGGGAGCGCACCAGGCCGCGTTCGCGCGCCTCGCTGATCACGTCCATGCAGGGGCGCATGCGCACGTTCCAATCGGCGGCCTGCTGGGCATGGAGCAGCACCACATCGATATAGTCCACACCGAGCTCGCGGCGGTAGCGGTCGATATCGGCCTTCATGGCGGCGGCCGTGGTGGTGTTGGTCTTGGTGAGGATGACGACCTTTTCGCGCGGCACGGTCTTGAGAGCCTCGCGGATGTAGGTATGGCTGCCGTACTGGTCGGCGGAATCCCAGAAGGTGATGCCCTGGTCGAAGCCGGCGCGTAAGAGTTCGGCCACCCCGTGATAGCCCAGTTTACGGGTCTGGTTGGAGCTGCCGTTGCTGCCGCTGGTGCCGGTGCCCATGGCCATGCGGCTGACCTCGATCTGCCGCGGCCCCAGGGTGACGCGGTCGGTGGCGCTCTTGGGCTGCGCCGCCGCGAAAAGGCGATGAGGAAAGTGGTGCAGAGAAATGGCGCCGGCTATGCCTGTACCCAGAAAATGCCGCCGATTCATGAGAGCCTCCGATTGAATCGAAGTATAGCATTGCGGGCCGTCCGAGCTCCGGAATGCCGCCGAACCGCGCGTGACCCCCGGGTCGCGCCCTTGGGCGGGCGGTAAGATTAAGATAGAGTCATGGCAAAAGCAGCGCGAAAGACACCGGCCAGCAAGAACGGCGCCGTGCCGAAAGTTCGTGTCTCCGAGTTGGGTAGAGCGCTCCGTAAAATCTCTGACGCCTACTTGGCCTCCGGTGGCAAGCAACTGAATCGGCGGGAACTGGAACGCGAGATCGCCGAGCGCCGTGGATTGCGATAGTGCCCCGGCCGATCCGGACGTTTCTCGATAGCGGGGTTCTGATCGCTGCATTCAATGGCCCTTCTCGCCTCAGAGAGCTGGCATTACAGACATTGGAAGACCCAGGCCGACTATTCCTGACAAGCCCGTTTGTGCGTCTCGAAGTATTGCCCAAGGCGATCTTCAACAAGCAGGCGGATGAGACGCGTTTTTATGAGAAGTTTTTCGCTCGCGCTGTGGTCGCCGGGGATCTTAAGGCGATGCTCACCCTTGGCGAGAAGGAAGCGGCAAACTCGGGTCGGTTCGATGGATTCCCTCCATCTCGCCGCGGCGCATCTGCTCAAGGCGGACGAGTTCATCACCACTGAAAAGCCCGGCAAGTCCATCCACCGGTCCTCGCTCGTCAAGATCGTCTACCTGTTCGGTTAGCCGCCCGGAAGCATCCCCTACCCCGGCTCTGGTAAGCTTATCCATTGATGACTGTCGATGAAATCCGTGAACTGATCGCCCTGGCGACGGAAACCGGCGTCGCGGAACTGGAAGTGCAACGCGGCGACAACCGCGTGCGCATCCGCCGCGCCTCCTTCGCCGCGCCGCCGCAGGAGATCGCGTTCGCCGCGCCTTCGTACGCCGCCGCGTCCGCCCCCCCATCTTTCGCCACCGCCCCGCCCGCCGGGCACTCCGCCCTGGAAGCGCCCAAGGAGAAGGGCGAGAAACCGCACGACCCCAATCTCGTGCTGGTCAAATCGCCCATCGTCGGAACCTTCTACGAGGCTGCCTCGCCCGAGGCCCCGCCCTTCGTCCGCATAGGCGAACGGGTGCAGCCCGGCAAGGTGCTCTGCATCATCGAGAGCATGAAGCTGATGAACGAGATCGAAAGCGAAACCAGCGGCATCGTCGAAAGCAAGCTGGTGATGAACGGGCAGCCGGTGGAGTACGGGGAGGCTCTGTTTGCCGTCCGTACCGTTTAAGAAGATCCTCATCGCCAATCGGGGCGAAATTGCCGTTCGCATCATCTGCGCCTGCAAAGACCTGGGTATTCAGACCGTCGCCGTCTACTCCGAGGCGGATCGCTACAGCTCGCACGTGCGCTTCGCCGACCAGGCCATCTGCATCGGACCCGCCAAGAGCGCGCGCAGCTACCTGGACATTCCTTCCATCATCAGCGCCGCCGAGATCACCGATGTCGACGCCATCCACCCCGGCTACGGTTTCCTCAGCGAGAATGCCGCCTTCGCCGAAGTCTGCGAAGCGTCGCATATCAAGTTCATCGGTCCCCGGCCGGAAGTCATCCGCCTGATGGGCGTCAAGGAGCGCGCCCGCGCGTTCATGCGCGATATCGGCGTCCCGGTGCTGCCCGGGTCGCCCGGCGTGCTCTCTAGCCCCGAGGCAGGGCTGGAGTTGGCCGCCCAGGTGGGCTACCCGGTGATTCTGAAGGCGTCCGCCGGCGGCGGCGGCCGCGGCATGCGCATCGTCAACGGGCCCGGCGAATTGCCCTCGTCGTTCCTGCAGGCGCAGCACGAGGCCGCCAGCGCCTTCAGTTCTCCCGATCTCTACCTGGAGAAGTACATCGCCGCTCCCCGCCACATCGAATTCCAGATTCTGGCCGACGAGCACGGCAACGTGGAGATTCTGGGCGAGCGCGAATGCAGCGTGCAGCGCCGCCATCAGAAACTGCTCGAGGAATCGCCCTCGCCGGCGGTCACCGATGCGCAGCGCGCCGAGATTTCCGCCGTCCTGCGCCAGGCCATCGCTCAGGCCGGGTACACCAACGCCGGCACGGTGGAGTTCCTCATGGATGAGGCCGGCAAGCTCTACTTCATCGAAGTCAACGCCCGCGTGCAGGTGGAGCACCCGGTGACGGAGTTCGTCACCGGCATCGACATCGTCACCAGCCAGATCCGCATCGCCCAGGGCGAGACCCTGGCCGAGATCCTTCCCGGCCCGGTGGAATTGCGCGGCCACGCCATCGAATGCCGCATCAACGCGGAGAATCCCGATACGTTCGTGCCCTCCCCCGGGCGGATCACCGGTTTCCACCTGCCCGGCGGCGCCGGCGTCCGCGTGGACACCTGGGCGTACACGGATTGCGTCATCCCGCCGTTCTACGATTCGCTGGTCGCCAAGTTAATCACCTACGGTAGCGATCGCGGGGAGGCCATCCGCCGCATGCAGCGCGCCCTCAGCATGTTTATCGTGGAGGGCATCCACACTTCGATCCCCATGCAACAGCGCATCCTCGCCGATCCGGATTTCCGCGCCGGGCGCTTCGACACGAATTTCATCAAGCGATTCCTGCCCGCCTCCAAATGAAACGCGGTCCCCTGGCCGCCGCCGTGGTTGTGCGCGGCGCGGTGGATTCGCGGCTGCCCAAGGCGCCGCCTCAATAAGTCCAGTCTTAATCATCCCGTCATCGAACCATAACAATCACTTAGTATCCTTGACGCTTAGCGCTCAAGTTCAGAGTCTCCCGCGCGGGCTTTCCGTCGAGAAATGCCCGCGAGCAACCCGGAATCGAGTAATCCAGTACTAACTATCGCTAAATGCGTGTCTTCCTAAGTACGGATGATCAACTTATGAAATCAAGGACTAAGAGTAACATATCTGTAACATTGTGCCTGGCAGCGGTTCTGCTACGCGGGGGCTGGGCGGCCGATCCGGCGACGCCTCCCGCCAGCGTACCCTCAGGCACGACGAAGTCAACCGATATCGCCAAACTAAAAGCCCAGCTCGATGCCCAGCAGAAGGAAATCGAACAACTGCTGGCCGCCCTGGCCGAACAGCGAAAACTGATCGAGCAGGCCGGCATCGGCGGACAACCGGTTTCCCCCGCCGCCGTGCAGCACACCACCCCGGCGGCTGGTCTGATGGCGTCCACCACGCCCATGCTGCCGCCGCCGGCGGCTCCCAGCCCCACGCCCAATTCGAGCCCGCCCGTGCCGCAGTCCCTCGCCGAGGCGCCCTCGCCGCTGCAACTGAAAATCGGCCAAACCACCATCACTCCGATTGGCTTTATGGACCTCACGGCGGATTGGAAAGACAAGAATGCCGGCGGGTCTTTGGGCAGCAATTTTGGCAGCGTACCTTATAACAACGCGGCTACCGCCAAGCTCTCGGAATTCCGCTTCAGCCCGCAGAACTCGCGCATCGGCTTCCGCGTGGACGGCAACTGGAAGGGCGTCCACTTCATCGGTTACAACGAGATGGACTTCCTCGGCACCAGCGGCGCCAACAACCTCAGCATCAGTAACGGCGCGTTCACTCCCCGCATTCGCCTGTACTGGGTCGATGTCCGCAAAGACAAATTCGAATTCCTGGCCGGCCAAAGCTGGAGCATGCTCACCCCCAATCGCAGGGGTATCTCGGCGCTGCCCGGCGATCTCTTCTACAGTCAGGTCATCGACGTGAATTACATGGCCGGCCTGACCTGGACCCGCCAGGCGGGCGTCCGCTTCCTCTATCACCCGAGCCAGCAGGTGACCATGGGCGTCTCCTTCGAGAACCCGGATCAGTACATGGGCGGTTCCAGCGGCGGATCGTCGGTGGTGCTTCCCTCGGCCCTAACCGGTCTGGCGGGTACGCAGTTGGACAACCAGACCAACGTCCAGACCATACCGAACATGCACCCGGACATCATCGCCAAGATCGCCTTCGACCCGAGCTCACGAGCCCACATCGAAGTAGCTGGAATCGAGCGCACCTTCAAGACCTGGAATACCACCACGGGCCAGCCCACCTCGGGCCAGTATTTCACCAAAGCGGGCGGCGGCGGATCGGTGAACGCCAACCTCGAGATTGTCAGGAACTTCCGCCTGATCGCCAACAACTTCTGGAGCGATGGCGGCGGCCGCTACCTCTTCGGGCAGGCTCCCGACGTGGCGGTGCGCGCCGATGGCAGCATCAGCCCCCTGCACTCGGGCGGTACGGTGGATGGCTTTGAAGCCGTCGTCAACAAGAACACCCTGTTGTATGCCTACTATGGCGGTATCTACGTGGGCAAGGACGTAGTGGTGGATGCCAACGGCACCAGCCTGGTCGGTTACGGCTACCGTGGCTCCGCCAACAGCCAGAACCGCGCCATCCAGGAAATCACTTTCGGCTTCAACCAGACCCTCTGGAAGGACGCCAGGTATGGCGCACTCAACTTCATGGGCCAGTACCAGTATTCGATGCGCGCTCCGTGGTACTGGGCCGCGGGCGTCGCCGGCGGCAAAGGCACCCACGATAACACCATCTATTTCAACTTCCGCTACACGTTGCCGGGTGGCCCACCGGCGACCGAGTAACACCAGGAATTCACGATTCTGTAACGTGCCTGTCATATTGCCTTGGGAAAATTGAGGTGTACAACTTATGAGAACGATTTCGGTAGCCCTAATGGGCTTACTCGTGATGGCGACCGCCCCGTTTGCGGCGGCGCAGAAATTGAACGCCTGCGGGGCGACCTTTCCAGACCCGATTTACAAAAAGTGGTTTAGTGAGTTCGGCAAAACCCACCAGGGCGCGCAGATCAACTATGAAGCCAATGGGTCGGGCGGCGGAGTCAAGGGGGTGACGAATGGGACGGTGGATTTCGGCGCCTCCGATATGCCGATGACCGACCAGGAACTGGCGGCCGTGAAGAATGGCAAAATCCTCCACTTCCCTACCGTCCTCGGCGCCGTAGTGCCGATCTACAACCTCCCGGGCGTGACCCAGGAGTTGAAATTCAGCGGCCCCGTACTGGCCGACATTTTTCTCGGTTCGATCTCGAAATGGAGCGACAAACGGATCGCCGCGGACAACCCGGGCGTGAAGCTTCCAGACGAAGAGATTGTCGTGGTGCATCGCACCGACGGCAGCGGAACGACGTTTGTGTGGACCGATTTCCTGGCCAAGGTCAGCCCGGAGTGGAAGAGTAAGGTTGGCGCCGCCAAGGACGTGAGCTGGCCCAAAGGATTGGGGGGCGCCCAAAATGCGGGTGTCACTGGTTTGGTCAAACAGAACCCCAATTCGCTCGGCTATGTCGAACTAGTGTTCGCGGTCCAGAACAAAATGGGTCACGGTCAGGTCAAGAACGCCAATGGAACCTTTGTGAAGGCGAGTGTTGAAACCGTGACGGAAGCGGCTGCCGGAGCTGCCAAGAACATGCCCGCCGATTTCCGGGTCTCCATTACCAACGCGCCAGGAAAGAATGCCTATCCCATATCGAGCTTCACGTGGCTGCTGATCCCCAGCAAGTTTTCCGACCCCGCCAAGGCCAGGCAGGTGAAGGAGATGCTCCACTGGGTGCTGACCGACGGCCAAGTGTTCTGCGCCGGTCTGAGTTATGCGCCGCTTCCCCTCGCGGTAGTGACCAGGGAGGAGAAACAGATCGACGCGATCCACTAAGCTGGATCTCCGGCGATCGGGTCCAAAATGGCCACTGCCACCGCGACGGTTAAAGTAGTCAAGACGTCAACCCAAACGGGCGATATCATCGCCCGTTGGGTGGTAACTCTTTTCGCCGCCAGCCTGCTGGCGATGGCGATCCTGCTGGTATACGAACTGGTCATCGGCTCGGCGGACGCCCGCGCCAAGCTCGGGATTTGGCGTTTCCTCGTTTCCACCAGGTGGAACCCCGTCACGGAAGATTTCGGGGCCGCGCCGTTCGTATATGGAACCGTCGTCACTTCCGTTCTGGCGCTGCTGATTTCGGTGCCGTTCGGCTTGGGCGCGGCCATATTTCTTTCCGAACTGGCGCCGGCCCGTATTTCCAACGCTCTGACGTTCGTGATCGAGCTGCTGGCGGCGATTCCCAGCGTGATCTACGGCCTGCTCGCCATCTTCACTCTGGTCCCCCTGATGCGCTTGTACATCGAGCCGTTCCTGAAACGGACGCTCGGATTCCTCCCGTTGTTCCAAGGCACCATTTATGGCGTGGGCTTTCTCACCGCCGGCATGGTTCTGGCGATCATGACGGTGCCGTTTATCATCTCGGTCTCGCGCGAATCGCTTCTGGCCGTGCCGCGCGACCAGAGAGAGGCGGCTCTTGCCTTGGGGGCCACCAAGTGGGAGACCACCTGGCAGATCGTGGTGCCCTACGCCAAGCTGGGCATCCTGGGTTCCATCTTCCTCGGTTTGGCGCGAGCTTTGGGTGAGACGATGGCTGTCACCATGGTAATCGGGAACGACCCCAGCATTCACGCCTCGCTTCTGGCTCCCGGCTATTCCATCGCCGCCGTCATTGCCAATGAATTCAGCGAGGCGGGCGGTAAGATTCATCCGGCGGCCCTGGTGGAGCTTGCCCTGGTCCTGTTCTGTCTCACCATCTTGATCAACGGGTTTGCCCGCCTGATGATTATGGCGACTACTTCCAAAGGGTCCAAGAGACCATGAACCGGCTTTCGTGGCGTAAGCTCGTCAACGGCGTAATGCTCACGCTGACCGGCGTCTGCACGGTGGTCACGATCTCGGTTCTGTTTGTGATTCTCGGGTGCCTGCTCTACTTCGGAGCGCACTCCCTGAACTGGAATTTCTTCACCAGGCTGCCGCTGCCCCCGGGCGAAGAAGGTGGCGGCCTGGCGAACGCCATCGTGGGCAGCTTACAGATTGTTGGTTTAGCCGCGCTAATCGGTATCCCGATCGGATTCCTGGCCGGTGTTTATCTGGCGGAATACGAGGATAGGCACTTCGCTTCCGTGGTCCGCTACGTTGCCGACCTGCTGAATGGGGTCCCATCCATCGTGGTCGGAATCCTGGCCTGGACTCTGATTGTGCTGCCGATGAAGACGCAATCCGGCCTCGCGGGCTCGGTTGCGCTGGCCTTCATGTTGATCCCCATCGTGACACGGCAAACCGAACAATTCCTGCGTGAGGTCCCGCTGGCCCTTCGAGAGGGCGCTCTGGCGCTGGGTGCCAGCAAGTGGCGGATGATCGCGACGGTCGCCGTCCCCGCCGGCAGCAAGGGAATCCTGACCGGCATGATCCTGGGAGTGGCGCGCATCTCGGGCGAATCCGCTCCGCTGCTTTTCACCGCCCTCAACAACCAGTATTGGGGCGGCCTCAGAGAGCCCACCGCCTCGCTTCCGGTGATGATTTATAAACTGGCCACCTCCCCGTATGACGACTGGAACCGTCAGGCCTGGGCGGCCGGTCTGGTGTTGATCACACTGGTTCTGCTGGCCAATATCGCGGCCCGCCTGGTTCTGGCGAGAGGGGTTTCGGTTCCACGCGGCTAGCAACGAGAATTCTATGAGCACGGCACCCAACTACACATCGCATTCCAAGACCGGTCAGACTCCGAGGGAAGCTACATTGCCGGCGCCTGTTCCGGCCTACGGTCCCAAGCTGAAGGCGACTCACGTCAACTTCTTTTACGGCGCGTTCCAGGCGCTGCACGATATCTCGCTGGACATGCTGAGCAACCGGATTACGGCGTTGATCGGCCCTTCGGGTTGCGGCAAATCCACCTTCCTGCGGAACCTGAATCGCATCAACGACACCATTCGCAATTCGCGCATGGAAGGCGAGATCCTGCTGGATGGCGAAGATGTCCGCACCGCGGACGTGACCGACTTACGCCGGAGGGTCGGCATGGTCTTCCAGCGCCCCAACCCATTCCCCAAGTCGATCTTCGAGAATATTGCCTATGGACTGCGCATCAATGGCATGGCATCCAGGGGTGACATGCACGACAAGGTGGAGCGCAGCCTGAAGCGGGCGGCGCTTTGGGAGGAAGTGAAAGACAAGCTTCACGAATCGGCGTACGCGCTTTCCGGCGGCCAGCAGCAGCGTTTGTGCATCGCCCGGGCGCTGGCCGTCGATCCCGAAGTGCTGCTTCTGGATGAGCCCTGTTCCGCCCTCGACCCCATCGCCACCGCCAAGATCGAAGAACTCATGTTCGGGCTGAAGGATCAATGCACCATGGTCATCGTGACCCACAACATGCAGCAGGCGGCGCGGGTGGCCGATTTCACCGGCTTTTTCCTTATGGGCCGCCTGATCGAGTACGATAAGACGGACGTGATCTTCAAGACCCCGCACCGCAAGGAGACGGAAGATTACATCACGGGGAGATTTGGGTAGCCTAAGCCTGGCTTCGAAACGCAGCCGCCCGCGAAGGCCCGGCCAGCCCGGGAAGGAAGGCATGACTCTTGCGCCATTTTACGATTGAACTCGAAGAACTGAACAATAAGTTGCTGGAGATGGCCGGACTGGTGGAGTCCGCCATTAACCGCAGTGTCCGCTCCCTGGTCGATCAGAACAGGGAACTGGCGGAGCAGGTGATTCGGGACGAGCCGAAGATCAACAGCATGGAAATGGAGATCGACGGCATGGTGACGCGGCTTCTGGCCCTCCGGCAACCCGTGGCCAAGGATCTGCGTTTCCTGACCTCGGCTCTTAAAATCAACACCGATCTGGAGCGCATGGGAGACCTTGCCCAGCATATCGCCGAACGGTCGCTCTCCCTCATGCACCATCCGCTGGTCAAGCCCATGGTGGACATTCCCAATATGGCCACCCTGGTGCAATCCATGCTCCTCAAGTGCCTGGACGCATTCGTGCAAGGGGATGACGCGCTGGCCCGCTCGGTGCTTCTGGCGGACGACGAGGTGGACCGTTTGCGCGATGCCGTGTATGCGGAATTGCTGGCGACCATGCAGCGCGATCCGACGGTAGTTTCCGCCGCCGTCGATCTGATCTTTGTGGCCCGCAACCTGGAGCGCATCGGCGACCATGCGACCAATATCGCGGAAGACGTGGTTTTCCTGATCAAGGGAGTCGATGTCCGGCATCACGCCGAAGAAATCGAGCGAGTCTGACGCGCCGGGCCCGCGGCCTGGCGCGCCCGCGCACAGCCCAATACCGGGTTAAGCTGGGAACGGAAAGTGGAGGTCACAACGATGCCCCGGGTTCACGCCTATCATGTCACCCCTTGCTTGCCGGCCCGTCTGCAGGGTCTGAATAAGCTGTCCCTGAACCTGCGATGGACCTGGCACCATCCCACCATCGAACTCTTCCGCGCGCTCGATCCGGACCTGTGGGAGGAGACCGGGCACAACCCGCGCCTCATCCTGGGGCGCATCGATCAGCGGCGGCTCGCCGAACTGGCCGGCGACGAGGCTTTCCTGGCGCAGATGGACCGGGCGTCGGCCGATCTGGACGAGTACCTCGCCGGCGCCGGCTGGTTCGCGGCGGCGCATCCGGAAGCCATGGGAATCCGCATCGCCTATTTTTCGGCCGAGTTCGGATTGACCGAGTGCATTCCGAATTACGCCGGTGGTCTGGGCATCCTGGCCGGAGATCACCTCAAATCGGCCAGCGATCTTGGCCTGCCCCTGGTTGGCGTCGGCCTGCTCTATCAGGGCGGCTACTTCCATCAGTACCTCAATGCCGACGGATGGCAGCAGGAAACCTATCCCATTAACGACTTCCACAATCTGCCCATCCAACCCGTGGAAGAAGGGCCGGGGAAGCCTCTCATGGTGCGCATCGACTTCCCCGGACGGTGCCTGGCGGCGCAGATCTGGAAGGCGCAGGTGGGCAGAGTGCCGCTGTACCTGCTGGATACCAACGTGGCGGAGAACGGCGCCGACGACCGGCGGGTGACCGGCGCGCTGTACGGAGGTGAGCGCGAGCTGCGCATCCAGCAGGAGATCGTCCTGGGCATCGGCGGCATGCGCGCGCTGCATGCGCTGGGCATACGGCCCACGGTGTGCCACATGAACGAAGGACACTCGGCGTTTCTTGGGCCGGAGCGGACCAGGGCGATCATGGAGGAGGCCGGCTTCACTTACCCCGAGGCGCGGCAGGTGACGGCGGCGGGCAGCATTTTCACCACTCACACGCCGGTGGCGGCGGGATTCGATCGCTTCGATCCGGCGTTGGTGGAGAAATATTTCGGCGCATACGCACGCAGTCTCGGCCTCACCAGCGAGCAGTTTTTGGCTTACGGAAGACAGGGCGCCGGGGACGCGGGCGAGCCGTTCAACATGGCGTTTCTGGCCGCGCGTCACAGTTCGTACACCAATGGCGTCTCCATACTGCACGGCGCGGTGACGCGCAAGATGGCGCAACCCATGTGGCCCGGGTATCCCCTGGACGAGGTGCCGATCGGCTCGGTGACCAACGGGATCCACACGCGGTCGTGGATCTCCATGGAGATGAGCGCGCTGCTCAATCGCTACCTGGGACCGCAATGGGGCGAGAAGCCCGCCGATACGGCTCTCTGGCAGCGCATCGACCGCATTCCGGACCAGGAGTTGTGGCGGGTACATGAGCACCGTAGGGAGCGCATGGTCAACTACGCGCGCACCCGGCTGGCCTCCCAGGTGCGGCAGAGAGGCGGCACCGACGCGGAGATCACGGTGGCCGGCGGAGTTCTTTCCCCCGACGCTCTGACCATCGGGTTCGCCCGCCGCTTCGCCACCTACAAGCGGGCCACGCTGCTGCTGCGCGATTTCGACCGGCTGCTGCGCATTCTGACCGATTCGAAACGGCCGGTGCAACTCCTGCTCGCCGGCAAGGCGCACCCGCATGACAACGAAGGCAAGGAACTCATCCGGCAGGTCATCCGCTGCGCTCGGGATCCGCGGGTCAGGCGCAGTGTCGTATTCCTGGAAGACTACGACATCGCCGTGGCGCGCTACCTGGTGCAGGGAACGGACGTATGGCTCAATACGCCGCGGCGGCCCAACGAGGCCAGCGGCACCAGCGGCATGAAACTGCTGGCTAACGGCGGGCTGAACCTGTCGATCCTGGACGGATGGTGGGACGAGGCCTACGACCGGGAGGTAGGCTGGGCGATCGGCAACGGCGAGGAGTACGGCAACCCGGAATATCAGGACCAGGTGGAGTCGGAGGCGCTCTACCACATCCTGGAAAACGACGTGGTGCCGCTCTTCTACGACCGCGATGCGGCGGGGATCCCGCGCGGCTGGCTGGCCAAGATGAAGGCGTCGATGAAGAGGCTTTCGCCGATTTTCAGCACCAACCGGATGGTGGCCGAATACGCCGAGCGCTTCTATCTCCCGGCGGCCAGCCGGTTGATCCGCCTGTCCGCCGACAAGGACCGTGTCCGGGCCCTGATGGACTGGCGGAAACGGCTGCACCTGCATGGAACGGAGGTGAAGGTGGCCCAAGTGGACGTGGACGGGGGCAGGGGCGAGTTCCTGGTGGGATCGAAGGTCAAGGTTACGGCGCGGGTTTCGCTGGGCGGCCTCCCTCCCGGCGACGTGCGCGTGCAGGCCTACTACGGCGTCCTGACCGCCGATGGCCAGATAGGCAAGGGCTCGCCCGTGGACCTCGGGTTGCGCCAATCCTCGGGCGCCGATCACGTGTACGAGGGAGAAGTGGAGTGCCGGGAGAGCGGTAGCTGCGGCTTCGCGGTCCGCGTGGTGCCGTTCCAGGAAGACGCCATCCTGCCCTATGAGATGCCCTGGATCCGGTGGGAGGTGTGAGGATCTGCGGGTTCACGAACGTACTGGGTACAATAGGGGAGGCATTCGGGAGCCCTTAGCCGGTGCCCAAGAACGGTTACTCCGCGGACAGATAGCGTCCGGGTGCCAGAATCTGATTGGGGTCCAGGCTCCGTTTGAGCGACCGCAGCACGAGGTCATAGCCCGGACTCGGTTTCAAACCGGTCGACGATTGGCTGGTCATGCGATAGCAATAGAAGCCTGCGTCGTTCAGGCGGCGCAGCAACTCCGCGTGACATGCGGATGCCTTCTCGTCCTCACCGGCGACCTGGCGGTCGTAAGTGATCGCGATGACGCAGGCCAGGCTTCGCTCCGTAATCATCGTCATGGAGATGGCCGGCTCGAAGCCGTAACGCAGCAATATTTCGGTGGCCAGGCCGGCCAGTTCCTCCGCCTGCGCGCCGTCCGCCGGCGCAACCGGACTGCACCATAGCAGTCCGCACCCATCCTGGTTGGGATCCATCGTCGCCGGGGGTGGGGTACGCTTACGCCAGTAAGTGCTGGCCAGTGGCTGGTCGGTCGGGACACCCTGCAGCAGGCCGAAGAGCGGCCGCACCAGGTTCAAGGCGCGGCTCAGGTCCCAGCCGGTCAGCAGCCGGTACAGGCCTGAAAACCGGCCCGCCATGCGCAGTTTCCGTGCATCCAAAAACTGCAGCTGATCGACTCTTCCGGAAAGTGCCCTGCGCAACAACCGTCTGGCCTCGGCGACCTGCACCCTTGTACCATAAAGACCGCCGGAGGCGTTCCATGCGCCGAAATGCCGTTGCTCGCGCAGCCGCTTCATGACTTCGGCTGGCAAGGGAGTTCGCCCCTGCGCTTCTTCCCACGGATACTGCTGCATTGCCGACAGCACCTTGTAGTCGTTGGCGATGTGCACGGTGCTGCGCAGCGTCCCGTTGAGCCGCAGCGGGCGCAGCGCGTCCACGATCGGTGCCAGCCCGCGTTGGGAATCGCAACTGAAGAAATAGGCCTGAAAGTATTCGGGAGCCGGCATCAGCCAGATCGACATGCGCGTTACCACGCCCAGGTTGCTTTGGGTAAACAACCCGTCGAGATATGCCCCCACGCCCCAACGGTGCAGTGGACCGGCGCGGGAACCTTCAAATCGCGAGAACCCCGTCTCCAGCACTTCGCCATTCGGCAGCACGACCTCCATCCCGCATACATGCGAAAAATGGTCGCTGTAAGGCGTATGCCCGAAGCCGCGCTCCACCGCGTTGCCCAACAGGCTGGCCTGCGGACTGGCGCCCGTCGCGTCCATCCACAGCCCCGACTTCCGCTCGCGCAGCAATGCGTACACCTGATGTTGTGTCACCCCCGGCTCTACCGTGATGTAGGCCAAGTCTTCGCTGAAGTCGAGGATCCGGTTCATCCTTCCCAGGTCCAGCAGAACACAGCCGCTCGCGCTGGGGACGCGGGAACCGTAGCCCCAATTACAGCCGCCGCTCACCGGGTACACCGGAATCCGCCATTTGTTGGCGGTTCGCAGAGCCAGTTGTACCTCCTCGCGGTTGCCGGGCCGGACCATGGCGGGCACCCTGACGCTGGTGCCGAAGGTGGCGGTTTCAACCGCACTCAGTGCGGCGGGGTCGAGGATGACATTCTCCCGGCCCAGTTGCGCCCTCCATTGGTCCAGCGCCATTTCCAGATTACGATTGAACCCGATGACCAGATTTCTTGCGGAACTCATAGGTGCTCGACTCCTCGGAACTCACATGCCGGTTCATGCAGCCCGCACAAGCTGGGACGGGGACGACCGTACCACTGGAAAGGGCTTCAGTGGAAGCACATAGAGGCGTTCTTCCGGACCTCGTGCCGCTACAACCGAAACGCGGGCCAACGCCGGGCTCAGTTGTTCCACCAATCTCCTGCACCACTCAACCGGCGAGCGCGAATCGAATCGGAGGATTTCCATCCGGCACCGGTATTGAGGGTCGTAATACGAAGGCAGTTCAGTCCCGCAGTACTCCAAGGAGTGGCCCCCAATCCGGCGCAGGATCGACGAGGAACGGTGCCGTTCGGTAGCTGTGCTAATGCCCACGCAGCCTCCCAGAATCTGCGCCAGGCTATAGGTGGCCATCGCGATACGTAGCGCCTGGACCGTGCACCGTCTTTCAGGCACGATGGCCCATCCCCCCACCTCGGAGAACGCTGCGCCGCATTGCTTTGCCCGCACGATCTCCGATTCCACCGCTGCGCGCAGAGTTCGGCCCCACTGGGCGCACCGCGCCAACCACGATTCGCGCACCCCCAGATCGTCAAAGCCCACATTGCCGGTGAGATGGCGGTAGCGCGCACAGCCTTGCACTTCTCCGTTCGCAGCCACCGCCAGCAGATGCCAACTGTCATAATCGCTGGGTTGCACGTGCCTGCCGTCCGGGGTGAGATCCGATGCCTGTACAGCCCCATCCGCCAGATAGACACCGCCACGTACCCGCTGCGCGGCGCTCAGCCAGCGCGCGTGTTTGTCCCGGTCGACGCAGCGTCGCGTAAACGATTCCGGGATGTGAGACCATGCCGGAGCCAGCAGGACCAGCTCATCGTGGATCTGATCGCCGAAACTTTGTGAGAAGGTCATCGATTTTCTTCCTGTTCTACTGGCGTCCAACTCCGGCTACCCTGAAAAGAGAGCCTGTGGGCGACCCATGTGCTTCGAGAAAGGCCGCCCGCACAGCACAGGAGCCGCATTGATGGTCTTGCCGAATGGTGCGTCAGCCAATACAGTCTTAGAGCAGTCATCGTAATCTATCCTTCGTATAGGAACCGCGCGTACTCATGCCGTGACCGCTTAGAAAGGCACTTATTGTAACCCAAGCCCCGTCGAGCGTCATTACAACGGAACTGCCAGTCGATCGTTGGTACGAGCCTCGTTCACCGTCACGTTCCAGGCACGTGCTTCGGCCCTTAGGCATGCCAGGCTTCGCCCACGATGAGCACGCTGAAATGCGATCTGGCGACCCGTTCGATGCCGGAGATCACTCTGCCGATCGCCACGCTGGGACCGAAGGTCTCTCGCGGCGAGAGGATGTTGCAGGCGTGATTCGCCAAGCGCTTTACCTCCAGTTTCAGGTGCCGCTCTTTCAGCGCGCGAAGCACGACGCGGATTACTTCAAGATGGTTCGAAGGGCTTGGCGAGATAGTCGGGGGCGCCGGCGCGGACCAGTTCCAGCGCCTCCCTGCGGCGTTTTGCAAGCAGTGGCGTCATCCCCTCGCGGCGCACAACATGTCCCAGTGCCTGGGCGATTTCTTCTTCGCCGTCTACGATCATGATTTTGCCCGGGACTTCGTTGTAATACGTGTCATGCACTTGCGCGCTCCAGGAGATGTAATTCTTCTCCCACCAGGTGTCAAGGCAATCGGAGAGCCGCTCCGGAAACGGGCGGGTAGATCCTTCCGCTCAGCGACTTACGATGGCAGGCCCGATTGCTTTGCCAGGCGGCCGTAAACGGCTGGTTACACTCCCGCCTTCGACAGTGAACCACCCGCCACACGTTGCCGATGACGGGCGAAGGAACTGTTGCCGTTGGAAAAACCCGGCGTGCTTACTTCCTCCAAGTACGAGCGGCAAATCACACGGATACGGGCGAGGCGGGCGGCCGGTGCCACAGTCAAGATAAGGAGTGCTTGAGGCGGGTACGCGGACAGTGCCCGGTATCGCTCATTCAGCGCGGTCGCACGCTGCGGCCCGTACGGCATCAACGTACACCCCTTCCGGGCCATTTTGGTAGCAACGGGCTCCGGAGTTTTCAAAGCGGTACCGCCTCACGCTTGAAAGCTGCCGCGTGTGCGGGCATGGCCGGTCTTGGCCGGTGTTAATTCATTGCCGAAAGCTCACGGCCTTCGGGTGTCTTCGTGGGGATACTGTGTGGCAGGAAAACTGGAAACAGCAGTCCACACGGCCCGCTGAACCCGCCGACGTAAGTAAGTGATTTCAAGCCAGGCCGGCCCATATCATCCACGGGCACCCGATTGCACTGCGAGTCGGGAGGCGAAGTGGTGACCACACCGTGAACTCAACTCCATCCGCCGGCGCGATTCCAGATGCCGCCAGTATCCTCGATACCGTGACGGAGGCGTATGCCTGTCTCGACCGCGAGCTCCACGACCTAAGCCGGGCGAGGGGTCGGCTTCTGGGAGAGGACTGTGATGAGCCGAGGCGACGCCGTTATGCGGGGTGCATGGAGTCGTGGATGGACGCACTGAGCAGGTCAGAATGGCGCCAGAGGGTGATCAGTGATTGTACAGGGCAGTAGACACAACGCTACGGTACTGCTTCGGCAGGTGGAGAGGCCATTGCGGCAGCCAGAAGTTGGCGGGGATGCCAACTCGCCCGCGCGAGCGCAATGGGTGGCGCAGCGATGCGCCGCCACAGCCTGCGGCATGACGGTGCTGGCTTTGGCGGGCTGGCTGTTGGGCTCGCACGTATTCGTGGGGCGGTGGGGAGGGGGCATTTCGATGCCTCCCGCCACCGCGCTGGCCCTCCTGTTTCTCAGTGGCGGGGTCTTCAGCCATGCGCGCTGGTCGACGCACCCTTCGATCCGGCGTGTTGTTGTGGCCGCCGCCGGCCTCGCCGCCGTGCTAGGGCTGCTGATTTTAGCGCAGTTTATCACCGGTCGCGATTGGGGCGTGGAACTGGCGCTCGCCCGCGCCAGCGGACTATTCGGCCGAGTCCCACCGGGCCCGATGTCGCCGTTCACCGCTGCGGGGGTTCTTCTTGAGAGCGGAGCGCTCCTGTTCCTGCTCAATACCTCCCGGTGGCGTTTTGCCGCCTCCGTAGCCACGCTACTCGGGGCCGTGGTTACCATTGTCAGCCTGGTAATCTTGCTCGCGTATTCTTACGGTACTCCGATGTTCTATGGAGGCGCCATCGTCCCGGTCTCTATGTCCACCGCCCTCGCCATGGTGCTAGTGGGAGTGGCGCAGATCGAGCTGACACTACCCGCTGTGCCGGGAATGCGTGCTTGGCGGGGCGATACCACGCGCGGCATGCTCGCGCACGCCTTCCTGCCGGTGATGCTGGCCTTTATGATCGTTCAGAGTTGGGTGGAGGCCGTGGCAGCGCTTGAGGCGGGCATGAAGCCCCTGTGGGACGCGCTGACGGTTTTGGTCATGTGTGTCTTGATTGTGGCCGTCATCGTCTTGGTCGCCCGGCGCGTTGGCGATACGATTGAGCGGGCGCAACGGGCTGTGCGGGAAAGCGAAGCGAAGTTCCGCGAACTGTTCGACTCTGCTCCGGTGGCGTATCACGAATTGGACCTGGACGGTGTGGTGCGCCGGGTGAACCAGGTCGAATGCGCTCTGCTTGGCTACGAGGCGGCCGAAATGTTGGGCCGGCCCGTGTGGAAATTCATCGCCAAGAGCGAACTGGAAGCCAGCCGCGAGCTGTTTCGCAGGAAATTGTCCGGCGAACAGCCTCTGGAATCCAACGAGCGCCGTTACGTCCGGCGCGACGGTGGCGAGTTGTGGATCGAAGTCCGCGACGCCCTGGTGACGGACGCGACGGGCGAGACCATCGGCATTCGCAGCGCGCTGCTGGACATCACCAAGCGCAAGCGGGCGGAGGAGGCGCTGCGGGAAGCGCAAGCGGTCCTCAATGGGGTTCTCAACTCCATGCCGGTGCGTGTCTTCTGGAAAGACAGAAACCTGGTGTACCTTGGCTGCAACCCGGCGTTTGCCCGGGACGCCGGGTTCGAGCAGCCCGAGGACATCATCGGAAAGGACGACCATGCGTTGAGTTGGCGGGAGCAGGCCGAACGCTACCAGGCCGACGACCGCGCCGTGATCGAGAGCGGGGTTGCCAAGCTCTTTTTCGAGGAGTTGCAGGCGACGCCCGCCGGAGAGCAAATTCACCTGCTGACAAGCAAGGTTCCGCTTCGGAATGCCGGCGGGGCAATTGTCGGCATGATGGGCACCTATCTTGACAATACCGAGCGCAAGCGGGCCGAGGAGGCTCTGCGGGTGAGTGAAGCCCGGTTGCGCGGCATTGCGGATTCGGCCCAGGATGCCATCCTTATAATGGACCACAGCGGGGCGATCAGCTTTTGGAATCCGGCGGCAGAGTCAATCCTGGGCTATCGACGCGAAGAAGCCATCGGGGAAAACCTCCACAAGCTGTTAGCGCCGGAACGTTACTTTGAAGCCCATTCCGCGGCATTCCCCGAGTTCCTATGCACCGGCCGCGGCAACGCCGTCGGCAAGACGCTTGAGATGGCAGCCCGCCGAAAGGACGGCCGCGAAATAGCCATTGACCTATCGTTATCGGCGGTCTGCCTGAACGGCGAATGGTGCGCGGTGGGTATCATGCGCGATATCACCGGGCGCAAGCAGGCGGAGGAGGCGTTGCGGGCAAGTAATGAACACTCCCGCATGCTGGCGCGCGCGCTGCAATGCGTGGACGATTGCATCAGCATTACCGACGTCGAGGACCGCATCTTGTACGTCAATGAAGCATTTCGCCGGACTTATGGCTATCGGGACGACGAAGTGATCGGGCGGAACATCCGCATGCTCCGCTCACAGCGAACTTCTACGAAAATCCTGGACGAGATTCTTCCGGCCACGGTGGCAGGCAGTTGGCAAGGGGAGATTTGGAACCGTACCAAAGGGGGACGGGACTTCCCGATTTCGTTGGGCACTTCTGTAGTGTACGACGAGGGCGGGCAGACGGTCGCACTGGTGGGCATCGCACGCGACATCACCGAACGCAAACGGGAGGAGGAGGAGTTACGGGCCAAGGAATACAGTCTTTCCGAATCACAGCGCATCGCCCATGTCGGCAGTTGGAACTGGGAATTGCCCATTGGCACAACCGTGTGCGCATGGACGCCCGAAACATATCGTCTTTTTGGAGTCTCGCCGGATACTTTTGTTCCGTCCCTCGACATGTTTCAGAGCCTGATTCACCCGGACGATCGGGCTGCCATGCAGGCGTGGATCGGGGGCTGTTTGGCAGGGGAAGAACGGGACCTGGAGTTCCGCGTCTGCCTCTCTGGCGGCAGAGTCCGCTATCTCCTCGGCCGCGGGCATTTGGTGCGGGACGCGGAGAACAAACCGATCCGCATGGCTGGCATTACTCAGGACGTCACCGAACGCAGGCGGGCGGAGGAGGAGGTGCGGCGGGCGAATACCGGGCTTTCCACCCTGGTGCGGCAGCTAGAGGTGAAAGGGGCTCAGGAAACTATACTTATCGAAATGCGCACATTCCTCCAGGCATGTTCCTCGGTGCGGGAACTCGCTCCGGTCGTTGCACACTCCATGCGGAGACTGTTCCCCAACTCGGATGGGGCTCTGTTCCTGCTGAGCCCGTCGGGGACCGACTTTGAGACAGCCGCAAGGTGGGGAGATGCCGGGGAGGAGCCGGCCGAGACAGTGCTCTCCCTGGATAGCTGTTGGGCGCTGCGCAGAGGTTGCCTGCACGTGGTCGCAGACCCCAAGAGCGGCCTGATTTGCCCGCACATGAGGCACCTGGCGGCCACGGCGTATGTGTGCATGCCGCTGACGGCGGATGGAAAAGTTCTCGGGTTGCTGCACCTCCGGAGCCGTGCGGCGGCGCCGCCGGCGGAAGCGCACGAGACGATCGCCACGCTGGAAGGTATTTCCTCCATGCTCTCCGAGATGCTGTCGCTGTCTATTTCGAATCTTCAGATGAGCGAAACCCTTCGCATGCAATCGATCAGGGACCCGCTGACGGGGCTGTTCAACCGGCGGTACATGGAAGAGACGCTCGAACGGGAGATCCATCGAGCCGCACGCAATAAGAAGCAGTTCAGCGTCGTCATGGTTGACATCGACTACTTCAAAACGTTCAACGACCTCCACGGCCACGCCGCCGGGGACCTGGTGCTCACGGAGTTGGCCGGCCTTATCAGGAGTCAAATGAGGGGGGGCGATATCCCGTGCCGCTACGGGGGGGACGAATTGACACTCGTCTTACTTGAATCTTCACTGGAAGACACAGTCGCCTGGTGCAAAGGACTGCAGGAGAAGGTCAAAAAGTTGAAGCTCGGGTACTTTGGGCGGGAGATCGGGCCGATCGGACTTTCCCTGGGCGTCTCGGTCTACCCGGCGAACGGGCCAAAGGTCGAAGACCTGCTGCAAGCGGCGGACGACGCACTGTACCGGGCCAAGCAGGAGGGCCGGGACAGGGTTGTCCCGGCGAGCAAGCTGTAAGACGCCGCCCTGCATTCAACGGCGGCTGGTTCATCCTACTCCAAGGCAGCGTATCGCAATAAGAAGAAAATTTCCCGCGCGCCTATGGTTGCGGCGATCGACACCGCGACGGAGGCCACCATCGTGGAAACCATTCCGGTAATCGCACTTGCGGCCGTGTTGCCCACGGCGTCGGCGTGATTTACCTGCGCGAGCCCCAACAGCGTCACAATCTCGCCTCCACCGCTCACCGGGGTGGAGCGGCAGGCGATTTCGCCGGGAGCACGGGCGGCAGGCTCTGCTGGACGGGCGCCGTTACCGGCAAGGTTTGTATCAGGTTTTCGATGGGGATAGCCGCTTTCGGTGGCGTGGCCGGTACAGGGCCTGTAGAATCGATCCCTGGTGTCCGCGGCTCCTTGCCCGTGTTCGGTGCGAGGAATGGTGTGGGAAATTTCAATTCGAATATGGGTTGACCGGCCGGAACCGGGCGAACCAGCTCAGGCGTCACAATCACAATCAGTTCCGTGTTCTGTTTTGAAATGGATTTGGACTGAAAGAGCTTTCCCAAAAGCGGAATATCTCCGAGGACAGGAATCTTCTCGATCGTATCCGTGGTCCGATTGTCGAGAAGTCCGCCTATCGCGAAACTCTGTCCTTCGCTTAATTCGACCTGCGTATTGAGCTTGCGCGTGGTCAGCGCCGGGACATTGAAACCGCTGATCGACAGCCCGTTCGTGAAATCCAGAGCGCTCACTTCCGGCGCCACCTGCAGATGAATGGTTCCGCGCGGCGTGATGGTCGGAATGAAGGTCAGGCGCACGCCAAACTCGCGGAATTGGATGGAGACGATCGGAGTGCCTCCGGCGGCCGAACTGACAGTCGGGAAGGGAAATTCTCCGCCGGCAAGAAAGCTCGCCTGCTGGCCATTCTGCGCGAGCATGTTCGGCGCGGAGAGAACCTGCAGGAGCCCCTTTACTTCCAGCGCCGCAATGGTCGCTCCCAGATTCAGATCCGTGCGGAAGAAGAGGAGATTGAGAGCATCCGAGAGTGTCGCCGCGACCGGAGAATTGCTTTGAAGAGCCGCGATACTCGGAGGCGAGAATTGTTCCGTGGTTCAAGCTCCAATGGTATTACCGGCGCCCGTGCTGAGGATGTTCAATCCCAGTTGTGTCTTGGCGCTCCGGTCTACACTGGCGAATTTGACCCTCAATAGGATCTGCGTCTCCGGAGGCGGCACATCCACGTACAGAAGGTTTACGGTCTTTCCCAGCGTGGAAGCGATGGAAACCACGCGGTCCGCGCTCGTCACATCCTTGACCGTCCCCCGCAAGAAGACAGTCTCGTTCTCAAAGCTCAAATTGACACTCTGTCCGGGCAGTTCCCGCTCTATTTCACGCTGGACGCCTTCGACGCGTTGATCCGCCAGGAAGCGGCTGGCTACCACCGTGATATCGAAGATACGCCTGGAGCCTCCCTCCTGCCAGACGATCAGGCTGGTTACCCCGGGCGCCTTGCCGTTCAGGAGTAACTGGCGCGGGCTGATCGCCTCAACCTCCGCTATGTCTCCAAGGCCCACGGAAATGCGTTCAAAGGGAACCGCGTTATCGATGACCACAGACTTTCCGACAGTTAACACCAGGCTGGTGGCCGAATCCTGGTCCGACTGAGCCGGGGGGTCGTGCACGGGAGGCCTGGCCTCCATGAGTTGGCCGGCTACCGCGTTCACGTATGACAGGGCAAGCAAACACGCCCCCTGCGTCATCGCAACGCTGTACGATCGGGCGGCTCTCACAGCTTCCCTCCAGGGTGGCTGAACGTGGCTCGCGTGTGCACGGCACCGTTCGACACTTCGACGGTGTAGACTCTGGGCGGCGGCGGTTCGACGGTGACCGGAGGCGCCGGATGCAAGGCCGGGGGGCCACTGCTCTGGGGGCGCACCGAGGGAACCGGGTCCGGCACGCGCGCGGCGCCGAAGAGATCCGACATGGCCGTACCTGGGAGCCCGGAGACCTGAGTATCCATGGGATTCCGCAACACCAACTGAATCTTCGTTTCGTTGCTGGCGAGACTGAGAGTTTCCGCCTGGGCCGGCGTGACCAACAGATTGACAACCTGCGCCTGTTCCGGCTTGCCTTCCTGAGTTTTCAGGAAATTCATACCGGCGGAAAGAACCTGAATGTTCTGTAGAAGCGTCCGGACTTTAGGGCCGTTGAGTGCGTTTGCACCAGGCGGAAGTCCGGTGATCAGCACATCCACGCGCATACCGGGGACGACGAAACCAGCGACGCCGACCACCTCATTCACTCGCACCGCGCATGCCCTCATTCCCGGCGGAATCGTCGCAGCCAAACCGCCACCTGAACCTATCGGCGCAAGCCGATTGTCGGTCACCACTTCGCCCGCGTAGATGGAGGAAACAACGCCGCGGTTTCGGAAGGCCTCGCGTTTAAGCGCCGCGCCCGCCGGCGGCGCACCGAACCATGGGGCCATTCTCAGGTCGGCGTCTTGAATGAGCGTTCCAACTGCAAGATCCCGGGAGGCCACGACGAGTTCCACGGCCTGCGGCGCCTGACCCGCGGTGACCCGGGTTCCGACTGCCCGATAGACCAGATAACTGGCGCAGGCGGATAGTACAAGTGCGCACGAGACGATAATCAGTATTCTTCTGTTCATAACAGGGTACCCTGCACAGATCGGCGCTCAATTGGCCACCATGGCTCTAGGCTCCTGTCGCGCCACCAGAAAAAGCGAGCGCGGTACAACCGGCTTGCCCGCCAACTGTTCCGGCGGTCCGGTGTACCACATTCTTTCCAGGCCAAGCTGTCCGCCGAACAGGTTCCTCCGCCCGTAGAGCGCCATATCCAGCCGGTCATTGATGCCAAGCTTCTTGAACAGCCTGCAAAGGTAAACCTTCACGGTACCTTCGGTAAGTCCCAGCGAGTATGCAATTTCCTTATTCTTCAGGCCTTGCGCAACCAGCGAGATAACCTGCCCCTGCCGCGCAGTGAGCGCGACCTGCTTCTGCGCCAGCACGCTCGCCAACAGGTCTTTTTCAAAACACAGCGCGCCCCGATGGACGTTGCGCAGAGCCGCCAGGAGGTCCTCCTTCGAGGTATTGTCGGGAAGAATGCCGCGCACACCCAACTGGATAGCCTGAGAGGCGAACTCGCTTCCCAGTTCCTGGCCCCACAGTGCGATCAGGCAGCGGCCGTCGGCAGACCTTATCTCGCGCAGATCCGAGAGGCTGATCCCCGATACCGGGTGAACCAGCAGCACATCCGGATGGGTGGATCTCAGGCACTCGAGGGTAGCAGACAGACTATCCGGACATGCCGCCAGTTCCAGATCCGCGTACTTGTCCAGAACCGCAGCCAATCCTTGGGCGACAAAGGGTTGCTGAGTATAGAGCGCGATGCGAATCATGTTATGTAATTTCACGGCATCCTCCAGTTCCTCGCCACACCCCGGCGCGTTTGCACTAAGGTCCGCGAGGCGGATACTAAAATGGCCCGCAGTCGGGCCGGCCGCCCCGAAGACCTTGGCGCTCATGCAAGCGCGCCTTGAGCCGACGCTTTCAGCCGCAGATCAGTGCAATTAAATGCCCGTTGAAGAGAATGGGTGCCGCGCCATGAAAGTCAATCAGTTGCGTAACCGCCCTCCGGTGGTGTGTGGACAGATGGTTCCAACCTTCCGCAAGATAGTCCTTCCGAGAAGACACAACGTGGATGCGCGGGCTGCCGGAACCGCCCCGGCGTTCTCCGCCCTCCGTTGCCATCGGGTTTGCGCTACCGACCCGCCCAGGGCTTTACCGCCCCCGGATTTCTCCGAATAAAACTAATGCTTTAGTCCGCCAGGTCGCGAACCACCCTGGCGGGCGCACAGTGAATTCGGGCTATTAGTTCTAGTACCATGATACGCGACATGTGGTAGTATCATGAACTGGCTACTACTACCAGTGGTATAAAAGCGTTTTTGCGGGGAGACTGCGGGCTAAAGTCAGGCCAAAAGATAGACTTGACGCCGCTGCAAATCAGTGGTTTAGTTGACGCGATAGTTCAATTCTAATAACGGTGATCATTTCTAATGATTCGGCTGATGTTGAACTGGCAGGATGACGGGCAACTGTTGAGTTGTTCCCGCCCATGTTTCCGCCCGTTTGGGACGCGGCGCACGCCGGAGAGACGGTGAACGGCCTCACGAGCGGCACGGCCGTCCTGGGGAGTATTTCCCGCGAGCATTGTCGAGAGTTCATTTACGAGAAGTCCCCGGTCGGAATAGCCGTCGTCGAGCTTGACGGCCGATACCTGATGGCCAACCCCGCTTTTCAGAGGATGCTCGGCTACACCGAGGCGGAGTTGCTGGAATTAACGCCTCTGGATATCGTGGTGGAAGCCGACCGGCCTGCTATGCGGGAGCGTGTGAGCCAACTGGGCAAGGGTGCGCTACGGCAATATCAAGTGCAGAAGCGCTACCAATGCAAGGATGGGGGCGTGATCTGGGTTCGGTCGACTATTTCGCTGATCCCGGCCTTGGCGGGCTTGCCTCAGTGCGTGCTGGCTATCGCCGAGGACATCACCGAGTGCAGGCATACCGAGGAGGAACTGAGAAAGCAGAGGGAAATCCTCCAGAAAGTCTTCGATCACATTCCAGTAATGATCCGTTTCACCGGAGCGGACGGCCGTACCGAGTTGGTCAACCGCGAATGGGAGCGTACCACGGGGTGGAACTTGGAGGAGATCCAACGCGGTGGAATGGACGTTTTCTCCGAATGTTACCCGGACCCGCGGGATCGCCGCCAGGTATTGGATTTCATCCACGCGGCGCCAGGCGGATGGGTCGACTTCAAGCCTCGCGTGCGGGACGGCCGGACGCTCGACACCACGTGGGCCCAGGTGAGGCTCTCGGATGGTTCCACCATCGGCATCGGGGTGGACATCACGGAGCGAAGACGAACGGAGGAGGCGCTGCGCGAGAGCGAGCAGAGGCTTCTGCAATTGGCCGAGCGTGTCTGCGAAGTACTCTGGATAGCGGATCGAAAGGCCCACCGCGTACTCTACGTGAGTCCGGCGTACGAGGAGATTTGGGGTAGGAGTTGCGACAGCATCTACCGGGATGCCCGCTCCTTCCAGGATGCCATTCATCCGGAAGACCGGCAGCGTTATCTGGACGTATTTGAAGAACATCTCAGGAACCCGAAACCGGTCGAACAGAAGTACCGGGTGATCCGCCCGGACGGATCCATCCGCTGGATTCGGGACTGCAGCTTCCCCGTTCGGGATGCCGCCGGCGAGGTCTACCGGTATGTGGGGATCGCCGAGGACATTACGAAGCGGACGCAGGCGGAAGAGAAGCGGTGGCGCAGCGAGGCCTACCTGGCCGAAGCGGAGCGTCTGGGCCACATCGGCGCCTGGGCGATCAAACTCCCCACCACGGAAATTACCTTCTGGTCCCCGGAACACTATCGCATCTTCGGCTTTGACCCCGCGAAGGGTCTGCCGGCCTGGGAAGCGGTTCAGGCCAGGGTTCATCCGGAGGACCGCGCGATTCTGGGGACCATCATTCGGGCGGTGAGTGAGCAGAAGGGCTTTGAGGCGGATTACCGAATTGTCATTCCCGACGGCCCGGTCCGGCACATCCACGCTTTGGGGCGCCCGATGCCGAACGCCGCCGGCGAACCGGTGGAGTACCTCGGCGTGTCCATGGACGTGACGGAACGCAAGGCCGCGGAAGAGGCTTTGCAGAGTTCCGTGGACCAACTCCGCTCGCTGGCTGCGAGAATCGAAAGCGTTCGAGAAGAAGAGCGGACTCGATTGGCGCGCGAGATCCACGATGAACTGGGCCAGGCATTGGTCGGCATCGAGGCGAACGTGAGTTCGCTCAGTCAGCTGGCGTCCTCGCGCTCGCGGGAGCATGCCCGGAGGTGCCGGGACATCATGGATCTGGCACGCAATGCGGTTCAGTCCGTGGGGCGGATCGCGACCGAGCTGCGACCGGGAATCCTGGACGACTGCGGGCTGGTGGACGCAGTGGAATGGGAGGCGCAGCAGTTCGCGAAACGTACCAGATTGAAGTGCGTGCTGGATCTGCCGCCTACAGACCTGGACGTCGAGCGGGACGCCGCCACCGCGCTGTTTCGGATTTTCCAGGAGGCCCTGAGCAACATCGCGCGGCACGCGGAAGCCACGGAATTTGGCGTGCGGCTGGCTGAGGCCGACGGCGGCCTGTCCATGGAGGTGCGCGACAACGGACGAGGCTTCCTTGAAGCCCAGGTATCACAGCGCACATCGCTCGGACTCCTGGGAATGAGGGAACGGGCAGCTCTCCTCGCAGGTCGCCTGACGGTCAGAAGCTCGCCTGGAGCGGGCGCGACCGTGACTGTCTGGATACCAACACGAGGAATGAAGGAGCCGGAAAGTGACTAAGATCCTGATCGCCGACGACCATCCGGTGGTGCGGAAAGGTATGGTCGAGATCCTGACCAAGGGGATCAATGGAGTCCTCTGCGGCGAAACGAGGAACGGGCAAGAGACCTGTGAGGAAGTGGAGCGCCAGGATTGGGACCTCGTCATCCTGGATATCTCGATGCCGGGGCGAAGCGGCCTGGATGCCCTCAAAGAAATCAAGCAGGCACGTCCCAACCTCCCGGCGCTGGTGTTGAGCGTCCATCCCGAGGAGCAATATGGGAAGCGGGCGCTGTTGGCTGGCGCATCCGGCTACATGAACAAGGAAAGCGCGCCGAACGACCTGGTGCGCGCGGTCAGACAGATTCTGAGTGGGCGCCTGTACATAAGCCCGGCGATGGGGGAGGATCTCGCGGCACATCTGAAGCCAACCTCCGGCCGTGAGCCGCATGAGAATCTCTCCGACCGGGAATTCGAGATTTTGCGGCTCCTCGGCTCCGGCAAGACACCAGGGCAGATAGCCGAAGAACTCCACCTGGCCGTGACAACCATCGCCACGTACCGCATCCGCATTCTGGCCAAGATGAACATGAAGACCACCGCCGAGCTGATGCATTATGCGATTGCCAACAGCTTGACGGATTAAGTTCACGCCCAATAGCCTCCCGCATCTCCAGCTTTGCCAGTAAGTCGATGGGCGCCACCCAAGCTGCGCCTGTTGGGCGGCTTGTAGAATAGAATACTATAATACAAATTATTGAAATCACTACAGAGAAATCGAGTTATGTACTACTATCTCCACCTATCGGGAGGCGAGTATCATGTTAACGGGTTCCATATTCCGAATATACTCAGGTGCGGATGACTCGCCTTCTATTGTATTCGCAAGACACTCAGATGACAGCCCTTCTGGCGGCCACCCTTAGCGACGACTTCTGTCTTTGCATGGAGCGTCGGGCGGATAAAGTCAGGGAGACCATTTCACGCGGTCAGTGTGACGTTACCATCCTGGACCTTGATCCCAGTACCTCTCCTATTCCGCAGCAACTCGCATTCTTCGACGAAATCCGGGAATCCGGCGTACCCGTGGTGGTGATGACGGGTGAAGCCAGCGGGTTGATGTCGATGGACCTGGTTCGGCGCGGCGTCTACAACTGCATCCGGAAGCCGCCTGTCCTGCCGGAACTGAAGATAGTCGTTCGGCGGGCGCATGAATTCGCCGTTCTGAAGCGGGAGCTTGAGCATGCACGCCGGAGGTTGCTGCCTACCGGCTGCGATGGCCTGATCGGCGCAAGCGCGCGCTCGCAAGTAGTGTACGATTTGATCCGCCGAGTGGCCAATCTGGACGCTTCCGTACTCATCACCGGCGAGAGCGGGACGGGCAAGGAGTTAATCGCCCACGCGATTCATAACCTGAGTAACCGAAAGGGTCGCCCCTTCGTGGCGGTTTCCTGTGGCGCCATTCCCGATACGCTGGTGGAAGCGGAATTGTTCGGCGCCGAGAAGGGCGCATACACGGACGCGGCTACCAGGCGAAAAGGCTATATGGAAGAGGTCGGCAACGGAACCCTTTTCTTTGACGAGATTGCGGAGTTCAGCGCACACACGCAGGTCAAACTGCTGCGGGTGTTTCAACAAAGGGAATTCAGCCGCTTGGGAAGCAGCCAATTGCTCCGTCTGGAGGCCCGCCTGCTATTCGCCACAAACAAGGATCTGCTCGAGATGGTGGGACAAGGAACGTTTCGCGAAGATCTGTATTACAGAGTCAACGTGATGCGAATCCATTCTCCCGCGCTACGGGACCGCACGGAAGACATCCCCTCGCTGGCGCAGCATTTCCTGCAGCATTACTCGCACCTTTACCAGAAGTCAATAACCAGGGTGACTCCGAATGCGATGGCACTGCTGCTGGCATATGACTGGCCGGGAAATGTTCGTGAACTGGAGAACGTGATTCAGGGCGCCATCATACTGAGCGACGAGGACGCCATCCAACCTGTACATCTGCCCCTCACAATGCAGCACCCGGACCTGCTCGGCGTGGGGGACTCTCTGCCCGGGGCTTCCTTCGAAGAACAAATGCGGGATTACAAGCTCAAGCTGGCCAACATAGCCATACAGGAGTGCCACGGAAACAAGACGCTGGCAGCCCGCAGCCTCCAGATTTCGCGGACCTATCTGCATCGCCTCATCAAGAGTCCGGAAGAAGGCGACGATCTGGTGGCGGCTTCCGGGGCCAGCTAGACCAGCCAAGGCTTCGCCTTGATATCCCTGCGGGATATGGGAGTCGGGGAAGTCAGAAGTCAGAATGGCCGCGGTCCCACGATTGGGCGCAACGGGAACAAGATTTCAGATGTGCAGGCCATGTGCTTCCTGCCAGCTCGACGCAGCTTCACCGGATATGATCAAGTGGCCGGGCGCCCCTTCGATCGGTGCGCCAGGGACGGGTATGTCCCGGAGCTGAGCTTCCAGTTCCGTTACCAGATCGCCGTCCCACCAGCCGCGCTTTACTTCTCCCCGCATGATCTCGAATGCTCTTTCGAGGGACAGCGCCTTGCGGTAGGGGCGATCGGTGGTCAGGGCATCGTAGATGTCCACCGTTGTCAGGATTCGGGCCGTCAACGGAATCGCGGGGCTATGCAGGCCGTCCGGATACCCGCTGCCGTCGAGTTTCTCATGGTGGTGACGGATGATCGGGAGCACCATGCCGAACGACCGCAACGGCTGGCAGATCCGTTCCCCAACCTCGGGATGTTTCCTCATCAGTACCCACTCAGCGTCGCTGAGGGGGCCGGGCTTCAGCAAGATGCTTTCGGAGATGCTGGTTTTGCCCAAGTCGTGAACCATGCCAGCGCGGCGCAATGCGACCAGTTGGTCGTTCGGGAGCCCAATACGCCGGCCCAGCGCCACCGAGAGCTTGGAAAGCCGGTCGCAATGCCCTTCCGTATATGGGTCCTTGGCTTCGATGCTGAGAGCCAGGGTGAACAGAACGGTTTCGGCGTTCTCCAACTCGTCGGTGTATTGCTTGATTCTTAAAAGGGACTTCACCCGGGCGATCAGCTCTTCTTTTTTGACCGGTTTGTTCAGAAAGTCGTCCGCGCCGCACTCAATTCCCCGCATGCGGTCGTCCGGGCCGGTGGATCCGGTGATCAGGACCACCGGGAGCAGCCGCGTATCCCCTTTGCTCTTGATCTCGCGGCACACGCTGATGCCGGTGCGCCGCGGCATTTGGATGTCGAGCAAGGCGAGGTCAATCGGTCCGGTCGCCAGCAGTTCCAACGCCTCCCCGCCGTCGGCGGCCAGGACGACCCGGTAGCCTTCGTTGCGCAGCATGGCAGCGAGCATTTCCCGGTTTTCTTCCATGTCGTCGGCGACGAGGATCGTGGCGGCAAGGGGAGGGCCCACGGTCATTGGCATTGAAGCGCTCCGCACAGCGAACTCCCGGCCGCGTCCAGGACATCCCGCATTTTGATCAGCAACGATCCGCGAGTAAAGGGCTTCTCGATGAGGGCCACGCCCTCTTCCAACACTCCGTGGGAGCCAAGCGCTTCGTCCGTATACCCGGACATAAAGAGCACCCGCACGCCCGGGCGGGCCATGCGCAATTGTTGCGCCAACTGAGGACCGCTGAGACCAGGCATGATGACATCCGTCAACAGGAGATGAATCGGGCCGGGGTGGTTCCGGGAGGCGGCCAACGCGGCCGTACCGCCCTCGGCCACCAATACGTTGTAGCCTGCTTGTTGGAGGAACTGCTGCACCGCCTCGCGGAGGGGTACGGCATCTTCCACCAGGAGGACCGTCTCCGATCCGCTGGGCATCTTGCCGGACGGCTTTTCCGTGCTCTGTGGCTGTGGCGCCCCTTCCACCCTTGGCAGACAGATGGTGAATGTCGCGCCGTGTCCCGGTTGGCTGCCCACCGAAATGCTCCCTCCGCTCTGCTTCACGATTCCGTATGCCATCGACAGTCCCAGCCCGGTTCCTTTGCCCGGCTCCTTGGTCGTGAAGAATGGTTCGAAGATTCTGGCTTGCGTTTTTGCGTCCATTCCGCAACCGGTATCGCTCACGGTCAGCAGCACATGAGGCCCGATTGGGGAACCCGGCTGGCGCAGCGGGTCCATCACATCCAACTCGACATTGGACGTGCCGATGCTCAATCGTCCTCCTTCAGGCATGGCGTCGCGGGCGTTCGAAGCAAGGTTCATAATGACCTGTTCGATCTGGCTGGGATCCGCTTTGACGGTGTCGAGGTTAGCGCCGGTGTCAATGGACAACTGGACGTCTTCGCCAATGAGGCGGCGCAGCAACGTCTCCATGTTCTTGACAATCGTGTTGAGGCTCACGATCCGCGGCTGCTGAATCTGCTGGCGGCTGAACGCCAGTAGTTGCCGCACAATCGAAACGGCCTGACCGGCCGCCTTCAGCATACTCTCTACGTTCCGGCCTGGCGGACTGTTGTAGTCGAGTTGTTCGAGAGCGAGCTCGCCATATCCCAGTACAACACCCATGAGATTGTTCAGGTCGTGGGCCACACCCCCTGCCAGCCGCCCGAGAGCCTCCAGCTTCTGCGGTTGAAACAACTGAGCTTGCTGGCTATTCCTTTCGGTGACGTCATTGGCCAAGCCAAGCACCGCGGCGCGGCCGTTGAACACGATCGGGCCGCCGGCAATCTCGACATCGATCAACTCGCCGCTCTTCTTGCGGTGTTTGAACACGCCGCCCGAACCCAGCGGCAGGTTTCGTTTGGCGAAGACCGCGAACCGGGACGCGTAGCGGTTCTCCTCTCCCAGAGGCTGGAGGTCGCCACCGGTCATCCCCAGAAACTCCTCCCGCGAGTATCCGTAGGTGCGAACCGCCAAATTGTTCACTGCAAGAATAGCTCCGCTGTCCGCGGCGAACACCCACATTGGATTTGGATTTCCATCGAAGAGCAGCTTGTACGATTCGTCGCTCTGGCGCTGGGCAAGCTCCGCGCTCTTGCGCTCGATGGCATAGCGCATGGCCCGCCAAAACCCGCCCTTGTCGAGTTGCCCTTTGGCGAGATAGTCCTGGGCGCCGTGCCGCAAGGCTTGTGCGCCCATCGACTCGTCGTCCAAGCCAGTCACCACCACCAGGGGGACGTGGGGCGCGGCTGCGTGAGCCCTCTCCACCGCTTCCAGTCCTTGCGCATCGGGTAACCCCAGATCGAGCACGACAACGTCAAACGCGCGCTTCGCAAGACACTTCTCGGCATCCCGCATGCACTCCACGTGGGTGAAGTCGACTCTGTGTACCGGGTCGCCGCGGAATACCTCGCGGATCAAACGGGCGTCTCCCAGGTTATCTTCCACCAGGAGAACCGCGGTACGCGATTCGCCGGCCATCAGTCCGGCCCCTGACGCGGCAGCCTGACCTTGGTTAGCCAAAAATCATCGATAGTCTGCACCAGGCTCTCAAACGCTTCCAACATCATCGGCTTGCTGCAGTAGCAGTTCGCCTGCAGTTGATAACTCTGCACCACATCCGTTTCCGCTTCGGAAGTGGTCAGGATCACCGTGGGGATGGTTTTCAGGCTGTCATCGTTCTTGATGAGAGCCAGCACCTGGCGGCCATCCATTCTGGGGAGGTTCAGATCCAGCAGGATCAGATCGGGGCGAGGAGCAATGGCGTGGATGCCCTCACGCCTTAGAAACTCCATGGCCTCCACGCCGTCCGACGCGACGTGCAAATGGACGTACGTATCGGTATTGCGGAAGGCTTCCCGCGTCAGCCGGACATCGCCTGGATTGTCTTCCACCAAGAGAACTTCCATGGGCATAATATCTCCTTCGATGGCCGTGGCCATCATCTCGTCGCGCTTCCTTCCAACGCAAAGCCAAAGGTGGAACCCTGCCCGAGCCGCGACTCGACGGTGATCCTGCCACCGTGCCGCTCGACAATCTTCCTGCAAATGGCCAAACCTATCCCGGTGCCGGCGAACTCTTCCCGCTTATGCAGCCGCTGGAACAGGCCAAAAATCCTTTCGAAGTACTGGGAGTCGATTCCCAGTCCGTTGTCTCGCACGGAAAATGTCCATTTCCCCGCATCGCACTTGGCGGCGGAGATGTGTACCTGGGGGACTCCGGGCCTTCGGAACTTGATCGCATTGCCGATGAGGTTCTGAAACAACTGAAGCAGTTGCACCTCATCCGCCAGGACGTTCGGCAAGGGATCGTGCGTCACCACCGCGCCGCTTTCTTCCATGGCGTCACGAAGATTGGCGAGTGCCCGGCGCAATGCTTCTTCACTGGAGACAGCGAGCAGCTCCTTTGCCTTCGTCGCGACGCGCGAATAGGCCAACAGACCCTGGATCAACTGCTGCATCCGGGTGGCCCCGTCCACGGCGAACGCAATGAAATCATCGGCATCGGAGTCCAGCTTTCCCTTGTATCGTTTGGATAGAAGCTGCAAGTAACTGGCCACCATCCGCAGCGGCTCCTGCAAGTCGTGCGAGGCGATGTAGGCAAACCGCCCCAATTCTTCATTCGAGCGGCGTAATTCCTCCAGGGTCTTTCGGAGAACCTCTTCGGCCTCCTTGCGCACGCTGATGTCGCGGATGGCCGCCGTCACCAGGAATCCTTCGGGGCTCTCCCGCGGGCTCAACATGATCTCGATGGGAAACTCGCTACCATCCTTGCGCCGCCCGATGAGCTCGATCCCCGTACCCATCTGCTGCGCCAGCGCTTCCACCGGGGACCGGAGACCGTCCGCGACCAGCCTTTCGGCGAACCCCTCCGGAATAATTCTCTTCACCTTCTGCCCTATGAGTTCCAGGTGGCCGTATCCGAACTGTTTCTCCGCCCGAACATTCAGGAGAGCGATCCGCCCGGCTTCGTCCACCATCACCATGGCATCCGGAGCCGCATCCAGCAGCGCCGCATACTTCAAATCACTCATAGGTATTTCTCGAATCGGGTCTTCTTCGGCGACTGACTTTGAAATAGCAATCGTGGGGCCAAACGCTCTTACCGCGGCCCCGGATAACGTGAAATCCGCGGCGGTTGGGAATCTGGTTCCACCAGCCAGACCGTGCGGTCACGGAAATACCGAATGAGATCCGGATTTCCAGACTCCATGTCACGCGCCCAGACCACTTTGGACTTATCGATATCCGCCGCGTTGTAAACCCAGTCATCGAACGGCGCATGATCGGGCGCGTATCTGACAATGGCGAGCTGCCGTCCCGGACCGCCCTCGAGTAAGGCCAGAACACGGGCGCGCGGAAGACCAAGCGGTTCCGTGCCGTACCACATTGTCGGCCACCGAGGGAGGGAGATATGCAGAGGACTGGCGCACAGCCGGAGTCCGGCCAGGAGCAGGCAGACTACCGGGAGGATGCGTACCAGAGCCAGTTGGGGACAGACATGAATTTTCGGCGCCGTTTGCCGGAAATTCGCTGTCTGTCCCCGGTTTGCCCCTGGATGCCACGCGCGCAGGTGGCGCATCGCCTGCAAGAGAATCGCGTAGAGCGCGCACGCAAACGGAGCGGCGTAATGCGGGAACAGCCAGGCATTGACGCCCAGGCCGGCTCCGTAAAAGACGCCGGCGGCGACGAGAAAGCGCAGGCGGCGATCCCGGAAAACCCGCGGTAACATGATCAGCGGCGGGAACAGCGCCAGGCCGAAAAAGAAGAACAGCACGATGCCGGCTTTCTGAGCCGTCCCATACAAAAACCCGGCCGGCGTCCGCGCGTACAGGAAATCACGCATTTCCCAATTGGAATAGAAATCGCGCATGACTTTGTGCCGGTACACGGGCTCGGGGCGGGGGCGCTGCCAAAGGAACACCGGAGCCGACGCGTAAGTCGCTCGATTCACTTGATAAGGAAGAGTCAGGGCATGGCCGAACACCCGGTGGTTGTGGTAGGCGGCGAGAGAGGCCACAACGAGCAGCAGCGCGGTTGGCGCCATCGCGCGGCGAAGAAGAGTGGAAGCGGGCTGCCGCGCCTTGGTGCCGGCCCACCATAAGAGGGCGAGGGCCACGGGAGCACAGAGCAACAGGCCCTCGTAAGGGCGGCTGTTGGCGAGGATCGCCGCTCCCAGCGCCATCCAGAGCCCGTCGCGAATGCGGGCGGTGCGCCTGATGCGCGGCAGGGCGCCGAGCACCAGGGCGCCGCCAATGGCTGCTACCGCGCCCCCGTAATACCCATCGATCCAGTAGCTGAAGAGAGCCAGGCGCATCACGGCGAGTGTCCCGCCCAACAGCGCCCAACCTGGCGGCAGCCATGCTTGCAGCATCCAACACATCGCCGAACACATGAGCGCGGCGCTGAGCAGGGCGCCGAACCACGGATTGCCCGCCAGCGCTTTCCCCGCGGCCAGAACCATACCCTGCGCCGGAAAGTACATGGACATGTAGGTGGGTTGTTGCGTGATGTGAAAGCTTTCGAAGTACACCCACATCGGGTGGGTTGGATTGGTCAGCCTCCCGGAGGCGAACGTGTCCGCCGCCAGCAAATTGGCGAACTCGTCATGAATGAAAGGTTGGGGAATTGGCGACCAGGGAAGAATCGCCAGGCGGAGGAGCAGAGCCGCGGCGCCTACCGCCAGAATGGACCATCCGCGCCTCCGCGCCAGGCGGCCGAAGCAACGCTCCGCCCTGGATAGCCAGGCCGCCCCGGCTCGCGGCCAACACGCCGCGGCCGCAAAGGCGATCAGACTGACTCCGGCTTCGACCACGAGGAGCGAAGGCCCGGCGGATACAGTGGATACGGAAGCTTGTATCATGCGCTGGATCTCAAGTAAGTTGTGGCGCGGGATCGACCGGCATGCGCGTACTCAGGCACTTACCACGCCACGCCGCGAAAATGTGCGGAATCGCTCGTCGTATCCGCCGGTTAGGGTGCGGGACGGGACCGATGGAACAGTGGCTGTTAACGGCTGGCTACTGAGGCTGGGGAGCGGTGTTGCTAGCCGTGCACATGCGTGGACGAGGAGGCGGCGGCGACCGCTATGATGGCGCGGAAACCGATTTGGTGGCCCATGTGCATACTCACAGCAATGTAAGTGAAGACGGGAAATGTTGAAAGTCAAACTGGTGCTGGCGTTAGCTGCGACTTTAGCGGCCGGGCAAGTTAAACCGCCGGCTGTACTGCCGCCGGCGGCGCAAACTGGCAATCGGTAAAGATACCCTCACCGAGGCCACCCACGTGATACACCTGCGGAGCAACGCTGTCTACAAGCTATCGGCAATGGTGGGCGCCCCAACTAATATGGGGACGGGGATCACCACTGTCGCAGGCAATACAGCCGCAGCCATACAGCTTGGGGATATCGGATTCGGCATTTCCGCGATCGACGTATCCGGTGCCAGCGTGGTCGGTGGCGGGACGGGCACGGCCACCAGAACGGATACCATCGTGAACACTGTCACGACAGGCCCTAACTTCAATTACACTACTGCAACGACTACGACCGGAAGAATGACCTTCCCGGCAACCCTGCATGACATCACGGCTGCGACCATGCTTCTGAGCGGGGATCGCATAAGCGCGAGCGGCGACAACGGCTCTACCGACAATTTCATGGGAGTTTCCCTCAAGTTCGGGTACGTGCCGCAATACTTTACTCCCGAGACCGCCTTCAGCTTCGTCGTGACACTGACGATCGCCTCCAGCGTTTAA
>Ga0182030_10001143_pt1 | contig 53761 bp, 43 predicted proteins | sample 812S3MmetaG_FD_121299 | JGI IMG/M metagenome (GOLD analysis project Ga0182030, IMG submission 121299) | Permafrost microbial communities from Stordalen Mire, Sweden - 812S3M metaG (Illumina Assembly) | ecosystem: Environmental > Terrestrial > Soil > Wetlands > Permafrost | place: Sweden...
ACGGGATGGATGATGTGGAACATCCTGCTGGCTGCGCTGCTGACGGGGTCTGCCGCGGTGCTGTATGACGGCAGCCCCGTGCATCGAAGTCCCGATCGACTCTGGCATCTCGCCGCAGTCACCCGGGCGACGAGTTTCGGCGCCAGTCCGACTTACATTCAGTTGATGAAATCGGCGGGAGTCAAACCGCGCGAGACTTTCGATCTCTCGAGCCTCGAGTCCATCGTGGTCAGTGGCGCGCCAAGCTCCCCGGAGACGTTTGCCTGGCTGTACAGGTACGTCAAACGCGACCTGTGGGTCACCTCGCAGTCGGGGGGGACTGAGATCTGCAGCGGTTTCGTTGGCGCGGTGCCTTCGCTGCCGGTTTACGCCGGGGAGATTCAGGCGCGTCTGCTCGGCATGGATGTGCACGTGTGGAACGATCGTGGTGAGGAGATCGTCGACGAAGTTGGAGAACTGGTGGTGACCCGGCCATTCCCGTCGATGCCGGTGGCCTTTTGGAACGATGCGGGCGGCCGCCGGTATCGCGAGTCCTACTTCGAACACTTTGCCGGCGTCTGGCGTCATGGCGACTTCATCAAAATCAATCGGCGTGGAGGTTGTTACATCTACGGGCGCTCGGATTCGACCCTCAACCGCAACGGCGTACGCATAGGCTCGGCCGAGATTTATCGTGCCCTGGAACGCATCCCGGAGATTGTGGACAGCCTCATCGTATGTTGTGAGCTTCCGGGCGCGGGGTTCTTCATGCCGCTGTTTCTGAAGTTGAAGGAATCGCGGATCCTCGATCAGTCCCTGCGTGACCGCATCAACCACGTCCTTCGGCAAGACGGCAGCCCGCGGCATGTTCCCGACCGCATGTATAGCGTCGATCTCATTCCATACACCCTGACCGGTAAAAAGATGGAAGTCCCGGTGCGCAAGATCCTCATGGGGTGGCCGATGAATAAAGTGGCCAGTCGGGATTCCATGGCGAATCCCGAAGCACTGGATTATTTCGTCCGCTTTGCGCAGGAGTCCATCGACTATCAGTGGCGCCCGGCCGACGGAAACATGGCGCACTGAGATCGATGCGACGTTCGAGGATAAAATGGTCTATCTGTCTGGAGGCACCAGAGGTATCACTCTCGGAATCGCTCAGGGATTTGCCGCGGAAGGCGTCCGGGTTCTCGTGTTCGGGTCAATATGGTCGTCAGGGTGCTCGCTCTTAAATGGGGGCCCGTCGGTCTTCGTGTGAATGGTATTCGGATATAAACCACTCACGGCTGCCATGACATCGCTTCCCGAATCTGTTCGAGTTCGGTCGGTGAAGCGTACCATCCTCCGTGATGACATTGCGCGTGTAGACGAAGCCGCGTCATTCCCGCTATTTGTTTCGGTTCGCAACGGAATTCTCGGACTGAACCGGCGTTCCCACGTGAAGCCTCAGATAGTCGCGAATGTGCTCAAGTTCATCGGATGTTGCGTACCACGCGACGTTGTGACAACGAACCGATAACCGCAAATCCGCAATCCGGCTTAGTGAGTCCAAGAGGCCCGCTGCTCGCAGAGGTTCCAGCATTTCGATCAGACAAACCGGGCAGGTGATCGGGACCCTGATGTACACTTCGCCGATCGAGAATGTTGGAGTTAACGTGGAAGCCGGCGTTCCGATGCGCCTGTGCGGAGGCGGTTCTGAAATCACGGAAGCCAACTGTTTTGCTCGTTCCGAAATGATCAGCTTTGCGGCATCGCGTGACTCGTGGGGTTGCATTGTCGTGACCGTCATGGCAGCACGCCCGTCAGTATGTCCGCTACGACGCCGATCGTCAGTCGTGCGCCCCTAATGCATTCGGCGTCGATGCGTGCACTAGCCGGCCCCAGTCCAAGCCCTTGTGAAAAATCACGCCACGACACGAGGGGGTCAAACTCCATAAAGGAGGCGGCGAAGGTTTTCCGGACTCGACTGCGCAAGAGTGGCAATCCCCGCCACGCTCCTCGAAGCACCCAGGTCATGCCAAGCGCTTCAACATCCGTCATCTGGGGTGTACGAGGCATTGCGCTGTCTAGCGTGATCTGCATGTGCCGAAGGTCATTGACCAGGCACCGGGACATTGCCGCGAAATCGGTCACATCGGCAGGTCGCCAGTGTCCCCGCGTTAGGGACAGCACCGCATAGCATGCATACGAAAGCAGACCGTAGTCTTCCCGTCGACTTAAATCGAGTCGCATTACAAGCCGCTCGATGGTAACCTGATCGCTGCGGGTTGCCGCCCGTAGCAATCGATGGAGCGCGCCCGCCGGTCGGATCCGATCGTGCGTGATTCCCGGGCGTCGGTGAGTTGGTGACGGAGGGTTTTCATCCAACGCATTGGATCCACGGTGGATCTCCCGAGTTTTAATGGCGTCGGGCGGCCGGTTGATTTTAAGATCCGATGTGTTCTGCTCGAAAGGCATAGTGTCGTCCATTGACCCGGCCTAATGTAGGAGACATTGGAACCGCTGATTCGGCCTAATGAGGTTACTGATTGAGAAAAAGCGACCCCTCACGATGACCCGGCGGGCCTCGCATTCCTTGAGACTCACCGCGTCGCGGAGGTCCATGTCAGATTATGTATACAAGGCAGCGCACCCCTTGTCTGTTGTGCACCCGACTTAACGCGAGTTATTTGCCAAGCTTCTTCGACCTTGCAATTCAGGTATGTTTTACCCAAGGCATGAGAGTGGGTGGGTCTCGCTGCAGTTGTTGGTTCGGGTCGCCGGTTCTGCCGCGTGCCCAAACGTTTATGCAGTCGTCATCCGCCCTTTACCCTGTACCGGGAATGCACTTGGCGGCGGCTTCAGGAAGGCATCAAACCGATGTTTGACGATTGCATAGCATTCACATGATGCTTTTTCCATGCCTGCTCGGTCGAGTATCTGCATCGCGCCGCGGCGATAGGCGATGAGTCCGGCGTTTTGCATCAGTTGAGCGGCGAGAGTTATCGAGGTTCGGTTAACTCCCATAATATCCGCGAGGAACTCCTGGGTGTAGGTCATCGGTTCGCCTTCGGCGCGATCGTCCATCATGAGAAGCCAGCGACACATTCGTTCACCGACCGAATGGAGCGCGTTGCAACCCACGGTCTGTTGGACTTGGGACAGCAGCGTTTCGGAGTAACTCACGAAAAGATCCCGTATATTGGCGCTTTTCGCGAATTCTCTCTGCAGCGCCGCGATAGGACATCGGACCATCGGACCGGCCAGTTGAACGAGGCATCGATTAAACGAGACTCGGCTGTACATGGCTGCGAAGATTCCAAATGCGCCCTCGCGGCCGATATTGGCAGTTTCAATGGCCGAACCATTCCCCATCACAGTGAGCAAAGACAGCACACTTCCCTGCGGAAAATAGGCGTGCTCAAGCGTTCCCCCTGCCTCGCAGAGAACGTCCCCGAGTTTCGTGACGACTGGCGTCAATTGACGTTCAAGGCGCTGTAACGAGCTATCTTCTAGCGCGCCGAGCAGCTGATTGTCTCTTTTTCTCATTTAGGCACCTCGGCCGCGAGAAAAAAGCCGGTTCTTCGCACCAATCAAGGTTTAGGTTGGCAGCGTCCGACCCCGCGATCGGAACTCTCCGTATATTGGATTACTCCCTAACGCCGGGCCTTTGTCTGTACGGAAGCGCGCATATGCACCTGGCTCGGGGCTTCTGTGTGGCGAATTCTCTTAAATTGTCGCCAAAAGAAACCGATCGCGGGGCGTTGCCACCGCCACATTTTCGATCCATCGCCCCTTGCGTCGGTAGACCCGAGCGCCATCGGTAATTACGTAGCGTCGGAGGCAGGCTGTAAGGGCGCAATCACTAAGGGAGTTTCGATGACCGCACCGACGCTTGTCGACGATGGTTCCTCGCGAGTTTTTGCGGCGATTCGCTCAGCCAAAACCCGTCTGGCCAGGCGAACTGCCGCGTCAAAGCCGGGATGGCCCGGGCCCGTCAAGGTGTCGATCGGCAGATTGGTCATTTGAGTGTCTGTGGCAGCTTCCAGCATTCGCTGGTATACCAATCGTGATACTGCAGGGTGATCATCACCGCCGGGTCTGCTGGGAAGTCGGCCGCGACCCGCAAGAACGCGCTCCAGACTGATTCCAATATTAAGGTGTCGTAGTCATTCAACTCTGCACCCGATCATCGCGAGATCGCTTGGTGCTGCATACCGTACACGCTTTGCGGGCAGATAGATGCACGCCGCTCTGCATCGGTGCATTTTTTGCACCGCTGACCCCAATTGTTCGAATCACCGGAAGACAGGGTCGGATCACCCACCGGTGGCAACCAGTGATGGCCAGCATGCACGCGCGGTAATCGACCCACCCTAGGTGCACCTATACCAGTATCCCGGGTTTCCCGCGGGTGATCGGAGGCTATCTCGGCGGGTAACGGCTTCTCGGAGCGGCAGGCCAGGCGGTCGCCATCGCTGAACGTCTTTACGGCGGTTCGCCTCGACCGTCGACCGTAGGGGCATCGTCTCCGGAATCCTGTCGCTAACACGTGGCGCAGTGGCCGCACCCTGGCGTTGCCAATCCGACTCCAAGCGACACGTCGCGGGGGGGACATCGCGTTCGACGGCGTTCACGACCGGGTGCAACACGCGCCGACCGTTGCCGGAGAGGGGAGCAGTCGCCTCCCGCCTTCGGGTCAACCTCAATGTGTAGCGCCCCGAAACGGGTCGGGCCGAATATTTCCCGCATGTGTGTCCCAACCATCGTTACCTCGGACATTGGCGATTGCCGTTTTGCAACGGCGTTGGCGAACCGAAGGGTCAGATCCCTCTGCCACGCGGTGATGCCGGATAACCCCGTGCTGCTCGATGTCGACGGTGAACCCGGCGGTTTCGCCAAGCAAGGCGCGTTGACGGGCGCGATACGATTGTTGGTAGCACGCACCGTCGAGGAACACGCTGGCCGCAATGCCGATCGGATCTTCCTGATACGGGACCAAATCCCGGAAAGACCGATTCGCAAATTGAACCTTGCCCTTGCCGTCGAAGTATGCCACCGCAATCCGGATGTTATCCGAAGTAATATTCAAGCGCTGTTCGGTAGCCGTGCGGCGCCGTCCGCTTCGCGCGCTCGATCATCGCGGCGTCCGCGTACGCAGTGAGATAGATGATGATTGCCGGGCATTGTTGTTTCAGCATCGCGGCCGTCTGTATTCCGTCCAGCGGCCCGGCGATTCGAATGTCCATCAAGATCACATCCGGACATTTATTTGCGATGCAGGCCATCGCTTCCTCCGCGCTCGCCGCGATGCGGGGGACGTCATAGCCGAATTCTCGTAAGGACTCCTGCAGATCATGGGCGAAGAGTTGCTCGTCCTCGACGATTAGTACTGAGGTGGCCGCTGTGGCACCCATACAAATCAAGCCCTCGTGCTTTGTGCTTACACTAACGAATTGGGAAACAAGGATACAACAGCCGGTGGCATGGCGAGTGTATCCGTCCATGGAACAACTCAAACGTCATCTGTTCTTGAAACGCACCGCGACAGAGGATCCCCCTCTGGTTCGGCCTCGGGGCATTTGGACAGAAGTCAGTTGAGCGCTACTGCGGGTTTCCGTTTGCCGAGCACGACATCCGGCAGACCGCGGTCTGTTAGGTTGCCAATGCTGTCGGACCCGCAATCATTGGATGGGTGCGAGGAGGGCAATCGGGGTTCGGCGCGTTGGGTAGGTATGGGTTTGGCCTCCTTTCTTCCAAGTATTTTGGTCAGCGAAGTAGCCCGCAGCGCCGGAGGGTTTGCGGCGGCCGGATTGGGGCGATCCAAGCCCGGCGTCCGGCAGATTCCCCACGGCTTTCTCAAAATTGCGTGAACCAGCGGGGCGCGCACCGGACGGGCGAGGAGAAACCCCTGAGCCTGCGGACACCCAAGATCTGTAAGTATCCGCAACTGCAAGTGGGTCTCGACTCCTTCAGCAATGACATTGAGCCCGAGGTCCGCACCCAGTCCAATGATCGAGCGCAAAACGATCGCACTCCTCTTATCGATCCCGAGATGCTGAATCAGCGACTGATCGATCTTCAATCGATCGATCGGAAGCCTGCACAGGTAGGCCAGATTCGAATACCCTGTGCCAAAGTCGTCGAGTGCAATGTGAACACCGATGTTTTTCCAATCTTCGAGGCACGCGATCGACAGTTCCGTGTTGTGGAGAAATACGCTTTCAGTGATCTCCAATTCCAACTGCGCGGGGGGAAAGGCAGCCCCTCGCAGACACTCGCTTATGACGGCACTAAATTGTCTGTTGACTTGAAGTGCGGAGACGTTCACCGATAGGATCATCCGCCCTGTGCTGGCGTTGCTCCAGCCCTGTGCGGTCTCACATGCGGCTTTGAGCGCCCAAGCGCCCATCGCATGGATCCTACCCGTCCGCTCTGCCATCGGAATGAACACCGAGGGTGCAACGCACTCCCCTGAGGCAAGCTGCCAGCGCGCCAAGGCCTCCGCGCCACGGCCTTTTCCCGTTGGGAGGTCGAAATAAGGCTGGTACTCAAGCGACAATTCGCCGCTTTGCAGCGCCCGCCGGAAGCTACGCTCCAATTTCCAATGCTCTTCCACTAAGCCCTCCGCATCCGGGAGTTGATCGTTCCTACACGCGGCGAGTTTATCGCGGAAAGTAGGCGTGCGATGTCGGGAGAAACGCGACATCTTCCGGATCTGCCGGCGGATGCAGGCCGTCAGAGCTTCAGGGTTGCAAAATTACCGGACGCTTCAAATGATCGAGAAGTTTGCAATTCTTTTCGAAAAGCGAGCCTAAAAACGAAATACAGCGCTTGGGACGACTTGGGGGCGTGCGATTCATCGCCGCTATGTTGCGAGGTTGGGTGCGGCGCGGCTGATGCCGAAGTACCCAAGCATGCTGCACCGCGAATCCTGGTAAAAGTCCTTAATAAATCGTAGGTAGCGTCGGATTAGAAGGCATGGACGTCAAGACATTCTCGCCGCTTTAGTTTGAGCGAATGCTCACTGAGGACTTCTTGAAAAAAACAGTTCGTCTTGCATTGATTTGCCCCACGTGTGGTAACGAGCAGGTTGTCGAGTACCCGGTTGCTGTTGTGGCCATCGCCTTGACTCGTTGGAACAATATGAACCTACACTCAAGCTGCCACCCCATTTCGTGGAGCGCCAGCCCATGCGAGTTGAAAAAAATACGGGACCATATGGGTGAGAATTGGATCGAGGAACACCGCGTCTAGTTTCGTGCAAGGCTTCATGATTGTCTGGGGTGCCTGGTCAAACCGTTCCGCTGTTTCGAATTCGAAGGGATGCCTATTGTCGAGTCTCGCACACAACACGGGTTCCATGAGGCCTTGTTGCCAGAACGCGGAACTTGGCGCGAATGAGGTTCGAGCGGTAACGCATCAGTTCGAGACCCAGGCCGCCGTTTTGTTCATTCATTTTCTTCGGGCCGATGCCGTTATCTTCAACCTCTAATCTGATCGATGAAGGGTGGATTTCAATGCGCACCGTGATCGACTTGGCACTGGAGTGCTTTATGGCATTACCAAACACTTCTTGGCCAATCCGGTATATGTGCTCCACGGCTTCCAGCGGCAAACGAAGGGGCGACGTCGAGATGGCGTCGTATTGAATCGTCGGCCCCTGCCAGTTGCTCGGCATCGTCGTCATCTGCCTAAAGGCCTCAACAAGACCACCTTGCACTCGGCCTAGCGGGGACAAACCGTGCGCCATACGGCGACAGTCCTCGGTCGCGTCCCGCGCAATCGTGTTGAGCCGGGAGAGATCGGCGGCAGTGGAAAGTCCCTTCTTTTTTGCGGTCGCTGCCATACTTTCAGCAAGTAGAGCGAGTCCGAACAGTTCTTGACCCAATCCATCATGCAATTCCACCGCGAGCTTGTGTCGCTCACGCGAACCGGCCTCCAACACCTCACGTTCGAGACTGCGGTTTGTGGTGATATCCTCCCCGATACTGGCGACCCCGGTGATGGAGTTGTCCGGCGCCCGGACGACTGTATTGTTCCATCGAACGCATCGGAGTTGTCCCGATTTGGTTCGGATGTCGTTTTCGTGATGCAACGCGGCGTCTTTTTCCTCGAGAATGTCGTTGAACAGCTCTCGAATTTCCTGAACGTCGTGCTGAATGAACAGGTCGAACCAATCGCGGTGCAGTACCTCATCGGATCGCCAGCCCACAAGATCGAGGAAGTATTGATTGCAATACTCTATCTGTGCCCTGCGATCCAAGACGACGGCGACCAGGCGCATGTTTCGCGCCAATTCCCACGGAAACTGAATAGCGTCCATTGCCACTCCCGTAAGTTATCACCATCGTCCACTACGATCGCCTCCTGACGCTATTTATTTTCGCGAGCAACTGCATCATGGAATCGCCGTCGACCGGTTTGTCGAGATGCCAGTCAAAGCCCGACTCGATGGCCCGATGCCGATCGTCCTCGTGTCCCCAGCCTGTGAGCGCCACCAAGTAGATTGCTGCCCTCCAAGTCCCCTGGCGCAATTCGTGTGCAACCTCGTGACCGCTCTTGCCCGCCGATGATGTCCCAGATCTCGGCCCAATACTCAATGCCTCTCCCGCCCAACATGCTGGCATGTAATCCAGTCCCCAAAAAATGAAGAATGGCGCAAGAGAGATCGCGCGTAGTCCTCATCCGAGCGTCGACATCGGGTTATTCCGACAGACATTAACGGACACTGTCGTACATTTCTCCGCGAAGCCGGAGCCCTAGTAGGTGTCGCTAGCCAGCAACCGGCAACGAGGCGGTGACATTGGTGTCCAAGACTCCCTGTGCTGTTGCCTGAGGCGTCGTGGAAGTGTGGCCGTTGGAAGAGGCCCGGTGACAACGCCTGTCGTTGGTCGACAGCCTCTTAAAAAGGTGCGCAGATGGCCGCGGAATCGAGAAGATTCAAGATTGCAGCTCGGCAGGCACTTGAGGGCGCGGCACGACCTCCGGTAGTCGCTCGGCAGGAGTTCGAGGCCCGCCTCACCGCTCTGCGGGTTAGCGAAAAGAATTATACCCACCAGGGCGACGCGATAGCTGCTGAAAGACGTCGACTGCCTATGGTGGAGGTCGACCCCACAACAGAGTTGATAGGGCCGCATGGTCCCGTGACGCTGCTGGACGTTTTTGAGGGCAGAACACAGCTGATTGCGTATTACTTCATGTGGCACACAGGACGCCCGGCGCAAGAACAATGCCAAGGATGCACTTGGGTGACGTCACAAATTGGCGAGCTTTCGTATTTCCATGCACGCGACGTAACGTTTGCAGTCTTCAGCCAGGGTCCTTATGGCGAGAGTGTGCGGTACCGTGATTTCATGGGGTGGCAAATGCCGTGGTACTCGGCGAGGGGGTCGTTGGAGTCACTGCTAACAGGTCGAAAGATCGGCAGAATGCATCTTGTCTGCTATCTCCGACACGGTTCCGAAGTGTTTGAGACGTATTGGACGACCTCGCGGGGTGTCGAGGTAATGGACAACAGCTATCGTCTGCTTGACCTCACGGTATATGGACGGCAGGAGAAGCACGAGGATTCGCCGGTCGGCTGGGCGCAGACCTACGCTCCCGGGGAGCTAACGTTCGAAGGTCGACCACTGTCGCAATGGGCTCGAGTGGAGGCGGGACGACCTGACGAATTACAGACAAAAGAAAGCACATAGCCGCCGGTCAACAGCAACCCTTGGCAAACCCCCGGGGGCAATCGGTGGATTCGATTTAGATTCGGGTGATTCGCAGACGGAGTGCGTTGCCGATCACCGAGACGGAGCTCAAACTCATGGCGGCCGCCGCGATGATGGGGCTCAAGAGAATACCAAAAGTTGGATACAGGATTCCGGCGGCCACGGGAATTCCAACAACGTTATAGACAAACGCGAGGACGAGATTTTCGCGAATATTGCGCATCGTGGCGCGACTCAAGGCCCTGGCGCGCGCGATACCGGCGAGATCGCCCTTGACGAGCGTGATGCCGGCGCTTTGTATGGCGACATCGGTTCCTGTACCCATGGCGATGCCGACATCGGCCTCGGCGAGCGCGGGTGCGTCGTTGACCCCATCTCCGGCCATCGCGACCACCCGGCCCTCGCTCTTGAGGCGTCGAACGATGGCGTTCTTCTGATCGGGCAGTACGTCGGCTTCCACTTCGGTGATCCCGAGTTTCGATGCGACCGCCTGTGCCGTTGTTCGGTTGTCCCCCGTGACCATGACGATCCGTAACCCGTCTTTGCGTAATGCATCGAGCGCGGCCGTCGTGGTCGCCTTGATCGGATCGGCGATTGCGATGATGCCGGCCGGCTTGTCGTCGACTGCCACGAATAGAGCCGTGGCACCGTCCTTGCGCAGGGTGTCGGCACGAGCCTCGAACTCGGCATTGGCGACCCCGCGGTCCTTGAGCAGTGCCGCATTGCCGACGGCCACCTGCCGCCCACCGATGGTCCCGGTGACACCTTTGCCGGTGACGGACGTGAAATTCGTGAATTCCTGCAGGGCAATCCTACGGTCTGCGGCCGCACTCAAGATAGCGGCGGCAAGCGGATGTTCACTCGATTTTTCGAGACTCGCGCCCAATGAAAGAACGGTGGATTCATCGAAGCCCGCGGCCGGCATGACCACCGTGACACGCGGTTTGCCTTCCGTGAGCGTGCCGGTCTTGTCAACCACCAGCGTATCCACCTTCTCGAACCGTTCGAGGGCTTCGGCGTTCTTGATGAGGACACCGGCGCCGGCGCCTTTGCCGACGCCGACCATGATGGACATCGGGGTAGCGAGTCCTAGGGCACAGGGGCAGGCGATGATGAGCACGGACACCGCGGCAACAATCGCCAACCCCAGCGCAGGAGCGGGTTCCCAGATCATCCAGGCCGCGAACGCGAGAGCCGCCGAGGCCATGACAGCTGGAACAAACCACGCCGCAACAGAGTCGGCCAAGCGCTGGATGGGGGCCCGGCTGCGCTGCGCGTCGGCCACCATGTGCACGATCCGCGACAGCATGGTGTTTGCACCGACCTTCTCGGCGGTGATGACGAGGGCACCGGTGCCATTGATGGTACCGCCGATGACTTTGGCCGCCGGCGTCTTCTCGACCGGCATTGACTCTCCCGTCACCATCGATTCGTCGACGGAGCTCGTTCCCTGCGTCACAGACCCGTCTACCGGAACCGCCTCGCCGGGGCGCACCCGCAGTCGATCCCCGACGTGGATCTGATTGAGGAACACCTGCTCGTCGGTGCCGTCGGCGCGCAGGCGTCGCGCCACTGTGGGGGCCAACTTCAGGAGCGCACGAATGGCCCCACCGGTCTTCTCGCGTGCACGCAACTCAAGCACCTGACCCAGCAGCACGAGGACCGTGACCACCGCCGCCGCTTCGTAGTAGACCGGGATCATGCGACCGTGCAGGCGAAGGCCCGCGGGGAAAAGCCCGGGGGCGAAGGTGGCGGCCAAACTGTACCCATAGGCGGCGCCCACTCCTAAAGCAATCAAGGTGAACATGTTGGGCGATCGGTTGAGGACCGACGCCCACGCTCGCTGAAAGAACGGCCACGCACACCACAGCACGATGGGCGTCGAGAGCGCGAACTGAATCCAGGTCGAGGCCGCCGTGGAAACGTAGTCCTCCAACTGCAGCGCAGACAGGTGGCCGCCCATCTCCAAGACAAAAATGGGCGTGGCGAGGATGGCGCCGATCACGAAACGCCGCGTCATATCCTTAAGATCGGGGTTGGCGCCCTCAGCGTCCGGAATGCCTTGCGGCTCCAGTGCCATGCCGCAGATGGGACAACTGCCGGGCGCATTCCGCTGAATCTGCGGATGCATGGGGCAGGTATAGATCGCTCCCGGGACGCTGGGCACGCCATTATCGGCAGGCTTCAGAAACCGGGCGGGATCGGCTAGAAACTTCGACTTGCAGCCGTCGCTGCAGAAGGCGTAGGTCTGTCCATCGTACTCCGTCCGATATGTCGTTTTGCCAGGGTCTACGACCATGCCGCACACGGGATCACGGGCGCCCGCCGCAGCGATCGGCACCGCCACACCCTTGGTCAAATCCGCTGCATTGACCGATGGTGCGCAGCAACAAGCTTTTTGGGTTGTCGGCGTCATGGACGGTCCTCAGAGATGCTGTACGGGCGGTATGCGATATTCTAAGCTCCGTACCTAGGTACGGAGTCAAGTCATGCCCAAAACAGCCGTCAATTGCGCTTCCGCTACAGTCCCACTCGATTCAGACGCCGCCGGAGTGACTATTGGGAAACTCGCTCGGGCGGCCGAGGTGGGTGTCGAAACGGTACGGTATTACCAGCGCCGTCGTCTGTTGGCTGTCCCACATAGCGGCGGCGCCGTGCGCCGCTATCCGGTCGCCACGATTGACCGGATTCGATTCATCAAGCGATCGCAAGATCTTGGGTTCAGTCTCGAGGAAATTCGCGAACTGATGCGTTTGGAACACGGCGGTAGTCGCGGTGCCATCCGCAAGATTGCGGGTGCCCGACTGACCAGTATCCGCGAGAAGCTCACAACGTTGCGGCAAATGGAGAAGGTGCTGTCCGAGTTGCTCTGCGAATGCGAGCATACGGCGACGGCGGAGCCGTGTCCCATCATCGCTGCATTGAGCACTGGTCGCACCGCTGACGGGGGGCACTCCTTGCCGGTGGGTGGATCTATTCCAATGGCGTGAAATGCATTCAAGTTCCGTACCTTTCAGCCGATCCCTGGTTCATAGCAACAGATGGCCTCCTGATGTCTCTCATTTCATTGTTTCAGAACCGATCAATCGCCCAGAAAGCCGTGGCCATGGTCGTCACAGGCTTGTTCTGTCTCAGCGTCGTTCTTCTGTTCTCCGAGGGCATCAACCTCAGTCGCTACGCGGTGACCATGGCAGCAGACCGCGAGGCGGCCAGCATGCGCGTTGCGTGGACCGTGCTGCAGTCCTACGGTTCGACCTTTGAGATCAGAGACGGTCGGTTGTACGCCGGCACGCAGGCATTAAATAACTTTTTTGAGCCCGTTGACCGGATCAAGACGCTCGCTGGCGGCAGTGCGACGATTTTTCAGGGCGACACTCGAATTGCGACCAACGTGGTGCAGTCGGACGGCACGCGGGCGGTGGGTACTGTACTGAAACCGGGTCCGGTATACGACCAAGTCCTGAAGGCCGGACAGATATTTCGAGGCGAAGCCGAGATTCTAGGTCGGCCATACTTCACCGCCTACGATCCGATTAAGGACAAAAGCGGGCGGGTCATCGGCATCCTCTATGTGGGGATTCCGAAGGCGGAGATCCTCGCGCCAATCGAGGCCATGCGCCGCGAGAACCTCACGCTGGCTTTGCTGGTTACGGTTTGCGTCGTGATCGTGTGCTTGTATTTTGCGCGTCAAATGTTCAAGCCGCTTCAATTTCTGCGCGAATCGGCGGACCGCCTGAGCAGTGGCGACTTCGCGGCAGATGTCCCGTTCGGGACCCGCGGGGATGATCTTGGCGGCCTCTCGCGAGCTCTGATCACCTTGCGTGAGTCGAGTCGCGAGAAGATCCGAATTGAGACGACCGCCGCAGAACAGCGTCGGGTTCGCGAACTCGAACAGCGCGCCGAAGCCGATGCGCGAGCGTCCGTTCTGGAGGCGCGACGGGCGGAGGCCGATGCGAGAGCGGCTGCCCTCGAAGCCCAGTCCACGGTAGTCGAACAACTGGCGACCGGGCTCGAGCGCTTGTCGGGGGGGGATCTCACCTATCGCATCGAAAGATCGTTTCCGGCCGAGTATGAGAAGCTGCGTCATGACTTCAACAAGGCGATGCAAACCCTCAATGCGACACTCGCGGCCATCCGGGTCAACGGCGAAGCGGTGGCAATCGGGTCTCGGGACGTGTCGGCGAGTGTGACCAATCTGAGCGCACGTTCGGAGGCCCAAGCAGCGAGCCTGGAGCAAACTGCCGCGAGCATGGAGCAGATGGCGGCGACCGTGAAGCAGAATTCAGAAAACACCCGTCAAGCGAACAGTCTGGGTGCCGCCGCACGGTCCCAAGCCCAAAAGGGCAGCGAGGTGGTGCGTACTGCGGTGGTGGCCATGGGTGAGATCAACGCCTCGAGCCGCCATATCGGCGATATTATCGGCACCATCGACGAAATCGCCTTCCAAACCAATCTTCTGGCGCTTAATGCCGCGGTGGAAGCCGCCCGCGCCGGTGAACAGGGGCGCGGCTTCGCAGTCGTCGCGAGCGAAGTCAGAAATCTCGCCGGGCGCAGCGCCACTGCGGCCAAAGAGATTAAAGGCCTCATCCTCATGAGCAACAGCAAGGTGGAGGAAGGCCAGGAACTCGTCACACGGTCGGGCGCAGCTCTCGACGAAATCTTGCAGAGCGTCAAGAAAGTCAGCGACATCAACACCGAAATCGCTGCGGCAAGCGAGGAGCAGACCGCCGGCATCGACCAGGTGAATCGGGCTGTGACGGACTTGGACGCGGCCACGCAGACGAGCGCTGCGCTCGTCGAGGAGTCTGCTGCCGCGGCACGATCCATGGCGCAGCAGTCAGAGGAACTGTTGCGGCGCGTCTCCTTCTTCCGTCTCGACGCGGGTCCGCACGCCGCGAGCCCAGCCTCACCGGCCAAAACCCTTAGCCCCGGGCGAAAACCCCTTACGAAGCGCCAGAGAGCAGGATAAACGTCGATTTAAATGCCGGGCGGCTGGTCAAGCTCGGCGCGAACGGGTCGGATCTCCGGTGCGAGACACCGTGGCCGCCGCATCCAGTTCTTGGTTCACGATACGCAAGACCTTCTGCAAGATAAGCGGCGTGGGAACTTGGATTCGCCGACGCTCCTCCACGAGCCACCGCGCAAGATCCGCCGTCATCCGTACTCCGTCGTCCCGCGGATATTTCTTCGCTAAGGTTTCGAAAGCCAGCCATAGAGCACCGTTGGTCTCGTCCATCGCGTCTTCCCCGTCGGATGTTTTGTGGCGCCGGAGACGTTACCGATTGGATCAAGCGGTTACTGTTCGGTAACGCACATAGCGAATGCAAGATCGCCGAAGTGAGCACGAGATCACCTTGTGGCGCTGCTCCTCGACACCATTGGATGGTTTCGCCCGGATCGATGGTCCGTGTGCGCTGGCCCACAGACGAGTCCTAACGCCGCGCGCAAAATGGCCTTGAATCACCCGTCTGCCGAGATGCATGCACCACTTCTGCTTCGTGAAGCGCACCGATTCATGCACTCGCGGCGGGCGGACGAAAAAAAGGCCGTACTATGCCCAGTGAACTGCCGGACTCATCAATCCTCGCACAGGAGCAATGGGCCATCGAACTGCTGGCGCGCGAGACGCACAGTACGATTGCAAGTGTGCAGGAAGTGTTTCTAGAGGAATACAACAAGCTGGCCGAGGGGGCGCACATAAAGGCCTATCTTCCGTTGCTTGCCGGCAATCTCGTCCGGGCCATACTAATCGAGCGGAATGCCAGGAGTGCTGCGATTCCGAAACTGTGATTGCGATAACCGGGAATTCAGGTCGCGGCCGTTCCTGCGGACCACGAGGCAATCGTCTTCAGGGCAGCGGTGGGACGCTCGACGAGCTGTGCCAGTCGACCGGGATACACCGCACCGGTATTGCCGTCGAGGGTGAGGAGATCGCCCTCTTTTAGGAACGTCCCGCCGATGCGACACTGGCGTTTGTCGACATCGACCTCGAGCGAGGGGCAGCCCACGAGACAGACCTTTCCAAGTTGCCGGGCTATGACGGCGGCATGCGATGTGCGGCCGCCGGACCCGGTCAAAATCCCGGCTGCGACGGCCATTCCATTGACGTCAGCGGTGACGGTATGAGCCCGCACGAGGATCGCGGGCGTGCCGGCGTGCGACAGGCGAACAGCTGCCTGCGAATCCAGGGCAATGGCGCCGCCGGCGACCCCCATACTTGCCACTTGCGCAAACGCCAGGGCCGGCGGCAGTGGCGGCACGAGTCTGCTCCGCGCTACGGAATCCAGCGCGACACCTTGAAGGTGTGCCAAAGCCTCGTGGGGCTCGAGTAGCCCTTCGGCATTCATGTCCACTGCAACTGTCACCGCCGCCCAATCGGTGCGCTTGGCATTGCGTGTCTGAAGCAAGTAAAGCTTTCCGCATTCGACCGTAAACTCGAAGTCCTGAACGTCGCGGAACAGCGATTCGAGTTCCCGGCAAAGTTTGTTGAGCTGGGCCCAGACGGCCGGGAGTGCCTTCGGCAGCCGTTCATTGTCGGACAGCAGTTGTCGACCGCCCACGACATCCTCTCCTTGGGCATTGAATTTGAAATCGAAGTACAATTCGCGCGCTCCGGTGGCTGGATTGCGCGTGAAACCCACGCCGGCACCGGAAATGCCGCCCGCGTTGCCAAATACCATCGTCTGAATCGTCACGGCTGTGCCGGCAGCATCGCTGATGGCGTTGAGATGTCGGTAGCTCGAGGCCTTCGGTGCATCCCACGAACGGAATACCGCCGCGGTTGCGGTCTCGAGCTGCTCGTAGGGGTCGGCTGGGAAAGAACCACCGGTCATCGTTCTATAACATTCGAGCATAGCCAGCGTCAGCGAACGCAGGCTTCGGTGATCAAGCTCCCGTTCGCTGTCCAGTCCCACTCGTAGCAGCTCCGCATCGACCAGACGATCGAACGGTGCGGTCGGCAGGTTGACCACGATCTCCGCATAGCCTTGAATGAGCCGTCGATAACTGTCCCAGGCGAGTCGTGGGTTGCCGGACATGCGGATGAGCGCGTCGACCGTTTCGGCATTGAGCCCCACGTCCAACACCGTCTCCATCATCCCGGGCATCGATACCGCGGCGCCTGACCGGACGGAAACCAACAGCGGCCGGCGTGTCGTTCCCAATTGCAAGCCCGTGGCCGCCTCCAGTTGACGAATGCCCGAGGCCAAAGCCCTTTTCATCGGAATAGCCGCTTCGGCCGGCGGCCGCCGACACCACGTCGTCGGGAGGACGAAGGCGGCAGGCACGGGCAGATTCGCCTGCACCAGACGCATCAAATTCCAGGCTTTGTTGCCGACTTCTCCGGCTCCCCCCGTTGGCAGCACCACTCCGGGAAGAATGGCATAGTAGTCAGCCATCGATGACATCCTCGAGTATATGTTCGCGCAGGATCAGACAGGCGTGCTTGAGGGCATCTGCGGCTGCCTCGAGTTTGCCGGCGATTGCGGTGAACAGATGCAGCTGGCGGAAGTCAGCGGCATGCTCAATCGCGCTCGACGCCACCGTTCGCTGAACGTCATCCGCCTCGTGTTCGATGGCGGTAACGCGATCGATCGCTGTCAAAAAATCCTCCGCTTCCAGGGTGCTCGCCAACCTCCCAATTTGGGAAGCATGCCCCAAAGCCTTGATCCATTCCTGCGAGGCGTCCACCAGCAAGTCTGCCAAGCCCTGCAATGGCTCCAGCGGCTTGCCCTGCAATGTCTCGAGATTGAGGAGAAACGCGGCGTCCTCGAGTTCGTCCGCCGCATCGTCGGCGGACTCAAGCAAATGCAGGAACACGGCGTGATCGCTGCGGCGGCGCACCGCCTCGCGGGTATCAAGGACCAATTGATCCGCATCGTGTTCGTACGCACCCGCCCGACGCAGATGTTTATCGCCAGTTTCGGCGCCACTGCGCAACGCATCCTGGACGAGGCCGGCGATTTCGAAAATCAACCCGGCGTGATCGACGGCCAATTTGAGAAGGTGCCGCTCCTCGTTGCTGAAATGCGCGGCAAGGGCCACTCGGACGCGGTCGTGGATCAGCGTGTGAGAGTCACCGGCCAGCAAGCCATCGGTGGCGGTGCGGAACGAGGATTTCAAGAAGTTCATGGTGTCTTCGTCGCCGAGCACGTCGCAAAGTCGGTCGCCAAATCGCATCGAGGAGCCGGCGGTGGCTTCGATGGCCTGGTTCACCATCCGTGCGCCGCCCAGTTCCAGGAAGCCGCGATGCCCGACATCCGTCTCGGCGGCCCAACGCAGGAGCGCCAGGCGATCGGCGCGGCGCAGGAACGTCCTCAATTGCTTTCGGGAACGGTTCCAGTCGATCAAGTACACCAGTCGCGAACCCAGAAACTCCATCGCTTCCTGGCAGGCCGCCAGATCCAACGCATCATGTCGTCCGTTCGTGAGGTAGAAGGGCTCCTTATCGGTCAAAAACGCTTGGCGTCCTTGGTCCCAGGTGAAGGCCCGGCCCTTCAGCAAGTCTTGGAAGAATGCCAGTCGTTCGGGGTGAACGTCCGTATACGTGACCGTGATCGCAAAAAGCTTGACATGGACGACGATCACATGCGCATCCGTCGTGCCGATGTCGTTTTGAATCACGAGCTGATCAGCGACGTGGGTCGCCGTCGTCGCCAAACCCGGATGCGTGAATTTGAGTCTTGCCGTGCGGTTGAGTCCCTTCATGAACGCCGACACCAGGGGCCGATCGGTCTCGATAAGCTTGTACGCGGCGGCTCCGTCCACCGTCTCTTCCGCAAGATCCGCCTGCATGGCATTCAGCCGCTTGTGCATATCCATGACCAGTTGATGCAGGCTATCCGCGTGTGCAGAACCGGTTTGGGTAATCGCAGTAATGGCCTGAGAGTCGACAAGGTCATCGGCGCCGGCGGGGAGTAAAGCGAGCAAGGCATCCATGCGTGCACCGAGTTCATTGGGCCTCGAGGCGAGCAGGGGAGCGGCCATGATGCGGAGGTCATCTGCAACCCGTCGCAGAATGCGCGAAACGCCAGGTATGCTACAGAGGGTACCGACCATGTGCGATCCCGCTGCTGCGCCGTCCAGTTCCGGATCGTCGATGCCGCACGCCAGGCGTTCCTGTTTCAACGTGGCGGCAGGCTGCCCCGGGTGCTCCGCATGGGACACAGCCATTTGCAACAAGGAAAAGACGAATTTGATCCTGTCATTGGCCGCGAGCGCCGAATTCAAATTGGACAGCGGCTGGAGTTCTTTCTCGCCAATCACGGCGAGTATCTGAGTTTTCATCGCGGTTCACTCAAACTCGGTGGATGCAATGTGGGGCAAGGTGAAGAGCGGCTTGTGTCGAGAAAGATCTTCAGCCTACACGTCGACACGCGTACGATCTGTACGGTACGCCTCCGAGGATTCGGCCGGCGGCGCTGTCATGCAAGTGTCACAAAGGACTCGCTGCGCAACATAAGGACCCGGGCGGTTGCATCGTCTGGCAGCGGGTGAGGTTGCAGAGCTTGGAACCCCACGGGTGAACAAACCGTCAAAAGATCGTGTCTTTCAGGCCCTTTGGGCGCGTCTGAAAGTGCACCCACTGTCGCGTGTCGGTCCTGGACTCATCACCGGGGTTGCCGACGATGATCCTAGCGGAATTGCCACGTACTCGCAGGCCGGCGCGCAATTCGGTTTCAGCATGCTTTGGACCATGCCGCTGGCTTTGCCCTTGATGGCGGCGATCCAGTCGATGTGCGCCCGAATTGGGCGCGTGACCGGGAAGGGGCTGGCTGCCAACATCAAGGTGGCGTTTCCACCCGTCGTGCTGAAGGGTGTCGTGCTCTTACTGCTGATCGCCAATACCCTCAACATCGCTGCCGACGTTGCGGCGATGGGCGAAGTGGCCGAACTCATCACCGGCTTTGATCGCCACCTAATGACCGCGTTCTTTGTGACACTCACGCTAATACTGCAGGTGTTCATTCCCTATCATCGCTATGTGCGCTTCCTTAAATGGCTGACGGTCTCGCTGCTGGCCTACGCGGCCGTGCTCTTTACGGTTCATATTCCCTGGCGGGAAGTGCTGTTGCGGACGGTTTGGCCTCAATTTCCACGGAACTCGGCGGCCGCTGCGGTGATCGTCGGCGTGTTTGGAACCACGATCAGCCCCTATCTCTTTTTCTGGCAAGCCTCGCAGGAAGTCGAGGACATGAATGAAGGCGTGGCCGCCGCCGCCTTGGTGCACGATGGGCGCCTGGCACGCCGTGAGCTTCGCCGCATCGGATGGGATACCTGGAGCGGCATGTTTTATTCGGATCTCACGGCCTATTTCATCATTCTCGCGACGGCCGTTACGTTGCATGCGGCGGGAATCACCGATATCAACACGGCAGCGCAAGCGGCGAGCGCTCTTCGCCCACTCGCGGGCAATTTCGCCTACCTGTTATTTGGACTCGGTATCCTCGGTGTCGGGCTAATCGGGGTCCCGGTACTGGCCGGATCCGGCGCGTATGCCCTCGCGGAAGCATTGGATTGGCAATGGGGCCTCGAACACCAAGCCAAAGATGCGCGCGGTTTTTACGCCATCATTGCCGTCAGCGTGCTCGCAGGGTTACTCATCCAATACTCGCCCATCAGTCCGATGAAGGCCCTATTTTGGAGCGCGGTCATCAATGGCGTCGTTGCCGTGCCGCTGATGGTGGTGATCATTCTCCTGGTCTCGAAGAAGTCCGTCATGGGTGAATATACGGCGGGTAGGCCAACTGTTGTTCTCGGGTGGATTGCAACAGCAGTCATGGGGGCAGCGGCTGTACGGATGTTTATTCCCGAATAGTCGTGAGCCCCTTCCAGGGGTTACCAGTGCGACACGCCGCCGGTCCGAACCCGGGGACGAGGTCTTTGACAGTTGTTTACAAATGGCCGCTCCGCCCTGACCGATTCTTAACCTGCCTGCGCGGCGTTTCTGAAATACTCCTGCGCTTTCTAAAGTCATGATTTCGCGCGACCGGCAAATAAGAAGTTTCGGTGGGCAAACCGGTACCACCCAATCCCCCATCAATATTGAGAGACCCTATGAAACTGCGTTCAATGATTTTGTCATTCTGTGGTTTGAGCCCCCTCGTTGCCCTGGCGGACGAAGCACCCCCGCCGCCGCAGCAGGAGTGGATTGGCAAGGGACAGGCAGGGTACGTGTCCTCCCAGGGCAATTCGGACGCCAAGTCCGCGAACGCGGCCCTCGACCTGGCGTATCTGGACGCTCCCTGGAAGCACTCGTTTCACCTGGGCGGGCTCTACGGCAGCAGCGACGGGATCGTCTCGGCAGAGCGCTGGGACACCTCCTGGCAGAGCAATTACGATCTGACACCCGATTTGTACACGTTCGGCCTGCTGAGCTACCGGCACGACATGTTCAGCGGGTTCGACTATCAGGCGACCGCGTCGGCGGGCGTGGGATACAAGATCTTCAACACCGCGACGACGAAATTGGACGTGCAGGTGGGTGTGGGATACCAGGAGCTGCGTCCGGAGGATCTGACGAAACTCGGCGGGGCGGTGGTGAAACGTGCGCTGCTCGCGAAAGAAAGCGGAGTGGCGGAGACGGCGGCGGCGAACTACTCGCAGGTGCTGACGGACACGGTGACCCTGACGGACAAGCTGACGGTCGCCTCGAGTTCGGCCGATACCTTGATCACCAACGCGCTGGCGGTGGCGGTGAAGGTCTCCACCAAGCTCGCCCTCTCGGTGGGCTACGCAGTCCAGGACAACACCAAGCCGCCGGCGGGTCTGAAACGGACCGATACGCTCGAAACGGTCAATCTGGTCTACGCGTTCTAACCCGGCATTCATCACAAGGAATCAAAATCATGGGATTATTCGACGGAATTCTCGGCGGCGTGGTCGGCGGCGAAATGGCCGCGGTGGTCAACGGTCTGATCGAGAAGCACGGTGGCGTGCAGGGCATCGTTTCACAGCTCGAGAGTCAGGGTCTCGGCAGCACCGTCAAGTCCTGGGTGGGCACCGGTGCGAATCAGCCGATCACGGCCGATCAGGTACACAGCGCATTCGGGCCGGAGGTGATCTCAGGTCTCGCCGCCAAGTTCGGCTTGAATCCGCAGGATCTTGCGGCCAAACTGGCGCAGACGCTGCCGCAGGCGGTCAATCACCTGACGCCCGCCGGAACCGTGTAATCTTGCCGATCGAGCTTCGTCAAATTAAATATAAGGGGACTAAACAGTGAGCATTGGTAGCGAGTTCAAAGAATTTGCCATGAAAGGCAATGTCGTCGACCTGGCGGTCGGTGTCATCGTCGGCGCCGCGTTCGGCAAGATCGTGTCATCGTTGGTGGGCGATGTCATCATGCCGCCGATCGGTCTGTTGATCGGAGGCGTCAGTTTCAGCGACTTGGCGGTCACGCTGGGGACGGATCCCAAGGGCGCGCCGGTGCTGCTCAAGTACGGTGCGTTTCTGCAGACAATATTCGATTTCCTCATCATCGCGTTCGTCATTTTTATTGCCGTCAAGGGCATCAACAAGCTGAAGAAGCCGCCGGCACCCCCTGCCGATGCGCCTCCGCCGCGACAGGAAGTGCTGCTCGAGCAGATTTTGGCCGCGCTCAAGACGCGATAAACTGGGTGTGCCGGCGTCACGGCCGGCACATTTCGCGGCTGAGAGCTTACGGTCAGGTACCGTCGGATACTTGGTTACATGCAGGAAGCGAAATGAACGTGAAGACTCATTTGAGGGCGATTTCCGCGGCAATCGGGGCTGTTGCACTCAGTGCGAGCCTGTCGGCCGGCGCGGCGGAAGCGGCGGCGGCTGCTGCGGCGCCGGCGCAGTCCACTGGGTCGTCGGCGGTGGCCGAAGAAACCGGGCTGGCGGCGGTATACAGCGATAGGTTGAACGGACGCCGGACGGCCAGCGGCGCCCGATACGATCGCACCAAGCTCACTGCCGCACACAAGACGCTGGCGTTTGGTACGAACGTCAAGGTCACCAATACCCAAAACGGCAGGTCGGTCGTCGTGAAGATCACGGACCGGGGTCCGAAACAGGCGAATCGAATATTGGACATTTCTCCCCATGCGGCTCGCTTGCTCGGAATCGGGCGGCATGCGATGGCCGAGGTCAAACTGGAGCCGGCGACCTGAGGAGCTCGGGCATCCGAGGATCGTCGCGGTTTACCGCAGAATGATGGGTCAACTCAAAGGTGGCTGACGATGAATCGAACCATGGCATTGTTGGCGTTCCTTTACTCGTCCTCCATTGGGGCGGCGAATGCGGGGGACCATCCGATCAATTCGGCCAGTGAGCTGCGTGACTGGTGCAAGGAAGCGTCCGAACAGGCACTGATTGCCAAGGGCCTGTCGCCGTTCAATTGGACCGCATCTTATTCAGACTCCGGGAGCATCCTGACCGTAAAAGGTCAGTGGCGTGTCGATAGTTCTGCCGTTGGTGTGGAATGCCACACGGCGCGGGGCGATGCGGCACGCTCCGCGACAATGACCCTTCACGAAGGAGACGCGGGGGGATCTTAGACGGCGGGCGGCCGCGCAGACGAGCAGCCACCCCCGCTTGGACTGAGCCTGTCTATGCAGCCGTCGAAGGTTATGCTACGCCTGTCCGACCACTGAGTCCGAGCCGCGCGATCAGCGCCCCGCAGTGTTGACGGGCGTCGGCACGTATGGCGTTCGCGTCGGCGTTCATGAGTTGGCGCTGTTCATAGACGACTTTGCCGTCGATCATGGCGAGGTCGACGTCACGACCGATTGCAGAATAAACCAAGCTGGCAATCACATCGAAGATCGGCGACCAGGCGGGGGAATCCGTGGAGAGCACGATGATGTCGGCCAGTTTGCCCACGCTCAGTTGTCCGGCATCCACGCCTGCAAAACGGGCACCCTCCCGTGTCGCGAGGTCGAGCGCGACGCCGGCATTGGAGGACTCCGGATCCAGAGTGGCCAAACGTTGCACGTAAACCGTCTGCTTCATGATCTGAAACAAATCCATGGAATGTCCCGCGGCGCCGTCGGCTCCCAGGCCGACAATCGCACCGGCGTCGCGCAGCGCGGCGAGCCGGATAGGACCCGATGCCAGGTACGCATTGGAAGAGGGATTGTGTGCGACGCCGGCGCCGTGCCGGCCCATCGCCGCTATCTCCGCGTCGTCCAGCCAAATGGCATGGGCGATCGTCGCGTTGGAGTCCAAAAGTCCCTGATTGTCGAGCCAGGTGATCGGGCGGGAACCATAGGCCCGTTGATAAATGTCGGGGTCGACCTTCGCCTCCGAGCAATGCGTATGCCACTTGACGCCAAACTCGTCGGCCAGGGCAATCGATTGCTCAACCAACGCCTGGTCGTTGTAAATAATGTTGATCGGTGAGGGCCAAATCTTGACCCTGCCTTGTTCCCATTGTTCGAGGCATTCGCGCATCGTGCGGATTTCGTGGGCGATATCGTGGCGGAATAGGGCGTCGCTCAGGCCGTTGTCCCTGGCAACCTCGGTGAATGGGCCGAACATGCCTCGTGCGACGACGCCGCGCAGACCCACATCGCGCAATGCCGCAGCGACGGCCAAGGTCGTCTGAACGTCGGCGGGGGCGTAGTGATTGTCGACCACTGTGGTCGTGCCGCTGGACAGGGCTTCCAAGGCGCCGAGCCGGACGGCGGACAGAGATTCGATCGGGGAAATATTTGCCGACAAAGGCAGCATAAAGTCGCTCAGCCATTGCCAGAGCGCCATGCCGTCGCCCAGTCCGCGCCCGGCGATCTGATACAAATGGTTGTGGCAATCGATCAACCCCGGCATCACGATCCTGCCCGCGCAATCGATTCGCCGTGTCGCGTCGCAGTTGGCGAGTTGCGCCGCCGGGCCCACTGCGGCAATCCGATTGCCGGACACGCCGACCGCGCCATCGACGAGAATGCGACGGTGATCATCCATGGTGACCACGGTGCCGCCGTGGAACACCGTGTCGAACTCGGTGATCAATTCGGGCATGGGTGCAGCCTCAACCCACGGGGGCACACCGGGGGTCACCCTGCCGCATGGGGCGCATCGTTCCGTGCGACGCTGCCGAGCGCCAGATGGGCATCACTGATGCCGTTGAACAGCATGTTCAAACCAATGGCCGTTAGCATCGAGAGTAAGACGCCGCTGTGAAGGAGCGGAGAGAGGGAGGCAGGAAACGATTTGAAGAACTCGGGCGAAAGCGTGGGAATCATACCGACACCGAGGCTGATGGCAAATATGAGCATGTTGTGGCGCCGGGTCTTGAAATCGACGGCCTGCAGGATGCGCATCCCGGAACCTGCGACCATGCCGAACATGATGATTGCGGCACCACCCAATACATAGCGTGGAATGCCTGCCACCAGATGGGCCGCTTTGGGCACCATCGCGAGTGCGATGAGAATTAGCGCGCCAGCCACGCACACGAAGCGGCTGCGAACCCCGGTTATTCCCACCAACCCGATGTTCTGGCCGTATGAGGTGTAGGGAAACGTATTGAAAACTCCCCCGATGGCTGCGCCCAGCGCGTCGGCCCGAAGGCCTCGGGCGAAATCCGCCGCGCTCAACTTTCGCTCCAGGATCTCACTGAGCGAAAAGAACAATCCGATCGATTCGATCATGGCGACCAGCACGGCCAGCGTCATGGTGATGACCGCGAAGCCCTCGAATCGGGGCAATCCGAATTGGAACGGGCGCACCATTTCGATCCACGGGGCCGCCTCCACCGCAGAAAAGTCGAGCCGTCCGAAGGCAGCCGCGAACAGGGTACCCACGATGATACCCGCCAGCACACCCACGTTCGCCAGAAATCCACGGGCAAACCGGGCAACCAATAGGGCCACCACGATCACGATGGCGGCCGTCACGAGATAGAATGGATTCGCGAAGTCGGTGACGGTAGTACCGCCCGCTGCCCAGGGCACGGCCACGCCCAGGAGGCCGATGCCCAGCGCGAGCAAGGACGTACCCGTGACGAGCGGAGGGAAAAGACCGAGTAGCCGACGCAACACCGGAACCAGGAAAAAGCAGATCAGGCCGGCCGCGATGACGGCCCCGTATAGCCCGCGTAACCCCATGTCCGGTTGCGAGCCGATCGCGATCATCGGTCCGATGCCGGCATACGAGACGCCCATCATCACCGGTAACTTGATTCCAACATGGGGTCCGATGCCCAGGCATTGAATGAGCGACACGAACCCGCAACACAGCAAGTCCGCATTGATGAGCACCGCCAGCTGTTCAGTCGGCAGCTTCAATGCGGCCCCCACGATCAGAGGAACCGTCACGGCGCCTGCGTACATGACAAGGACGTGCTGCAAACCGAGCGTCAGGGAGCGCGCCACCGGCAGGCGCGTATCGACGCCATTTGCCGACACCTGCGTTGAAATCTGGTCCACGAAACCGCCCTTGGAGTCGTCGGCCAACGGGTCCGTCCCTGTAATCATGAAGTGTCCAACGCTCGTGATCCTCACGCTTCGACGGCGCGGCTGTTTTGGCACGGTTCCGTCGATCCATGATTACCATACCATGTATCAAACCGGCGGTTGAGCGACAAAGAGCCGTGACTCGAAATGGGGCGTCTCGTGTGTCAAAACCGTGCGTTCGCGCGGGATTTCGGGCTGTGATATGGTTGGACGAAATCTCGCATGACACGGATCGATCCCGCGAAAAAAACCGCCGCAACAGAGAATATGGAAGAGTCATTTCGGGCACTCTGTGTGTCCAGACCGGCGTTGCCGGTGATCGATATCCAGGGGTGTTATTCCACGGATCCAGGGGAGCGACGGCGCGTTGCGGCGCAGATACGCGCTGCGTGCCTGGACAAGGGCTTCCTCTACGTCACCGGACATCGCGTCGCGCCTGCGCTGATCGAGGGGATATTCGAACAGGCACGACGTTTTTTCGGCCAGCCGGACGCGGTCAAGCGGATGTCGGACAAGGTTCAATCCCCCGCCAATCGGGGCTATGAACGACTCGGTGGCCAGATGCTTGAAAAGGGCGCGCGCCCGGACTGCAAGGAGGGATTTTATATCGGACGCGATCTGGGCCCGACCGATCCACGCGTGATTGCGGGACGGTTCAATCATGGCGCCAATGTCTGGCCCGATCAGATGCCGGAATTCCGATCTGCTGCCGAGGGGTATTTCGAGGCGATGGGTTTACTGGCGGATGTCCTCATCCGGGCTCTGGCGCTGGCCCTCGACCTCGACGAGGGTTTCTTCGACGAGTTTTGTCACGAGGCGTCGACGAACCTGCGCCTGTTGCATTACCCCCCACAAGCGGCGGATGCAGATGCGGCGACGCGCGGCGCCGGTGCACATACCGACTTCGGGTGCATCACCGTTTTGTTGCAGGACGACAATGGCGGCCTCCAGGTCTTCGACAAGACGAATGGACGTTGGATCCACGCAAGTCCCATCCCGGGAGCGTTTGTCGTCAATCTGGGTGATTTGATCGAGCGTTGGACGAATGGTCGCTTCGCTTCGACGACCCACCGGGTGATCAATGCATCGGGTCGGGAGCGCTATTCCGTCGCATTCTTCTACTCGGGGAATCCAGACCACGAGGTCCGATGCCTGCCGGGTTGTCTCGGGCCAGGCGAAAGGCCGAAGTACCCTCCCACAACCGTGGAGGCGCATCTTCGAGAGTGCTACGCAGCCACTTACGGCGGTCTATAGGACGAAAATGCCGCGCGCCATCTGCATTCACGGCGCCTGGCAGGGGAGCTGGTCGTGGAAAAAATTGGTCAGCACGCTCGAAGGCTCCGATGTTCTGATCGATGCACTGGATCTGCCGGGCAACGGAACCGACGACACCCTGCCTGAAGCCGTCACGCTGGACGTTTATGTGGGGCACGTGCTGAGGCGCGTCGCCCTTGATGACTCCAAAGTCTGGCTCATCGCCCATTCGGGCGCCGGTATCATCGCCTCGCAGGTCGCGGAGACCGTGCCGCATCGGATTGCAGGGATCCTGTACATCGCGGGCATGATGCTGCCGTCCGGCCAAACGTACGCCGGGCTGGTGACCACGTGCTCAGCGGTCGAGCCGGCAGCGGGCGGGGTCGGCCCGTACCTGCAATGGTCCCCGGATCGTTTGACCAGCTGCGTACCGCCGGAGGCTGCACGGCGGTTTTTTTTCCAGGACGCGGATCCGGGCGACGCTGCGTGGGCGACCGCAAGGCTGACTCCCCAGCCCGAAGGCGGAAGGGCCGTGCGGGCGTCGCTCACCTCCGGGCGATTTGGACAGGTACGCCGCGTGTACCTCGAAACCCTGCACGATCGATCGGTGCTTCCGGGGATGCAACGACGCATGCAGGCCGCGATGCCGGGAGCCCTGGCGGTTGCCCTGCCCACCGGGCACTGCCCCCAACTAGTTGCGCCCCGCGCAGTGGCGGACATCGTACAAAGTCTGGTGCGTTGACGATCAGAAAGACATGCCCACCCGCAATATGAACAGCCGGGGCGGTACATAATAGTTCGACACGGCTCCCACGCCGAAGTTGTCCGTGTAACGCGATTGGACCGAGGCGGTGTTCGTCAGATTCTTGACCAAAAGATCGATGTGCGCGTTCTTCGACGGGAACAAATAGTCGAAATCCAAGTCCCATTGACGCAGAACCGGCACCACGTCGGTTGCCGGGTTGTCGTAGACCCGGAAGAAGTACGTGTTGCGAAAGCTGTATTTCAAGTGCGACGTCAGAACACCGCCGTTGTCGAAGTGCATGCCCTGACTGATTCCGACATTGGCGGCGAAGCTTGGGACCTCAGGCGGGGTCCTGCCGTAGATCTGCGAGCTTGGGGAATAGAAGGCGTTGAAGCGGTCGGTCAGATCGCTCCCCGCAAACGCACCGCCGTCGTTCTTGTTGATCAGCTGCGCGGTTTCCGGATCCAGAAGCTGCTGATGACTTTCAACCTTTCCGCCCATCAAAGACGCGTTGGCGTCGACGCGGAAGTAATACGGCAACAGCGCCGTCATTTCCGTTTCGAATCCGTAAGTGCGTACGTCGCCGATGTTCGTCTGGCCGCCCTTGAAGGGAATCGGGTCCTCGCTATCGACCTGGAAGTCCTTGTAATGATTGTAGAACGCTGCCATGTTCAACCGCAGCTTCTCGTCGAGAAATTCGTTTTTCGATCCGACCTCGAAGGCTCCGTTCTTCTCGGGCGCGAATACGGTCGGAACGACCGTCGCTCCTGGATTCAAGTTGGTGCCGCCCGGTTTGATACCCGACGACCACATGCCATAGACAGTGCTGTGCGCCGCCACGTCGTATTCGAGCACCGCCTTTCCGGTCAATGCCCGATAGTCTGCCTTCAGATCCACCGCCGGATTGAAGAATACGGCAACCAGCCCGTCCTGTTGATCCTTCGTTCCCCGGACGCCGGCCGTAAACCGCAACCGGTCGCTAAAATGATAGGTGCCTTGGCCGTACACGGAGGTGGAATTCAGCCGCTGGGTGTCGATGCTCTCGAAGGCAAGGGCGCCGGTGGCGAAAACGGCACCGGGGCTCGCCACGCTCGGCGGCAGAACCGCGTTCGGATTCGTGTATTGGTACTCGAGCACCGTTTCGTCATAGGCTTGTTGGATTGCAAAAATGCCCGCGATCCAATCGAATGTACCGCCGGGATTCGATGTCAGGTCGAATTCCTCGGTCTTGCTGTGCCCTTCGCGAGAATTGATTTCATCGATGTCGTGAACGCCGAATACCTTGATGCCGTTGGCGAAATCCAGCTTGTCGAGATCCTCCGGCGCATCCAACTTGCCGCGCTGGTAGCTCGTGATCAGGCGTGCGGTAGCCCAATCGAATTGGTAGGCAATGTTTGCCGCACCGATGTCGCTCGCCTCATGGAGTTTCGACGGGAAGTCCTGGGTGACCCGGTACGGATCGGGATTCGGGTCGTAGATGTTCTTGAATGCCTCCCCATTGGCATCGTTGGTGTAAAACTCACCCCACAATTCCACGGTCAACTGGTCGGTGGGCTTCCAGAGCGCATCGACCCGGCCGTTGTAGCTGTTCTCATTGCCCAACTGGTAGTTCGGCTGACCCGGGACACCATCGGCCTTCGTGTAACCGTCATGTTTCTCCTGCTGGAAGGCCACACGGACGGCGATCGTGTCGCCGACCGGGACGTTGACGGCGAATTTGACCCGGTCGTACGCGTAGGTTCCACCGCTGGCCTCTGCGTAGCCGCTGAAGGCACCGAGCACCGGTCGAACCGTCGTGACGTTGATGGCGCCGCCGTCGGAGTTCTGGCCCAGGACGGTTCCCTGGGGGCCTCTCAGGACCTCGATTTGCGCCACGTCGAGGAAGTTGGCGTTGAGCGACGTCGGACTCGAAATGTAGACGCCGTTTTGATTGAATGATACGCCCGGCTGAGCGCTGTTGTTCTCGATGCCTTGATATCCGGCGCCGCGAATGCTGAGAGCGAGCGGGTTTGACGGGGTGCTGTTCGCGAGTAAGCCGGGCGCCGTCGAATTCAAATCCTTTGCCGACGCGATGTTCGCCTGATCCAGGGATTCAGCGGTGAGCACCGTGATCGACAGGGCGGTTTTCTGAAGGTCCTTGGTGATCTTTTCCGCCGTTACCGTGATCTCTTCAATCGTGCCGGTGGTGTCGGCCGCCTCGGCGGCGTTCGCTGCGGGGGCTGGCGACGGTGCCGCCAGGCTGATCTCCGAGACGGAGACAACAGTCATCATTGCCGCGCAGAGCGCGAAAATATTTCTTTGCATCAAACCATCCCTTCGGTCTGCGGAGACGTCCGCTGGATTTTATGAACTACGCACCGGACTCACGGCGCGCGATGAACGCTGATGAAGCGGGTCGAGAAAACCCGATGGAGCCTGTCCCTGGTTTCACTGAACTCTTATTCCCTGTTGGCCGCTGCGCGTCGAATTGGCCGGCGACGGAAACTATATTGTCTTTCCAACGACGCGTGGGAAGAATTGAAGAAGTTTTTTGTCGCGCACTGATTTGGATCTCAGCTTCGGGGTATCGGCGTGGCTTGGTGCGATATTGTGGGGCAATGATTCGAGCTGCTCGCACCATCAGGGTGCTGCGCACCTCGCGAAGGACATTCGGCCGAGACGATCTTGCAATAGTTTTCCTTCCGCCGCGAATCAGTTCACTACCATGTGCAGGTGGATTGGTACGCAAAAAATAATCGGCGATGGCAGCGGGCTCGCAGGTCGGAACGATCATCTCGCGCTGAAGGGAAGGCGCTTTCGCCGGCAACCGCTCAAGACGGCCGTACGAAGCGCGGTCGCCGCAGCTCCGACTACGACGAGCCGCTCGATGTGTGGAATGGGAACACACGCTGATGCGAGTCATCATTCGTCAGAGGCTGCCGGCATGCGCCCGTGCCCACCCTGATATAGCCCGAGATTGCGGCGACCTGCCGTCGCCGGTCAGCGTTGGCCACGACCATGAACGCAATGCTCGCGTAGGTATCCACGAGCGGCATGTTCGGCGTCGTTGTGCTCGCGCTCGTGAAGCCCGCTGCGTTTGCGTACTGGAACGGGCGGTCACGTTGTACCAGAGCCGAAGCCCGCGGCCTTTTCCCCCTGAAGTTAAAGTCGGGGCTGCCGCTAAACCGGCACCGCCCATTCAGGCAGCCGAGATCGTACCTCCGAGCGAGAGCCTTGCGCTTGGACGACCTGCTGGGCCGGGGAATATCAATTGAACTGGTAACGGCCGGCGACCAGCCCCGGTTCTTTCACGGGTTCGTGGCCGAGTGTTCACAGGTTGGTCGATTGGGGCGGTATGCACGCTATTCGGCGCGGGTCGTTCCCTGGCTGTGGCTGCTGTCGCACTCCATGCAAAGCGGCAAGCTGACCCACACCGACTTCGATTTCACCAAGCCGCGAACGTCGCTGCTGGCTCAAAACGCCAATCCCGGCAATTATCCCAAGTCGAGCGCCGAGCTCTTCGCCTATCCCGGCGGGTACGCGACCGTGAGCGACGGCAGCCACTATGCCCAGCGACGTCTCGAGGCCGTGCAGCAACAGCATGAGCGCGTGTCAGGCTCGGGCAATGCATACTCCATCAGCATGTAGATGTTGTGTTTATCCGAGTTGAGCGAGTAGACGCCAACGATGTTGGGGTGGCGGAGCGCCCTGGTCGTGCGTACTTCCTCGCGGAGCAAGGGCAGCGCGTCGGGGTAAGCCTGGATCTCCGGCTTCAACACTTTGACGGCGAACGTCTCGCCGGCTATTTCTTGATCGCTTGCCAGATAGACGACACCCATGCCCCCGCCGCCCAGTTCGCGCTCGAGCAAGTAGCGACCACCCAGGAGTTGCCCGACCATGTTGGGTCCGGCCGACGGCACGAGCGCCAGATCCGGCTCGATCCACAAGGCATCGGTGCCCCCCGAGGCACCGACTGGGCCAGAAGTAAACCAAAAATGCTGCTGACGTGCGTGTCGCATCGATGGATGCTCAGGCATCGTATTCAGAGAAACCAATGTATTACAAGAAAAATATAATGTTAATGCTAATGCGGCTTGACGATGTGTCCGAATACGGCCCTGGGCTCGTAGGGCTGTTCGATCGCCGCGATTTCCTCGGCGGTCAGCGTCAGTTCCAGCGACGCCACGGCCTGGGAAACATGTTGTTCCTTGGTGGCGCCGATCAGCGTGCTGGAAAGAGCGCTGCGGCTGCGGCACCAGGCGTAGACGATCGCGGCGTTCGACGTGCCCCGGTTGTGGGCCAGTAGCGAGATGGCCTCGAAGATGCGCCGGTCGGGCGCCCGATCGTGCGGCGTGCCGAGCGGCGAGGCGGTCTGCCCCCGCTCGGTGGTTCCGTCTGCCGGGTTTGCCCGTCCATGGGCAAGAAAACCGCCGGCAAGCGGGGACCAGTTAACCAGACCGATTCCTTCAGCGGTGCACAGGGGGATCATTTCGCGTTCGTCTTCCCGGTATACCGGACTGTATTGCAGCTGCATGGATGCGAATCGCGTCCATCCATGCCGCTCGCTCGCCGCGAGCATGCGAGCAAACTGCCAGGCATACATCGTGGTGGCCCCGATGTAGCGGGCTTTACCGGCGCGCACGATGTCGTTGAGCGCCTCGAGCGTCTCCTCGATGGGTGTTTCCGGGTCGAAGCGGTGGATCTGATAGAGGTCGACGTGGTCGGTTTGCAGACGCCGGAGGCTGGCGTCGATCGAGGCCATGATGTGCTTGCGCGACAAGCCGCGGTCATTCGGACCCGGTCCCATTGTGGCAAAGACCTTCGTGGCGATCACCACATCATCCCGCTTCGCCATGTCCTTGAGCAGCGAGCCGACGATGATCTCGCTCGCCCCGCGTGAGTACGCGTCCGCCGTGTCGAAAAAATTGATGCCGGCGTCGAGCGCCTGGCGGAAGAAGGGCCGGGCTTCCACCTCCCCCAGGGTCCAGCGGAAGGCGGGCTGGTCGCGCGCTCCGAAACTCATGCACCCCAGTCCGAGGCGTGAGATCTTGAGGCCGGTGGAACCGAGGCGTTGATAGAGCATGAATCGAGCCGTGTTTTCAGCCGATGCCTGGCGAAGTGCGCCCGATTGTCAACGCCCCAGCGGATGACGGTGATGCCTCCATTCGACCACCCATTTGCGCAGGTCGGCGTCCACCACCGTCGCCCACAGCGACAGCATGACCACGAGGCATCCGACGAGGAGCGAATTCGAACGCTCGGGCGCATAATCGGCAAAACCGAGCGCCCACGGCGAGATCATCAACCACAATCCGAAGGCGGTGGCGGCCAAGTCCTCCCAGGGACTTCTGCGGTCGACGAGATAGCGGGTGACGGCGATCATGAGAATGATCGCTGCCCCCACCATCCAGGTGTTCCATACGGCCTCGACGTGGCTTGCGCCAAAATGCAGCAGCCGGGGCGACATCATCAGCCATAAACCCAGCAGGGTGATCAGCAGGTCGCGTAACCGTTTACTATCCATGACTCGTCCCCCTATTCGGTGAAAGAGAGTGTCTAACGACGGTCTTGCTCGTCGGCAGGGAATTGTACAACGACTGGCAGCCGGTGGCGCCGCGGGGTGCTGTGCACTGCATCACTCAACGCGGAGTCGACGCCGAAGCGGGAAGCGCCGCGCAGTCCGCGTCGTGCCCGTGGCCGGGATCCACGATGTGCAGGGAGGCGCGGCCGCCCAGGATCGAAACGGTCGGGTGCAACAGCGTGCCTTGCACAGCCAACGCGGACCGAAGGCGGAAAAGTCGCAGATACTTCGGATACCCACGAATCTGCAAGGCGAGGGTCTCGCCGTGCAGGTCCACGGTGCCCCCGCCCGTGATCAGGACCTGTTCGGTGTCGAGCAGCAGCTTCCGTGCGGTGAGGATGCCCCCGACGGCAGCGAATTCCGCGGCGGCGCAGCGGACCGGCGTTTTATCTTTGCTCTTGCCCAGCAACAATCCGAGGCCGCGCAAATCGAGACCGGCGAGTTCTGCGAGTGAACTACGGATCGACCCTTGTGGGAGATAGGCCGTCACGGTACCGGAAGCGCCGGCGGCCGCTTGGTGCAGCGAAGTGCCCGCACCGGTGAGCGACACGAGTCCGGACCATGCGCCCTCGACGGGCGGGTTGTCCGGTTCGCGCGCCAATGTTTCCAGATGCAGCTTGTCGAGCCGCAGTTCGAGTTGGCTGACCGGAAGCTGCGGAGTGGCATCCATCCGCAGGCGGCCGGCAGCCTTTCCACCGAGGACGTCGGCCGTGGCCGCAGGAACGGTCACGATGGCGTGATCGAGTGCGACCACGGCGGAAAACGCATAGAGGGGGATGCGACCCAGGTCGATCCGGCGGGCACGAAGCCGGACAGTCCCGTCCAATTTGCGCAAGGTGGACGGGTTGAAGCCGGCGTCCGAAAAAAGAAGGCGGGGCGGATCATCGGCCGCCGGTTCGCGCCCGGCGGCGCGAAGCCCAACGTCGGCGAGCTTGAGGCGGCGGGACTCGAAATCCCCGTCCAGCGTCGGACGCACACCCGACGAGTCGAATCCGATGCGGCCTTCGACATCGCTGGACCCAAAGGTGGCCTTCAGATGATCGAACGTCGTCCGGGATCCGCGCACCTTGAGTTGACCGGACAACTCGAACGGCCCCGTATTGACCAGCGATACGCCCGTCAGAAAATAGAGATCCTTGAGGTCCCTGCCGTTCGTATCGAACGCTGCATCGATTTCCCGAAAGTCGAATGGGTGTGGCAGCGAACCCGTCCCCGAGACGACCGAGCCGCTCGATCGGCCGGTGAACTTAAAGTGATACGGTCGCGTATGAGCCGCCTCCGCGAGTCCGTCCGCGGAGACGGTGAAGTCCGCCGACCGTCCGTTCAGCACTCCCGTTCCGGCGATGTCGAACGAACCCGTCGATGCGACCTCAAGCGCGCTGACGGTACCCGCGAAATCGAGATGCCGCCGCTCGTCATGGAGCTTGACGCGTGCGGCGGGCATCGAGACGCTGCGGATGACGGGCAATTCCTGCTGATCGCCCGTGTCCGGGTTCGCCCACTGCCAGTTGGCGTGGCCGTCCGCGTCCCTCATCAAGTACAGCGACGTTCCGGTGAGCTCCACCCTCGAGATGCCGCTGCCGAGGCGGCCACCGGGCCAGCGGAATACCACGGTGAGCCGTTCGATTTCCGCCGTCCGGCCCGAATGCACCCAGGGCGGATTGCCGATCACGAGCCGCTCCACGGCGATGAACGGCTGCGCGGCAAACACCGTGACGTGCATCCCGCCGTTGACTTCGATGGAGCGACCCGTGCCCCGCTCTACCCAGTGAATGAGAGCGCGCTGGAAGAAACCAGACTGCACCAGCAAGCCGACGCCGGCGATGAGCGCTGCGAGGATGGCCGATGCCGTCGCCAGCCACGTCAGGCAGCGCCGGCGGAGTGTCGACGGGTTCATGCGTCATTAACGCACATTTCCTTTGATGGAGACCCGCAGCGTTCACTGCGCGGAGGGACGCCGCCTCACGCCCGATCAACCTTCTGTGCTGCGCCCGGGCGGGCGTGTTTCCTTGGGTAGGCCCGGCGGAACGGACGGTTAAAGACTCTCGATTGCACCCCGGCCGACCTCGGCGGCGCTCGACCAATTGATTGCGTAGAGGACCAGTTGCGTGCCGCTGTTAAGGCCGAGGCGTCGCTTGATGCGCTGGCGGTGGGACTCGATGGTCTTGACGCTCAAGTTCAGTGCCGTAGCCGTTTCGCGGGTGCTCAAGCCCCTGCCGATCAAGTGGAGCACCTGCAACTCGCGGTTGCTGAGGCGGTCGATCGGGTTGGTCGCCTGATTTGTCGAGCCAGCGGCCAGTTTCCCGATCATGGCCGTACCTACGTTGTCCGACACGTAAATCGCTCCCTGAAGCACGCGGCGCAAAGCGGTGAGAACCAGCGCGCCGGGGGATTCCTTCATGATGTAGCCATTGGCGCCGACGGACAGCAGCCTTTCGGCGTAAAACGTCTCGTCGTAGGCGGACAGCACGAGAATCGGCAGTCGGGAGTAGTGCGCGCGAAGATCGCGAATCAATTCGATCCCGTCGCCGTGCTTCAGGCTGATGTCGGCGACCACCACGTCGGGCATGGATTCCCGGATGGCCGACTTCGCTTCGCGCGCGGATCCGGCCTCCGCACACACCGTCAGGTCCGGTTGGTTCTCCATGATCCGCCGCAGGCCCTGGCGCACGATCGGATGATCGTCGACGATAAGCACCCGGTGCGCCCGGTTTTTCGCCGGGGCGAAACCGGGTTGCGCCATAGGCAGGTGCCGCAAAGTCTTGGTCACAGTCATTGTCGATTTTCTCTCGCTGGCTGGTTACGGCTTCCCTGAATCCGTGAGTTGTCGCTCCTATCTATAAAGCGACGCAAATCCGGAAATTCCCTCAAGCGAGCACAATTTTTTTTGTGCCGCGGCGCATCTGCTAGGATCTCAACCCCGTCGCACCACCGTAGGCTGCTGGGATGCAGCACGCGGAGTGACAACCGGCGCGCCGGGCTTCGGGAGCAGACAATGACGTATTGGAGTTCCTTCTTCGACCGCGCGGGATCGATCGCTCACGGATGCGGCCTCGCCTGGTCGCGGGGTCTGCTCTGGTCCGTGGCCGGATCCGACGCGCTGATTGCGGCCGCGTATTTCTCGATTGCAGTGGCGCTGCTCTGCTCGGTGCGAAGACGGAGCGATTCGTCACTGCATTGGATCGCAGGCCTGAGTTGCGCGTTCATCCTGGCGGGCGGCATCACCCACATCGTGGCAATTTGGACGCTGTGGCGCCCGGATCAAGTCCTTCGGGTGCTCGTCGATGTGCTCACCGCCGCTGTCTCCGTGGCGACCGCGCTCGTCCTCTGGCCACTCATACCAAAGGCCCTCCAGGCTCCCACCGTCGGACAGTTGCAGGGCGCCATCGGTGCGCTCCAGGACGAGACCCAAAGGCGCCGAACCGTGGAGGAACATCTCCTCGACGTCGAACAAAACCTTGCCGTCGCGCTTGCCAGCATCGGTGCCGGTTTCATCTCGACCGACCGCGAGGGGCGGGTCACCGGTATGAACGCCGTGGCGGAAAAAGTCACGGGATGGAGCGCGGCCGATGCGCTGGGACGCAATGCCTGGGAGGTGTTCGATCGGGAGGAGCGGCCGACCTCATTCCTCGCCATGAATCCGGTCGAGGCGTTCATGCAGCTGGGATACGACATCGCGGCCACCCATCACATCGTGGCGCTTTCGCGCTCGGGGGAACGCACTCCACTCGAGGTCAAGGCGGATCTCACCCGCGACCGCGACGGGGCGGTCCGCGGCCTGGTCTGGATTTTTCGCGACGTGTCCCGCCTCATGCACGCGGAAACCGAAGCGAACCGCCTCGCCGCCATCGTCGAGTCCTCGCACGACGCCATCATCAGCATGACCTTGGACGGTCTGATCCGCAGCTGGAATCAAGGCGCCCAGGCCATGTTCGGCTATGCCGCGGACGAGGTTGTCGGCCGTCCGGTGCAGATGCTGATCCCCCCTGAGCGGGCGTCCGAGGAGATGCGCGTTTTGGCCGAACTGTCGGGGGGGCGTCGTGTGCCTCCCTTCGACACCATCCGCCTGGCCAAGAACGGGGAACGCATCGACGTCTCGCTGACGATTTCGCCGCTTCGGGACGCCCGCGGCATCGTGGGTGGCGGCGCGAAAATCGCGCGCAACGTCACCGAACAACGGCGCGCCGAGTTGGCGCTGCGGGCCAGTCAACTGCGGCTGCGATTCATCCTCGATGCGGCGCAGATCGGCGAATGGGAGGTCGATCTGCAGGCCGGCACCGTCATCGCTTCGCAGCAGCACGACCGCTGTTTCGGCTATGAATCCGTGGGACCCACGTGGAACCCGGCCACCTACATGGCCCATATACATCCCGACGATCGCGATGAAGTGGCCCGTTCGACCCTCCTGCGACTGTCGACGCGGGCGGAGTGGAATTACCAGTGCCGTGTCATCTGGCCCGACAAGAGCATCCACTGGATCCGGGTGAACGGCACCACGCTCTTCGACGGCGACAATCCGGTGCGATGCGTCGGGATCATCGCGGACATCACGCAGTGGAAGATGGCGGAGGAGGCGACGCTTCGCGCACTGCGGCTGGAGGCGGAGAACCGGCAGATCCAGGAAGCAAGCCGCCTCAAGACCCGTTTTCTCGCCAATATGTCCCATGAGCTGCGCACGCCGCTCAACGCCATCATCGGATTTTCCGACCTGCTGTACCTGGGCGCGGTGCCGTATGATTCACCGAAATACTCGGAGTTCCTGGGCCACATCCGAACCAGCAGCCATCATCTGCTGCAGCTCATCAACGACGTGCTGGACCTGTCCAAGGTCGAGGCCGGCAAGATGGAGTTCGCGCCCGAACCGATATCCCTTGCCGCGATCGTCAAGGACGTGGGCGATATCATGCGGGCGGCGGCGGAGAAAAAAAACATCACGATGTCGGTCGACCTCGACCCGAGACTGCCGCAGTTGGTGCTCGATCCGGCACGCCTCAAGCAGGTTTTGTTCAACTACCTGTCCAACGCGATCAAGTTCACACCCGACGACGGGCGCGTCACGGTCCGCGCGCGGCGTGAGGGGGACGCCCACGTGCGGATAGAGGTCGAAGACACGGGGATCGGAATCGCACCCTCCGATCTGCCCCGGCTGTTCTCCGAGTTCGAACAGCTCGACCAGGGACTCGACAAGCGCCACCAGGGGACGGGCCTCGGTCTCGCGCTCACGCGGCGTCTCGTCGAGGCGCAGGGGGGTCGGGTCGGGGTGACCAGCGACCTAGGACGCGGCAGCGTTTTCTATCTCGTGCTCAATATCGTTCACGGGACGGATCTGGCGGTCGGCGCCGGGGCATGACTCCCGATTCGCGGCGAGCGCGGCGAGCAATCGCTGTGCGGAGGGTACGGCATCGATCGACGTCGAACAGCCGCAGTCCGCGCCCACGTCGAGATAGGCGAGCGGCCGTTCGTGAAACGAGCGGCCATCCACGATGATGGCGAGCGCCGGGTTCTTCGAGGCGGCGTGAACCGCCCGAATCGACGCACGCATCGCGTGGAGTTGACGATCTCTGCAATGCGCGTCGCTCGACGACAATTCCAGGACGTCGAACCAGTTCTCGTGCACGAGGTCGCCGAGTGCACGGTCGTTGCCGGGAAACTCACAACTTACGTTCCAGCCGTCGCGCCAGTACAGCTCGGAAGTCAGGCTGACGCCGAGACAATGCGACTCGCCGGGTTGGGGTGCCACCAACACGGTACGCTCCCGTTGCAGCGGCGGATCCGTGCGGTTCAGCAGGACGCTCAGCCGGTGCGCTTCGATCTGCAGGCGCCCGAGCCCGGCCGTCACCGACAGCTCGTCGCACACGTCATGGTCCGACCATTGGCCGAGGCAGCGCGCCGCCGGTTCGAAGACTTCATGAAACAACGGCTCGAGCGCGGCGCCTTGTTCCACCAATTCGTCCAGGAAGTGCGTGGTAGCCGACCCGTCCACGGCCAATAAAAGGCGGGCCAACTCGGTCCCGGACTCCGCCCCGGCATGCCATTTGGCGGCGCTTCCGGCGGCCGGCGATCGCGGCCTCACGGTGTGTGTTTCCGCCCGCAGGGTGCAGGCATGTCTCAGGCGCACCGTGGGCAGGACGATCTCGGCGAAGACCTCGTCCCAGACGTTGCCGAGCATGGCATTCGGTTTGAACAACAGTTTTTTCAGGAGTTTCCTCGGATCATCGGTGACGGCCATGACTTCTCTCAGATCGCCACGATTGCGAAGGGCGAGCCGCAGGTCCCATGAACCAAAAAAGCGTTTCGGCATGATCTGCTCACGCAGGATCTCGATGTCGCAGTGGCGGGGGTCGCGGCGGATCGAGTCCCACACTCTCCGCAGGGCCGCGTGCGGTCCCTCGAGCCATTGAAAAAACTGACCGTCATCATAGATCAGCAGCCCCGTGATGCCTTCGAGGCGGTTGCGCTCCCGTGACTCGCTGAGGAGTTGGTCCAGATCCGGTTGGCTTTGCGGGTGTACGGCGCGGCTGCGATATGCGAGCACGGAAATAGGCTGGGTGGGCGCGTCGCGCTGTGAGGAAACATCGAGAAGAGTCGGAAAGGGATTACCCAAGGGCACAGATTGATGATGAATCATGGCCGGAGTCCCTTCAGGATTCGTTATCAATCGGAATTCCGAGTTAGAGGCGAAGTGTCATACGTCTAACTCACCGCGTCAAGGCAAGGAAAACAGCCAACACGGCCGAACTTCCGCAGGGCGGCTCGATGTACCATGCGGTCCCGGAGGTATTCTATGCAAGATGAAGCGGACATCACGATCAACGGCACGCGGCTCAGCGAGGCGGAATCCATGACCATCCGCGTTGCGGTGGACACGCTGGCAAACGTGCTTGCCGAGGATCTGGGGCCGGAGGGCGACGGAGCCGCCTTGGCGGATCGTTACATGTCGTCTCTGACGCGGATTCAGGCGCTGCTCGACAATCGCGAGCCGCGCAAGCAGTAACCCGCTCGACGCGCGCTTGCGCGCCGGCCTCGTCCCTTGTACTTTGTGTTGCAAAGCCTCGATAAGCATAAAAATTGAAAGTTCAATAATTTAGGATCATATCTTGAGAAATTATCTTATCTCCTTGCTGGGATTGACCTGGCTTGCCGGCAGTGTCGTGCTGCCTAGGGCATCGGTAGCCGAAGAAACGTCCGGTATCCGCACCGCCCTCGACGATACGGGCCAATATTTCACGTCGCCTCTGCGGTGGGATGCCGAAGACTGGACCTACTTCGGCGTGACCGCGGTCGTCGTGGCCGCGGCCCGCGAGGCCGACCCGACAGTTCGCTCCCATTTCGCGACCGGCTCAAACGCCGCACTGAACGGAGGCAAGGACAAGAACAGCCTGAGAGATGCCGCTCCCGCATTGGCGCTGATCGGGGGCACCTGGGCGGCGGCGGGATATCTCGGTCAGTCGGAGGGTTATAGCGAGACCTGGCGCTTGGTGGAGGCGGGGGTGTTCAGCACCGTCACCGCCGAGGGACTCACCTATGCTGCCGGTCGAGAACGTCCTGATGGAACTACGTCGCCCAACCGCTGGCGCGCCGGTGGCGACTCCTTCCCATCCGTGCATGCGAGCGCCGCCTTTGCGATCGGCATGACCTTTGCCGAATCCGGCAACGACGAGTACCGGTGGATTCGGCGCATCGTGGGGTATGGCATCGCGGCTGGCACCGCCTATGTGCGGGTCAAGGACAACCTGCATTGGGCGTCGGATGCGGTGGCCGGTGCGGCCATCGGCTTGGCCACGGCGCGTTTCGTGCTGAATCGCGAGAACGGCACTTCTCACGGAGACCTCTCGTTCCAGCCGCAGAAGGGCGGCTGGACCTTGAGCTACAACGTCCCCCTGCATTGAGTTTGCGCCGCGCCGCCGGCCCCGCCCGGTGCGCCCGTCTCGGCGGCAGCCGTCAACGTCGCCGGCAGCGTTCGTAGCGGTCGTTTACGCGCTGGGCGTACCACGCCGTGGTCAGATGCCGCGTGAGCTTCGGACTGTGCAATTCGATGCGAGGCACGACGGCACGGGGTGGCGGATGACCGGTCCGGATCCGGGCCAGTTCGAAAACCTGCCGGTACAGCGCGGTGGCGGCGAACTCGCCGCTTTTCGATTGCAGGAGCGCATCGTGAATGGCGGTTTGATCCAGGTGCAGCCGGGCGCCCATGGCTCGCAGCGCGGCCTCGGTTTGTCCCAGGGACTCATCGTGGGGCAACAGCGCCCCGTCGGGTATGACGAAGACTCCCGACGCCGAACTCAACGCCGATTGAAAGGCCGCGTTCCGGCTCGCATATTGACCGGCATTGAAGTCGGCGAAACGATACAGGGCGCTCGGATAGGGCGCTTCGTAGTCCAGCAGGTGCGCGACGCCGAAATAGATTCCGCCCCGCCTCGTGAACACCTCGTCTGCCAGCGTTTTGCTCACCGCGTAGGGATAAGGCCGCCGCCGGGAGAATTCCCGCGCGAAGGCAACGTGCACCTGCATGGGGCCGCGCGTCCGGATCGGGTTGCGGTCGGCAAACAGCGTCGTGCCCAACGGGACACTGGCGATGAAGTCCTCGAACACATCGCTCAGATCTTTTTCGGTCCGCACATGATCGATGCGCTCGCCGTAGCTGCGCCCGTCCCTCGACTTGAGGTCCAGCACGCCGCGGACGATCGACCGGGGTACACCGGCGCTCGCGGCGCGTTCGTCGATTTCCCGCCACGCAATCGCCGGCAGGTTTGGCACCGGCGGGTCATCCTTGAAGCCGGACTCCTGCTCGATGACGGCGACCACTGCGCAGACGTTCTCGTGGGTGCTGTCGATCCCGAGGGCGTTGAATGCTGCCACGATGTCGTGAATCCACCCGGCTCGATCGGCGACCCTGGCGGGCAGGGCCGCGTCGACCGCCTCCCACGGCGGAGCCGCACGGGCGTCCGGCGCAGGGCCCGGCCGCTGGCCGATGCAGCCGGTGACGAGGGCCACGGCGCATACCACGATGCCGAAGCCGCCCGGCCGGCCGGCACGGGCAGCGGCCGGCCGGGCGTTTGAGTGGTGCATGCTTGAAGCGCTCCCGATTGAAATTGATCCGTGAAAGTTTCAGACTGACGGATTACTGCCGATCGAGTGCTGGGGCGGAGATACTATGGGAGAAGTCGATGTCGAACGGCGGGCCCTCGCCGCATACCTGACCGGCAGGCGTACGGCGATTTTGGAGGTATGGCGCGCCGCTATCAAGCGGGATCCGTCGCTGACCACCGGGGATTCGCTGCCGCGTCTCCAGCTGTTCGATCATATTCCCGCCATTCTGTCGACGTTCGAGCGGGAGCTCCGCGGCTCGCCGCCCGACCCCTCGTCCGCGGCATCCGCCGCACAGGAGTCCGCGGCGGCGCACGGATTGCAGCGCTGGCAGCAGGGTTACGACCTGCGCGAGGTCACCCGGGAGCTCGGCAAGCTCAACGAATGTGTCGTGGCCGAGCTGGACAGCTACGCCCGGACCAATCCGCACGTCGGCTCGGAGGTGCTCATGCTGGCCCGGCGAATCTGGTCGGCGCTCGCGGGCACCGGTATCGAGGAGAGCGTCGCGCAATATTTCCAGCTCCAGCAGCGGGAAGCGGCCGGACACGTCGAAGACCTCGAAAGTGCGCTTGCCGAGATCCGCGAACTCGAGCAGCAACGCGCGGATCTGTGGCGTCAGGCCGCGCATGATCTGCGCGGCAATCTCGGCGTGGTGGCGAATGCGACCGTCGGGCTCGCACAGGGCGGCCTGCGCGAGGCGACACGGGACGACTTCGTGCGCATATTGATGCGCAACGTAACCACGCTGCATCATCTGCTCGACGATGTCACGAGCCTTGCCCGGCTTCAGGCCGGGCGCGAGCAGCGCCAGATCGAACCCATCGATGTAAGTCCGATCCTGCAGCAGCTGTGTGAGGGTATCCGTCCGCTGGCGCAGCAGCGGCGCCTGTTCCTGCGCTGCGACGGTCCGGCGGGTTTTGCCGCGGATGGAGATCCGGTGAAGATCCGGCGGATTGCCCAGAACCTGATCCTGAATGCCGTCAAATTCACGCGCGACGGCGGGGTGACAGTGAGTTGGGGCGACAGCGAGGCCGACGACCACAAGCGATGGGAGCTGTGCATCGCCGATACGGGGCCTGGCCTGCATACGGACGCCGGCACGCCGCTCGCCAGGGCTCTCGAACCGGGGACGGCGTCCGATCCCTCCAATGCGGACGGCGTCGTGCGCGGGGAATCGGGCGAAGGCATCGGCCTCTCCATCGTCAAACGGCTGTGCGAACTGCTCGACGCGACCCTCGAAATGCAATCGACTCCGCACGTCGGCACGACCTTCCGGATCCTGTTTCCCCGCCGCTACGCGGATTGAACGGATTCCCTCAGAATTCGGTGGCGTTCCGTTGGCAATGACGTTATATAGCATTCTATCAAACAGGAAACATCATGCTCGACCGACCGTTCAGCCCCGATACCCGCATCGTTTCACGCCGCGATCACCCCCCGGTGCTCGACCGCGGCTGCGACATCTGCGTCATCGGTTCCGGGGCGTCGGGGATTTCCGCAGCGCTCGAGGCCGCCCGCGCCGGCCGGCGGGTGATTTTGGTGGATGGACTGCCCACGCTCGGCGGGCAGGCAGTCAACTCCATCATCGGCATGTTCTGCGGATTGTTCACGCCGGGCAAGGAAGGGAGGCAGCTCACCCACGGCATCGCGGATGAGATCCTTCGCGATCTTGGCGCCACCGACGACGTCAAGGTCATCGCCGGCGGCGTGATGAAAGTGGCCATGTACAACGAAGTCGCCCTCGGGCGTTGGGTCGAGAAATCGGTGCTCGCTGCCGGGGTGACGCCGCTGACCGGCGCACTCATCCGCCGCGTGAACAAGGACGGGCGGCGCATCACCTCGCTGGACGTGGCGACACGCCACGGCGACGTGCGCATTGCGGCCACCGGGTTCATCGACGCCACCGGCGATGCCGCGGTCACATGGGAGGGTGGCTTCGATTGCCAGGTGCACAAGGACGGACAGATCTACGGGTCGCAGATGCTCGTCATCGAGGACTTCGATGATGCAATGAAGCCGGGCTGGGACGAGATGGCGGCGCGCATCCGCGACCGCGGCGAGAAATACGGGATGATGCGGCGCGATGGCTTCGCCGCCAGTTATCCGGGACGCAACGTCGCGATCGTGAACATGACGCACATCGAGACGCCGCTCGACCCGTTCGATGCCGCCGCGAAGCAGATCGACGGCAAGGAACAGGCAGATCGCACGTTGGTGTTCCTACGTCAGGAGTTTCCCGCGGCGTTCGGCAATGCGCGCATCCGGGCCTACGGGCTGCCCGGTATCCGACAGACCCGGTGGATCGTCGGCACCCACCATCTGACCACGGAGGAGGTGCGTGGCGCGAGGCGGTTCGAGGATGCCGTCGCACGTTGCTCCTGGCCGCTCGAGCAGCATCACAATCGTGAGGGCTACGTTTGGGAGGTCTTTCCGGACGACCACGTGCACACGATCCCGCTGGGGTCGCTCACCGTCGCTGGAGCCGACAATCTCTGTGCCGTGGGGCGTTGCATCGACGCCGACTCCGCCGCGCTCTCGTCGGTCCGGGTCATGGGTCCGTGCATTGCGATGGGCAGGGCGGCGGCGCATGCACTCGACCTTGCGGGTTCGGGCAGCATCCATGCGCTGGACGTCAAGACACTGCAGGCTCGCCTTCGCGACAATCTCGAGTTCTGACCGCGACCGGAGAAATCATGTCCACCTTGCGCAGCCTGTCGGCAAATTCCCCCGTTCGTCGGGCCCAATGGCGGGCTCTTGGCTTGTCGGAGGCGGATTTGCAAAAGCCGAAGATCGCCGTCGTCAATTCCTCGTCCGAGCTCGCGATCTGCTTCTCGCATCTCGACGGCGTCGCGAAGGTGGTGAAAGAGGCCATCCGCGCCGCCGGCGGCGTGCCGTTCGAGGTGCGCACCACCGCACCATCGGATTTCATCACCGGCGCAGGTTGTTCGGGTTCATACATCCTTGCCGCCCGCGACCTGGTCACCAATGACATCGAGGCCCAGGTAGAGGCGGCGATGTTGGACGGCATGGTCTGTCTCACGTCGTGCGACAAGACGCCTCCCGGGCATTTGATGGCGGCGGGCCGGCTGAACATTCCGACCTTGCTCGTGATCGGCGGCTATCAGGCGTCCGGGATGATCGACGGCGTCCACGTCGACATCGAAGACCTTTTCTCGGGATCGGTGGGCGCCGCCCTCGGCAAGCCCGGAAGGTTCCGGATCGAGGACATGACGGAGCAGGCGATTCGCGGACCCGGTGTGTGTGCGGGCATGGCCACGGCGAATACCATGCACTGCGTGGTCGAAGCGCTGGGGATGTGCGTGCCGGGATCGGCGCCGGTTCGCGCGAACAGCGAGAAGATGTTCGACGCCGCCCGCCGCTCCGGTGCGCGCATCGTTGCAATGGTCGAAGAGGGGCTCACCCCCCGTAAAATCCTCACCGAAGCCGCCTTTCGCAACGCAGCCGCGATGGTGCTCGCCGTCTCCGGCTCGATCAATGCGATCAAACACCTGCAGGCGACGGCGGTCGAGGCTGAAAGCGGCGTGGACGTGTATGCGCTCTGGGAGGAAATGGGTCGGACGGTCCCCATTCTCGCCGCCGTCCGGCCGAACGGCGCCGTACGCATCGAACAGTTCGAAGACGCGGGGGGCGCGGCGGCGGTCTTGAAGCGCCTCGCTCCTCTGATCGACATGCGCGCCATGACCGCGATGGGCAAGCCCCTCAGCGAGGTGCTCGAATCGTTGCCTGACGGCGACCTCGAACTCATCCGTCCGCTGTCGAACCCGGTATCCCCGGGGCCGTCGATCGCAATCCTGCACGGCACGCTCGCTCCGGAGAGCGCCGTGGTGAAGCTCGGAATCCGGGACGGCAGCCGCCCTGAATTTTTCGACGGGAGGGCCGTCGTGTACGAGGACACTCAACAGGCGATGCGCGACATCAAGGCCGGCAAGCTCGAGAAGGGCTCGGTATTGGTGCTGCGCGGACAGGGGATCAAGGGCGGTCCCGCCATGGGCGGCGGTGCGTCTCTGATCCTCTTCGCCATCGATGCGGCCGGTCTCGCCCGCGACGTTGCCTTCGTGACGGACGGCCAGCTGTCCGGTTTGTGCCTCAAGGGGCTGACGGTTGCGGAAGTGGCGCCGGAAGGCGCCACCGGCGGACCGATCGGCAAAGTGCGCGATGGCGATCGAATCGTCATCGATGTCGGCGCCCGGCGTCTGGATCTCGATGTGGCTCCCGCGGAACTGGCCGCGCGGTCCGCCGCCTTGACCGCATTCCCGACTCCGGCAAAAGGTTACCTTGGCATCTACCGGCGTGATGTTCAGCCAATGGCCACCGGAGCCGTGCTCACCGATCTGGGGCGGTGACCGATTACGCGCTATCCTAGCCGGCATGTCACCGGCGCCCCTGGGATGAACAAGGCCAAACGACGCGGCGGCCCGCGGTCGCTGCTCCGGCGCGGTCCGGAAGCTCCCACCACTTCATCCAAGAAGTCCCCCCACAGCAAGTCAGCCCGCGCTGCGGGAGCGCTGCGCGTAGACACACCCAAAACGCCGGCGGACACTGCCCGCAAGAGCATCGATGACGCCGATCAGCGCATGCGCAACTACCGTCGTCACTTCACCGGGGGGTTGGAGAACCAGGCCTATTTTCGGGCGACCCGTTCGATCGTCACGGCCGCGCGGCGTTGGCGGAAGCTGGCCAACGAGCGCGTCAAGGTGATCGGCCAGACCATGGCCCGCTGGGAGACTCTGTTTTTGGTGGCGCTTTCGGGCGATGAGCTCACCCAAAGCGAGCTGGCCCGGCTGATTTCCGTCGAGGGCCCCACGATGGTGCGCATGCTCGACGTGCTGGCCAAGGACGGCCTGATCGCGCGTCGTCAGAGTTCGACCGACCGCCGCGTGACGACCAACCGGATCACGACCCAGGGAATGCGCGCGATCCGCGACATCATGGACATCACCGACAAGCTTCGCGCCGAGGTGATGGGCAACATCGATCCGGGGCGACTGGAGGTGTTTCTCGACGTGCTGACCCAGATCCTGCGCAACATCGACGACCGGAGCTATTCCGGCATGGAGGGCAGGGCCTACCCATTTACCGATTTGCCGCAGCACGCGGGCACTCCGCAATGCTGATCCGGTGGCTCGCGTGCGTCATGCTGACCGCTGCGCCGGCTGTCGTGCTGCCCGCGCGGCCCTCATCTGCGCCGGACGCACCGACTCCGATGCTGGGGTACAGTTCACGCGGCGCGGTCCTGGAGGCGCGGTGGGAGGGGCGTTTTCGCGATGGGATCTCCTCCACAAACATCCGCGAAACCCTGCGGCGCCTGAGTGCGCATCCACACCACGTCGGGTCGGCGTACGACAAGGACAATGCCCAGTGGATTCTCTCCCAGTTCAAGGCCTGGGGCTTCGATGCCAGGATCGAAACCTTCGACGTGCTGTTTCCCACGCCCAAGGAACGGGTCTTGGAGATGTTGCAGCCGACGCATTTCACGGCGGCACTCGCCGAACCCGCGGTCGCGGGCGATCCGACCTCCAGTCAAACCGACGAGCAGCTGCCGACCTACAATGCGTACTCCGCGGACGGCGACGTCACGGCGCCGCTCGTGTACGTGAATCACGGCAACCGTGAGGACTATGAAATGCTCGACCGCCTCGGCATCTCCGTCAAGGGTGCCGTCGTGATCGCTCGCTACGGGGAAGGGTGGCGGGGAATCAAGCCAAAGGTCGCCGCGGAACACGGGGCAGTCGGCTGCATCATCTACTCCGATCCGGGCGATGACGGGTACGCCAGGGGCGACACTTATCCGGCGGGTGGATGGCGGCCGGCGGGCGGCGTTCAGCGGGGCAGCGTGATGGACACCGACTACCCGGGCGATCCCCTCACGCCCGGTGTCGGCGCGACGCCAAATGCGAAGCGCCTGACCCTTCAGGAGGCGCGGACGATCACCAAAATTCCCGTGCTGCCCGTTTCCTGGTCGGACGCTCTGCCGCTGCTCTCCGCGTTGGCGGGTCCGGTGGCCCCGAAGGACTGGCGCGGAGGTCTCGCGATCACGTATCACGTGGGTCCGGGGCCCGCGACCGTCCATCTTAAGGTGAGTTCGAATTGGGACATCAAGCCCGTTTACGACGTCATCGCGGTGCTCAAGGGTGGCAGCGCGGCGGATCAGTGGGTGATCCGCGGCAATCATCATGACGCGTGGGTCAACGGCGCGGATGACCCGGTGGCCGGACAGGCCGCCATGCTCGAGGAGGCTCGCATGCTCGGAGTGCTGCGTCGGCAGGGCTGGACGCCGGCGCGCACCATCGTCTATTGCGCCTGGGACGGCGAGGAGCCGGGGCTTCTCGGATCGGTGGAATGGGTCGAGACGCACCTCGAGGAACTGCAGCAGCGCACTGTCGCCTACATCAATTCGGACACCAATGAGCGCGGCTTTCTCTCGGCGGGCGGAACTTCCGATCTCCAGTCGGTGGTGAGCGCAGTCGCTCGCGACGTCAGGGATCCGGAAAATCCGCTGTCGGTCTACCAGCGCGCTCATCTCGTCGCGATCGCGGATGCCAAGGACGCTGACGAGCGGGCGGACCTGCGCGCACGCGACGATCTCGTGGTCGAGGCGCTGGGCGACGGCTCCGATTACACCGCCTTCCAGGACTACGCGGGAATTCCGACACTCGACCTTTCGTTCGGCGACGAGGACGACGGTGATCAATACCATTCCATCTACGATGACTTCCACTGGTATACCCATTTCGTCGACACCGATCTTGCGTACGGGCGCGCGCTGTCCCAGACCGCGGGCTCGACGGTCATGCGCCTGGCCGACGCGGATATCGTGCCGATCGATTTCTCGCCCCAGGCCCAGGCGATCGCCAAGTACGAGGCCGATCTCGAAAAACTGCTGAAGGACAAGCAAGACGACTATACCGAGCGCGGTCTCGAATTGAAGGAGGGCGTTTTTGCCGCGGTGAGCGACCCGCGACGCCCGCTTCGGCCGCCGCCGGCCGAGCCGGTCCCGCCCTTCATGAACTTCGCGCCGATGAAAAATGCCTTGTCTCGTTTGAAGCAGGGTGCGGACCATTACGCGCGGGCACGCACGGCCTACGAGGCCAAAGGGTCGCCGGCGCTGTCGCTGGCCTCCCTTGCGCTCATCAATGCCGATCTGCAGAGAGTTTCGCGACTGTTTCTCGATCCCCAGGGCCTGCCGGGGCGGCCCTGGTTCAAGAATCAGGTGTATGCCCCCGGTGCTTACACGGGCTATGGCGCGAAACCGATGGCCGCGGTGCGCGAATACATGGATGAGCGCCGGTGGACGGACGCGGACGCGCAGGTGCCCCGGGTTGCACGGGTGCTCGCCGCCGTCGGTGCCGGGATCGACAAGGCCGCCGACGACCTGGAACATGAGCTCGCAAACCCTCGCTGAGGCGGGCAACTTGGACCCTGCGCTTGTGGATTAAATCGCCCGGATCTGCGATTGTCGGAACGTGGGTGGCCGCACCTATGCGCCGCAAGCAAGGTAGAAGTTTGAAGTTTATTCAAAAGTGGTCCATCGTCCTCGCGGTGGCGTCAGCGACTCCTGCCTACGCCGCGCCCGACTCGGAATCCCATTCGGCCATCGTTGCACCGCCCGTACAGGGTCCGGCGGCTGGCCTCGCCGGTTCGGCGGCTCTGCGTGCGACCGTGTTCGGTACGCCACCGCAGGACATAGCGCCCATGCCGGCGTCCGTGCCGCTGGTCGAGATCAATCTGCCGATGCCTTGGGCGCGGCCGGTGCCGGCCATTTTCTGGTTCGACCGCAAGCTGCGCTTCTGGTTTTCCGCCCAGCGCGGGCCGGCCCCTCTCGCGATCGTGATCGCGGGCACCGGCGGGGACGGCAACACATCCGCAATTTCCACCCTGCGCGGAATTTTGTACGGCGCTGGCTATCATGTCCTCACGCTGCCGTCCCCGACGTTTCCCGGATTCATTGTCTCCACGTCGAGCACTGGCGTGGCCGGCGATCTCATCCAGGACGGCAGCGACTTGTACGCGGCCATCCAGCGCATCCTGCCGCATCTGCCGCACAATCCGCAGATCACCGGCATCGACATCGTGGGCTACAGCCTGGGGGGCGCCAATGCCGGCGTGGTCAAGTCGCTCGACGCCCGTGAAGGACGGTTGCACATCCGCCGCGCCGTGATGATCGAGCCTCCGGTCAGCCTGTTCGATTCGATCGGGCGTCTCGACAAGCTCTTCGCGATCAACATCGGCTCCGGCGATGCCGGTGTGGAACGGCTCTATCAACGCCTGTATGCGCAACTCGCCAACTTGTACCGGGCGAGGGACAGGGTCGAGATCGACGAAGGATTCCTGCTGGGTGCCGCCGCCGTCGTGCTGAAGGGCGATGCCGAGTTCGGGGCGGCAATCGCGCTCACGTTTCGCATCGATCTCATGAACATGTTCCTGGCGGGCGACCTATACGCGAAAACCGGCGTGGTGACGGACCCCCTCCATCCGCCGAAGGTCGGACAACCGCTCGAGCCGGTCGAGCGCGTCCTGCGAGGCAAGCCGTTTTCCGAATATTTCACCCGCGTATTCGCGCCGTATTATTTGAAGCACAGACCCACGGCCACGTCGGCGTCCCTGGTCGCGGACAACCGCCTGGACGTGATTGGCGACTCCCTGCGCAACGACCCTGACTACTTCGTCCAGACGAACGCGGATGACCTGATTCTCGACGCGCAGGAACTCGCCTGGCTGAAGGCAACCATGGGCTCGCGCATCGCGGTCTATGACCATGGCGGGCATCTCGGCAACCTCGGTTCGAAGCAGCAGGCGGCCGACATGCTCGACATGCTGGCGGGGCGCTGGCGCGGGGCGGCGCCTTGAGCCGTGTCGCAGCGCTGCTGCTGGCCCTCGCCCTCGGCGGCTGCGCCACCGACGGAGTCGTGATCCATCGCATGCCTCCGGAAACGCCCGCTGCCGACAATGCGGCGGCAATCGCGAGGGCGCAGGCGCTCGCGGACAGCACCAAGGCGGCGCTGGCCCTTGAGGTCGGTGCGGCGGCGGCAGGCACGCCGTCCCCAGGCGCGGCGGCGCCCGGCGCGTCCGCGACCGGAGTCGATGCGGACATCGTGCCCCTGACGGCCTCGGACTCGCCTTCGATGCGGACCTACGATCCGTGGGAGCGCTTCAACCGTTTCAACTATCGCTTCAATGCGCGCTTCGACGAGGTGCTGTTCCTGCCGGTGTCGAACGCGTATCGCCGGCTGCCCTCGCCGGTGCGCTCCGGCGTGCATCATTTCTTCGGAAACCTCTCCGAGATCGACAGCGTCGTCAACTACACCCTGCAGGGCCGGCTGGGCCGCGGCGTACGCAGCCTCGGCCGCTTCGTCATCAACACGACCCTCGGCATCGGCGGTCTGTTCGACGTGGCCGACAAATTTCACCTGCCGCCGGCACCGACCGGCTTTGGCACGACGCTGTCCAAGTGGGGCATGCATCCCGGGCCGTATCTCGTGATTCCGATCCTCGGTCCATCGACCTTGCGCGGGGCGGTCGGTCTGCTCGCTGATTACGGCACTTCCTACGGCATCAACCTGGCGAACCTGTACCGGGGCGACGCGTCCTGGCCGCTCGGTGTCGTCAATGCGGTCGACCAGCGGTCCAACGTGAATTTCCGCTATTACTCGACCGGGTCGCCCTTCGAGTACGACAACATCCGCTTTCTGTATGTGCGCAAGGTGTTGATCGAAGACGAGGGGCTGCACCGCAGGGAGCCGCCGAAGAAGCGCCAGCCGGATCTGCCGGCGGGCCAGTAGCGATGAGGATCCGTTGGCGGATTTTTTCATTCCTGTTCGGCTTTGGGTTCATCGCCTACCTTCAGCAGAAAAGCATCACGGTGGCAGCCGAGCGCATGATGCCGGAGCTCGGCTTGAGCCAGTTGCAGATCGGCTGGATGGAGCAGGCGTTCGTCCTGGGTTATGCGATATTTCAAATGCCCGGCGGCGTGTTTGGACAGCGCGTGGGCGCGCGCTGGACCTTCGTCATCATCGGAATGGCGGCGTTTTTCGCGACGGTTGCCACGCCCATCGCACCCGCGCTGTTCTCCGGCACCCCGCTGTTCGTCGCTCTGCTCGGCGCGCAGGTGCTGCTGGGCTGCTCCCAGGGCGCCATCTTTCCGGTCTCCGCCGGGGTCTTCGAGACCTGGTTTCCGCCGCATCGCTGGTCGTTCGTGCAAGGCTTGCAAACCATGGGCCTCGGACTCGGCGCGGCGCTGACGCCACCGTTGATCGCATCGCTCATGGGCTCGATGGGGTGGCAGGCCGCGCTGCTCTGGTCGAGTCTGCCGGCGCTGGTTCTCATCGTCGGTTGGGGTTGGTACGGGCGCAACTCGCCGCGCGAACACGCCGCCGTGACGGCGCGCGAACTTCAGGAGATCGAGCAGGTGGCTGCAGCACGCGCGTCCGCCGGGCACGAGCCGCAGGGGCCGCCGCCGGCGGCGCAAGTCGACTCCGCCATCGGTGTGAAACGAGTGTTGCGCCTGATGGGCGATCGGAACGTGCTGCTCCTCGCCATTTCCTATCTGTGCATGAATTACACGTTTTACCTCCTGTCGAACTGGGTGTTTCTCTACCTGGTCCAGGAGCGCAACTTCTCGCTGCTGGAAAGCGGCTGGCTGGCGACGGCGCCGCCGCTGGCAGCCGCCGCCGGCGCTGGACTCGGCGGAGTTGCGACCAGCCTGTGCTGCCGGCGCTTCGGCGACCGCTGGGGCTACCGGCTGGTGCCTCTGGTGGCGCTCCCGCTGGCGGCACTTCTGCTGATGCTCGCGGTCAGCGCGGCCAATCCTTATTTGGCGGTGGTCGCGCTCGCGACGTGTTTCGGGTGCGTGGAACTCACCGAGGGATCGTTTTGGGGCGCCGGCATGACCGTGGGTCGCGGCGACACCATGGCGGTGTGCGGATTCATGAACACGGGCGGCAATCTCGGCGGTATCATCAGCATTCCCATCGTCGCCTATTTTTCCGGCCGTCATCTTTGGTTC
>Ga0182030_10001144_pt1 | contig 53754 bp, 55 predicted proteins | sample 812S3MmetaG_FD_121299 | JGI IMG/M metagenome (GOLD analysis project Ga0182030, IMG submission 121299) | Permafrost microbial communities from Stordalen Mire, Sweden - 812S3M metaG (Illumina Assembly) | ecosystem: Environmental > Terrestrial > Soil > Wetlands > Permafrost | place: Sweden...
ACCATGTCCTTGCCGTAGGACAGACTTAAGGGTGCGCCGCGGCCGCTTGCCGACAGCGACGCGTCGGTTCCGGCGAGAATCTCGACGAGGGGAACCTGCTGCAGGAAACTGTCGCCGTTTCCGGGCTTCAGGCCCAGTTTGCGAAACTGATCGACCAGGTAGGACACGGTCTTTTCGTCCCCGGGCGTACCCGGTTTGCGCCCCTCGAACTCGTCGGAAGCCAGCACGCGCAGAGCGGTTCGATACACCGTTTCATCGATGTCGGTGGAAGGAGGCAGCACCTTGATATGTTCCGCGCAGGCCGCCAATAACAGGCTCTGCAACGCCAAAACGCCCCAAAGATGCCGGATTTGCATGCTTCTGCCTGCTCCTTAAGTTCAGTCGGCGCGCGGCCAATGCATGAAAACCACGGCACCCAAGCAGGCCGCCGTCGCCGCATGCGCCCAACCACGCCACGAGCGGGCTTTCGACTGTCCCACGAAACTCCCGGCGCTGGCGGCGGTCAAAACCGCAAATGCGACGAAGCTCTGAAGGAGCTGCGGCATTTCACGCGATAAGTCGGGGTGTTCCGCGGCCAGGACGCAGAACACGATCAGAACGGCGGCCAGGCCGAAGGTGATCGAAGCCGCCGAGCCTAGAACGATGCCGATGAGAACCGTGAACGGACGCATATCTTCAGGCTCATATACACTTGGTGGCGGACTAAAGGCTCCCTAGCCTTGAAGGGAATTGGGGATGATGAGTTTACAGGAGAACGGGTACGGTGATGACTAATAGGCCCAAGGCCAATCGCTCGCGCTGGATTACGGCTGTAGCAGTCTGCGCGAGCGCGGTGGGACTCGCGGCGCTGTTGGGCGCCGCCATGACGCCCGCGCCGGCGGTTGCCCCCGCGAGCGCCGCACTCGCGCCCACGGACCAGGAAAACTACGTGGCGCGCCGCGTCGCCGACATCGTCGCCCGGGAGCACTACCGGCGCGCGCCCCTCGACGATCATCTTTCCAGCCTGATACTCGACCGCTACCTCGATGCCATCGACGGCGGGCGGAGCTATTTCTACGCGAGCGACATCGCCGAGTTCGAGCGCTATCGTTATGAACTCGACGATGCCATCAAAGCCGGCGACGTGGAACCGGCCTTCGTGATCTTCCGGCGGTACCAGCAGCGCAGCCGCGAACGCATGGCGTATGCGATCGAGCTGCTCGCCAAGAAGCCGGACTTCGACATAGATGAATCCTTCAATTTCGACCGCGAAAAGGAGCCTTGGCCGGCGAACGCCGCCGAGATGAACGAACTGTGGCGCAAGCGCGTGAAGAACGACGAGCTGTCGCTCGTCACCGCGGGCAAGCCATGGACGGAGGCGGCCGACGTCTTGCGCAAGCGCTACGAACACGTCGCGAAGCGCATGGATCAAAGCAAGCCCGAGGATGTGTTCGAGGCTTTCATGAACGCGTTCGTCTTGTCCTTGGATCCGCACTCGAATTATTTCTCGGCGCGCAACTCCGAGGAATACAACATTCAGATGAGCCTGAGCTACGAGGGAATCGGCGCTTCGCTGCAGCTCACCGACGATTTCGTCACCGTGATCGACGTCATCGCGGGGGGCCCGGCCGCGGTCAGCGGCAAGCTCGCGGCCAGCGACCGCATAACCGCCGTCGGCGAGGGCAAGTCGGGCGACCTCACCGATGTGATCGGCTGGCGTTTGGATGACGTGGTGCAGAAGATCCGCGGACCCGGCGGCACGATCGTGCGCCTGCAGTTGCTGCCGGCGGGTGCGGCTCCCGGTTCGGTGCAGAAAGTGGTGGAATTCACCCGCAACCGCGTCTCTCTCGAGGCGCAGGCGTCGCACAAGGCGATGCGGGTGGTACAGCGCAACGGCCGCGACGTGAAGGTGGGCATCATTACGGTGCCGAGTTTCTATCAGGACTACGATGCCAGCCGCGCCGGCGCCAAGGACTATCGAAGCACCACCCGTGACGTGCAGCGCCTGATCGGCGAATTGAAGAAGGACGGCGCCGACGTGCTGATCATGGATCTGCGCGCCAACGGCGGCGGGTATCTGCCGGAAGCCGAGTCGCTGACCGGACTGTTCATCGATCGCGGCCCGGTCGTGCAGCTGCGCGATACCACGGGGCGCATCGAAGTCGACGACGACCCCGATCCGTCGGTCTTTTACAGCGGCCCGATGATCGTGCTGGTCGACCGGTTCAGCGCATCGGCCTCGGAGATTTTCGCCGGCGCCATTCAGGACTACGGCCGGGCGCTGATCGTCGGTCAGCAGACCTACGGGAAAGGGACCGTGCAGAACGCGCATCCGCTCAACTACACCGTGTTCGGCCGCAAGCCCGAGCTGGGGCAGCTCAACGTGACCATCGGCAAGTATTACCGGATCACCGGCGAAAGCACCCAGGACCGCGGTGTCACGCCGGACATCGCCCTGCCCTCACTCATCGACGCCAACGAGGTCGGCGAGAGCACGCGCGACCGTGCGCTGCCCTGGGACCATATCGAACCGGCGGCCTTCAAGGTGGAAGGCGACCTGAAGTCGGTGACCGCGTCGCTGCAGAAATTGCATGAAGACCGCACCGCGAACAGCGCCGATTTCCGCTACCTGCACGACGACATCGCCGCGCTCGACGCCATGCGCAGCCAGAAGACCCTGTCGCTGAATCTGAAAACGCGCGAGGCGGAGCGAAAACGCCTGGAGAGCGAGCGGCTGCAGCGGGAGAATACCTGGCGCGCGGCGCACGACGTCAAGCCCGTGCAGACCTTGGAGGAGATCAAGGACGATGCGACCGCCGGAATCCTGCTCGACGAAGCCTCGCAGATCGCCGCGGATCTTGCGGTGGCGAGCACGCACCGCACCGCTCCGACGCAGGCGCGGCGCACCGACAAGATCGCGCACAACGACTAGCGGCGGCAGCTAGCGCAGGAGCAGCGTGTAGAGGTCCCAGTAGTCCTCTGCCAGAACGTTCCATGCCGCCGTGGGCGGCGCCTTGGCGGGCCTGTTCAGATCGATGTCGCCGGCCGAGGGCGCGAGCGAGTCGGCCGTCGGCACGGTGTCCGCGTCGTTGCGGTAGCCGCAGGTCGCGCGCAGCCGGTCCAATTTGGCCTTCAGCGTGCCGGTGATCTGCTTGCGGTTGGCGACGTCGGTTTGCGCCTTTTGCACCCGCTGCATGTAGCCTTCGCATTCCTCGCGCGTGCCGAAGCTCATCTCATGGACCCTGCGCGCCACTGCTTCCTTGGCGCGCGTCGTGAGACCGTAGACATCCACGCTTTCGCACAGCAATTCCGCAAAGCTGATGATGGCCAGATTGATGTTGCGGCGCGCCGCCAATGAGATGCCGGGAAATTCGGGAGGCGCCTCATGATCGATGGCGCTGCGTTCGGCGTGCAGATCCCCGACCGCGGCGTCGGCGATGACCACCTGGCTGCGCAGCGCTTCCAACGATTTTTGCCGGCGGCGGCGTTTGAAGTAGTGCCAGAAGGCCGTCAGGCGGCCGAGCTCGCTCTGTGCCGCCGCCAGATGCCGGCGCTGCAAATCGGCCTGAGCTCCCGCCGCCTGCAGACGCCTGTCGACGTCGGCCAGCCGAGCGTTCTTCGCGGCCTCGGTCTCCGCCTTGTGCTTCGCCATCTCCCTCGCCTCTTGCTGGCGGGTAAGATCGGATGCGAATCCGGAAAGTTGCTGATGGCAGGATTTCCACAGGGCGCGCAGCTGGAAGAACACGAGCGCGCCGAAGCCCGTCTTTGGATCGCCGAGCAGATCGCCCAGCGCATCGAGCTGCTCCTGCACGCGGATGGTCGACCCTTCCTGCTGCTTGAGCCGGTCGCGCAGCAGGTGGAATTCGTCCTTGAGGTCGGCGTAGGCTTTCTTGAGTCCCGCGCGATTCTGGAACAGCTGCATGAGCCGCTCCTCGTCGGGGCTCACCGCGCCGCCGTCCGTGCCTCCTTTGAGAAAACTTAAACGATCGATCAAAGTCCCGCCTCAAATCTAAAGGTGAAATTGCGGGACAGCCCGAGTATCAGGACATCCGGGCCGCTAGAAGCGATGCCCCCGCTCGGCGCAATACTCCAGCCATTTATTTAACATCATGTTTCGGGCCCAGCGCTGATCCAGTTCACGCTTGAGCCGCGACTGCACCTTGGCGAGCTGCGGATGGCGCCGAAAGCCGCGGAAGCTGCGCACTTCGGCGAGGCGCGCATCGTGATACACGCACACTTCCAGGTCCGGATCGCGCACCGGGGCCGCGTCCAGCTGGAACTCGTATGTGAGGCGGAACACGCTGGTATAGCGCGACAGCTCCATCGGGGTGAGATGGAGATCACAGTCCGACGCCGTTTGCGACACGCGCGGCGCATCCACCGAGCGCAGGTCGCTGACGAGCCAGCCCAGGCGCACGAAATTGCTCTCGTACAGCGTCATCAGGCTCACGAAGCTGCCGGGCTGCGCGCGCCAGGACGTTACACACCATTGATCCGCTAACATGCGCCGAACTATACCATGCACGTCCGGAATGTCAGGGCCGCAGGCGCCGCTCGATGCCGGTGCGGTCGAGAATTCTGCTCGATATTTCTTCGATCGACACTTCGGTGGCGTCGAGCATCGGAATGCCGTGCCTTTCGAACAGCGACTCCGCCGCCCTGACTTCGAAGGCCACTTGCGGCGCCGACGAATAGCGGCTGTCCGGCCGCCTCTCGTTTCGGATTTGTTGCAGCCGGTCCGGCTTGATCGTCAGCCCGAAGAGCTTGCGCGCATAGGGATCGAGCGCGGGCGGCAGGCACCGCACTTCCAGATCATCCTCCGTCAGGGGATAGTTCGCCGCGAATATCCCGTATTGCATGGCCAGGTACAGGCAGGTCGGCGTTTTGCCCGAGCGCGAGACGCCGACCAATATCACATCCGCGCGCTCGTAGTCGCGCACCACGGACCCATCGTCGTTGGCGAGGGCGAAATTGGTGGCGTCGATGCGCGTGGCGTACGCATGCATGTCCGCCATGCGATGTGTCCTACTCGCGACATGCGTGGATTGCGTCTTGAGTTCGTTTTCCAGCGGTGCTAGGAACGGGTCGAAGAAATCGAGAAAAAAGCCGCTGCTGCCGCGGACCACGTTGCGCACGTCCTCTTGCACGAGGGTGCTGAATATGATCGGGCGCATGCCCTCCTGCGCGCCGACGAGATCTATCTTGCGGACCGCTTCAATCGCCTTGTCAACGGTGGCGATAAATGGCACAGTCACCTGGCGAAATTCGATGCCGTCGAACTGCGTCATAAGACTGTGACCCATTGTTTCTGCAGTAATCCCTGTTTGGTCGGAAACGAAAAACACAGTTCGTTTTATCACGGTAGCCTCACGTGTCGGCGCAGAGTCGCCGGCAAAGTGTTTCACTTAACCCATCGCCCTACAAGCAGCGAACTATGAAGCCCTACATCATTCCGTTCGAACGATTGAAGAACAAGGACGTTGAACTGGTCGGGGGCAAGAACGCCTCCATCGGCGAAATGATCTCAGGCTTGGCCACGCTCGGCGTCTCTGTGCCCGGCGGCTTCGCGACGACCTCGCATGCATACCGCGATTTCCTCGCGCAGGGCGGGCTCGATGAGCGCATCCGGGGCGTTCTCGCCGAACTGAACGTGGACGATGTCGAACGGCTTGCCGTGGTGGGCGCCCAAATCCGCGGGTGGATGCTCGACACGCCGTTCCCGAAGCGGCTGCACGAGGAAATCCTCGACGCGTGGCGCGCCATGGGCAAGGCAAGCGGCGCCGGCGGCGAATTTGCGGTTGCGGTCCGCTCCTCGGCGACGGCGGAGGATCTTCCCGAGGCGTCCTTCGCCGGACAGCAGGAGACCTTCCTGAACGTGCGCGGCGAAGAGCACTTGATGAGCTGCGTGCATGAAGTGTACGCATCGCTGTTCAACGACCGCGCCATTTCCTACCGGGTGCACAACAACTTCGATCATGCTGCGGTCGCCCTGTCCGTCGGCATCCAGCACATGGTGCGCAGCGACCTGGGCAGCGCCGGAGTCATGTTCACGCTGGACACGGATTCCGGCTTCCGCGACGTGGTTTTCATCACGGCCGCCTATGGCCTCGGCGAAACTGTGGTGCAAGGCGCGGTCAATCCCGACGAGTTCTACGTGTACAAGCCGGCTCTGCGCGCCGGCCGCCGCTCGGTGCTGCGCAAAAATCTGGGCGGCAAGGCGGTGAAGATGATCTACGGCGAACCTGGCTCGAAGGAACGGGTCCGTACCGTCGATGTCGCGCCCGCGGACCGCAACCGCTTCTGCCTCGACGAGGCGGACATCGTCGAACTCGCGAAGCAGGCGCTCACCATCGAAAAGCACTACGGCACCCCGATGGACATCGAATGGGGCAAGGACGGCGCGAGCGGAAAGATCTATATTCTCCAGGCGCGTCCGGAAACCGTGCAGAGCCGGGCCGGCCGCACGATCCTGCGATTCACCCTGAAGGCGCGCTCGAAGCTGGTCGTGAGCGGGCGCAGCATCGGGCAGCGCATCGGCGCGGGAAATGCCCGCATCATCAAGGACGTGAAGGAAATGTCACGGGTGCGCGCGGGCGACGTCTTGGTGGCCGACATGACCGACCCTGATTGGGAGCCGGTGATGAAGCGCGCCTCGGCCATCGTCACGAACCGCGGCGGACGCACCTGCCATGCGGCCATCATCGCCCGCGAACTCGGCATCCCGGCCGTGGTCGGCTGCGGCACCGCCACCAGCGCCATCAAGGAAGGTCAGGCAGTGACCGTATCCTGCGCCGAGGGCGACACGGGATACGTGTACGACGGCATGCTGGAATACGATCAGCGCAGCATCGAGATGGATGCCATGCCGCCCATCCCGGTGAAGATCACCATGAACGTCGGCAACCCCGACCGGGCATTCGACTTCGCCGGCATCCCGCACAAGGGCGTCGGCCTCGCGCGCCTGGAGTTCATCATCAACCGCATGATCGGCGTGCATCCGCGGGCGCTGCTTGAATTCGATAAGCAGAGTCCCGAACTCAAGGACACCATCGGCAAGCAGATAGCGGGCTATGACGGCCCGGTCAACTTCTACGTGGATAAACTGTCCGAGGGCATCGCGCAAATCGCGGCCGCGTTCGCGCCTGAGCCCGTGATCGTGCGGCTGTCGGATTTCAAGTCCAATGAATACGCCAACCTCATCGGCGGCAAGAACTACGAGCCGCACGAGGAAAATCCGATGCTGGGTTTTCGCGGCGCATCGCGCTACATCGACAAGGTGTTCCGGCCCTGCTTCGAGCTGGAGTGCCGCGCACTGAAGCGCGTGCGCGACGAAATGGGACTGACCAATGTGCAGGTCATGGTGCCGTTCGTGCGCACGCTGAGCGAGGCGAAAGCGGTCACCGAACTGCTGGCGGACAACGGCCTGAAGCGGGGCGAGAACGGACTCAAGCACATCATGATGTGCGAGCTTCCGACCAATGCGCTGCTCGCGGACCGGTATCTCGAATTCTTCGACGGCATGTCCATCGGCTCGAACGACATGACCCAACTCACCCTCGGCCTCGACCGGGACTCGAGCGTCGTCGCCAAGTCTTTCGATGAGCGCGACGATGCGGTCAAGGCGCTCATGTCGATGGCGATCAAGGCCTGCAAGCGGCAGGGCAAGTACGTCGGAATTTGCGGCCAGGGTCCGTCGGACCACCCGGAACTCGCGCTCTGGCTGGTGGAACAAGGCATCGACAGCCTGTCCTTGAATCCGGACACGGTGGTCGAGACCTGGATGTTCCTGGCGGGCGACACGCCGGCCTAGGTCCGCTGCCCGCGCGGCGGCTTCCTGCGCGGCGGGTGCCGGAGCGCCGGGTGCCCGCGCGGCTGGCTGCTAGCCAATCCGCAGCAGGCGCTCGCGGTAATACTGCAATTCGCGGATGGACTCGCGCACGTCATCCATCGCCAGGTGGCTGGACGCTTTCCGGAAGCCCTCGGCCACCTGCGGCGCCCAGCGCTGCGCGAGTTCCTTGAGCGTGCTGACGTCGAGATTTCGATAGTGGAAAAACCTCTCGAGCGCCGGCATGTGGCGCGCGAGAAAGCGCCGGTCCTGGCAAATGCTGTTGCCGCACATCGGCGACCGCCCTGCCTCCGCCCACACTTCCAGGAAGCGCAAAGTCTCCCGTTCGGCGGCGGCGGCATCGATGGTGCTTGCCAGTACGCGGGCGCTCAACCCCGAACGGCCATGCTGGTTGCGGTTCCAATCATCCATGGCGCCGAGCACCGCCTCGCTCTGGTGCACCGCGAACACCGGGCCTTCGGCAAGCACGTTGAGGTGCTTGTCGGTTACGATCGTCGCAATCTCGATGATGAGGTCGGATTCCGGCTTCAGGCCGGTCATTTCCAAATCGATCCAAATGAGATTCTCGGGAGATTTCATGATGTTTCAGCGGCTAAAAGCGGCATGGTAGCAGAGCACGGGGATCCGCAACCCGCCATCGGCGGCAGCGGCACGGTGCTCGCGAATTATGGCCGGGGCGTCCTGGTGCAGGCGGAGGGCACCACCCTGCATTGCAGTTTGACGGGCAGAAAACAGCGCATCGTCTGCGGCGACCGCGTCGCATGGTCGAATCCACCCACCGCCGATGGGCCCCGGATCGTCTCCGTCGAGCCGCGCCGCAACCTGATCGAGCGCATCGATGCCCGCGGCCGCGCAGAGCCCGTGGCCGCCAACATCGACCGGCTCGCCATGGTGGTGGCCGCCGAACCGGCGCCCGACTGGTTCTTGGTGGATCGCTACTGGGCCGGTGCCTTGCTCAAGGATTTGGAAGGACTGCTGATCGTCAACAAATGGGATCTGGGAACTGCGGCGCTGCAGCCGGAACTCGTGACCTATCGGCACCTGCAGCTGGATTGCGTCGAAGTCTCGTCTCGGAGCGGCCAGGGCATCGCCGAACTCGAGCGCCTGCTCGCAGGGCGCGTGACCCTGCTCGTCGGCCAATCGGGAGTGGGTAAATCCTCGCTAGTAAACGCGTTGAGCCCCGATGCCGCGGCGCAGACCGCCGAGTTGACCCGGGATTCCGAGGGCCGCCATACCACCACGACCGCGCGCTGGTATCAGCTCGGGCCGGATACGGCCCTGATCGATGCGCCGGGGGTGCGGGATTTCGCGCCGCCGGCCAGCCTGGTGCGCGCCGCCGAGCGCGGCTTTCTCGAGATGCATCGGCTGAGCGTGAATTGCCGGTTCAAGGATTGCCGGCACATGGAGGAACCCGGCTGCGCCGTCCGGTCCGCCGTCGTGGCCGGCGAGATCGCCACCCGGCGCTACGAGAGCTACCGTCGATTGTTCCGCCTATACGAGAAGCTCGCGAAGCTCGCGTCCTAGGAGACGCTGGTGCGTCCGGCGAGCGCGTGCGCCAGCGTGCCGCCGTCGACGTATTCGAGCTCGCCGCCCACCGGCACGCCGTGCGCGATTCGCGAAGCCTTGAGTCCCAGACGCAGGGCGAGTTCGCCCAGGTAATGCGCAGTGGCCTCCCCTTCCGCCGTCGGATTCGTGGCCAGGATCACTTCCCGGATTTCGCCTTCGCCGAGCAGCCGCTCGAAATCGTCCAAACCCAGTTCGGCCGGCCCGACTCCGTCGAGCGGCGACAAATGGCCCATCAGCACGAAGTAGCGGCCGCGGAATCCCCCCGACTGTTCGATGGCAACCACGTCCGCCGGCGATTCGACCACGCACAGCTGTGCCGTGTCGCGCTGAGTCGAGGCGCAAATAGGGCAGAAATCACTCTCCGTCAGCATGCGGCAGCGTTTGCAGTGCCCGACATTGTCGAGTGCTTCCGCCAATGCCTGGCTCAACACTTTTCCGCCCGCGCGGTCCCGCTCCAACAGATAGAACGCCATCCGCTGCGCGGATTTCGGTCCGACGCCGGGCAGGCAACGCAGCGAATCGATCAGCCGTGCGAGTGTGGGGGTGTACTTCATCGATCGTCGGCGCTCAGAACGGCAGTTTCATGCCCGGGGGCAGGTTGAGTCCGGACATGAGGCCCGAGTATTTCTCCTGGCTGCGCGCCGCAATTTTTCGAACCGCGTCGTTGACGGCGGCCACCAGAAGATCTTCCAGCATGTCCTTGTCTTCGCCGAGCAGTTTCGGTTCGATCGTCACTTTCTTCGCTTCGTGATGGCCGTTGAGCGTCACCTTGACCATGCCGGCACCCGACTCTCCCGTAACCTCGAGGTCCGCGAGTTCGGCCTGCGCTTTTTTCATCGTCTCCTGCATCTGCTGCGCCTGGCGCATCAGATTTCCCAATCCACCCTTCATCATGCCGACCTCCTCATTGCTGGTTCGTGGGTTTAACCGAAGCCAAGTCCACATCGGCGCCGAAGCGTTCACGCAATCCTCTCACCGCCGGATCCGCCTCGAACGCGGCCGCGGCGCGGCCGGCCCTATCCTGCTCCGCCTGCGCGCGCTGGCGCGCGGGAGTCGGCAGCTGCGCCTCCGCCGTTTCGAAGGTCACGCGAATGTCGCGCCCCAGGTACTTCGACAGAGCCTGCACGAGTTTATCCTCGATGATCCGCGTGCGCCGATCCGCCGTCGCTTGGTCGATCTTGATCGCCAGCACGTCATGCTCGAACGCCGCCGGCACGCAGTTCAAGGCGAATTGCCGCACCATGCCGCTCAAGCCCGCAGCCTCGACCACGGCCGGCCAATTTCCCGCATCGATGCTCGTCAATCGCACGCCGGGCGCCTGCGCGGCGGCAGGTGCAGAGGGTTCTGCGGCGGCCGCTGCGGTGCCGACAGCGGCGGCCCCGCCGGCGGTGGTGCGGGCGGCGGCAGCGCGCGCGCCGGAGGGAGCGGCGGCGCTTGCGCGGCCGCTCGTCTCGCCCTGCGTCGCTGCCGTGTCGGGACGAAATGCCAGCATTCGCAGCAGCGTCATCTCGAATCCGATTCGCGGATCGGGCGCCATGGACAAATCGCGGCGCCCGCCCAAGGCGATCTGATAGTAAAGCTGCGCGTCTTCTGGCGAGATCGCCTGGGCGAGATGGCTCAGCGATGCCGCGTCGAATTCCTCGTCCTGTTGAGCGGCCTCGGGCACGATCTGCACGATGGCGATGCGCTGCAGGAAGGCGGCCAGCTCCACGAGGGCGCGGTCATAATCCGGCGCGTCGCGGTCGAGTTCCTTGACCTCGGCCAGCAGCGCGGGCCCGTCGGCGCGCGCCAGTGCATCGACCAGCCTCGCGATGTGCCCATGATCGATGGTGCCGAGCATGGCGCGCGTATTGGCCTCGCTCAACGACCCGCCGCCGAAGGCGATCAGCTGATCCAGGAGACTCAAGGCATCGCGCATGCTTCCTTCGGCCGCGCGCGCGAGCAGTGCCACCGCGGCGGGATCGAACGGCAGCTTTTCCTCGCCCGCAATGAACTTCAAGCGTTCGCCGATGAGCGCGGCGGGCAGGCGCTTCAGGCTGAATTGCAGGCAGCGCGACAGAACCGTCACGGGCAGTTTTTGCGGATCGGTCGTCGCCAGCAGGAATTTGACGTGCGGCGGCGGCTCCTCCAGCGTCTTCAGCAGCGCATTGAATGAATGATTCGACAGCATGTGAACTTCGTCGATGAGGTAGACCTTGTAGCGGCCCCGGCTCGGTGCGTACTGCACGTTGTCGAGCAGTTCACGCGTGTCGTCCACTTTGGTGCGCGAAGCCGCATCCACTTCGATCAGATCGATGAAGCGCCCCTCGTCGATCTCCCGGCACGCGGCGCACACGCCGCAGGGATTCGAGCTCACGCCCGCGGTCTCGCAATTCAAGGACTTCGCCAGGATGCGGGCGATCGTCGTCTTGCCCACGCCGCGGGTCCCGGTGAACAGGAATGCGTGGTGCACCTTGCCGCTGTCGAGTGCGTTGCCGAGCGCGCGCAGGACATGCTCCTGCCCCACCATTTCGGCGAAGCGCTTGGGGCGCCACTTGCGTGCCAATACGATATAGCTCATAGGTTTTAAAGTTTAAGCCAAGGACACGCCGCGGTCGCGCGGCATTTGGGGAGGCGGCCCGCGCCAGCAGGACTTCGGCGCCCGACTTAAAGCCGCTACCGCTGCTCCCTTCCGGGCCTGACGGGGTTCATGGCCAGTCGTCGCGAAGATGCAAACGCGAGCCGCCATAGACTCATCGATGGCTGGCGGCCATACCGAACTCGGCGCGCCAAGCCGCCGAAATCTTACCTATCCTCTGGCGGAGAGGGAGGGATTCGAACCCTCGAACACCTTTTGGGATGTTACTCACTTTCCAGGCGAGCGCCTTCGACCACTCGGCCACCTCTCCACGCGGCCGCAAGGGTACCGGAGGCGACCCGCGCGATCAAATCCTAAGGTTAGTTCGAATCCGACGGCCGGGGCACCAGGGGCGCCGGCGGCGGCACCGCCACCGGCAGCTCGCTGGCCGCCTTGTTGGGCGGAGCCGGCTTGTAGCGCGGCGGAACATCCAGGCAGGCGTCCTTGGGCCCCGGAGGCGGCGGCGCGAGCGCCACCGCGGGAATGACCAATGCGTCCTTGGTATTCGGCGAGTCCAGGCCCGAGGGTACCTTGAGCGGAGGCACCTGCCCGGCTCGCTGGTATTCCTGGGGAACATGGCAATCGGGCGTCAGTTTACTGAACAAATGGCAGCCGCTCATCAGCGCTGCCGCAGCAACGATCAACAACAAACGGTCAAGACTCATGCTGCTTGGTCCTCAAGGGTAACTCCGGCGGTCCGCATCGCGCGCAGCACGGTTTCCTGGTGCGCCGTTGACAGTTCGACCAATGGTAAGCGGATTGCGTTCCCGATGAGGCCCATTCTGGCCACCGCCCACTTCACCGGTATCGGATTCGCTTCGACAAACAAATCTCTATGCAAGGGCTGCAGGCTCGAGTCGATCTCCCGAGCTTTATCCGGGTCTCCGCCGAGCGCCGCCGCGCACGCCTCGCGAATTCGCCTCGGCGCAACGTTGGCCGAGACCGAAATGACCCCGCGCGCGCCCACGCACATCCACTCGATCGCCGTGGCGTCATCGCCCGACAGCAGCGCGAATTCCGGAGGGCACGCATCGAGCAGTTCCCGCGCCCGGGCGAGCGAACCGGTCGCATCCTTGAGGGCGACGATGCGGGGATTCTTTGCCAGCCGCGCGACGGTGATGGGCAGCAGATCCACGGCGGTCCGGCCCGGGACATTATACAGAATAATGGGTGCCTCGGAGACCTCGGCCGCGGCCATGAAATGCCGGTAAAGGCCCTCTTGCGGAGGTTTGTTGTAGTACGGGGTCACCAGCATCACGGCATCCACGCCCAGCCGCGACAGCGAGCGCGTGCGCGCCACCGTGGCGGAAGTCGAGTGCACGCCCGCCCCCACGATTACCTTGAGCCGCCCGCGGCAGCGTGCAACCGCCCGGCGCGTCAGTTCCTCGATTTCATCGATCGACAGCACGGGCGACTCGCCCGTGGTGCCGGCGACGACGATTCCGTCGGTTCCCTCGCCGGCGTGAAAATCCAGCAGCCGGTCCCACGCGGGCCAGTCCAAGGCGCCGTCGGCGGTCATCGGCGTCACGATCGCGACCATGCTTCCGGAAAACATCGAGGGGCTCCGCGCGAAATATAGCTACCTTAAGTGGCGGACATGCACCCTGGCAAGCGCCCATCCGGTAGAATTTGCGCCAATGAAACAACATATAGTGATTTCCGCGGTCGGCGGGGACCGCGTCGGCATGGTCCATGAACTCTCCAAGGCCATCGCGGACTGCGGCGGCAGCATCAGCGAAAGCCGCATGACCTCGCTCGGCAACGAGTTCGCCATGCTGCTGCTGGTGAACGGCAACTGGCACACGCTCGCGAAGCTCGAGGGCGAGTTCAAGAAGCTCGCCGACGCCACCGGCATGAACATCCAGCTGCGCCGCACCGAAGAACGGGCTGCGCGCAATGACATGCTGCCTTACTCCATCGACGTGGTATGCCTCGATCAGACCGGCATCGTCGCCGGCCTGTCGGGATTCTTTTCGCAGCGGGGGGTGGACATCGCCGAGTTGTCGACCCGTTCCTATGCCGCCGCGCATACCGGCGCGCCGATGTTTTCGGTGCAGATGATCGTGAACGTGCCGAGCCGGCTGCACATCGGAGTGCTGCGCGAAGAATTCATGGATTTTTGCGATCACTTGAATCTCGACGCCATTTTCGAACCCGTCAAGAGCTGATGCCCGCCATGACTAAAATCGAAGTCGGCAAGAAGGCGCCGCCGTTCACTCTCGAAGGCACGGGCGGCAAGTGGGCGCTGGCCGATGCCGCCGGCAGCGCCGTCGTCCTTTATTTTTATCCTCGCGACAACACTCCGGGATGCACGCAGGAAGGCGAAGACTTCACCGCGGCGTATCCGCAATTCAAGAAGTCGCACGCCCTGATCGTCGGCATTTCCGCGGACAGCCTGGCGGCGCATGAGAAATTCAAGCAGAAAATGGCCTTTCCATTCGACCTGCTGAGCGACCCCGACAAGAAGGTTTGCACGCTGTACGACGTCATTCAGGAAAAGAGCATGTACGGCAAGAAATTCCTCGGGATAGAGCGCAGCACCTTCCTGATCGACGGCAAGGGCGTGCTGCGGCACGCTTGGCGCAAAGTGAAGGTGAACGGCCACGCCGCGGCGGTGCTCGCGGCCGTGAAAGCCCTGTGACCGCGCAGGGGCGGTCCCCGGCGGCCGCAAGCGCGAAAGCCCGACGGGGCAGCAAGGAAAGGCGCATTTTCGTGCTCGACACGAATGTCTTGATGCACGATCCGACCTCCATCTTTCGCTTCGAAGAACACGACATCTATATTCCGATGACCGTGCTCGAAGAGCTGGACGCGGGCAAAAAGGGCTTGTCGGAGTCGGCGCGCAACGTGCGCCAGGTGAGCCGCTTCCTCGACGGCTTGATGCAGGGCGCGTCGAAGGCGCAGATCGACCGCGGGTTGGCGCTGCCCGCGTCGGCGCCGATCAACCACGGCAAGCGGCCGCCCGGCGGCCGGCTGTTTTTCCAGACTCAATTGCTCGAATCCGTGCTGCCGGACAGCCTGCCCGGCCATGGCGCCGACAACGCCATCCTGGCCAATACGCTGGCTCTGCAGCAGAAATTCCCCGCGGCCAGAGTGACCCTGGTATCGAAGGACATCAATCTTCGCATCAAGGCGGCCATCCTCGGCGTGCAGGCGGAAGACTACTCCAGCGACAAGACGATCGAGGACGCGGATCTTCTGGCGAGCGGCGTACAGCAGCTGCCGCCGAATTTCTGGGAGAAGCACGGCAAGGGCATGGAGTCCTGGCAGCAGCAAAGCCGCACCTTTTATCGCGTGCGCGGCCCGCTGGTGCGCGAGTGGCATGCGAATCAGTTCGTCTACGATCCCGGCGAGAACGGGGTCGAGGCCATCGTGCGCAAGATCGAAAGCGATGCCGCGGTCCTGGAACTCGACATCGATTACCGCGCTGAGCGCAACGATGTCTGGGGCGTCACGGCGCGCAATCGCGAGCAGAATCTGGCGCTGAATCTGTTGATGGACCCGGAGATCGATTTCGTCACCATACTGGGGCCCGCCGGCACCGGAAAGACCCTGTTGACGCTCGCGGCCGGGCTCGCGCAGACGCTGGACCACAATCGATTCAGTGAAATCATCATGACCCGCGTCACCATTCCACTGGGCGAGGACATCGGCTTTCTGCCGGGCACCGAAGAGGAAAAAATGGAGCCCTGGATGGGCGCTCTGATGGACAACCTCGAAGTGTTGACCCAGAGCCAGCCGGGAGGCACGTGGGGACGGGGCGCGACCAACGATCTGCTCCGCCACCGCATCAAGATCCGCTCCTTGAATTTCATGCGCGGGCGGACGTTCTTGAACCGCTTCATCATCATCGATGAAGCGCAGAACCTGACTCCCAAGCAAATGAAGGCGCTGGTGACCCGAGCCGGGCCGGGCACCAAAATGGTATGCCTGGGCAATATTGCCCAGATCGATACGCCGTATCTCACGGAAACCACCTCCGGCCTCACCTATGTGGTCAACCGGTTCCACGGCTGGGCGTTTTCGGGGCATATCACCCTGGTGCGCGGAGAACGATCGCGTCTGGCAGACTACGCCTCCGAAGTTCTTTGATTTGACGGGATTTATGAGCGAACTTTGGGTCTCGTGCAGCACTCCAAGGGGAGTTATGGAGGCCGAATGTCACCGTTGAAGTCCCTGTGCGCGTTTATGGCGGCTGCCGCGGTAAGCGTCAGTGTCAGCGTCGGCTGGGCCGCGGGCCTCGGCACGGGCTCGAGCGCGGCCGACCAGGATCTCCCCGATCTGGGAAGCCCGGCCACCGCCGCGGTGTCGCTCGAGGATGAGTACCGGGCGGGGTTGGGCTGGTTTGCGAGCATCCGCCAGACCGGCCAGGTGCTCGAGGACCCGGAAATCGAGGATTACATCCAGGAAATCGGCCACAGCCTGTCGAGCCGCGCCGAGGAAGGCCAGCACCAGTTCTACTACTTCGTGCTGAAGGACCCGATCATCAACGCTTTTGCCATGCCGGGCGGTTTCATTGCCATTCAAAGCGGCCTGATCCTGGCAACCAGCAATGAAAATGAATTGGCGGGAGTGATGGCGCACGAAACCGCGCACGTCACCCAGCGCCATATCGTGCGAGGCATCATCGATCAAAGCCATGCAGGCTTGATCTCCACCGCCGCCATGCTGGCCGCGATTCTATTGGGTGCAACGGCCGGGCGCGGCTCGCCCGACGCCATGGAGGGCGCCATCCTCGCGACGCAAGGCGCCGCCATCCAGCATCAAATCAACTACACCCGCGCCAACGAATTCGAAGCGGACCGGATCGGCATCGGCACGATGGCGAGCGCCGGCTACGATCCTTTGGGTATGGCGACCTTTTTCCAGACCCTGGATCGAAACTCTCCCGATCCGAGCCGGGTCAAGGCCGTGGAATTCCTGATCGATCACCCGCTGTCGGCGGAGCGCGTCGCCGAGGCGCGCAATCGTGCGGAGCAGATCGGGCGGATTCGCCACACGGATTCCTTGAGCTACACGCTGATGCGCGAGCGCCTGCGCTCGCTGGTGGGCCATCCGGAAGCCGCGCGCGACTACTACATCAGCGTGACCAAGAACGGCGGCGGGAAAAGCATGGAAGAGCGCTACGGCAAAGCGGTGGCGGACATCGCCACGCGCAACCCCGGCGCGGCCATCCCGGAACTGCAGGCGCTGGTCAATGAATATCCCAAGGTGAATCAGTTCTACGGAGCGCTCGGCCAGGCATATCTCGCGAACAGCCAGGTAAAAGAGTCCCAGGCCGTTCTCGACAAGGCGGTCAACCTGTTCCCGCGCAACGTACCCATCACCATCCGGCTGGCCGAGACACTGATGCGCGGCGGCGACAACAAGCGCGCGCACCTGATACTGGACGATCTGTTCAACGTCGTCGAACCGACGCCCGAGCAAACCCGCCTGATTGCCAAGGCCGCGCATGCGGCGGGCGACATTGGGGATTCCTACTACTACATGTCGTACTTTTACCTGATGAACGGCGATCTGAAGATGGCCGCGAATCAACTGGAACTCGGTTTGAGCATGCCCCAATTGGACCCGATCCAGCGTGCGCGCTTCAGTGCGCGGCTCGAGGAAGTGCGCGCCGCCATGCCCAAGGACCGCAAGAACACCGTCGCCGACGACAACGCGGGCGGGAACGGCAGGCATTGAGAAAAAGTCCGGCCCGGTCGCTGTAAGCTGCCCACGCAGCCCTGTATCCTTTCGGTATACGACGGTTTCGGGAGAGATTCGATATGCTGAAGGTTAGGCAGGCGCGCGCGGCGCTCGGCATCCTGTTTGCGCTCTGTCTCAGCGCCTGCGTCTCCTTGCCTGCCGACAGCAAACGCACGCCGCAAGATCCCTGGGAATCCTGGAATCGCGGGATTTACAGGGTCAATGACAAACTGGACCGCGCGCTCGCCAAGCCCCTGGCGAAAACCTACGTGCACCTGATACCCCACCCAATCCGCACCGGCGTCAGGAATTTTCTCGACAACCTCGGTACTCCGACCGTCATGATCAATGACGCACTGCAGGGAAAACTCCAGGCCGCCGGAAACGACCTGGCGCGTTTCCTGCTCAATTCAACCGTGGGCCTCGCTGGACTGCTCGACCCCGCCAGCCCGGCCGGATTGGCGCGCAACAACGAGGACTTCGGACAGACCTTGGGCGCCTGGGGCGTCCATCCCGGTCCCTTCCTCGAACTGCCCTTGCTCGGTCCGTCGGACCTTCGGGATGGGCCGGCCAGATTGGTCGATGCCTACACGAATCCGCACGCCTATATCCGCAACCAGCCGGTGAAATGGGGGCTGTACGGCCTTTATCTCGTGGATGCGCGGGCGAGCTTGCTGCCCCTGGATGAGACGCTGAAGAATGTCTACGACCCCTACGCCTTCATACGGGACGCCTATTTGCAGCGCCGCGCTTATTTGGTCTCGGACGGCAAGGTCACCGAGGAACCGTTGGTCGACCCGGACGCCGACACTCCGGATGCAGACAAGGCGGCGCCCGCGCCGGTCCCCACGGATACCACGCCGGCTGATTCGAAGCCGGGCGACACGAAACCGGGGGACGACGCCAAACCGCCTCCCGCCGCGCCTGCGGCGACCGGCGGGATATCCACCGGCGGCACACCGCCGCCTAAGTCACCGGCTGCGCCGACGCCTCCTGCAGCGCCGTAGGCGGTACCAGCAGTTCCTCAACCTCGCTCAAGCGGGCGAGCTGGCGCAGCTGGGTCGGGAGATTTTCATATTTCAAGGTGGTGCCGGCGGCCTTGGCCACGCTCAACCATTCGATCAGCAAGGCAAGTCCGGCGCTGTCGCTGGCCGTCACTCCGGCCAGATCGATCACGGCCGCTTGACCCCCGGCAATCGCTTCATCGCCCCGCGGCAGCAGCGCGCTCACCGTGGTGAAGTGCAGCGACCCGGTCACCCGCGACCGGCCGTCGGCTTGAATCTCGAATGCGGCGTCCTGATGCGCCGTGCCCGTGTGCTTGCGCCTGGCAATAAATGACTGCGTCTTGCCGAATGACTGCGGTTTGCCTGGCGTCTGTGGTTTGGCCAAGGTTTGCTCCGTGGTCAATGACTGCTGCCCGCGGTGCCGGGGCCCGGTTTTCCATTGGTCTCGAGCCGGGTGATCACCTCATCCAAGCCCTTGGCTTGAATCTCGGCGCCGAAATCGGTGCGGAAACTCTTGACGTAGGAGATGCCCTCGATCACCACGTCCCAGGCCTTCCAAACGCCATCCACCTTTCGCAGGCTGAAATTGACCGGGACCTTGTCTCCCGAGGCGCGCTTCACTTCGGTTCGAACCGTGGCCGTGGTCTCGCCGGGCTCCGTCTTGTAGGGCAGAATCACGAACCGGTCCGCGGTGAAATCGACCAGCGCCGCGCCGTAGTTGCGCAGCAGCGAGTGGTAGAACGCATCGACGAAGCGCTTGCGCTGATCCGCAGTCGCGGTGCGCCAGGTTTGGCCGAGCACCAGCCGCGCCGAGTATTCGGTGTCGAAGTTCGGCAGCAGCACATTGGCGACCAAGGCGTCCAGCTTCGCCGAATCCTTCGCGTACATCGGCCGATTCGCATCCAATTCGACCAGCATCTTCTTCGCGGAATTCTCGACCAATTCCTGCGGACCCAGGGCGCTCGGCGCGGCGGTGGGAGCCGCCGGAGGGTCGGCCGCGTACGCGGCGTGAAGCGAACCCAAGGCGAACAGGGCAAGGAGCGTGAGCCGTATCATTTCGTTTTCTCCGGAAGCTTGGAATCGGCGGGCGTCGCTGTGTCCGCCTTCGACTTGCCGGCATCGCCGGCGCTTTTGGTGAAGTTGGCCAGGACCTGGCCGATCAAATTTTCGAGCACGAAGGCGGACTGGGTAAAGTCGATCCGACCTTTATCCTTCAAATAGGTATCCGCGCCGCCGGCGGTGAGGCCGATGAACTTCCCCCCCAGCAGGCCCTGAGTGTAGATGCTGGCATCGCTGTCCGTCGGAATCTGGTTGTATTTGGCGGCCAGCCGCAGGGTCACCACCGCCTTGTACTCATTCGAGTCGAACGCGATGTTGGTCACCCGGCCGACTTCGACCCCGGACATGGACACCGGAGCGCCCACTTTGAGATCGCCGATATTGTCGAACTTCGCCGTCACGTCGTAATGCGGCGGACTCGCGAAGAACGACAAGCCGCGGTTGTTGGTCTGCGTTGTCAGAAAAAGCAGCGCGGCAAAACCCAGCAGTACGAACATTCCGGTGCCGAGATTCAGCGTACGTGACTTGCGCATACAGATACCTCTTACAAAAACGCCGCGGTGATCAAATAGTCCAGGAACAGGACGACTACGGCGGAAGTGACGACCGTGCGCGTGGTCGCGCGGCCCACGCCCTCCGCCGTCGGCGTCGCATAATATCCCTCATACACCGCGATCAGGCTGCAGGCGACGCCGAATATGCAGCTCTTGACGATACCCTCGTTGATGTCGGACAGGCCGACCGAGGAGCGCATCTGCGACCAGAAGCTGCCCGCATCGACGCCCATGATCTGCACGCCGACCAGCTGCGCGCCGTAGATTCCGATGACGCTGAATATGGCCGCCAGCAGCGGCATGGCGATCACGCCGCCCAGGAAGCGCGGCACGACGATGCGCCGGATCGGATCCACCGCCATCATTTCCATCGCCGATATCTGATCCGTCGCGCGCATCAGCCCCAATTCGGACGCCAGCGCAGTACCTGCCCGTCCGGCGAAAAGCAGCGCGGTGACCACGGGCCCCAGCTCCTTCACCAGTCCGATGGTCGCCGCGGTGCCCAAGGCCTCCTCCGAGCCGAAGCGCTGCAGCAGCTCGAATCCCTGCAAGCCCAGCACCATCCCGACGAACAAACCCGACAGCATGATGATGACCAGCGACAGGGCGCCGGAATTGTAGATCTGCTGTGCAATGAGGTCGCATCTCATCAGCGCGCGCGGCGATTGCGCCAGCAGTCGAAACAGGAAGCGCGCGATCGAACCCAGTGCGACCAGGGACTCCGTCAGGCTGCTCCACAGTTCGCGGACCAGCTTCATGAGTTCTCGTCGCGCGCGAGCAGTTCGGTGAAATAATCAGGGGCCGGAAAATGGAAAGGTACCGGGCCGTCGGCCAAGCCGCCGACGAATTGCCGCACAGCCTCGGACGGATAGGATTTGAGCTCCGGCGGCGTTCCGTGCGCGACGACCTTGCCGCCCGAGAGCAGGAATACCAGGTCGGCGACGGTGGAAATCTCCTGCACATCGTGCGAGACCACGATGCTGGTGATGCCGAGCGCGTCGTTCAGGCGCCGGATCAATCGCAAAATCACGCCCAGTGAAATGGGGTCGAGACCGACGAAGGGTTCGTCGTAGATCAATATTTCCGGGTCCATGACGATGGCCCGTGCCAGTGCGACGCGCCGGCTCATGCCGCCGGATAATTCCGCCGGCATGAGTTCCGCCGCGCCCCGCAGTCCCACGGCCTGCAATTTAGTGAGCACCAGCTGGCGAATCAGCCGTTCGGGAAGATCGGTGTGCTCGCGCAGCGGAAACGCGACGTTTTCGAACACGCTAAAATCGGTGAGCAGCGCGCCGTTCTGAAACAGCATCCCCATCCGGCGCCTGAGTGCATACAGATCCGCGCGGCGCACGGCATTCATGTCCTGCCCGGCGACGATCAGCGATCCGCTGTCGGCGGCGACCTGGCCCGTAATGAGGCGCAGCAGCGTGGTCTTCCCGGTGCCGCTCGGCCCCATGATCGCGGTGATGCGGCCGCGCGGAATATCCATGTCGAGTCCGTCGAATACCGGGCGGCCGCCGATGGCATAGCCCAGGTTGCGAATCTCGATGATGGCTGCGGATTGATTCAATGGTGCCTATGGAGCGCAGCGTCCCGAAGACGTCCGGCACCCGAATGAAGCCCTGGGGGCGTTAGGCCGCACTATTTTCCATGGAACCTTTATAGGCACCGACAGCCGCCAGCCCATTCAACTTCGCACGCAAAAACAGCGCCTTCTGGCCGCCGGTATAGCCCGCCGGTTTTCCGCCCCACGCGCTCAGCGCATTTTCCTGAAGCGCGCGCCCGTAGCTGAACGTCAGCGCCCAGGGGAACGGACCCGCCGCATTCATCAGGTTCAAATGCTGCGTGGCCTCGAGGGGGCTCTGGCCGCCGGACAGGAAGGCGATTCCCGGTACCGCGGACGGCACCCGCCGCTTCAAGGTGCGCACCGTTGCCTCCGCGACCTGCTCGGGGCTCGACTTCTGCGCACTTTTCTTGCCGGGTACCACCATGTTCGGTTTGAGCACGATGCCCTCGAGAACCACCCGCGCGGCGAACAAATGGTCGAAAACGCTCTCCAGGACGACGTTGGTCACTTCTTCGCAGCGCTCCAAGGTATGCGCCCCGTCCATCAGCACCTCGGGCTCGACGATGGGTACGATCCCGGCTTCCTGGCAAAGCGCGGCGTAGCGCGCGAGCGCCTCCGCGTTCGCGTCGATGGCATAGGAGGTGGGAATGCCGCTGCCGATATCGATGACCGCGCGCCACTTCGCGAATCGCGCCCCGATCTTGTAGTACTCCGCGAGCCGCTCGCGCAGTCCGTCCAAGCCCTCGGTGATCGTCTCGCCGGGAAATCCGGCCAGCGGCTTGGCCCCCATGTCGACCTTGATGCCGGGCAGCATTCCGTGCTGGGTGAGGTACGTCGCAAAGGGCACGCCGTCCTTGGTTTTCTGCCGCAAGGTTTCGTCATACATGATGACGCCGCTGATGTATTCCGCGGCGCCGGGAGCGGTGAAAAGCATCTCGCGGTAGGAGCGCCGGTTCTCCTCGGTGGATTCGAGCTTGATGGTGTCAAAACGCTTCTTGATGGTGCTCGTACTCTCGTCGGCAGCCAAAATTCCCCTGTTTTTCGCGACCATGGCGCGGGCCGTGGCGTTCAGTTCTGCGGTGTTCATGTCTGGCATAACTCACTGATATCGGTTGTCGGAAATTGACTCAAGGATAGCAAAATAAGGCTGAATCCGCCCTGCGGGTGGACCTTCAATTCAAATAGGACTAAAATTGTCCCACATAAGGTATCGAGCAGGGAAGACAAATTCACATGCTGCGAATGGGCAAATTGACGGATTACGCGACGGTCGTGCTGGCTAGTCTAGCGCAAGAGCCCGCGCGGCACCGTGCGGCAGCGGAGTTGGCCGAGCGCACCCGCCTGAGCCGGCCCACCGTGAGCAAGGTGCTGAAGGGCCTGCAGCGCGCCGGCATGGTGATCTCCTCGCGCGGTGCTCGAGGCGGATATCGTCTGGCGCGAAGCCCGGAACAGATTACCGCGGCGCAGATCCTCGACATCTTCGAGGGGCCGATCGCGATCACCGAATGCAGCGGAGCCTCCAGCCAATGCGGCATCGAACGGCAGTGCCGGGTCGGCGGTGCATGGCAGCGCGTGAACGCCGCGATCCGCCGCGCACTCGAGGAGGTCACCCTGCGCGAGCTGGCCGGGCTGGACTCGGCGAGCCTGCGCGTCTCCGACCTGGCGGCGGAAATTCGCGTCCAAACCTGGTGAATACCGCCATGGCGACCCCATCATTGACTGTCGAAGCGTAACGGCTACTGGAAACATTTCGTGTCAACCAAATCTCAAGACGTCGAAACCCTGCTCGCGCAGAAATACCGCCATGGGTTCATCACCGATATCGAGTCGGACAGCCTGCCGCCGGGCCTCGACGAAGGCGTCGTGGCCGCGATATCGAAGAAGAAAAACGAGCCGCAATTTCTGCTGGACTGGCGCCTCAAGGCGTTCAGGCATTGGCAGACCATGCAGGAGCCCACCTGGGCCCACGTGCACTACAAGCCGATCGACTATCAGGATATTTCCTATTATTCGGCGCCCCGCCCGCCCGCGAATGCACCCAAGAGCCTCGATGAGGTGGACCCGAAGCTTCTGGCGACCTATGCCAAGCTCGGCATTCCGCTGCACGAGCGCGCCCGTCTCGCCGGCGTCGCGGTCGATGCGGTGTTCGACAGCGTATCGGTGGCGACCACGTTCAAGGAAAAATTGGGCAAGGCCGGGGTCATTTTCTGCTCGTTCTCCGACGCCGTGCGCAACCATCCCGAGCTGATCGAAACCTACCTGGGCAGCGTGGTGCCTCCCGGCGACAATTTTTTTGCGGCGCTCAACTCCGCCGTGTTTTCCGACGGCTCCTTCGTCTACGTGCCGCCGGGCGTACGGTGCCCGATGGAGCTGTCCACGTATTTTCGCATCAACGCCGCCAAGACCGGCCAGTTCGAGCGCACTTTGATCATCGCCGCGGAAGCCGCGTCGGTGAGTTATCTGGAAGGCTGCACCGCCCCGATGCGCGATGAAAACCAATTGCACGCCGCCGTGGTGGAACTGGTCGCGCTCGACAATGCGCAGATCAAGTACTCGACGGTTCAAAACTGGTATCCCGGCGATGAGAACGGCATCGGCGGCATCTATAATTTCGTCACCAAGCGCGGCGAATGCCGCGGGCGCAATTCCAAGATTTCGTGGACACAGGTGGAAACCGGATCCGCGATCACCTGGAAATACCCGAGCTGCGTCCTCAAGGGCGAGAACTCGATCGGCGAATTTTATTCCGTCGCCGTCGCGAACAACTACCAGCAGGCGGACACCGGCACCAAGATGATCCACATCGGCCGCAACACCAAGAGCACCATCGTCTCGAAGGGGATTTCCGCCGGCCACGCCGAGAACACCTACCGCGGCCTGGTGAAAATCCTGCCGAGCGCCGCCGGTGCGCGCAATTTCACCCAATGCGATTCGCTGCTGATGGGGCCGAAATGCGCAGCGCACACCTTTCCCTACATGGAAGTCAGGAATCCGACGGCCACGGTCGAGCATGAGGCGAGCACCTCGAAGATCGGCGAAGACCAGTTGTTCTACTGCTTGCAGCGCGGCATCTCGGCGGAAGACGCGGTCAACATGATCGTGAGCGGCTTCTGCAAGGTGGTGTTCAAGGAGCTGCCCATGGAATTCGCCGTCGAGGCGCAGAATTTGTTGAGCGTGAGTCTGGAAGGGGCCGTCGGTTGACGGCGAAGAGGAAATATTTTGCTTAAAATCATCGATCTTAGCGCCCGCGTCGCCGGCAAGGACATATTGAGGGGCATCAATCTCCAGGTGAACGCCGGCGAGGTGCACGCCATCATGGGTCCGAACGGGTCGGGCAAGAGCACTCTCGCCCAGGTGTTGGCCGGGCGCGAGGATTACGAGGTCACCGGCGGCTCCGTGACCTTCGAAGGCCGCGACTTGTTGGCGATGCGCGCCGAGGAGCGCGCCCGGGCGGGGCTGTTTCTGGGCTTCCAATATCCGGTCGAGATTCCCGGCGTCAACAACGTCTATCTGCTGAAGGCCGCTCTCAATGCCAAACGCAAAGCGGCGGGCGAACCGGAAGTCGATGCCTATGAATTCCTGACTCTCATCAGGCAGAAAATGAAATTCATGCAGATGAGCGAATCGTTCCTGACCCGCGGGGTCAACGAAGGCTTCTCCGGCGGCGAAAAGAAGCGCAACGAAGTGCTGCAGATGCTGGTGCTGGAACCCAAGCTCGCGATACTGGACGAAACGGATTCCGGCCTGGACATAGACGCGCTCAAGGTGGTCTCCACCGGCGTCAACAGCCTGCGCGACCCGAAACGCGCGGTGGTGCTGGTGACACACTATCAACGCCTGCTCGACTACATCGTGCCGGACCGCGTCCACGTGCTCTCGGGCGGTAAAATCCTGAAATCGGGCGACCGGTCCCTGGCGCAGGAACTCGAACGCCGCGGCTATGACTGGGTGTCGGAAGCGGAAGTCGCATGAACATGAGCATGCAATCGCCGGCCCCGCCGCAATCGCCTGCCCCGCCGCAATCGGCGGCGCTGCGTTCCTTCACCGCGCAGTGGCGAGCGCGCACGGCCGACTCCCTGTCGCCGCTGCGCGAGCAGGCCATGCAGCGCTTCCTCAAGCTGGGCCTGCCGACCACCCGCGACGAGACCTGGCGGTACACCAATCTGCGGGCCTTGTCGGCGAAGACCTTCGTGGACGCACCCTTCAAGGCGCGCGGCGAAATAGAGCCGAATGCCTCGCTGTCGCTGCTCGGGAAGTCCGACCGCGCCGCATCGCTTCTGATGGTCAACGGGCATCCATTCATGCCGGCGGCGGACGGGTTGATCAACGGCATCGAGATTTACAGCCTGCGCGAGGCCGCCCGCCTCGATCCGAAGGCGCTGACCCGCCTGATGGAACCGCTGTCGGATGCGGACCAGCGCCGCTGGTCGCTGCTCAACACCGCTCTGTTCGTCGACGGACTGTATTTGAAGATCACCGCGCAGGTGGCGACGCCGCTGGTGATCCTCCACGTCTCCGCCGGCAGCGGCGGCGACGACATCGCCTACCCGCGCGTGATCATCGAGGCCGCGCCGGGGTCGAGCGCAACCATCATTCAGCACCATGTGGCGCAGGGCGAGCACACGCCTCTCAACAATTCCGACACGCACATCGTCCTCAAGCAGGACGCGCGGCTCGAACACTACCGCGTCTATGCGACCGGCGCCGACGCCGCCCATCTCGATTCCCTGACCGTGCGCCAGGAGAAGGATAGCCGGTTCAAGCAATTCACGATCGCTCTGGGCGGAGGCCTGGTGCGCCCCTCCCTGGAAGTGCGGCTGGACCAACCGGGCGCCGCCCTCGACAGCTACTCGCTGCTGGTGGGCCACGCGGACCGCCTCGTCGACTGCGTCAATATCGTGACCCACGGCGCACCCTCCACCACCAGCAGCCAGACCGCGCGCGCAATCGCCAGCGACGCAAGCCGCGTTGTGTTCAACAGCAAGGTCATCGTCGATACTGGGGCGGTTCACGCGCAATCGCAGCAATCCTGCCGCGGACTGCTGCTGTCGCCCACCGCGGAGATCGACACTCGTCCGCAGTTGGAGATCCACGCCGACGAGGTCAAGTGCGCCCATGGCGCCACCACCGGACGGCTCGACCCCGACATGCTCTTCTACATGCTCTCTCGCGGCATCGACCGCGAGACGGCCCAGAGCCTGCTGGTTTACGCCTTTCTGGCCGACGTGCTCACCGGCATGTCGGTGGCCTCGGCGCGGGCCGCGATCGAAAACGCCTTGATCGCTCAATTGCCCGATTCGCAAACCCTGCGGAATTTCCGATGAACAACATTGCAATGGCCGAACGGCCCGTGAACTTCGACCTGGGCGCGCTGCGCCGCCAATTTCCGATCCTGGCGCGGATGGTGCGCGGCAAGCCGCTTGCGTACCTGGACAACGGCGCATCGGCGCAGCGTCCCAATTCGGTGATCGCGGCCGTGGACGACTACGAGCGCAATCACCATGCGAACATTCACCGCGGCGTCCATACGTTGAGCCAGGAAGCGACGGCGCTGTATGAGTCGGCACGGGACCGCGTGCGGCAATTCATCAATGCCCGCTCCCGGAACGAAATCATCTTCGTGCGCGGCACCACCGAGGCGATCAATCTGGTCGCACAAAGCTACGCCAGGCCGATTCTGAAAGCGGGAGATGAAATACTCATCACCCATCTGGAGCATCACGCCAACATCGTGCCGTGGCAGATGGTGTGCGAACAGACGGGCGCGAAACTCGTTGTCGCGCCGATCGATTCGCGCGGCGAGGTGCACTTCGAGGCCGTGGCCGCGCTGATGAGCGGCCGCACCAAGCTGTTCGCCTGCGCCCACGTATCGAATGCGCTCGGCACGGTGCTCCCCGTGCGCCGGCTGATTGCCGCCGCCAAGGCGCGCGGCATCGCCACCCTGATCGACGGCGCTCAGGCCGTCTCGCACATGGCCGTCGACGTGCAGGAACTCGACTGCGATTTCTATGCATTCTCGAGCCACAAGATGTTCGGGCCGACCGGAGTCGGCGTGCTGTACGGGCGCGAACAGCTGCTCGAGCGCATGCCTCCGTGGCAGGGCGGCGGAGAGATGATCCTTGCGGTCACGTTCGCGAAAACCACCTACAACGTGCTCCCCAACAAATTCGAAGCCGGCACGCCGAACATTTCAGGGGTCGTCGGACTGGGCGCGGCCGTGGATTTCATCGAGGGCCTCGATCGCGGCGCCGCACAGGCCCACGAGAACGCGCTGCTGGACTACGCGACGGCGGCGTTGAGCAAGATCCCGGGCCTTCGCATCGTGGGCAGCGCCGCTGAGAAGGCGAGCCTCGTCTCATTCGTGGTCGACGGAGTGCATCCTCACGATCTCGGCACCATCCTGGACGAGGACGGCATCGCCATTCGCACCGGCCATCACTGCGCCATGCCTGTCATGGATTTCTTCAAGCTGCCCGCGACCGCGCGGGCGTCGTTCGCCATCTACAACACCTTCGATGAAATCGACCGCCTTGCGGCGGGTGTCGAACGTGCGCGCCGGATGTTCGCGTAGCGCCATGGAACTGAACGATCTGTATCGGGACGTGATTCTCGACCACAACCGCCAGCCTCGGAATTTCGGAGGCCTGGAACCCGCGGATGCCAGCGTCGAGGGATTCAATCCCATGTGCGGCGACCGGCTCACGGTGCGCGTGCGCTTCGACGGGGACAAGATCGGCGACATCCGCTTCGAAGGCCAGGGATGCGCGATATCCACGGCCTCCGCGTCGTTGATGACCGAGGCGGTCAAAGGCAGGACGCGCGCCGAGGCCCTGGAGCTGTTCGAACGCATCCACCGGCTGCTGACCGACGATGCGGCCTCCGGCGAGGAGCTCGGCAAGCTCGCGGCGCTGTCCGGGGTCCGCGCCTACCCCGCGCGGGTGAAATGCGCGAGTCTTTGCTGGCACACGCTGGTCTCCGCGCTTCGATCGAGCGGCCCGCAGGCGCCCGCCGTCACCACCGAATGAGCCCGTAAACGATGCACTCGTACGAAAATGAACCCATCGTCGTCCAGCGCGAAGTCAAGGCGGTGGCGATCCCGGCAGGCGTCGAAGTCAATCTCAAGCTCGGCTCGGTGGGCTACATCACCCAGGCCTTGGGCGGCAGCTTCACGGTCTATATCGACGGCAATCTGTTCCGCATTGCCGGACAGGACGCGGACGCCATCGGCAAGACCGCCGCCGCCGCTCCCGAAGTGCCGCCCGGCGCCTCGGAAGCGGACATCAAGAACATCGTCTGGCAGCAGTTGAAGACCTGCTACGACCCGGAGATTCCGGTGAATATCGTGGATCTCGGGCTGGTCTATGAATGCGACGTCAGCAAGAACGAGGATGCGACGCGCACCGTGGACATCAAGATGACCCTGACCGCGCCGGGATGCGGCATGGGCGAAGTTCTCGTGCAGGACGTGCGCGACAAGGTGCAGATCGTGCCCACCGTCGCGCGCGCAAACGTCGAACTGGTGTTCGATCCGCCGTGGAACCAGACCATGATGTCGGACGAGGCCCGTTTGCAAACCGGAATGATGTAGGGGCGCGCCGGTGAAATGGATCGATGCCGGACCCGCCGACGGGCTGGGCGAGGGACAGACTCTCTCGATTCCCGTGGGCCGCCGCATGATCGCGCTGGCCCGCAGCGGCGGCGAGGTGTTCGCCATCGAAGACCTCTGCACTCACGACGGTGCGGAGCTGACGGGCGGAGCGATCGAGGGGACCGAAATCATCTGCCCGCGCCACGGAGCCCGTTTTTGCCTGCGCACCGGCGAGGCGTTGACGCCGCCCGCCTACGAACCCGTGCGCGTCTTTGAAACCAAAACCGAGGGTGGCCATTTGTGGGTACGCGCAGACTGACCCTGTTGCGCCATGGGAAGGCGCAGTCCATCGACTCGTGCGCCGAGGACTTCGAGCGCGCGCTGACCCGGCGCGGCTGCCTCGAAGCGCAGGAAATGGCCTCGCGCATGCTCGAGCAGGGGCTGGTTCCGGATTTGATCCTGGTGAGTCCCGCGGAACGGGCGTGGGCCACCGCCGAAATCGTCGCCGGCGCGCTGGAACTCGACGCCAAGCAGGTGCAGTGCGCCCGCGAACTGTATCTGGGCACGCCGGAGACGACGTGGCGGCTCGTGACGCGGCGCGACGCGCGCCTCAGCCACGTGTTGATCTGCGGTCACAATCCCGGGTTGAGCCAGCTCGCGAGCCGTCTTGGGCCCACGCCGGAGCCTCGCGAACTGCCCACCGCCGGAATCGCCACCGCCGTCTGGCACCATGCCGGCTGGGACTCGCTGCAGCCGGAGACCGCCGCCAGCTGCGACTTGGACGACCCGGAGAGCACGGCCGATTTCTAGAACGGCAGCCCGTGCGATTGGCCGCCCATGCACATCAAGAGCGGCACGGACAGGATGAAATTGATGCGCGACGCCCTGCCGGCGGTTTTGCGCGCCGCCGCCTTTTCCTCGTCAGTCGCCGGAACCAGGCCGAGAATTTTCTTTTGGTTCGGCCAGATGAAAACCCAGACGTTGAACAGCATGATGGTGCCGAGCCATGCGCCGACGCCGATGGTGCGAAATCCCGGCTGCAGCATGATTGCCCTCTGCAGGCCGATCGTGGTGCCGAACCCGTAGCCATACAGCAGGTAGAGGAAGCCGGTCACCCAGGTGGCGACCGCGGCCCAGCGGAACCAGAACAGCGCGCGGGGCGCGATGTACTTGGAGATGCCCGCGCCGCCCGGGCCGCCCTTGTCCGCGGCCGCGGCCGCGAGTCCCGGGGTCTGCACGACGTTGAAGTAATACAGCAGGCCGATCCACATCACGCCGGAGACGATGTGCAGCCAACGGTCGATTCGCACCGGATGAATCCAAATCGCCAATCCGGACCAGGCGGTCAGCGCCATGCCGACGACGATGGCCAGAACGACCGCGGTCGTGATGGCTCCCTTCACGGAATTGAGCGGATGCATGCATATCTCCCCAATGGTTGATTTGGATTTGTGTTGGGCGCCCATGCAGGGCGAGGCCAAGCTTGCACCCGATGCAAGCCCAGGTCAAAAATTCGTATGGCCAATTATGTTTGGTCGCGCTGCAGCCTCATCAGGCGGCGCCGGTCCCGCTTGTCCGGCCGCCCTTCGGGGCGGGGTCTCGATGCCTGCGCCAGCCGCTGCTGCTCCCGCAGCTTCAGGCGCCTCTCGGCGCTCGCGGGGGTTTCGAGAAAATACGATTGCGCCTCGGCGGCCGGACCGCGCCGCGCCGGCAGTCCCAGCACCTCGAACTCCGCCGCGAGACCTTGAAGCGATAAAGTCAGCCGGTCGCCGACGCGAACCGAGTGCGCCGGCTTGACGCGTTCGGCATTCAAATGCACTTTTCCGCCGTTGATGGCGGCCGTCGCCAGGCTGCGCGTCTTGTAAAAACGGGCGTGCCACAGCCACTTGTCGAGGCGATGATTTTCCATTTCTCATATACCCGGAGCGGGTCCCGCGAAGTCGTTATAATACCTGCATGCAAGGCCCGACTCGTTGTTCAAGGACCCCGTGCTGAAGGAATTTCGCGAGCGGCTGTCGCGCGATACCCAGGCGCTCGATGCGGCGGGGCTGCTGAAGCGCGAGCGGATCATCGAATCGGCTCAGGGTCCGGTCATACGGCTCGCCGACGGGCGCGAGATGATCAATCTGTGCGCGAACAATTACCTGGGGCTCGCCAACCATCCGGCCGTCGTGAAAGCGGCGCATGAGGGGTTGACCCGCTACGGCTACGGCGTCGCCTCGGTGCGCTTCATCTGCGGCACGCAAACCGTGCATCGCGAATTGGAGGAGCGCCTGAGCGCGTATCTGTCGATGGAGGATACGATTCTGTATTCGTCCTGCTTCGATGCCAACGGAGGTCTGTTCGAGACTCTGCTCGACGAGCACGACGCGGTCATCAGCGACGCCTTGAACCATGCCAGCATCATCGACGGCATTCGCCTCTGCAAGGCGCGGCGGATGCGCTACGCCAACAACGACATGAACGAACTCGAGCAGTGCTTGAAGGACTCTCAAGACTCGCGGGTGCGCCTCATCGCGACCGACGGAGTGTTTTCCATGGACGGCTCCATCGCCAAACTGGACGAGATTTGCGGCCTGGCCGACCGCTATGACGCGCTGGTCATGGTGGATGATTCGCATGCCACGGGGTTCATCGGCGAACGCGGCCGCGGCTCGCACGAACTGCGCGGCGTGCTCGGCAGGATCGACATACTGACCGGCACCTTCGGCAAGGCCCTGGGCGGCGCCAGCGGCGGCTACGTTGCTGCGCGCAAGGAAATCGTGGCCTGGCTTCGCCAAAGGTCGCGCCCTTATTTGTTCTCGAACAGCATCGCGCCGCCGGTCGCCGCGGCCACTCTTCGGGTCCTCGGCCTGCTGGAAGGCTCGGCCGAATTGCGTGAACGGCTGCATGCGAACGCCCGCTACTTTCGCGCAGCGATGCAGGGGCTGGGCTTCGATTTGCTTCCGGGAGAGCATCCCATCGTCCCGGTGATGCTGGGCGATGCGCCCCTGGCGGTGAACCTGGCCGAGCGGGTACAGGCACGGGGAGTCTACGTGGTGGCCTTCGCGTTTCCGGTCGTACCCCATGGAAAAGCGCGAATTCGCACCCAAATGAGTGCTGCACACTCCCGCGAGCAGCTGGACCGCGTTATTCAAGCGTTTTCGCTGGCGGGACGCGATCTTGCCATCATTCACTAGAGGCAATCATGAAAGCACTGGTCAAAGCACGAGCCGAACCCGGCATCTGGTTGCAGGACGTCCCGGAGCCCTCGGTCGGCCACAATGACGTACTCATCAAGGTGCATCGATCGGCGATTTGCGGCACCGATATGCACATATACAACTGGGACGCCTGGGCGCAGAAGACAGTCCCCGTGCCCATGGCGATCGGCCACGAATACTCCGGCGAAATCGTCGAATTGGGCAGCGAGGTACGCGGCTTCTCGACCGGCGATCGGGTCTCCGGCGAAGGCCACATTACCTGCGGACACTGCCGCAATTGCCGCGCGGGCCGCAGGCACTTATGCCGCAACACCTCGAGCGTGGGGGTCAACCGTGCCGGTGCATTCGCGGAATATCTGGCCATACCCGCGACCAACGTCTTCAAGCTTCCCGACGCCATCGACGACGAAATCGCTTCCATCCTGGACCCGTTCGGCAATGCCACGCACACGGCCCTGGCATTCAGCGTGGTCGGCGAGGATGTGCTCATTGCGGGCGCGGGGCCGATCGGCATCATGGCGGTGGCCATCGCCCGGCATTGCGGAGCCCGGCACATCGTGATCACGGACGTGAACGACTACCGGCTCGGATTGGCGGCGAAAATGGGCGCGTCGAAGGCCCTGAACGTGTCGCGCGAGTCCTTGGATGAAGCGATGCGTGATCTCGGGATGGAAGAGGGCTTCGACGTCGGCTTTGAAATGTCCGGCAATGCGGTTGCGCTTCGGGAAATGCTGCGCACCATGAACCACGGCGGCAGCATCTCGATGCTCGGCATTCCGCCGGGCGAGACGGCCATTGACTGGAATCAAGTCATTTTCAAGGGGCTGGTCATCAAGGGAATTTACGGCCGTGAAATGTTCGAAACCTGGTACAAGATGTCGAGCATGCTGCAAAGCGGGCTGGACGTGCGCCCGGTCATTACCCATCGCTTGGGAATCAACGACTACCGCGAAGGCTTCGAGATCATGAAGTCGGGCAAGTCCGGCAAGATCACCCTGGACTGGTCGAGCCTGTAGAAGCTTGGGGTGCCGGCATCAGCGGCCGGCCAATCCTTTCAATGTCATGGGCGGCTCTTGGCACCAGCAGTACGCATATAGCCCTCTCGGATCATTGAGCTTGGCAATGGCGCGCGCCTGTTCGAGCACCGGATCGAGGGCCCGCTCGAGGTCGCTGCGCGGCGCAATGAGCCCCGCCATTTGGCCGATTCGCACCGTCTCCGAGCGCAGCTGCATGAGCAATTCCTGGCGCAGGCTCATCTCGGGCTCGATGTAGTCGACGTCGTAGTCCGAGCCCAGTTCGGCGAGTTTCGCCGCGGCGTCGGAGGCATCCCGCAGGCCGCCGAGGTGATCGACCAGGCCGATTCGCTGGGCGTCGACGCCCGCCCACACGCGGCCCTGCGCGATCTTGTCCACGTCGTCGACGGATTTCTTTCTGCCGTCCCCCACCCGCCGCAGGAACTCCGCATAGGCATGATCGACGGAATTCTGCAGTATCTGGCGGCTCGCGGCAGTCAAAGCGCGGTCCTCGCGCATGTCCCCGGCCAACGGCGTGGTGCCGATGCCGTCGACCTTGACGCCCAGCTTCTCCAGAGTCCGCTGAAAAGTCGGCACCACCGAGAAGACGCCGATCGATCCGGTCAGCGTCGTGGGGCTGGCGAATATCTGGTTCGCCGCCGCGGAAATATAGTAGCCGCCCGAAGCCGCATAGGTGCTCATCGAGACCACGACGGGCTTGCCCGCTTTGCGCAGGCTCTGCACTTCGCGCAGGATCTGCTCCGAAGCGAACATGCTGCCGCCGGGACTGTCGACGCGCAGCACCACCGCCTTGACCGAGTTGTCGAAGCGCACCTGCCGCAACAGGTCGGCCGTGCTCTCGCCGCCGATCATGCCGGGAGGCTGATGGCCGTCGAGTATCTCTCCCGACGCGACCACGATGCCGACCCTGGAATCCGATTTCGATTTCAAGACGCGTTTGGACCGCACCGAGGTGAGATATTGGTTCATGGCGATTGAGTTGAAGGAGTGCGTGTCCTCATCCTCGCCCACCAGCACCTTGATCTCATCGGCCATTTGACGCCGGCTCTTGAGCGCGGTCACCAGGCCCCTCTGAAGGGCCAGCTTCGCGGCATCGCCGTTGACGGCGGCGAGCGCCGCAGGCTCATCGGCGACGAATTCGGCCAGTGCGCCGGCGGGCAGCGAGCGCGCCCGCGTGACGTCCTGCTGATAGGCGTTCCACAACGCCTCGAGCCACACCGAGCTCTCCTCGCGCTCGCTCGCGCCCATGTCGCTGCGGGAAAATTGGTCCGTAAAGCTCTTGTACGTGCCCGCGCGGAAAACGTTGACGTCCACGCCGAGCTTGTCGATGGCATCCTTCAGGAACATGCGGTAGTAGCTGAAGCCGTCGAGGTACACCAGCCCCATGGGGTCGAGATAAACCTCGCCTGCCTGGGCCGCCAGGTAGTACTGCGTCTGGTCGAGCGAATCGGCGCCCACCACCACCCTCTTTCCGGAAGCGCGGAACTCGCGCAGCGCGGTGCCGATTTCCTGCAGTTTCGACAGGCCGGAGGTACTGAGCGAGCCCAAGTCGAGGACGATCAGCTTGATGCGAGAATCGGTTTTCGCGGCGGCGATGGCGTCGGTCACGTCCCGCAGCAGAGTCTCCGGCGCCGGACCGCCGGACGCCTGGCCCAGGGCGCGGCGCACCGGATCGCTCGACAGCTGTTCGACGAGCTCGCCCTCAGGCGCGATGACGAGCGCCGCAGAATGCGGAATGACGGGAATGGAGGTGTGCAGCGCCGCGAGGACGAAGCCGAAGATCACCAGCAGGAGGACGAGGTGCAGGACCCTGCGGATCCCCTCGAGAATCCGCCAGACCAAGCCGAAAAATCCCGAGAGAGCGGACCCGACACTCATTCAAAGCCTCCAGGCCGCTCTTCGAAGTGGGAACGGCCGACCTAGATTTTCTCGTCGATGCGCGCTGCTTTGCCCGACAAATCGCGCAGGTAGTACAGCTTGGCGCGGCGGACCGCGCCGCGGCGCTTCACGCTGACTTCACTGATGGAGGGGCTGAAGGTCTGGAACACCCGCTCGACGCCCTCGCCGTGCGAAATCTTGCGCACGGTGAACGAGGAATTGAGGCCGCGATTCTTCTTGGCGATGACCACGCCCTCGTAAGCCTGCACGCGCTCGCGATCGCCTTCCACCACCTTGACCTGTACGACGACGGTGTCGCCGGGATTGAAATCCGGCAGCTTGCGCGTGGCCCGTTCGCTGTTCAATTCCTGGATGATTTTATTCATAAGTATCGACCTCACCTTTGACTGTCTTCGATTCGCCCCGTGCCGTGCGCGCGTGCGATCTTGAATTCTTCCAACAACACCCGCTCTTCATCGCTCATGCCGCGCCGTTCGAGCAGTTCCGGCCGCCGCAACCAGGTCCGCCCCAGTGCCTGCTGCAATCGCCAGCGGCGTATCGCCGCGTGATCGCCCGACATCAAGACTGCGGGGACCTCGAGCCCCCCGATCGCAGGAGGCCGCGTGTAATGCGGCCAATCGACCAAACCATCGCTGAACGATTCCTGCACCGCCGATTCCGCGCTGCCGAGCGTCCCCGGAATCAGCCGCGCAATCGCATCGATCACCACCAAGGCCGGCAATTCGCCGCCCGACAGAACATAGTCCCCTATCGACCACTGCTCGTCGGTCTCGCGCTCGATGAAGCGTTCGTCGACGCCTTCGTAGCGTCCCGCCACCAACACCAAGCCCGGCCAGCCGCACGCTTCGCGCGCCATGCCCTGCTCAAATCTGCGCCCGTCCGCGCCCAGATACACACGCCGGCTCCCGGCAGGCTGCGCCGCCATCGCGGCGCGGACCGCGCCGCGCAGCGGTTCGGCCTTCAGCACCATGCCCGGGCCGCCGCCGTAGGATCGGTCATCAACCGTCCGATGCACATCCGTCGTCTGCTCGCGGGGATCGAAGCACTCGACCTCGAGCAGCCCGCGCTCCAACGCCCGTCCCACCACGCCGTGCGCCAGAGCCTCGCGGATCATCACCGGAAACAAAGTCACCACGGCGATGCGCATACCCATGGGCCCCTAGGGCGCCTGATCGGGGGCGTCGGACTCCTCCGCGCTCCAATCCACGATCACCCGGCGAGCCTGCAAATCGACCCGGCGCAAATGCCGCGCCACCGCCGGTATCCAAAATTCCTTCAGCCCGCACACCACCATCAGCACCTGCGCAGGTGTCTCGATGAAATGCCGCACCGTCCCCATGGCGATGCCCTCGAGATTTTCCACCTCGCAGCCGATCAAGTCGGCGCGGTAAAAGTCCTTGTCGTCGCGTTTCGGCAGCTCGCTGCGCGGCACACACACCTGCGAGCCCCGCAGCGCCTGTGCCTGATCCCGATCCTCGACTCCCGACAATTTCACGGTCAGCGCGCCGCCGCTGCGGCCGCTGGCCTCGATACGGTAGCTCTGCCAGACGCTCCCCTGACCGATGCGCAAACTTCGGTGTTCGAGCAGGCGCTCCGGGGGATCGGTGTGCGATCGCAGCTTGATCCAACCTCGCACGCCGAAGGGCGCGCCGACGAAACCCAGTTGGATGAGCGCCGATGCGTCGTCGCCCATCGCTGCCTCCTTCCAACCGTCTATGCCTTAGGCGGCCTGCTTGCGAAAACTGGTGAGTAGAAACTTGACGCGGTCGGACATGCGCGCGCCCTGGGAAAGCCAGTGCTCGATCCGGGCGACATTCATGCGCAGCTTGACTTCCTGGCCGCGGGCGACGGGATTGAAAAGTCCCACGCTCTCCAGGCTGGTGCCGCCTTGGCGCTTGCGGCTGTCGGTCACCACCACGTGATAGAACGGGGTCTTCTTGCCGCCGCGTCGAGTCAAACGAATCGTCACCATCTTTAATTCACCTTGGAAAGCGTAGCCGCTAATTGTAATGACAACCGCCCCCTCAGAGCAACAACTCGTTGAATAAGCAGCAAATGGTCTGCCAGGCGCCGCGGCAGGGAGCCCGCAGGCCGCGCGGCGGGCAGGTTCAGGGCCTGAATCCGGGCGGCAGCCTTCCGGCCATGCCCCGCATCATGTTCTTCAACATGCCGCCCTTGGCGAGCTTTTTCATGGTCTTTTGCATGTGATCGAACTGCTTCAGCAGCCGATTGACCTCCGGCAGCTGCACCCCCGCTCCTGCTGCAATGCGCCTTTTGCGCGAACCGTCGATGGAATCGGGGCGCCGGCGCTCGCGTGGAGTCATCGAATCGATGATCCCCATCTGGCGCTTGAGGCTTTTGGCATTGACCGCCCCGGCGGCGGCGGCGGCATTGGCCTGAAGCTGCGCCGGCAGCTTGTCGAGCAGGGCCGACATCCCGCCCATGTTCGCAAGCTGGCTCAATTGATCGCGTAAATCCGACAGATCGAAGGATTTGCCCTTGGAAATCTTCTTGGCGAGCTTTTCCGCCTTTTCCTGGTCGACCTGACCCTGAACCTGCTCGACCAGCGACAGAACATCGCCCATGCCGAGAATGCGCGAGGCAATGCGTTCGGGCTGGAACAGCTCCAACGCTTCGGATTTCTCGCCGGTGCCGACGAACAGGATGGGCTTGCCGGTGACCTGCCGCACCGACAGCGCCGCACCCCCGCGGGCATCGCCGTCCGCCTTGGTGAGAATGATTCCGGTCAGGCTCAAGGCGTCATTGAATGCCTTCGCCGCATTGACCGCGTCCTGTCCGGCCATGCTGTCCACGACGAACAGGCGCTCATGCGGCTTCAGCGCCGCTTCGAGTTCGCCGACTTCCGCCATCATCTCGGCGTCGATGTGCAGCCGGCCGGCGGTATCGAGGAGCAGCACGTCGTAGGCCTGGAGAGTCGCTTCGGTCAGCGCGCGCTTGGCGATGGCGACGGGCGCCTCGCTGGCATCAGCCGCGGCGAAACCCGCGCCCACCTGGCCGGCCAAGGTCTGCAGCTGCAGAATGGCCGCCGGACGATAGACGTCGGTACTCACCATCAATACTTTCTTGTGCTGCTTGTCGATCAGCCAGCGCGCGAGTTTGCCGGCGGTCGTCGTCTTTCCCGCGCCCTGCAGCCCGGCCAGCATCACGACCACGGGACGCTGCGCGCGCAAATTGAGGCCCGTGCTGGCCTCTCCCATGAGCCGCGTCAGCTCCTCATGGACCACTTTGATGAAGGCTTGCCCGGGGGTGAGGCTCTTGGTCACCTCGACGCCGATCGCCCGCGCCCTGACCGCGTCGGTGAAGGTCTTGACGACGGCGAGCGCGACGTCGGCGTCGAGCAATGCGAGGCGCACCTCGCGAACGGTCTCGTCGATGTTATCGTCCGTCAGCCGGCCGCGGCCGGACAAGGACTTGAGCGCGGAAGAAAGACTCGAGCTGAGGCGGTCGAACATAGTACGGATATTATAAGTCGATTTTTGCCGCCGCCAGGGTATCCTTTAGCTCAATCGTGATTCTCCCCATCACCTTATTCCTCCTCTACGGCGCCAGCGCCTGGGCCATGCTGCGCAGCGTGAACAAGCCGCGGCTCGAGCCCCTCGCATGGGCGCTGTGCCTCGCGTCCATCGTCGGCCACAGCGACGCCATCGCACATGTGATGCGGATCAACGGCTCCTTTTCGATCGGGATATTCGAAGCGATATCCCTGCTCGCGTGGACCTTGGCGGTTCTCGCCTGCCTGATTTCCATCGAACGGCAGAATCGCGTGCTGGGCGCACTGCTTCTGGCGAGCGCCGCGGTCGGCGCCGCCGCCACCGGCGCGGGACACAGCTATGTCGAGGAGGCCGCCGCGGGCTGGGAACTCACGGCCCACATCCTCCTGTCCATGGCTGCCGCCGCCCTGCTGTTCGCCGCGGCGGTAACGGCCCTGCTGCTGGTGTTTCTCGACCGCAGGCTGCGCACGAGACGGATCGCGGATCTGCCCACCGTCCTGCCGCCGCTCGATGCATTGGAAAGGGTCATGTTCCGGCTGATCGGCGCCGGCTTCGTTCTGCTCACCCTGGCGCTGTTCACCGGGTTCGTCTTCGTCACCAACCTGTTTACCCAGCACTTGATCGACAAGACGGTGTTGTCCCTGATCGCCTGGACGATTTTCGGCGTGCTGCTCATCGGCCGCATCCGCTTCGGCTGGCGCGGCCGCTCGGCGGTGCGTTGGACCCTGAGCGGCTTCGGCGTGCTGGCGCTCGCGTATTTCGGTACCAAGTTCGTCCTCGAGGAAGTGCTCGGGCGGCACTGGGGCTAGCCGGGCCGCATCGATGCCACACCCCACACTAGGATTTCTGTTCGGCGCACTGGCGGGACTGCTGGTCCTCGCGGCATTTTTCGCCGGCAGCGAGACGGCCCTCATGAGCTTGAACCGCTACCGGCTCCGGCATCGCGCGAATGAGGGAAATCGCGGCGCGCGGCTGGCGGAGACTCTGCTCGCCCGGCCCGACCGATTGATCGGACTGATTCTATTGCTGAGCACCCTCGTGAACGTGGCGGCGCCGATGCTGGTCGGCTTCATCGCGCTCAGGCTGGGCGGGGAATTCACGGTCGCTTTCGGAGCGGCCACCTTGACCTTGGTGCTGCTCATCTTCTGCGAAGTGGCGCCCAAGACCTTCGGCGCGCTGCACCCCGAAAGCCTGGCGCTGCCGGCCGCTTACATCTACACACCGCTGCTGCTTCTGCTCTACCCCTTCGTCTGGGCCACCAATCTCCTGGCCAACGGGGTGCTGCGTCTGTTCGGCGTATCGCCGAAGCAGGCCTCGAATTCCCTGAGCAGCGAAGAGCTGCGCACGGTGGTCGCGGAGGCCGGAGCGATGATTCCGCACCGCCACCAGCAGATGCTGGTCAGCATATTGGATCTCGAGAATGCCACCGTGGAGGACATCATGGTGCCGCGCAACGAGATCGTCGGCATCGACGTCGACGACGATTGGGACCGCGTGGTCGAGCAGCTTCGCCAGAGCCAGCATACCCGCCTGCCGGTGTACGAGGGCGAGATCGACCGCATCATCGGCGTGCTGCACATGAAGCAAGTCGTCCACGAATTGGCGCGCGGCCGGTTGGACCGCGAGGCATTGATCGAGGCGGCCGGCGCGCGCGATGCCTACTTCGTCCCGTCGGGCACGACCCTCAACACCCAGTTGCTGAATTTCCAGCGCAACAAGCGCCGCATGGCCTTCGTCGTCGACGAGTACGGCGACATTCAGGGACTGGTGACGCTCGAGGACATTCTCGAGGAGATCGTCGGCGAATTCACCACTGATCCCGCGACCATGATGCACAAGGACGTGCACGCCGATGCGGACGGCAGCTTCGTCGCCAATGCGTCGACCACCATTCGCGCGCTGAACCGCTCGATGCGCTGGAACCTGCCCACCGACGGCCCGAAGACATTGAACGGACTGATCGTCGAATTTCTGGAAACCATTCCCGAACCGGGCACGACGCTCAAACTCGCGGACTACATGCTCGAGGTGCTGCAGACCGGCGACAATGCCATCAAGACCGTCCGCATTCGGCCGCCCGAGCCGGCGGCGTAGCGCCGCGGCTGCGAACGATGCCTATTTTTCGAACCGCCTGCGTTTGCGTCTCGCTGCTGTCGATCGCGGCCTGCGGCCGGCATGACGGCGGAACCGCGGCGCCGCCCGCCGCCGCCGGCGGCGCCGATGCCAACACCAACGTCAGAAGCCCGCCCGGCGGCGACGCCGAAAAGGTCCTCAACATCTATTCGTGGATGGACTACATCGCGCCCGACACGGTGCGCAATTTCGAGAAAGAAACCGGCATCAAGGTCCGCTACTCCACCTATGACAATAACGAGGTGCTGGAGACCAAATTGCTGACCGGCCACACGAACTACGACATCGTCGTCCCGGCGGAAAATTTCTTCGACCGGCAACTGCGCGCCGGCGTGTACCGCAAGCTGGACAAGGCCGCGCTGCCGAATCTCGTCAACGCCGATCCGGACATTCTGCGGCGCATGGCGGTGCACGATCCGGGAAACCAATACGCGGTTCCCTACTTGTGGTCGACCACGGGACTCGGCTTCAACGTCGCCAAGGTACGCGCGCGCCTGGGGCCGGCGGTGCCGGACAGCTGGTCGCTGCTGTTGAACCCCGGCAATGCCGCGAAACTCCAGGACTGCGGCATTTCCATCGTCGATTCGCCCTTGGACGTTTTCGAATCCGTCATCATCTCTCTGGGCCGCGATCCGAATCGGCGCGACCCGGCGGATGTGGCCGCCGCCTCCGAGGTATTGCAGAAAATCCGTCCTTTCGTCCGCTACATCGACCCGGCCCAGTACATCGGCGACCTCGCCAACGGCGACCTGTGCCTGGCGCTGGCGTGGTCCGGGGACATTGAACTTGCCCGCAACCGTGCGAAGGAAGCGGCCACGGGCGTCGACATCGCCTATCTGATTCCGCGCGAAGGCGCATTGATCACGGTCGACATGATGGGCATACCGGCGGACGCGCCGCACCCCCGCAACGCCGAGATCTGGATGAATTACTTGATGCGCCCCGAGGTGATCGCCGGAATTTCAAATGCCATCAGATATCCGAACGGCTATTCGGCTTCGCTGCCCTTCATCCTGCCCGCGATGAAGAGCGACGAAAGCATCTATCCCGATGCCGCGACGCGCGCACGATTGTTCACCAACACGGCGGTCCCGGCCGAGTATTCGCGCTTGGTGACGCGCGAGTGGACCAGGTTCCGCACAGGGTACTGAGCGGCAGCACAGGGTTCGGGCGGCAGCACAGGGTATCGGACGGCGCCACCGGTATCCGGCGGCGCGGACAGCGCTTCAGAGCGCTTCGAGCGCCTGGCTCAGACGCGTCACGCCGCGGACCGTCATTCCTTCGGGCGGCCTCTTCGGCACGTTCGCCTCCGGCACCACCGCGAATTTGAAGCCGTGCTTCGCGGCTTCCCGCAGGCGCTCCTCGCCGAACGGTACCGGACGAATTTCGCCGGCGAGGCCCAATTCGCCGAACGCGATCAGGGAATTCAGAACCGGTGCGTCTCGCAAGCTCGACCGGGCCGCCATCACTATGGCCAAGTCTCCGGCAGTCTCCGCCAAGCGCACGCCGCCGACGACATTCGCGAAAACATCCTGGCCTTGCAGCTGCAATCCGGCGTGGCGATGCGCGACCGCCAGCAGCATGGTCAGCCGGTTGCCGTCGATGCCGACCGCGACCCGCCGCGGGTTGGCGCCGAGGCTCGCATCGGCGAGGACCTGCACTTCGATCAGCAGCGAGCGGGTCCCTTCGCGCATCACCGTGATGACGCTGCCCGAGACGGGCTCACCGTGACGCGACAGAAAGATCGCCGAAGGATTCGTCACTTCGCGAAGGCCCTGCTCCACCATGGCGAAGACGCCGATTTCATTGGCGGCGCCGAAGCGGTTCTTCACCGAACGAAGCACGCGAAATCGGCTCCCGGTGTCGCTCTCGAAATACAGCACCGTATCGACCATGTGCTCGAGCACCCGCGGCCCGGCTATCTGTCCTTCCTTCGTCACGTGCCCGACGAGCAGCACCGCCGTACCGCTGCGCTTCGCGAAGCGCACCAGCTCCGCCGTGCATTCCCGCAACTGCGACACCGCGCCGGGCGCCGATTCGATCCGCTCCGAATGCATTGTTTGGATGGAATCCACGATGAGCACGCGGGCGGCCAGCCCCGAAGCGGCGCCGACGATGTCTTCCACGCAGGTCTCGGCAATCAGCCGCGCAGCCGAGGCCTCGAGTCCGAGCCGCCGGGCGCGAAGTGCGACCTGCTTCAAGGATTCCTCGCCCGTCGCATACAGCACCGGCCCGGACGCCTGCAGCGCGGCGGCGGCCTGCAGCATCAGGGTCGACTTGCCGATGCCCGGATCGCCGCCGATCAACGTCACCGAGCCCAGTACCAATCCCCCGCCCAGAACCCGGTCCAGCTCCGTCGATCCCGTGGTCAATCGCGGCTGTTCGTGGGTCGCTTCCGCGGCCAGCGAGGAGGAGCTATCCGACCGTGAGGCTCGCGCGGTCCCGGCTGCCTTGCGCGGGTGGGCCGGGGAAGCCTCGGCGAGCAAGGTGTTCCACTCGCCGCAGCCTGCGCACTGTCCCTGCCACTTCGGAGAAGAGGCTCCGCAGTTCTGGCAGATAAAGACCTCTTTGGACTTCGCCATTGGCTTCCTTCGCGTCGAATTGTGATCTTAGCATTGCAGCTAACGCCGCCCGATCACCTATACTGCCGGGCTTCTAGATTGGGATTATGTCTATTGCATGCGAAAATTGGGATTGATCGCAGCGGTTGTGGGCTTGGCCACCCTGAGTGTGGGCCTTTTGCTCAGAGTCATCGCCCATCTGGACACCTGGCTCTGGCTGCCGGGGTTGGTTCTAATGGGCTGCGGCGGCGTCCTTTTCGTTTGGGGCCGCTTCGCGGCCGCCGCGGCGGCGACTCCGGCACCCCGGATCCCCACGACCGTCGGCACCGATACCGCACGGATGCTCGACAATTTCGAACAGCGCTTCGCCGAGCTCAAGGGCCGAAAGCCCAATGCCACCGTGCTGAGTGACCTTTACACCCTGGGCAGCCAACTGGAGCAGCGCGGCCGGATCACGCAGGCTACCGCCGTATATCGACACCTGGCGCGCTTCGACGGCGCCTACCGCGACGTCGGTGCCCGCCTGGGGCGCCTGATGGACGCTGAACGCGCTACGCCGAAGGCTGCGGCGAAGCCCATGCCGAATGCCACGCCAAAGGCCAATCCCAGCGCCGAGCCTGCGGCCGCCCCCAAGATAGTCGCCTCCCCGGTTCCCAGACCGCCGGTTCCCGGAGCGGCGGCCGCCGGATCGCCGGCCGCCGCTGCGCCCGGGTCCGCGCCGGCGGCAGCTCTCCCCGAAACGCAGCGTCTCGGACGCTATCAGCTGGAGCGCGAGATCGGCCGCGGCGCGATGGGCATCGTCTATCTGGGACGCGATACGGCCATCAACCGCATGGTCGCGATCAAGGCCATACCGCTCGCGAGCGAATTCAGCGATGCCGAACTCGTCGAGGCCCGGTCGCGTTTTTTCCGCGAAGCCGAGACCGCGGGGCGCCTCAATCATCCCAACATCGTCACCATCTACGACGTCGGCGAAGAGCGCGGCCTAGCTTATATCGCGATGGAGTATCTCAAAGGGCGCCACTTGAGCGACTATGCGAAGTCCAATACGCTGCTGGAGCCTCGAAAAGTGCTGGAGCTCATCGGCCGTACGGCCGATGCACTTGGCTTCGCACACAAACAACAAGTGGTACACCGCGATATCAAGCCTGCGAACCTGATGTACGATCCGAGCACCGACATTCTGAAAATCACCGACTTCGGCATCGCGCGGCTGACGGGCGCCGGCAGCACGCGCACGGGGATCGTCCTCGGCACTCCGTCGTTCATGTCGCCGGAGCAGCTCGAAGGACGAACTGTGACAGGTCAATCGGACTTGTTTTCTCTGGGTGTCAGCCTGTTTCAATTGTTGACCGGCCAGCTTCCTTTCGCCGCTGATTCCATGACGGGGCTGATGCAGCAGATCGCCGAGGTCCCGCATCCGCCGTTGCGAGCCTTCAGACCCGACCTGCCCGCCTGCGTCGAGAGCGTCATCGATCGAGCGCTGGCCAAGAACCCCGATGCGCGGTATGACACGGGCGCCCATATGGCCGCGGCCCTGGAAGACTGTCGGTCGCGGTTGCCGAGCGGATTGCCATGATCGGACTGAATCCATGAGCCTGAAGGGGAAAATTACCAGCGTGGCCCTCACCGACACCGGGAAGGTCCGCGAGCACAACGAGGACATGATCGGCAGCGAGGCCGACATCGGACTGTTCGTGCTGGCCGACGGCATGGGCGGCTACAACGCCGGCGAGGTCGCGAGCGGCATCGCCGTCAAGACCATCATCAACCTCGTGCGCGACGGCGTGCTGCGCGAGGATTTGAGCGTCCCCGATGCGGAAACCGGCCTGACCCGCCCGAGCATCATCCTGCGTGATGCGATTCACAGAGCCAACAAAATCATCTATCACACCTCGAAAACCCAGCCGCAGTGTGAAGGCATGGGCACGACCGTGGTGGCATGCTTGTTTCATGACAACAAGATGTCCATCGCGCACGTCGGCGATTCCAGACTTTATCGCCTGCGCGACAATCGTTTCGAGCAGATGACGCTCGATCATTCGCTGCTGCAGGAACTGGTCGATCGCGGCTTCTACTCCCAGCAGGAAGCGCAGCGGGCGACCAACAAAAATTATGTCACACGCGCTCTCGGCGTCGAACAAAACGTCGAAGTGGAGATCCACGAACAGCCGGTGCAGAAGTCCGATTACTACGTGCTGTGTTCGGACGGCCTATCCGACATGATCGAAGATGAGGATATTCACTTAACAATCAGTACCTTTAGTGCTAATCTTGATACGGTTGCTAAACAATTGATACAGCTCTCGAATGACAATGGAGGGCGGGATAACGTATCGGTGATCATGGCGCACGTGACCGAGCCGTTCCCCGCACACCGGCGTATATTTGACAAAATCTTGGGATGGTTCGGCTAGGGATATGGAGTCTAAATGGCACGCCTGATGCTCAGCTTGGATGGACAGATCCTCGCGGAATACAACATGAATAAAGAGCGCTACACCATAGGGCGCCTTCCGGACAACGATATTCGTATCGACAATCCGGCGGTGAGCGGCCATCACTCGCTCATCATCAATATTCTGAACGATTCGTTCCTGGAAGATTTGAACAGCACCAACGGCACGTACGTCAACGGCAAGCTGATCAAGAAACACGCCATGCAGCACGGCGATGTCATCACCGTCGGTCATCATCGACTGCGCTTCGTCGACAGTCAGGATGGCGAAGCGGAGCAGGACGAATTCGAAAAGACCATGGTCATCACCCCGAGTTCGCAGGGCGAGGACCGTATCCGGCGGGTCGGCGTAGCCGTGGACCAGGCCGCCAAAGCCGTCGCGCCGAAGCGCCCCGGCGTGCCCGACAATGCCACGGCGTTGCCAAAGGCCAAGCTCCAGGTGCTGAGCGGCGCCTTCGCCGGACGCGAACTGGAACTCACCAAGGCTCTCACCACGCTCGGCCGCCCGGGCGTACAAGTGGCCGCCATCACGCGCCGGGCCGAAGGCTATTTCATCGTGCACGTGGACAGCGGCAAGGAAAACGACTATCCGCAGGTCAACGGCGTACCCATCGGGCCGCAGGCGCGGCGCTTGAACGACAACGATGTGGTCCAGCTGGCCGGTGTGAAAATGGGATTCTTCGAAAGCTAGGGCACGATGCCGTGGAGCTTGAACTGATCCGCGATCGGCGCCGACAGCGCCGTCGCCGCGGCGAGGTCGGCATTTCCCTCCGCGGTTTTCTTTTTGCGTAGCTTGTCGATGCCGCGGCCGTAGAGAACCGAGGCGTTTTTCGGCGCAAGTTTCAGCGCATCGTCATAGTCGGCGATCGATTTGTCGTACTCGGTCATGCGAAGCTGCACCAGTCCTCGCCCGTTCAGAATTGCAATGGCCAACGGATTGGAGCGGCCGGTGAGCCGGAGCGCCGCATCGCAATCGCTCAACGCTTTGGGAAGCTCCAAACCCCGCAGTGCCCGATTCCAACAGCGCGCGCCCAATGCCTGAACCATTCTCGAATCCTGCGAGTGGAACGATATCCATAGGTCGTATTGCTCCAGCGACTGCGGCAACAAGTCGAGGGACGCATAGCCCTGCGCAAGGGACAGCCGCAAATCGGATTCCTTGGCCGCGTAGCGATCGGCCGCCTCGAGATCGGCGCCGGCGCCGGCGGCATCGTGCGCACGCTGCCGCAGCTGGGCTCTCGCCACCAGCGCCGCCACGTCCTCGGGTTTCATCTCCAGCGCGCGGTTGAAATCCGCCGCCGCAAGATCGATTTGCTTGTTCTCCCGGTACACGACGCCGCGTTGGAAACGATAATCCGCATTGTCCGGGTCCAGTTCACAAGCGCGCGTCAAATCCGCGATGGCTCGCTCATAGTCGTGGCGCGCGGCGAATGCCGTGCCGCGCCGGGCGAAGGCGGACGCGTCGGCGGGTTCATCTTTGTCGATTTTCGCCGGCGTAGGGATGCCTGCGGTAGGAGCGCCTGCCGCCGCGGCAGGCGCTTGCGCGGCGGCGATCGCTTTGGCTGCCGCGGCGGCCGCGACAGCCGCGGCGGTCGCGGCATTGGCAGCGGCAGCTTCGGCGGCCGTGTTGGCAGCTCCATTCGCGGCGGCTCCGCCCGCAGCGGCGCCATTGGGGGCCTGCGCATCCGGCGGGGCTTCGGGCGGAGCGCGCCCGGCCGGCGGCGAGGTGAGATTGAATACGGGACCGCCGTTGTAGGTGAAATACAGCCGGTGCTGGCTGCTCGCGACGTAGATCCGATGCGACAGGAAAAAATCCGTCCCGATCAACATGTCCGCGTTGTCGACGCCGATCTCGCCGAAACGCAATCGGGTGTTGCGGATCTCTTCGTCGCCGATCTTGAAACTCGCAAAACGTCCGATGTAGGTCTTGATCGCCCCGCGTCCGATCCCTCTGCTATAGCCGCCGTCGATCACGCCCTCGGCATCCGGCTTGACGCCGGCGCGTGCCGCGGCCCGCTGCGACAAGATAGAATTTCCGGCACCCGTATCGAACATCACCCGAATGCGAGCTCCGTTGATGAAGGCGGTGCCCGTGGTATGAGGCGAGATCGGCGACCCCCAGGCGATGTCCATGAGCGACAGGGGCTCCGACGGCTTGACCCAATAAGCCAGATTGGTGCCGGAGCAGCCGTCAGCCTTTATCAGGCGAATGACGCCCTTCGCCAGGTCGTATTCGACATCGCCGATGCGGAAAAAATTCTGGCCGAGCACGCCGACGCTGCCCAGGCCGCCCACCTCGCCGCCGCCGACGAAAAACTCGACGTCGTGCACGGGGATGCCGGCAATGGTGAACACCTTCACGGTCGCAATCGAGGGATCGATATTGCCGCCGATACCCTTGATATAAAACCCGAAGGGGGCCGGCCTCAACTTCAACTTGTATTGCGCCGCGCTTGCCGCGGTGATCATGCTGAAAAACGCACCGCTATCCGCGACGAACTGCGCATCCTCGCCGTTTATTTTGGCCGTGATGAGGGGCTTCGAACCGCTCATGGTCACGGGCAGCTCGGCCATTTTGCCGAGCTTGCAGGCGGCAAAAGCACCGGCTGGAAACATCGCCGGCAAAACGATCGCCATCGAAAGCGCGCAGAAGCGCAGCCGGCGAAAACCCGCCGGCCAGGAAGCCGCTGCCGATGACGTCCGTGTCGCTGCTTGCACCCGTTGAGTCTGCGGCGCGCGGGCCATCCCGTCAAAACTCAGGTGAGGTTCACGGCCACCCGCTGGCTGATTCCGCACAGCAGTTCGTAGGGAATGGTGTCCGCCCATACCGCGATTTCCTCCACGGGTAAGCCTGCTCCCCACAACACCACGGGGTCGCCCAACTTAGGGGAGCGGCTCAAATCGGTGACGTCGATGCCGATCATATCCATCGACACGCGCCCGGCCAATCCGGCGCGCTCTCCATTGACCAGCACGGGCGCGCCCGCCGCCAAGTTGCGCGGATATCCGTCGCCGTAACCGATCGCCGCCACCGCCAGACGCGTGGGCCGGGAAGCGGTCCACTCGCCGCCATACCCTACCCGCTCACCCGGCGAGATATCCTTGACCGCAATCACATGCGAACGCAGAGTCATGGCAGGCTTGAGTCCGTAGTCCGCGCCGACGGAACCGGCGAACGGAGAGACGCCGTACAGCAGCAGGCCGGGCCGCACCCAATCGCCCTGCGCCTGCGGAAAACCCAGCATCGCGGCTGAGTTCGCCAGGCTCCGTTCGCCGGGCAAAGCTGCGGCCGCGGCGGCGAACACCTGCAGCTGTTCGGACGTGGTCGGCAGTTCCGGCAGGTCCGCGGAGGCCAAGTGCGTGAATAGATTCGCGGGGGATTGCACGGCGCGCAACCCGCTCAGGGCCGCATGTGCGGCAGCGAACGACGCTCCTTTGAAACCCAGGCGATTCATGCCGCTGTCGAGCTTGAGCCACACTTTGAATTGCGCGTCCGGCGGCGCGGCGGTTCGCAGCAGCTCGACTTGTTCGGCGGTGTGAACCACGAGCTCGAACTTCGCGTCCGCGGCAGCGCCGAGTTGCTCGCCATCGAACACTCCTTCGAGAAGCACCGTGGGTGTTTCGATGCCGGCCGCGCGAAGCGTGAGGCCTTCATCGACTCGCGCCACGGCGAATGCGTCCGTGGATTCGAGAGCGCGCGCCACCGCGACGAGCCCGTGGCCGTAGGCATTGGCCTTGATGACGGCCATGACGCGCGATTGGGGCGCGCACTGCCGTGCCACGCTGAGATTATGGCGGAGCGCGCCGGTGTCGATCGTCGCGCTGACCATCGGGGTCACGGCAGCCTCGTCAACGGAAGACACCGTCGGCGTAGGATTCGGGCGCGTAGTTTTCGAACTTGGTGTACTCGCCCAAGAATGTGAGTTGAAATTCGCCGGTCGGACCGTTACGTTGCTTGGCGACGATGATGTCTGCGATGCCTTTGCGCGTCGTGTTTTTGTCGTAGACCTCTTCGCGATAAATCAACAGAATGAGGTCACTATCCTGTTCTATCGCGCCACTATTGTGGCTGACAACTCCATCCGCCAGCCAACTCGCCGGACCCGGAACCGTCATGTCGAAAACTTCTTCCGCGCCTTCGAGGCCAACGGCAACGACGCGATCCCAGAAAAGATCAGAATTCGACCAGACCTTCAACGCACCACTGTCAAGCAAATCGACATAGGAATTAAAAGTAGCGCGTGAAGGTGAGCGTCGAAAATTGGTGCTCGAGAAGGTTGTGCCGCGCATCTTGCCCATTTGGCGCCCGCTGATTCCCTGGGCGCTCATCGACGATTGAAGCTGCACATACAATTGCCGGGGCAGGGTATCCACGTTCGGATTTGGCCGCGTCACGGCGAGCTTCTCGGCCAACGCCTTTGCCGGAGCTTCGCGCGGACCGAACGCTCCGACTCTCGCGAGAAATAAAGCCTGCTGCTCGGATCCGCTGACATACACCGACCAAAGCGGTCTGCCGCTGGCTTGCCGTACTTGCTGAATACGTCCGACGATGCCCAGACGCAACAGCAGCGCGGCCACATCTCCAACGAGCTGCTCGCTGCAGCTGCAGAAATAAACACTGGGGGAGCCGCGCTGCCCCGCCGGACGCACATGGATGCAGCCGTCCGTCGCCCACAAATGCTTGAGCAACAGTCCGATTTTTGCATCGCTCAATTGAAACACCGCGCTCGGCAAATGTTTCTGGTGCGAACGTTGATCGTGTATACCGAGACCCTTGAGCCATGCACCGACTCCGGCAGCGTGCCAGCGATTGCCGTTACCGGCAATCACGAGCTGATGCCAATTGCCGCGGCCTGCGTGGCGAGTTACGGTACTGCCCAGCGCCACGGCGCATTCGGTGACCAATTTGCTGTTGGCTTCCGAAGCGGTGGTATAGCGCAGCGGTTGATTCGTGAGGTAGCTGCCGTCCCCCACCAAATGACCCAGCAGCGAGATCTCGGCATCGGACCAAGCCGCCGGGCTGGTGACCGAAGGGAATTGCCGCGCCACCGCCACTCGCGAGCCGATACCCAGCTCGCTCACGGTCTTCCACCCGTCGCCCGTAAACACCCGATGATTCGCCGTGGCTCGGAGCGACCGGCCGCTCGCCAGCGACACGCGAAACACTTGCCGCACGCCCTTGGACCAGACCAGGTCGCTCTGCGCTCTGATGATCTTTTGATCCGAACTCATGGCCCAAACCTCAGGCGTCTGTCCGACGAGTTCTCGGATGGGCACGCGCCTGCCATCCGCCAGCATCACAGGTGTTTCGCCGGTCACGCACTCGCGAAGATCCGACATCACCGGTTTCTTTTCCACCCGCTGCTCGACGCCGCGGTTGAGCTGGGACAAGGCGATCACCGGAACCTTGAGCTCCTTCGCAAGCGCCTTCAACGAACGCGAAATTTCCGAGATTTCTGTCGCTCGATTCTCCTTCGTGCCCGCGACCTGCATGAGCTGCAGATAATCCACGACGATGAGGTCGAGACCGCGTTCGCGCTTCAAGCGTCGTGCCCGCGCGCGGATCTCGGTCGGCGTGAGTCCCGGTGTCTCGTCGATGAAGATCTTGGCGCTGCTCAGCTGCGTCATCGCCGAATCGATCCTCGGCCAATCCTCCTCTTGCAATCGCCCGGAGCGAAGATTGCTTTGATTGATTCGGCCGAGCGAAGAGATCATGCGCAGGGTCAGCGACTCCGCCGACATTTCCATGCTGAAAATTGCAGCCGATTTGTTCGAGCCGAGGGCGGCGTTCTCCGCGATGTTCACCGCCAACGTGCTCTTGCCCATCGAAGGCCGCCCCGCGATGATGATCAGATCGCCGGGCTGCATGCCGGAGGTCATCTCGTCGAGTTTTTTGAACCCGGTCGTGATGCCGGTCATGCTGCCGTCCGAGTGATACAGCTCGTCGATCCGATTGACCACGTCCGGCAGGATGCTCTTCACCGTTCTGAAGCCGACCTTGCCGCGCGAGCCCGCCTCGGCGATCTCGAACACGGCGCGCTCCGCGTCGTCGACGATCTCGCGCGCTTCGCGCCCTTCGGGCTCCAGCGCGCTGCTGACGATGAGATTTCCCGCCGTGATGAGCTGCCGGAGCACCGAGCGCTCCCGCACGATGTCCGCATAGGCGCGGATGTTGGCCGACGTCGGAGTGTCGCGCGCCAGGGATCCCAGATAGGACAAACCGCCGACCTGATCCAGCACCCCCTGGCTCTCCAGGTGTCCCGACAAGGTGACGGCATCGCAGGGCTGGCTGCGCTCGATCAATCCGGCTACGGCCTCGAAAATCAGCCGGTGATCGTTACGGTAGAAATCCTCGGCGACCACGCGGTCGGCCACCTGGTCCCAGGCCGCGGCGTCGAGCATCAACCCGCCGAGCACCGATTGCTCGGCCTCGACGGAATGCGGCGGCAGGCGCAGGCCGTCGCCGGAACTCGAGGAGCGATTCGTGGGGCGAACGGCCATGCGCAATCCCCAAGGGACGCGGGCGGGCCGCTACTCTTCGGCGACGATCGTGACCATCAAGGTCACATCAACATCAGTGTGCAAGTGCAGCTGCACCTGATGATCGCCGGTGGCGCGAATCGGGCCGGTGGGCATGCGCACTTCGCTGCGCGTGATGGGCTGTCCCGCCTTGACCGCCGCCTCGGCGATGTCCGCCGTGCCGATCGAACCGAACAATTTGCCTTCCGCGCCGGCCTTGGCCCGAAGCTCCAGCTTGAAATTCTCGAACTTGACCGCGCGCGCCTGCGCCGCGGCCAATTCCTCGCCGGCCTTCGCCTCGAGTTCGTGGCGCTGCGCTTCGAATTTCGCGATGTTGGCGGCCGTGGCCATGGTGGCCTTGCCGGTGGGCACCAGGAAATTTCTGGCGTAGCCCGACTTCACCTTGACGCGATCGCCGATTTGGCCGAGGTTCGCGACCTTCTGCAACAATATGATATCCATGTTGGCTCGCTGGCTTAGTGCTGATCGGTGTACGGCAGCAGGGCCAGGAAGCGCGCGCGCCGGATGGCGAGCTGCAGCTGGCGCTGGTAGTGGGCGCGCGTACCCGTGATGCGGCTCGGGACGATCTTGCCGGTCTCGGTGATATAGCTCTTGAGCGTGGTCAGATCCTTGTAGTCGATCTGCTTGACGTCATCGGCCGTGAATCGGCAAAACTTTTTGCGGCGGAAAAAACGTGCCATGTTGGTCTCCTATTTACCGTGCGCCCATGGGCATGTCGTCGTCGTCGCCATCGTCGCCGAAATCGTCGTGGCGGCGCGCATTTTCATCCGGTGCGCGCGCCATCGGCGAAGGCTCGGTGACGGCCTCGTCCATTTTCACGACAAGGTTGCGCAGCACCGCGTCGCTGAAGCGGAACGAACCCGTGAGCTCGGCGAGCGTCTTCTGGTCGCATTCGATGTTGAGCAGAATGTAATGGGCCTTGTGGACCTTGGAGATGGGGAAAGTC